>JAABUV010003930.1_pt1 | contig 18356 bp, 20 predicted proteins | sample 5559971 | NCBI WGS metagenome assembly JAABUV01 (sample SAMN10711881, study PRJNA513362) | rock metagenome | isolation source: Antarctica rocks | place: Antarctica: Victoria Land, Knobhead nord | collected 2015-12-19
GGCCGTGCTTCACGCCCGCGTCGCGGCACTTTGCGCTTGAACTACCGGCGCGCCGCCGGGCGCTGCCGCCTGCTGCACGCGGCGGCGGCTGTGCGCCCAGCGGCGGCTGTGCATCCTGCGTGCCCCCGGCCGCCGGCGCAGCGCGGCCGTCGCCATAGCTGCCGCTGCTGCCCGCTGCGCGGCCAGCCAGGGCGTCCGCGCGGCTGCTGCCGTCGCCCAGGGGGCCAGCCGCTGCTGGCGCTGCAGCTCGGCAGCCACCTCTGGCTGAGCGGCTGCTGGCAGACGCGCCGGCGCTGCTTCCCCGCCTGCCGCCACCGCCCGCCCTTGCTTCTCGATGTGCTCCACCAGGCAGGAGAGGTAGAGCAGGCCGGCGGGGGCGCCGAGGCGTGCCGCCAGGTCCTGCAAGACACTCGGCGGCGGCGTGCGCTGTCCCCACGGCGCCCTGTGCGTGAGGTGGACGAGGCACACGCATGGCGCAGGCGCGCCGGCCGTGATCTTGCTGCGCAGTGCTGCGGAGCTGCTTGCCGCAGGGCAGGCCGTGGACACACGGTGCCCAGCGGCGCCCGGGGCGCTCCAGCGCTGTGCGCACAGCGAGCGGCTGGCACCATGTCAGTGCGCATTACATAGGCATGAGGGCAGAGGTCGTTACCAGGGAGCCAGTCGGCGCTCGTCGGCAGGTAGGCAGCAGCACAGCACAGCACAGCACAGCACAATAACGCTCCCGGTGTCGGTGATGTCGGACCGACCGTGTTGTCCTTGGTTTGCCTCCGCGCACCAAAGCTTGCCTGCGTGGGTAAGAAGGAGCAGCCGCTTGCTGCTACAGAGCCGCCGGTGGGCGAGGCATCTCCTGCTCGGGCAGTGCGCTGCCAGCCATGCGCCTCCTACAGCTATGGCTCTGGCCCAGGCGCTCCCGCTGCGAGCAGCCCGCACCTAACGACAACCCTGCGGCGCGGGTAGGCCTGCTCGCGCCCAGCAGCTCCTTGCGGACATGTGAGAGCAGGCTGGAAGATGCGCTGTGGGCTGCGGCCACGTCCGGGAAACCCACACCATGGCTGAACAGCGCATGTGAGCGTGGGGCACTGCTGCGCTGGATGGCTTTATAGCAGGGGCGGCCATGCTGCTCTGCGCCTGGTGACTGCGGGCGCACCTGTATGAGAGTCGCCAACACCAGGGACAGCATCCGCGTGCGCTGCTGCGCAGGAGCGCGCTGCGCGAACGCTGGTCACCTTGAGTGAGGGCAGCGACACACTAGCGACAGCACGCAGGAGTGCGGGGGTGTCGCGGCGCTCGTCGGGCTCCTTGCGCCTGGCGGCTCTGCCGCTCAGCACGAGCAGGCGGCCCGGGCGCTGCGCAACCTGTGCGTGGACAACAACCAGCATGGGGACAGCGTCAGGGAGTGCGGGGGCCTCGCGGCGCTGGTCGCGCTGCTCTCGCCCGGCGGCTCTGCCGCTGAGCAAGAGCAGGCAGCCGGGGCGCTGGGTGACCTTTGTGTGGACAACATCCAGAACAGGGACAGCGTTCGGGAGTGCGGGGGCGTCGCCGCTCTGGTCGCGCTGCTGGCGCCCGGCGGCTCTGTCGCTGCGCAGGAAGCGGCTGCTGGGGCGCTGCGCAACCTGTGCATGGACAGTTTACAGAACTGCGACAGTGTCAGGGAGTGCGGGGGCCGCTCTGGTGGAACTGCTGGCACCTGGCGGCCCAGCTGCCGTGCTGGGAGCGGCTGCTAGGGGGCTGCGGAGACTATGCTTTAATAACGCCCACAACAGGGACAGCGTCAGGGAGTGCGGGGGCGTCGCGGCGCTGGTCGCGCTGCTGGCGCCCGGCGGCTCTGCCGGTGCGCAGGAAGCGGCTGCTGGGGCGCTGCAGAACCTGTGCGTGGACAACCCCCAAAACAGGGACAGCGTACGGGAGTGCGGGGGCATTGCCGCTCTGGTCGAACTGCTGGCCCTGGGCGGCCCAGCTGCCGTGCTGGGAGCAGGTGCGGGAGCGTTGCAGAGCCTGTGCTTTAGCAACGCCCAGAACAGGGACAGCGTTCGGGCGTGCGGGGGCGTCGCGGCAATGGTCGGGCTGCTGGCGCCCGGCCGCTCTGCCGCCGTGCATGAGCAGGCTGCGCGGGCGCTGAGCAACCTGTGCGTGGACAACCCCCAGAACAGGGACAGCGTGCGGGAGTGCGGGGTCATTGCCGCTCTGGTCGAACTGCTGGCCCCGGGCAGCCCAGCTGCCGTGCTGGGAGCAGGTGCCGGAGCGCTGCGGAGCCTGTGCTTTGACAACGCCCAGAACAGGGACAGCGTGCGGGCGTGCGGGGGCGTCGCGGCGCTGGTCGGGCTGCTGGCGCCCGGCGGCTCTGCTGCTGTGCAGGAAGCTGCTGCTGGAGCGCTGTGCAACCTGTGCTGCAACAACACCCATAACAGGGACAGCGTGAGGGAGTGCGGGGGCGTCGCCGCTCTGGTCGCGCTGCTAGCGCCCAGCGGCTCCGCTGCTATGCAGGAAGCTGCTGCTGGGGCGCTGCGGAACCTGTGCTCTGCCAACAGCCAGAATAGGAACTGCGTGCGGTGGTGCGGGGGCGTTGCTGCGCTGGTGGGGCTGCTGGCGCCTGGCAGGACAGATGCCGTGCTCGAGCAGGCCGCTGCTGCGCTCTGCAACTTGTGCTTCAACACCACTATGAATACGGACATTGTCAGGGAGTGTGGGGGCGTCGCAGCGCTAGTCGGGCTGCTAGCGCCTGCGCGTCCTGCTGCTGTGCACCGCATGGCTGCCGGCGCGCTCGCGGTCCTGACCTGCGAGTGCGGGCAGAGCCGCGATGCGGTTGGGGCACACGGGGGAGTTGCAGCCCTGGAGCGTGTGCTTGCATGCGCCAGCTCGGCAGCGGCGCACGAGCGAGCGGCGGCTGCGCTGCGCAACCTGGGGCACGTTCGGCAGGTTGTCGGCAACTTGGACCAGCCGGATTGAAGCAGACGCGTCCTGCGGTCAAGGCGTGGCGGCAGTGCGGGTGGCAGCTTGTGGTGTCATGCGCGGCCTCATGCTCAACGCCACTGCGCTGGGCAGAATGCAGATAGCAGATAGCCTCCGGCTGTACATGATGAGCCACTGTCCTGAGGAGTCATTGTCAGGGGCATGCATTCCCAGAGTGCGCAGTGTGAGTGGGCGCGCGCGCATTGCGTTGTACACAGTGTCCGAGGGTCCATCTTCGTGTGAGTGCTCTCTGGCAGAGCGGAGCTGTGCAGCTGTGCTTGTGTTGCGGTGTGCAACGTTTATATGATGTTTGCAGCTATGATTGGGAATAGGCCTGGGCCAGAGCATGGCACCAGAGCATGGCACCCTGCAGCCCATGCCAACAGCCTGCCAGCCGCACCCGCCTCCATGCACGCCAACAAAACGGGGGCGGCTTCTGCACACCCCTCCAACAAACGCCGCTGTCTAGCGCTGATGCCCGCTGTCGAGCGTGTGGCAGCCGCTCCCCAGACGCGCTGCTTGCCTGGCAGTCAGCAGACACCATCAGCACACCGCCAGAGCGGCCATGCGGGGACACCTGTGCGCGCGCGCATGTGATCTGGCAAGCTGCCATTATAAAATCAATGCAGGACAGGCCTGCAGCGCGCAAAGGTGCGCGCATGCAGGCAAGCTCGGCTGTGTAAAGAGTAGCCCAGGCATTCTTCACACAAGCGCGTCGCGAAGCTCGGCGCGCTTTTCTGCTGTCACTCGCCGACTGCTGTCGCCGACTCGGACGTCCTCCGAAGAAGACCCTTAGCTTGACCTACCATTCAAAATCTATCTGCGCCCTGCGTTCCTGAGCAGCCCAGCGCCTGCGCCCCCTCCCTGCAAGCAGCGCGCGCAGATGAGCCAGGCGGGCGCCGCAGTCTGGCTGAACGGCCTGGCATCCAGCAACCCCGGGCGCTACCCGCGCGGCTCGCATGACAGCTTCCACGCGGCGCTGCCGGAGGGCGAGGAGAACCGCACGCCGCCGTCGGTGCGGCGTGCGGCGGCGCGCCGGCAGATGCCGCCGATCGAATCGTCGCCGGACAGGTGGGTCCGGCTGCGCACGCCAAGATGCTCAAAACTTTGTGCAAGCTGCTGTGAAGCAGGTCCGCATTAGGTATGAGCACACGAACAACAGCGGACGGGCCAGCGTTTTTGGGCTGAGCAGGGCACGCGCGGCTGATAATTGTGAAAATAGCACCGTAGATGGGTGGAGCAGCGGCGTTGGCGCACACGCAGCAGCAGCTAGTATGGCGCAGCAAGCGGCTTGCAGAACCCCCGTCAAGCGCCCGCAGTGGGGGAACTGTGACGCAGTGCGCCGCAGCATGGGTCACGCAGAGCACAGTGGCCTAGACGAGGCCGTTGCGCCGCACTGCTGTGCGTGTCGTCACGCACAAGAGCTGGCCAACGGTCACTGGGAGCGCCGCGAGGGCGCTGTGTGAGGCATGAGCGCGCTATAAGTGCTGGCGCGTGCTCGCGCGCAGCGCAAAGCAGGGCTGCCACCGCGGCTGACCATCGCGGTTGTAATTCATTCACGGCGCGCCGGCGCAGGAGCTCCGCCACGTTCCGGAGCGGCAACGAGGCGCTGTATGAGGCGTACAATGCGCTGCACTCGCTGGCGCAGGACTTTGAGAAGCCCTTTGACGCGCCGGCCATCCTGGTCGTGGGCCACCAGACCGACGGCAAGTCAGGTGCGAGCCCGCGCGCGGCCCGCGTCCCTGCCGTGTGACCTGCGCCATGCAAGCTCACCCGCGCTCGCAGGCGCCTGTCAGCGGCCTGTAAGGAGGTTGTCAGGCACCATGCCGCGCTTTGCAAGTCAGAGTTTGCATGCGTTGTGCCTCACGTGATGCAGGGAGATACGTGCAGTGCGGCGCGGCTAGCGCGCACGCTTCACGGCTGCCTCCCAACATGTTCTGCTGCGGCGCCGGGCAGCAGTGCAGAGCCGAGCACACGGGGCGGCGCGCTTACGGAGGCGATGCTTGCCAGCCACGTCGGCGCACCGCGAGCGCTGACAGCCGCGGGGCTGCTGCGCGCCCCGCGCGGGCGGACGGCCAGCAAGGAGCTGGCAGCACACTCGCTCCTCACTCTGAACACCGTGCAGCAGCAGGCCAGGCCGCGCTGAAGGGTGGTGGCGGCGCGCGCGCAGCGCTGGTGGAGGCGCTCATGGGCTTCCAGTTCAACCACGTGGGCGGCGGCACCAAGACGCGGCGGCCGATCACGCTGCACATGAAGTACAACTGCGCGTGCGTGCAGCCCAACTGCTACCTGCTCACCGAGGACGCGGGCGAGCAGGAGGTCACGCTGGAGGAGCTGCAGGCGCGCCCGCCCGCCCTGCCCTGACCCTAGCCCCATAGGGCGGCAAGCAGCAGGACACGCTGGAGAGCTGAGGCGCGCCCCTCGCCCAGGGCCCGCCCAGGACCGGCAGCTCCGCCTCTGCCCCGGTTACGGCACACGGCGCCCGGCCACGTGGCACAAGCCAAGTGGGACGCGCGCGCTCTGCAACCTGCGTGGGACGCGCGCGCTCTGCCACCTGCGCCAACCCGCTGCGACGGAGGATGATAGCTATCCATTATTAGGAGCCTAGGCGTCCATAGCAGCACCAGCTGCGTGCGTAACTTTGTCAGACGTCTCATGTCCAAAGGGAAAGTCATACGGCCACACCAGCCACGGACTGCTGGACGGGTTTGACGTGTGGCCTGTGCGCCAAGTCAAGCACATGGGCTGCAGGAGTACATCGAGAATGAGAATGCGCGGCTGGAGCGGGAGCAGCAGTTCTGGGCGAAGGAGATCGTCGTCAAAATCGAGTACAAGTACTGTCCAAACCTCACCATCATCGATACGCCTGGTGAGCCTCACGGCACGCCGTGCCTGATTCCGGCCAGAGTTGTTGCCGGAGACATGTTAGCCTGGACTGCTGCCTGCTTCTTGTGCTGACGTTATACAGCAAGGGGCGGAGCCTTTCTGCGCAACGCGCCCGGTGCATGCTGGTAACCTTGCAAGCTTGTTCAGCCAGGCCCCAGCCAGGGTCTGAGCGGCGGGCATCGCGCCCTGGCCGCATGCACAGATCCGCCTGGCTGCATGACGCCTCTGCTTGTTCAGCAAGTGAATTATGGGGGCGCCCTAGAGATCGTGACGGTGAAGGCTCCCCATGAGTTGGCGCGCGGTGCGGCGCGCGGCAGGCCTGATCTCGGCCGCGCCGGGCCGGCGCAACAGCACGCTGCAGAACAGCCAGAAGCAGGTGGAGGGCATGGTGCGCAGCAAGATGGAGCAGCGCGAGTACATCATCCTCTGCCTGGAGGACACCAACGACTGGAGCAACGCCACCACGCGCCGCTTCGTCATGCAGGCGCGGCGCGCGGCCGCCCCACGCGGCGCAGCACTGGCCCTATACTTTGAACCCCAGACCATGCCTTTGAAAGCCTAAACCTCCAAACGGCCTGCACGGCCTGCCGACATAAGCCCCGCCCTGTGGCAGTCCGGCCCGGACGGGCCGTGGTCCTGTCGGGGCGCCCGCGGTCCGTGCATAAGCCGATGGCGCTAGCCGGCGTGAGGGCGGGCACGCGCGCGGGGGGCGCAGGTGGACCCGCACCTGTCGCGCACGGTGGTCGTCTCCACCAAGCTGGACACGCGGCTGCCGCAGTTCGCGCGCGGGCACGACGTGGAGCTCTTCCTGCGCCCGCCCGGCCGCCTGCTGGAGCCCGGCATGCTGGGCGGCTGCCCCTTCTTCACGCGCGCTCCCGCCGCGCCGCTGCCGCCCCCCATGGCTGGGAGCACGGCGCATGCGCCGGCATGTCGGCAACGTTTGCATGTGGAATAGCGCTGAAAGGGCTGCTGCAATCGCGCGCCTGGTGACCAGCAGGAAGTTTCTGCAAGGGTATTCCCACCCATGCGTGGAGCGCAAAATGCTGGAGCCCTGAGTTATTAGGCTCGCGCTGCTCTGGCTGTGCAACCGGCCTGGTCTTTGGGTGCCCGTCCAGCGCGCGGCCGGGGCTCTGCTGGGCGCGCAGCGACGCCCCGGTGCGCGCGCAGGTCGGTGCCGTCGGGGCGCGTCGGCAATGCCAAGGATGCCATCTTCCGCAGCAACGAGCACTTTCGCGGCGCGGTCGGCGAGCGCGAGGCGGCCGACGTGGCCGAGCTGGAGCACCGGCTGGACCGCCGCCTGGAGCCGGCGGAGCGCGCGCGCATCGGCGTCACGCAGCTGCGCCGCTTCCTGGAGCAGCTGCTGCAGCGCCGGTGCGCGCCAGGTGGACGCGCGCCGCGGCCGCTCGCGGCCGGGCGCCACGGTTGCCGTGTTGCTAGACTTGTCGTGTGGCCCTTACCTTGTAGCTGCCAGCTTGCAATGACCTGCGACCTGGTGAGCCAACCACCGTTTCTAAAATTCCTAAATACACCAAAGTCCGCCGGTGGTCATTGCAGATGGGTTCATGCATGACTCAGGCGAGCGGCTGGCGTATGTGCGCATGCGCCGCACGTGCCGCACGCGGGCTGCGAGCACGCGCATGGGCCAGCGCACCTGGCGCCAGCCCTGACCCTAAGACAACCTCGGCGGCGCCGCGCCCGCCCTGACCCTCACCCTGACCCTTATGCAGGTACCTGGAGAACGTGCCGTCCATCGTGCCGCTGCTGGAGAAGGAGTACCGCAACGCGGCGCGGCGGCTGGAGGACACGCAGGACGAGCTGACCGACCTGCACCCCGACAAGCGCGCGGCCCGCGTCGGCGGGGTTTTCAAACCCTGGGCGTGCCCTGCCCTGCTGCACTGCCGGCGTCTGTGCGAGAGCGGCCCTAACGTCTGACACGGCGCGTGTCTGGTGCGGCGGCGGGTGTGTGCTCTTGGGCACGGGCGTCTCTTGAGTCTGGCGTGCAAGGAGTGGATGGATGCAAGCGCGGCAGAGATTACGGCGCTGAGTAATGAAATGCATGCGTGCAGGCTGAAGGACAAGGGTCGCACATTCCGGGAAGCGTTCCTGGCCAAGCTGGCGCTGCTGCTGCGCGGCACGGTCGCCGCGCCGCCCGAGCGCTTCGGCGAGACGCTGGCGGACGAGCATATCCGCGGCGGTGCGCGGCCCGCGCTGTTGCGCGGACGCGCGCCTTGGGCTCGGGGCTCAGCTTGCTCTGAAGCAGGGAGTGCCCAGTGACGTGGCTGGAGGCGCACCTGGCCGTGCAGACGCCAAGGTGAGCATGGGTGACGACGCAATGGACCTAGCTACTGGCTTCATATGTCTTATACTAATAAATTACGGCGATCCTGAGTCCATTGCGCGCCCTAGGCCGGCACGCATGCACGGCCTTTGCACCTCGCGCAGCAGAGCCTTCGCATTTTGCGCCGCTGACGCGGAGGGCGGCGCCGGGCGCGCGCGCAGGCGCGTTCGTGGGCCCCGACGGCAAGGCGCTGCCGGTGCCGGAGGACCTGCCCAACGCGCACATGCGCCTGTTCGGCGGCGCGCAGTACCACCGCGCGATGGCCGAGTTCCGCGGCGGCATCGGCGGCCTGGCCTGCCCCGACATCAGCCGCGAGGAGATCGTCAACGCGTGCGGCATCGACGACTTCCACGACGGCGTCAACTACACGCGCACCGCGTGCGTGATCGCCGTGTCCAAAGCGCGCGACACGTTCGAGCCGTTCCTGCACCAGGCGCGCGCCCGGCTGCGGCGAGCGCCTGCCCGGCGGTGGTCATATGGGCGGCGCCTGAGAGCGCGCTCCTGCATGACCTGGAGCGCAGCTGTTCGGAATGCGCATGCGATTGTCCATGTGGTACTTTTCTTTGCCGCGCTCCAGCCGCTGTGCGGATGCCTGCATACTGATGCTGATGCACATGAGCAGCCCCATGTGTCCATGCGCGCGCGCGCTGAGCGCGCACGCCGACAGACCCGCCGCGCGGCGCGCAGCTGGGCTACCGCTTCACGCACATCCTGCGGCGCATGCTGCCGATCGCGATGTTCCTGCTGCAGCGCGACTCGCAGTTTCTGACCGGCCACGACCTGTTCCTCAAGCGCATCGGCGCCGCGTACCACGCCTTCCTGGAGTCCGCCGAGCGGCAGGTGCGGCGCGCCGCGCGCTGTTCATTTACGGTTTTAGGGTTAGGTTTGACATGCGATCACGCGCACAGTGCGCCGCGAGTCTGCAAGGAGCAGCGTCAGGAGCCTACGTACTGGGAAGCGCCGTCCCTTGTCTTAGGGTTCGGGCGCGCGCCAGCGGATGAGGGGAGCGCCTGTCGGCACCCGCCAGCGGCAGCCCCGCCCGCCAGCCCGCAGCCCGCCGCGAGGGGGCGGCCGCGGCCGTGCCCCTAACCCTACCCTACCCCCTCGGCCGCGTGCAGTGCCGCGGCAAGTGCCAGGAGGACCTGATGTCCACGACGCGCTACGTGACCTGGAGCCTGCACACCAAGTCGCGCGCGTCGCTGAAGGCCATGCTCAGCCGGGCGCGCGTGGCCGCCGCGCGTGCCACCCTGCGTCCCATCATGTTGCGGACACGAGTGTTGTGTCGAGACCTATTCTGCTCACATCTGAGGCCTGTCAGTACGGGGCGTGAGAGTGCGCTGGCCGAGGCATGCCTGCTACCTGCGCGTCCGAAACCATGTCCACAGTTGTGGTTGGACAACAGGGCATGTTTAGGGCACACCTGCCGCCCAACAGGCCATGCCGTGTCCTGGGAGATAGTGTGCATGTCCGTCACGGCTGCCTTGCTCGAGCTGGTCGGCAGCGCATTGACGCGACGGGCTCCGGGCACCAGGTGGCGTCGACGCCGCCGCCCGCGATAGCGGCGCCAGAGCGCGGCCGCGGCCGCGGCGGCAACGGCGGCGGCGGCAGCGGCGCGGCGGCGCCGGAGCCGGACAGCGCGGTCGTGGAGGTGCTGGAGAACACGCTGTGGAACCGGCAGCTGGGCGTGATGAGCGAGGAGATCGTGGCCGCGCTGGTGTGCCAGATCTTCGAGGGTGCGCGCCGGACCCCGCCGGTCGTGCCGCCGCCCGTTGTCGGAATTGCTGGTCGTGCTGCAAAGCAGCGTGCCAGATCTTCGAGGGTGCGCGCCGGCCCCGCCGCGCATGTCACTTGTATCAGTAACACACGGCTCGTGCTTGCTAACACATCGTGCCAGATCTTGAAGGGTGCGCGCCGGCCCCGATGTGCATGCCGCCGCCCATCATCAGTAACACTGCACGTGCTTGCTAGCACAGCATGGACGAGGCGGCTGTACCGAGGTGCCGTAATGAGGCCGTCTGCAGGCATATGTGCAACAAGTGTCTGCTGCTTGTTCAGCGTACAGTCGCGTGATTGCCCTTCAACTCCCGCATGACTGCCCACCACCAGGAGGACAAGCATGCGCATGCGTGCCTTGGGTGCAGCAAGGTCATGCGGGAGTTGATGGGCGGTCATGCACTTGTACGCTAGGCAAGCTGACATGCGCGGGCGCCGCGGGCGGCAGGCATCCGGGACCATATGGTGCAGGCGGTGGAGCTGAAGTTCAACTGCTTCCTGCTCATGCCGGTCGTGGACGCGTTCCCCTCGCGCCTGCGCGCAGAGCTGGAGGCGCGCCCGCCGCCGCTCGGGCTTTGCTTTGCAGTCATGGGAAAAACATAGAAGAGGGTTGAGGTGATGGGATACCCCCATGCGCCCCGCCAATGCGCAACATAGCTTAAAGGCCTGGCTCTGCCCCTGAGCGCTCGTGGAGGGCGCGCTCCGGATGCGGAGTCCAGGCGCGGCTGCACGCCGCCCCGTTCGGCTGCTGCACAGCAGGGCGGCGCCGCGGGCGCAGCCGCGGCTCCCGGTGACCGCGCGCTGGGCGGTGCAGAGGCGCAGCTGCCGCGCCTGTCCGGCGGGGTACCCGACTCCGGCGGGGCGCGTCGCCTGGACACAGCACATCAGACAGTGTAGGAGGGCACCCTCCTCGCCTGTCCGGCGGGTGCACCCGGCGTCGTCTTGGCGTTTGTGGCGTGACGCTCGCGGGCGCGGCAGGCGGCGTACGAGGAGGACCTGGACGCGGTGTTCGACGTGGCGGCCGTGCGCGCCGCGCTGGAGGCGCGCCTGCGGTCGCTGGAGTCCGAGCTGCACCAGGCGCGCGCGCGCGCTCGCGCCCCTACTCCGCTCACTTCACCCAGCGCGCAGCGCGCAGGCAGCAAATGCCGCGGCCGGCCCCTGCATAAGTCGCTCAACAAATTTTGCTGATGCCAGCGCATGTGCTGGCCTGGCGCCCTATTAACCCTGACATAGCTATTCAGGCGAGGCACAGCACACCTCAGGCAAACAGGTGCAGACAGGCGTGCGCGCGCAGGTGGAACGGCTGCAGCGCAAGTTCGCCAGCATCCACAGCACGCTGGCTCAGCAGAGCATGCCGAAGCAGGCTGGCGCGTCGCCGCAGCACCGCGCGAGCTTCCCGCTCTCGGCGTCGGTGCCGGACTCGCTGTCCAAGGCGCGGCCGCCCTGCCCAGCGCTGCGCGTCCCGCCTCAGATGCCCCTCCCCGTACCCATGAAGTTCTGGCTCTACCTCAAACCTGCTTCCCGTCTTTTGCGCTTTGGCGTGTACTCATCCAGTCGCGCGTGTGCTCTTGCTGCATGATGTGCATGAATGCATGGCAAGGGCGCGCGGAGCGCGCTGCGCCCGGGGCCCTGACGGCGCGCGGGGCGCGCCGCAGGCGGCCAAGCTGGACCGGGTGAAGCTGGACAAGGTCAGCGACCTGCTCAAGTCGGTGGACCTGGCGCCCAAGAGCGCGCGCGCGGTGCTCTCCGCCATCCGCTAGCGCGCCCCAGCCGGCCCGCTGCGCTCTGGGCGGCGGGCGGGGTGCGCGGTCGCGCCAGCCTGAGCGTGCTGCCAGGAGAGCGTCGCTGAGGCTGGTCCGGACGGCAGAGTGCACAGCGCGCCCCTCGCAACCATGCGGCAATGGACGTGGCTGCCGGCATGCAGCTGTTGTTGCTGGCGAATGCGGGCGCCGAGCGTCCAGCGCATGAAGGATGCGCAGCCCCCGGCATGCCGCGCTGCATGCGAGGGCGGGTGGTGCAATTACCCCTGGCTCGTGTGCGTGTTGATTATTAGGTTGAGTGGCGTGGAGCACTTGTGTACTTGATTGTGTAGGGGAGAGGTATATCGGCCCTTCAGATTTGTCTGTCTGTCTGACTTGCATGGCACGTCTATTTTGTCAGCGTGCAGGGGACGTGACGTGCGCCGCATGTATGCTTGGGCTCTCCACTCAGTGAGCACCGGTGGAGCCGCACGATAACAGCACGGTATGGGTGTGCCACGGACGCCGTGTGATGCCAGGGATAAGTGGGCGTGCAGAGGCCGTGAATGCTATTGGGTCCGACGGCGGGTGCGCTGCTTGTGCGACGAGTGATGTCCGCGTTGGCCCTGGCTGCACGTTGAGAACCTGGCATGGCGGGCAGCGTGTGGCGCTGCGGAACTCTTGCGTGTGGGTGATCTGCTGCATGGTGAATGCGACACGGCTGTGATATCATGCCATTGCATGCATTGCTGCAAGCCACATGAAGCTTCTCAACTTGTGCAAGGATGCAGCACCCACACAGTGTGCACACTGCACATTGTCCTGCTGCCCGCGCATGCCAGCATCTGCCCCCCGAGGAGCGCTCGCTGCGCGCACGGGCGCCTCGGGCGCCACCGCGGCCCCGCGCCGCCCCGGCCCCAGGCGCGCCGCGGCCCGCGGCGGCGCCGTGCGCGTCGTCGGCATGCGCGCAGTCGTGCAGCGCGTCCGAACTGCCAGCGTCACCGTGAGCGGCGCGGCCCGGACACACGCTCTTTGGCACGCATGCAGTGGGCCTCCCCGCGAGCGGAGTATGTCTGCAGGTGGACGGCAGCACAGTGGCCAGCATCGGCCCGGGCCTCCTGTGCCTGGTGGGCCTCAGGGCCGGCGACGCCGAGGAGGACCAGGACTACCTGTGCGCGCTCGCCCGCATGCTGCCAGCAGCCTGCGCTGCCGCCCGCCCCAGGCTCACAGCTCGGGCCGCCACGCAGGTGCAGGAAGCTGTTGCAGACAAAGCTGTGGCCCAACGCGCAGACCGGGCGCGCCTGGAACCAGAGCGTGCGCCCTGTCGAGCGCAACGAGTAGGCGCACTGCTTTGGCAGGGCCAACTGGCTAGACAAGAGGAGTGGGCAACTGCAGGTGGTAGAGCGCGGCGGCGAGGTGCTGCTGGTGTCGCAGTTCACGCTCTTTGCGCGCACTGTGAAAAAGTCGCCCGGCTTCTCGAAAGCTATGCCGACCGCCGAGGTGTGCAGTTGGCCAATCTAGCAAACGAAGTGCGGCTGCGTGGCACAGCAGGACGCGCAGAAGCTCTTTAACGCCTTTGCTGGCCAGGCGCGTGACTTCTACGGCGGATTTGTGGAGCGCATTTGTGCGGCATACGCCGCAGAGCGCGTGCACGACGGCGTCTTTGGTAAGCACGCTTTCATTGGCCTGCTTGCTGGGTGCCGGCGGGCGTGCCCAGTAACTCGCGGCGCGTGATGCGGGCGCCGCAGGAGCGATGATGGATGTGGCCCTGGTCAACGACGGGCCTGTAACCATCATACTTGACAGTGAGGAGTCCAGGAAAAGCAAGGAGGTCGGTGTAAACGACGCGGGTTGAGCCGGGCACTGCTCCCCCGCGCACTGCCTGCCCAGGCAGCTCGCATTGCGATCCTGCACCTCTGCGCAGTGGAGTCAGCTGCCGTGCTAGCGGCAGAGAGGAAGGCAAGGCTTGGTGAGCCCAGAGCAGACCTGAAGCCTCACAGCTCAACAGACTGCCTAAGGGGGCCTCCCTGTTCAATTAACGTCCTTCAGGCATTGCCGGGAGCCCAACTCGGAAAGTGTGTTGAACAGGTTTTGTCGTGCTTCCTCTCTGTGCAGCTGCTGCACTGCAGCAGACCCCACACAAGCTGTTGACAGGGCGCAGATGAGTGCGCTGCAAGTATCGACCAGCCTGCTGAGCATCGCTGCAAGCACCTAGCTGCGCGGTGAGCGTGGCAGCAACGCGATGCGAAGTGGCGCTGCTGACAAGGAGCCGCTTCGCTGAAGGAGAGCAGGGTAGGAGAGCGGCGCCTCACTAGCCGCGCTTCCGTGTGCACTTAGGGTTGAGGTGCAACAGCCAGCCTGCGCTCTTTACTGCGCCGACTGAAGCACCGCTGTACATGTGTGTACTGGCTTACACTTTCAGAGGCCGCTATACAGCGCTTGTTACAATTACAAAATGTAAATAGTAAGATGGAGCATGTTGCCAAGTGCCGGAGAGAGCTCACGCCTCGTCTGCGCGCAGCCCGCTCTGACGCTTGGAGGCAGTGAAGCACCTTGCCACGCTTGCGCTCGGCGAGGGATGTGAGGCGCAGCTATGCGGCCATGCTACAGCTTGCCGGCGGTGCGGCACCTACCTTGCTGCTCCTGCTCCTGGTGCTCTTGCTGCACCTCTCCTGCCTGCGCCGCTCTTGCCGGTCGGACGCGTGCACGGCGGACTGCCGTGCCTGGCGTGCGCAGGCGGCCTTCTGCGTGCTGCTGCTGTCAACAGGTGCGATCGCGCAAGCCAGCAGCAGCGGCAGTGCGGCGCCTTACACGGGCGGCAGCGCAGCTGGCAGCGGCGCAGGCACGGACGCCAGCAGCACTGTTGCATCGCCATCAGCTGTTCAGCAGCCCAGCGCGGCAGCTGGATACAGCGGGGCCAACAATGATGCAGCCTCCACACAGCAGGCTGCCGCGGCTGGAGGCGGCAGCACTCAGCAGGGGCAGTCAAGCACGCAGTCCGCTGCAGGATCCGCGGCAGCTGGAGACAGCGGGGCCAACAGTGATGCAGCCTCCACTCAGCAGGCCGCCGCGGCTGGGGGCGGCAGCACTCAGCAGGCGCAGTCAAGCACGCAGTCCGCCGCAGGCGCTAGCGGCGTGGGGGCCAGGTCCTCCGCTGACAGCAGCGGGGCGTCCGGCGGCTCTGCCGCTGCCACTGGCAGCGGCGGCGCTGGCGCGGCCCCGGCCACGTCCGCCGCGCTAACGCGCGAGCAGCAGTACTACGCTGACGCCGCGACAAACAACCGCCCGGAGAACGCATGGCTGCAGCCGGCGCCTGGCGCACCGCAGGTGCGCGCTGCCGCGCGCGTCGGGCGCAGCTGCCTGGTGGGCGAGCGCATGGTGCTGCCAAGGGCTTGCACAGCCACACCTAGCAGCGTCTCGTTGCCTGCAGCACGGCGCAGACATGCTCGCAGCTGCGAACCTCCCTGCAGCACACTTCATTGGTGTTCATAACCATGCATGGAGCTGCACAAGAGGAAGTTCAGTTTTTTGCCTGCAGCACGCGTCCATGGCAAGTCCTGTCCCAGCTCATGCGTCCCACTCTGGCGGCTGCAGGACACGTCATCTGGCGGCGCGACAAACGCCTCTGCCAGTACGACGTCTGCGCTGGGCGGCGGCTTCACGGGCGACGGCGCCGCCGGACAGTCGCTGGCCTCGCCGGCCGTGCAGAGCGCATCGCCTGCCACGGAGCAGGCGCGGCCCATATTGCGGAGAGTGCGTGCAGTGCCCAGGTCACCATAGGGCATCAGCCTGGCTAGGTGCAAGCCTGTCGCTGCGCCGGAGCCGCAACAGGGCCGGGGCGAGCAGGCGTACAGGCCTCCCCAGCCCAGGGGCGCCGCGTGCCCGCCATCTTGAGCCGCGCTGTGTCGCAGAGGCTGACAACATTGAGGTTGTGACCCGAACCCCGATCGACCTGGTGCAGGGCACATGCGCACTGTCCTGCACCGCAAGCTGGGCGCGCGGGTTATAGCAACAGGGGCGACCCGTCCCGATGACGGCCGGTCGACACCGCGGGCTGCCGGCCAGGGCGAATCACGCCCGCCGCGCGTGCGCGCAGGTAGTGTCAAACCGCAACCAAGCCGCGCTGCTGGCGGCCACGGGCATGGGCTCCGCGTCGCTGGCGCAGGCGCGCGCGGCCAACGCGGCGCTGCTGAAGCAGGACGCGGCCTCGCTGGCGGCCGACTCGGGCGCGCCGCTCTCGCTGCAGGCGCGCCCGGGCTGCGTCGCGGCTCCGCGCAGCCGCGGCCACCTGCGGCCCCCCCATTGCGCCGTGCGGCTCTGCCTCCCCAAGGGCCCTGCCACCTGCCAGCCCAGATCCAGGCCTCACCCGAACCTGGCCTGTCCCGCGCCTGCAGCCATGTTCACCTGTGGAGCCGCCCTGCAGGCCCTCGCGGGCGTACCCGCAGCCGCCCCGGCGCCCGGGGGCGCGGCCGCCGCCGCGGCCGCCGCCGGCCGGCCGACCTCGTTCCTGCAGGCGTCCGGCGGCGGGGCGGGCGGGGCCGCCAACGCCACGCTGCCGCAGCCCCTGTCCTCCGCGGCGCCGCAGGCGCTCGCCAAGGTGCGCAGCATTACCAAACCCTGCCAGGGTCACTCGCAGCGCACGCGCCTGGGCGCTCGCGCTGCCGAGCAGCTGCCGTGTGTGTCACCAGCGCATGCGTAGAAGCGAGCGCTCGCTTGAGTAAGCTGAGTAAGCTGGGTGGCGTGTGAACTGTCGCCCGTACGTGATGTCTCCAAGTCGGAGCAGTGTGGCGTGGCCGCGCACCGCCATGAAGCGCGCGCGGGCGAATGGCCGCGCGCAGCTCACAGCCGAGTCGCGGCCGCTGACGTCCAACGACCTCAACACGCTGGTCCAGGGCGCGCGCGCGGCCCAGGCGCGCGCGCCTGCCCAGCAGCCCTGCGCCCGCCCCGCTTGCCCCAGGAGGTTTCCGCTAAACGTCTGGTCAGGATGCGCGCGAAGCAGCGAGTGCAATTTATCTCTCACACACACATACGCGCGTGCGCGCTCTGCCTAATGCGCTCCCACCTGCTTGCATGCATGCGCATTCAAAGAGTTCGTGCAATGGTCGGCGCGGTCTCGTCCGCACCTGGCAGCGCTTGCGCGAGCGGTCGCAGCCATGCAGTGCCGCACCCTGCGCCAGCCGCGGCTGCCCGGCGCGCGCAGTCGGCGCAGCAGTACCTGGCGACGCTGGGCGACGCGCCCACCGCGCGCACCGGCATCCAGGGCACCAACCTGGGCCGCCTGACCAAGGACACCGCCGGCGGGCAGCTGAACGTCGGCTCGCCCAGCGGCAAGGTGTTCCTGTCGCCGGGTGCGCCCCGGCTCCTCTGCGCTCACCAGCGCCTGATGACGGCACGCTTCCCCAGCTATGGTCGCACCGGCAAACAGCCGTAGTGCCCTCAGCGCGCTCGGCTGAATGACACAGTGCGAGTGCATGGCCCATCGCCGTCCCGACACGAGCAAAGGCATTGCAGCGGCCGCGTCCTCTGGCGCACGCTCTTGTTTAGGGAAGGGTAGGGCAGCCTAGCAGCAACATGCGCGCGCGCGGCAGGCGGCGCCACGCTGCCGCCCGACACCGTTGACTCCATCCAGAAGCTGGCGGCCGCGCTGACGCCGGCGGTCAACGGCCTGTCCAACGACATCATGGCGCTCATCCCGGCGCCGCCGCCGCCGCCGCCGCCGCCGACCGTGCTCCAAGTCCTTGCGCCGCTCGAGAAGGTGGGCGCCCGCGGCTGCGCGCCATGCGCTGTCTGCACGCAGCACGGGAACATGGTCCAGTGCATACCGCTTCGCTTGTGTCCGAGGCGCGCCAGCACTCTAGCGCTCCGCAGGGCCGGTCGCCGCCCCGCAGGCGCCGCCGATCATGACACCCCCTTTGTGTGTACTCACTTGCACTGCTTGGTGATGCATGAACCCTGCTCCTCTCCTGGTACCGGCCCCTGCGGTGAGGCATGGTGCCGGCTCCTGCGGTGTGGCAACACTGCAAAGGCCGCCCTGCTCTGAACCGCCCGGGCGCGCGCCGCATGCGCAGGCCGCCGCGCAGGGCGTGTCATCCGCGATCCAGAACCTCGCCCGCTCGCCGGGGCCGCCGGGCGCCCCGTCCGCGCCGGTGCCGGTCGCCTTCGAGCGGCAGCCCTTCAGGGCCAGCGACTATGGCCAGGGCGGCGACGGTGCGTCAGCGGCCAGCGGCAGCGCATCGGGGGCCGGCGCGGCCTCGGCCGTGGGCGGCTCGGCCTCCGCGGCCGGCGGCGTGGGCGCGGGCCGGCGGCTGCAGGTGGCAGCGCACTGGCTGGGCGCGCTCGGGGTGGCCGCCGGCAGGCGCCTGCTGCAGCTGCCGCTGCCGCCGCAGCCGCAGCCCGGCAGCGCGCCGGGCGGGCCCGGGGGGCCGCAGGACGCCGGCGCCGCCGCCGCGCCGCCCGTCCGCCAGTCCTGGGCAGAGGTGGTGCAGCAGAGCACGCCGTATGCCGGCGCGGGCGCGCCGGCGCCTCCCCAGCCGCGGCAGCAGCGGTCGCCGGATGCGGCGCTGCCGGCAGCGGCCGCGGCTGCGCCCGCGCCCGCCGCGCCTGCGCCGAACGGCGGCATCGCGTTCTGGCTGCCGCCGCTGACGGTGCAGGGCCACCGGCTGCCGGCGGTG
>JAABUV010003931.1_pt1 | contig 18348 bp, 14 predicted proteins | sample 5559971 | NCBI WGS metagenome assembly JAABUV01 (sample SAMN10711881, study PRJNA513362) | rock metagenome | isolation source: Antarctica rocks | place: Antarctica: Victoria Land, Knobhead nord | collected 2015-12-19
CCTCATCCGGCGTACCGGTACCGATGAGATCGCCGCCTTCCGGCAGCATCTCCGCTCCCGCCCCACCAAGGCCCTCCGCTTCCTTGTCCCCAGAACCCGCTCTGCCTGACTTTTCACAGACCCTGGATGTTTTCTATCTACGCCTATAGGGATAGGGCACGGGCCGCGGTCGGACAATAGTACTTTCGCAGCGCGTATCCCGTTCGCGCTACGCTACAATAATGGCACAGGGCGAAAAGGAGGACGCGCATGATAACCGAGCAAACGATCAGGGACGCAGAGGCGATAGCGGACGAGTTGCGGCAGCGTGGCGACGCTCAACGCGCTCAGACGATCGACACGATCGTCGAGGCCGTGCGTACTGGCAACGGCGCCAACGGCGCCAACGGCGCATCCGCGGCGCCGGAGCCTGTCGCCGAGGATACGGAACGGGTAGGACAGCTGTACGGCGTGTCGGGACAGACACTCAAGCAATGGGTCGAGGAAGGGCGCTACACACGCTATCAAGTGGGACGCCTCCCGATACGCCGGGAAACCGTGGAAGAGTATGTGCGCCGCGCCGGCCCGTCGTTGGATTTAGAAGAGGTCTCGAATGAGGAGGCTGCCCAGCTAGTCGCCGAAGAGCGCGGATGGGCGTAGTGGACAATGCTCTGCCAAACTTGGTGGATGCGCCTCGCATCGTGCTCGATACGTCAGCGCTCGTGAGTGATGAGCGGCACTGGCTGTGGCTTTATGCGCAGGAAGGATACTACGAGGCCGTATGGAGCACGATCATCGTTGCCGAACTCGTACGCGTGCGAATGCGGTTGGCTAGGCGGCAAGGCATCGAAGAGCTTGTCCAACGTAGACGCATATACAATCTCGTCCACCGGCTCTCCGACGTCTTAACCGTGGCAGACTATCGCAGCATACTCCTCGATGCAACACTGCCCGACCCGGACGATGATCCGATCCTCGCCGCTGCCTTGGCATCTGGCGCACAATACGTCGTATCACTCAACACAAAGCATTTCCCGCCCGGCGCCACGGTCATGCACGTACGCTTCATCACCCCAGCCGATTTCTTAATCATGTTCGACGAGCTGTACCCCGATGCGAATCTCCGGCAGCGCACGGACATCGTCGGGAAGCAGCTGCCCTAAAATGGCTGTGCGCATCGCTCTCATCTCCGACATACACGGCAACCTGGTCGCGCTGGATGCTGTGCTCACCGACATTGCAAAATACGCCGTCGATCATATCGTGTGCCTGGGCGACCTTGCCATGTCAGGGCCACGGCCGCATGAGGTTGTCGCCCGCGCACGCGCGTTGGGGTGTCCCGTCGTCAAGGGCAACTGCGACGACCTCGTTGTGGAGATGCGGGCGGCGGGGCGGCCGCACGACGCGGCTATCGCGCACTGGGCCGTCGAGATCGACTACTGGTCGGCCATGCAACTCTCATCGTCCGACCTGGCGTATCTACAGGCCCTCCCGCCGACAGTCGACGTGCCCCTCGACGACGGCGCGACGCTGCTGTGCGTCCATGGGTCGCCATCTTCGTACACGGACCGCATCCTGTCCGACACGCCCGACGAGCGACTGGACGCGCTGTTGCTCCCGTTGCCGCCGGGTGTCCGCGGCATAGCGGGTGGCCATACCCATATCCCGCTGGCGCGGCGTTATCGAGGCGTGACCATTGTCAACCCAGGCAGCGTCGGGTTGCCCCTTGCGCGCGATCCGGCGACGGGCGCCATCTACAACCCCGCGTCGCTGGCCGAGTATGCGCTGGTCAGCTGGCAGGACGGCGCGCTCAATGTCGTACAGCGGCGTGTCGCCGTAGACGCGGACGCCGTCCGTATGGACGCGGCCGCTAGCGGGATGCCGCACCCCGAATGCTGGCGCGGTGATTGGAGCATATGATGCACAAGCATCCGGCTACCCGGCGCCGCCGATAGCCTCGATGATCTTGCCCGTACCGCCGCAGGTCGGGCACTCGCCGCCCGCGCGGCGGCCCGTGCCGCCGCAGTCGGGGCAAATGTTCTCGCCCGTATCAGGCGTGCCGGGCGGCGCTTCGTCGCCTGGGTTCATGCCCTCGCGCGCGCCGTGCAGCCCTCGGACGATCCCCAACTCATGCCCTGGCGTATGGTCGTTCATATGTGACTACCCCTCTCGTATCTATTCGCGCCCCACCTATTGATCGCGGCTGAACGCTGAACACTGTATGGGCAGATCCCGTGCCTGAGCCGTCAACGTCGTCATAAATCGTCGCCGGGGTCCATTACCGGCGCGTCGGGAGCGACAACGTCAGGATATTTGAGCCCCGCGCCCGTGTTGAACGCGACGATACGCTCGTCGCGGCCGATCAGCCCTTGCTCTAGCAGGTGGGGTAGCGCCGCCACGGTCGCCGCGCCCTCGGGTGAGAGGAACAGACCGTCGTCACGCGCCACGGCGTAGACAGCCGCGGTTATCTCTCCATCGTCGATGGCGATGGCGCAGCCGCCCGTTTCACGCAGCGCGCGCAGCACCAGGAAATCACCCAACGCCTTGGGCACGCGGATGCCGCTGGCGATCGTTTCGGCGCCTTGCCAGAAGTCTGAGGCGGCGGCGCCTTCCTGCCAGGCGCGCACGATGGGGGCGCAACCGGCCGCTTGCACCGCGATCAGCCGTGGCCGTCGCGCGTCAATGGCGCCGATGGCTTCGAGTTCGTCGAACGCCTTCCACATGCCGATCAGCCCCACGCCCCCGCCACAAGGGTAGAGGATGACGTCGGGCAATTTCCAGCCGCTCTGCTCGGCCAACTCGAAGCCCATCGTCTTCTTGCCCTCGATGCGGTAGGGCTCCTTGAGCGTGGCGGCGTCGAAGGGGACGGATGCGGCGTTGTCGCCGCCGGCTACCTCACGGCTGTGGGCGATGTAGCGCGCCACGATGGCGCCGGCGTCGGAGATGAGGCCGCGCACGAGACGCACGTCGGCGCCGGTCACCACGGCCTCACGCACGTTGATCGCCGGCGCGTCCGCGGGCATCACGACCGTCGCGCGCAGCCCGGCGCGCGCGGCATAGGCCGCCCAGGCGCCGCCGGCGTTGCCCGCCGTTGGTAAGGCTACATGACCGATGCCAAGCTCACGCGCGCGCGACACGCCCACGGCCGCGCCGCGCGCTTTGAACGAGCCTGTCGGCAGCAGCCCCTCATCCTTGATCGTGACCGAGGCTAGTCCGAGGCGCTGGCCGGTCCGCGTCAGCGGCGTCAGCGGCGTGACCGTCTCGCCGAGCGAGGCCGCTTCGTCGGGCCGGCGCAATGGCAGCAATTCCGTGTAGCGCCACAAGCTCCATGGCCGCGCGGCGAGGCGGTCGCGCCAGGCGTGTCCGTCCAGTGTTCGCACGTCATAGCGCGCCAGCAGCGGCTTGCCGTCGACGGCACAGAGGTTTTGCGGCGTGTCGGCGTCATAGCGCGCGCCGCACGCGGAACATTCGAGGTGTGTCAGGAGCGAGGCTTCTTGTCGCATATTAGTAACTCCTCCTACTTGATAGCCATCAGCCGAGACGCCCTCTTGACACCGCCGATAGCGCTCGCTATATTATAACCAACTTAATTAATTAATGGCGCGGTCGATGGAGAGGAGTCATGCCGATGGCAGTCGTCGCCGGGTATGGGTCTCGCACGACTAACCGTGAGCGTGTCTTGCGCACGATGCTGCGTGATGGCGCCCTCGCGCGTGTCGATTTGGCTCAGCGCACCGGGCTGACGACCGCCGCCATCAGCAACATCACCCGTGAGCTTATCGCGGATGACCTGCTGCGTGAGGTCGGGACGGCGCGCAACAATCGCGTCGGCGCCAATGCCATCCTGCTTGATCTGGCCGCCGACGCGCCGCTGATCGGCGTCGTCCACCAGGGCGTTAGCGCGCTACGCGTTGGCCTGTGTACCCTGCGCGGCCGCCTCGTCGGCCGCCGCGTCGTGGCCACACCTGAGCGCTACACGCCGGCGTGGGCCGTGGCGACGATCGCCAGTGTGTTGGACGAGTTACGCGTGTCCGGTGGGTACGAGGACGCCGCGTTCGCGGGAGTGGGCGTCGGTCTGGTCGGTCTTGTTGATGTGACGCGCGGCCTGGCGCGACGGGCGCCAAGCCTAGGCTGGACGGACGTCCCCATCGCCGACATGCTCGCGCGCGCGATCGGCCGCCCCATCAGCGTCGAAAACAACGTCCGTGCTATGGCCCTCGGCGAAGCGCTCCTGGGGGCCGGCCGCTCCTGGTCCGACTTCGCGTTCGTCTACGTGGGGATGGGCATCGCCGCGGGCCTCATCATCGACGAGCGCGCCTATCGCGGCGCCCGCGGCGGCGCGGGCGAGATCGGCCACATCACCGTCGCGCCGGACGGTGAGCCCTGTGCGTGCGGCAACCGCGGCTGTCTGGAGACCGTCGCGGCGGAGCCGGCGCTGGTCCGCCATGCCCGCGACCGTGGGGTCGACCCGCGCGCGCTGGATGCCCCCGTCAAGGATGCGGTGCGCGCACTCGCCGCGCTGGCGCGGTCCGGCGATGACGCCGCCCGCGACGTGATCGCGTGCGCCGCGGAGGCTCTGGGCATCGCGCTGGCCGATCTGACCGACATCTTCAACCCGGATCGCATCGTCCTCCATGGCGCGGTCACGGAGGCGGGTGAGCAGTTCTTTGCCATGGTGGCAGGCTCACTACACCGGCACGCGTTCCTCGCCGCCGGCGAATCCATCCAGTTGATCCCGCCGACCTTTGGCGAGGATGCCGGCCTTATCGGCGCCGCCGCTGTCGCGCTCGACGCGCAGGTCTTCAGGGCGCCGCGCGAACGCTTCATGCGCGTAGAGAGAGCAGGATAGAGCTAATGATGACGACGACGATGACGCGCGCCGCCGCAGTCCCGACGTTGGGCCTCGCCTGCGTGGCGCGCCCGACGTTCGCCGTGGATGACGCCGGCCAAGCGGCGGCGCGCGCGTCCGCACGGCTGGCGTCCCTCGGGTGGCCGCTCGTTGGCGATGCGGCCCTCTTGATGGACGCCACGGCCGCCCGCGCGGCCGCCGCGCGCCTGCGCGAACGCGCGCCGGATCTGCTGGTCATTCTATGCGCTACCTTCAGCGACGCCAGCATGGTCGTCGAGCTCGCCGAAGCGGTCGACGCCCCCGTGCTGCTCTGGGCGCTGCGTGAGCCGGGTCCGGACGGTGACCGCCTGTGGCTTAACTCCTTGTGCGGGGCCAACATCGCCGCCCATTCTTTACGTAAGATGGGGCGCCCGGTTCGTTACATCTACGGCGACCCCGAGGAGGAGGGCGTGCTGGCGGAGTTGTCCACGGTGGCGCGCGCCGCGGCGACGCGCGGCCGGCTGCGGCGCGGCCGCGTGGGTCTGGTAGGCTCCGCGCCCAACGGTTTCTATGGCTGCCAGTACGATGGGCTCGATCTGGCGCGTGTCGTCGGCCCCACGGTTACACAGGTCGATCTGGCGACGCTCTTCGCGGCGGCGATGGCGGCGCCGCCGGAGCCTGTCGCCGCGGCCATCGCGACCACAGCGGAGCGCTCGCCCAGTTTGCGCGCGTTCGATCCGGCGGAGGCGCGCCGCTTTGGCGCCGCGTACGTCGCGCTGCACGCTATCGCGCGGGACGGCGGGCTCGACGGGCTGGCGATACGCTGCTGGCCGGAGTTCCCCCAGGAGTACGGCTTGATGCCGTGCGCGACGCTTGGCCGGTTGGCCGACGATGGCCTGGTGTGCGCCTGCGAGGCCGACGTCCACGGAGCCGTCACTCTGCTGATGCTGCAGTGGCTCGCCGGCGCCGCGCCCCTGCTGACCGACCTCGTGGCTCTGGACGAGGACGCCAACACGCTGACCCTCTGGCATTGCGGCAACGCGCCAGCGGGGCTGGCGCGCGACGGCGCGGAGCCACGCTTGACGACACATTGCAACAGGCGTATTGGGGTCGCGGGCGACTTCGCCATCCGATCCGGTCCCGCCACGCTGGCCCGCTTGGGGGTTGGTCCTCACGGCTATCGCTTGCTCTATGCCGAAGGCGAGCTACTTGACGCGCCCACGAATCGCTTTCAGGGCAACACCGCCGTCTTCCGTCCACGCGGCGCGGCGCGGGCGCTGCTCGACCGGGTCATGTTGGACGGCTGGGAACATCACACAGCTATCGTCGCGGGCCACCATGCCCCAGAGCTCGCCGCCCTCGCCGAGTTGTTGACTATCGAGGGGGTACGGGCATGATCGTGGTACGATAGATCGTTTAGCTGTTAGGCGCTATCTATGAGTATTGATGTACTAGCTGTTACTATGCGCTAATCAAGGAGAGCATCCGTGGACGTCAAAGACGACATGACACAGTCGACCGCCGGCGCGACGCCGGAGCACACCGCGCCCGCGCTATCGCGCCGCGCGCTCATTGGTAAAGGCGCCGCGGCGGGCCTGGGCGTGGCGGCCGCTAGCTCGCTGCTCGGCGCCCCCGACGTCGTTCGCGCCGCTGGTCGCCGCGCGCCTCAGAGTACGGTCAAGATCACTTTCGCCGCCCTGCTGGACCAGACGGGCGAACTCGCCAACGAGATCAACCAGTTCAACCACATGCATTCGGGGCGTATCTACGTCGACTACCAGCAGCTGCCGCCCGTCGCCACCGACCAGTACACCAAGTTCGTGACCGCGTTCCGCGCGCAGTCGGCCACGCCGGATGTCGTGCAGATCGACGTCACCTGGCCCGCGCAGTTCGCGCCGTTGGGCTGGCTGGCGCCGCTCGACGGCTACGTCAAGTCGGACTATCTGAGCCAGTTTTGGCCCAGCGCGCGGACCGTCGGCCACATCAACGGCAAACTCTACGGCATACAGCGCTACATGGATGTGGGTCTGCTCTATTATCGCACTGACCTGCTGCACGCCTATGGCGCCGCCGTCCCCAAGACGCGCGAAGAACTGCAACAGTTGGCGGCCAAAATGCTTTCCGGCAAGAGCAAGACGGGCATCCAGTACGGCTATCTCATGCCGGGCAAGAAGATCGAGGCCATCGTCGACGAGTGGCTCGAGTTCATCTGGGGCGCGGGCGGCGGCATCGGCTCACCCGGCAATCTCAAGGTCAACGACGCGACGGCGGTCGCCGCGCTGCAGTACATGTATGATCTGATCTATCGCGCGAAGCTCAGCCCGCCGGGGACAAGTACCTACGCGCCGAACGACATCCTGGCCCTCTTCCAGAATGGGCAGGCTCCGTTCATGCGCAACTGGACCTTCGCCTATGCCCTTGCCAACAATCCATCCAAATCGAAGGTGGCGGGGAAAGTCGCCATCGCGCCCACACTGGCAACCTCGGGACACAGCGGCCACGGCTGCACCGGTGGGTGGGTGTTGGGCATCAACGCCTATTCCACGCATCATGACGAGGCCTGGCAGTTCATCGACTATATGCTCAGTAAGGGCACGCAGACCTCGCTCTCGCTCAACTCGGGGTTGATCTCGAGCCGGCCTGACGTGGTGGACAGCGCGACGGTGCGCGCGAAGTTGCCGTACTTCGCGCAGTTGAGCAGCATCCTGAGCTCAGGCTACAACAGGCCGCAGCTGCGCAACTACAACCCGTTCACGACGCCGCTGCAGGCCGCGATCAACGGCGTGCTCAGCGGGCAGGACTCGGCCGCCGACGCGCTCAACGGCGTGCAGTCGCAGGTCGCATCGCTGACGTAAGCCTATGAGGACATAACCCGTGCAAACCGTTCGAGCCGTCCCTACTGAGCAGGCCCGGCGAGTGTCGCGCCATCGCGGCGGCCGTGGTATCCAGGCGCGCCGCGAGGAGCGCCTGGCCTGGGCGATGCTGGCGCCGACCCTTGTGGCCCTGCTGGTGTTAAGCCTCTACCCCGCGCTTGCGACGATCGTGTACTCGTTTCAGCATGGCGGTTCCTTCGGCATCGGTATGACCGGCTTCGTGCTGTCGAACTACCAGCGCCTGCTGCACGACGTACAGTTCTGGAGCGCGTTCAAGTTCTCCATTCTGTTCAGCGTCATCACGGTCGCGGGGCAAATGGTCTTTGGTGTCGCCCTGGCCCTGTTCGCGAACCGTGAGTTCCGGGGGCGCTGGCTGGTGCGGGCGGCCATCCTCTTCCCGTGGGCCATCCCGACGGCGACGAACTCCGTGGTGTGGGCCTACATGTTCAACGACCAGTACGGTCTCGTCAACGGTGTGCTGGAACACCTGGGGCTTTTGAGCCCATCCCACAGCATCGTGTGGTTGGGCTCACCGACCTCGGCCACCATTTTGATCTATATCATGGCTATCTGGAAGGCGAACTCGCTTGTCGCGCTGCTCGTCTTGGCGGGGCTACAGACGATCCCGTCCGATGTCCGCGAGGCCGAGAAGGTCGACGGCGCCACGCGCTGGCAGGGTTTCTGGTATGTTACCCTGCCCCTGCTTCGTCCGACCCTCGCCGTGACGCTAATCCTGCGCACGATTCAGTCGTTGCAGGCTTTCGACCTAATCAGCGCTTTCACCAACGGCGCGCCGGGTATCTCGACGCAGAACCTGGGGCTCTACATCTACGCGCAGATCCAGCAATTCGGCGACTTCGGGTACGGCTCGACGATCGCGGTCGTGGTCATGGTCGTGACGCTGGCCTTTATCGCCCTCTACCTGCGGGCGCTCTAGTGCAGAACCAGGGAGCTTTGTTTGAAGCGGTCCCAGGGGGTACGCCCCGCTGCAAAGTAACCCTGGGAGAAAACACTAGGCGTCCGGCGGCGCGTCGCGGGAGGATAGACATGGCACGTACGATACAGCACGGAGCGGGGGCGGGCATCGCGCGTCCCTCGCTGCGGCCCAGAGCCGTGGCGACGCTCGTCTACGCGGTGACGGCGCTGATTATCCTCATCCAATTCCTGCCCATGATCTGGGCGCTGCTGACCTCGCTCATGACGGCGCAAGAGACAACCTCGAGTCCGGCGACGCTGTGGCCGCATCACCCCTCGCTGTCCACGTACGGCGACGCGCTGGCGGGGGATATTGGCCGCTACTATCGCAACAGCGTCATCGTTTCGCTCGTCTCGACGGCCGTGACCATGGTCCTGGCCACGCTCGCCGCCTACGCCTTCGCGCGGCTCCGCTTCCGCTTCAAGCGGGGCATCCTCTTGCTCGTGCTGGCTCTCTCGCTTTTCCCACCGCTGGCGCAGGTCATCCCCATCTACCAGGTGTTGCGGCAGGTTCACCTCATTGGGTCGCTCGGCGCGCTGATCGTGCCCTACGCGGTGTTGGAACTGCCGCTGGCCGTGCTGGTGTTGATCGCGTTCTTCCAGGACGTTCCCGCCGACCTCGAGGATGCGGCGATGATCGACGGGACGTCGCGGCTCGGCGCCTTCGTGCGCACCATCCTGCCCGTCACGATCCCGGGCGTCTTCACGACCGCCATCATCACGTTCGTCGCGGATTGGAACGAATACCTGTTCGCGCTCAACTACACGACGACGAACACGTACACCCTACCCGTCGGCATCGTTACGATCAGCCAGACCGAGTTCACCACGAACTTCGGCATCCTCTCGGCCGCGACGGTCATGGCCGTGGCGCCGTTGGTCGTGCTCATCCTGTTGCTGGAGCGGCGCATCGTCTCGGGGCTGACGGCGGGAGCGGTAAAGGGATAACGGATAGAGGCGGAAGCAGTAAAAGGATAGGGAACGACAATGGAGATTTACCTCGACACGGCGAACCTCGACGAGGTGCGCGCGGCGGCCGCCTGGGGCGTGCTACGCGGCTTGACCACCAACCCCAGCCATGTCGCGAAGGCGGGCGTCCGTCAGCTGCGGCCGCATATCCAGGAGATGTGCTGGATCGCCGATGTCCCCATCAGCGTTGAAGTCACGACGACCGACGTGGACGAGATGGTGGAGCAGGGCGTTGCATACGCGCGCTGGTCGCCGCATGTCGTCGTCAAGTTGCCGACGATCCCGGCGGGTCTGAGTGCGATGGCGCGCGTGACGCGGACGCCGGTCACGGCGTCCTGCGACGGGTGTACGCATATAGAGGGCTGCCCTATCCGCGCCCGCTTCGCCGCACGGGACGCGCTGACCCGCGTGGCGGAGGTGAACGCCACGCTCATCTTCACGCCCAACCAGGCCATCCTGGCGCTCGCCGCGGGCGCCGGGTACGTCAGTCCCTTCGTGGGCCGGCTCGACGCGGTGGGCGAGGATGGCGTCGCGCTCGTCGCCGACATCGCCGCGATCCTGCGCGCGCACGATCAGCCGGGCAAGATTATCGCCGCCGCCATGCGCCACCCCGCGCATGTCACCGCCGTTGCCAAGGCCGGCGCGCATATCGCTACGATGGCTTACGCGCTCTTGACGCAGATCGTCGAGCATCCCCTGACCGAGCGCGGCCTGGCCGAGTTCATGGCCGACTACGCGCGTAGCCAGCGTCCCGCGAGCGACGATTAGACTAATAGACAGGACAACATAGCGATGACGACCGAGCGATTAGAGGGCATGCGTGTCCACGGGCACTACGCGCGGCGGCTGGCCGCGACGACGGCCCTCCCGCAGGGCATACAAGCGGACGTGCGGCTTGTCCTGTTCGGCGACATCGGCGATGAGCGGCGTCCCATCATCGTGAGCGATGAACCCCTCGCCCATCAGACGATCAAGACGGACGTTCCGAATCGCCCCTCCGAGATCCCGGCCGGCGATCCCGAGATCGCACAGCGGCCGGCGCTGTTGCGCGCGCAGGCGCTCTCCCCACGCATTGTCCGCGTGCGGTTGGGCCTGCCCGACGAACTGGCCCGTCCCCACGAGTTTGGCATGGTAGTCCCCGGCGCGCTCGACGCCTTCCCCGCGCTGCCGAGCGCCACGTATGACGAGACGGATGAGCAGGTCATCATGACCATCGCGGGGCTTACGGTGCGGCTGCGACGCGATCCGTTCGCCATCAGCATCACCTGCGCCGGCGTGCCGGACGCCGTGGTCGAGACGGCGCTCGACGACCGCAACGTGCACGGCCTGCTCTGCACGCCGCCGCCCGGTATCATGTCCGGCGGCGATGGCGCCGGCGATGGCGTTGGCGACGAGGCTTTCTGGTCGTGGGCGCTCACCCCCGACGAGCGGCTCTATGGCCTTGGCGAGCGCTTCACCCCGCTTGACCACCGTGGCGAATACACGTCACTGTGGGTCACCGACGCCTGGGGCACGACGACCGACGCCTCGTACAAGTGCGTGCCCTTCCTGCACTCTTCGCGCGGCTACGGTCTCTTCTTTCACACGCCCGCGCTCGTCACGGCGCGGCTGGGGCGCTCATCGCGCCGCGCCGCTCAGGTGAGCGTGAGCGAGCCGAGCCTCGACCTCTTCGTCGTCTTCGGCCCGACGCCGGCGGACATCCTGCGCGAATACACTGCCCTGACCGGCCGGCCCGCGGTCCCCCCGCGCTGGGCTTTCGGCGTGTGGCTCTCGCGCTGCCGCTACCAGAATCGCCGCGAGGTCGAGGAGGCGGCCGCGCGGGCGCGCGCCGAGGACGTGCCCTGCGACGTGCTGCATATCGACCCGGCGTGGCTGGAGCATCCCGCCCTTTCCTGCGATTTCGTCGCGAACGACGACGCCTTCCCCGACCTCGCCGGCATGGTCCGCGAGCTTGGCGCCCAGGGGTTCAAAGTGTCGTTGTGGGAGTTGCCGTACATGTCGCCGCGCGCCCGGCGCTACGCCGAGGCCGTCGCGCACGGCTACTTCCTGCGCGACGAGCACGGCGCGGTTGCCCACGCCGACTTCGGAGGCCGCGCGGGCGACGGCTCCGCGCGCGCCGTCCTCGACTTCACCAACCCCGCGGCGCGGGCCTGGTGGCAGGACCTGCACCGTCCCTGGCTCCAGGCCGGTGTCGCCGTGTTCAAGACGGACTTTGGCGAGGGCGTGCCCGTGGCGGCCCGCGCGCACAACGGCCTGACGGGCCACGCGCTGCACAACCTGTTCCCCCTCCTCTATAACGGAGCGGTTCACGAGGTTATCACGCAGGAGACCGGGCGGCCCGGCCTGGTGTGGGGCCGCTCCGGCTGGGCCGGCTGTCAACGCTACCCCGCGCAATGGGGCGGCGACCCCAAGACCGATCTGTGGTCGATGGCGTCGTCGCTGCGCGGCGGCCTCAACATGGCCCTCAGCGCGCCCGGCGTCTGGGCGCACGACATCGGGGGTTTCTACGGGCCGCCCCCTTCGCCCGAACTGTACATTCGCTGGGCGCAGTTCGGCCTGCTCTCGCCCCTGGCGCGCGCCCATGGTACGACGCCGCGTGAGCCGTGGGAGTTCGGCGCGGCGGCCCTGGCTATCTTCCGGCGCTACGCCAAGTTGCGGACGCGGCTCGCCCCGTATCTCTACACGCTGGCCTGGGAGGCGCACGACGCCGGCCTGCCGATGCTGCGCCCGCTCCTGTTGCACTACCCGGACGACCCGATCGCGCCGCTTATCGACGACTGCTACCTGCTGGGCCCCGATCTCCTCGTCGCGCCGGTCTTCAGCGAATCGCCCGCGCCGGTCGCGCGGCGTCTCTATTTGCCGCCCGGCGTGTGGGTCGACTTCTGGACCGACGAGCCCATGACGGGCGGCCGCTATATCACGCGCGTCGCGCCGCTCGACACGATACCCCTCTACGTCCGCGCGGGCGCGCTGCTGCCGCTCGGCCCTGAGTTGCCCTACATCGGTGACGAGGCGCCCGACACACTCACCCTGGACGTCTACGCCGGAGTGGAGGGATCGCGGCGGGTCGTGTGGGACGCCGCCGGGACCGCGACGAACCTAACACTGCGCCGCGCCGGATTGGACTGGCGTCTCGAGATACAGGGGGAGCGCGCGGCGCACTGGCGGGTGCGCTGGCACACCGGCGACAAGATCGTCGAAGCGGATCTGGGGTACAGCGCCGCGGCGACCACCGTCCTCGACGGGACATCAGCTACAATCCACGCATCGCCGTGACGATCGATGTGATCGCCATCGGGTACATGCCCACCCTTGTAGGCCATTGATAGACCGTCAACCGTCGACTAGTAGTCCGTCAAGGCTGAAATAGATGGTTCGCGCGTGTCTACTGGGACCGCCGCCGTCCCGGTGGCTTGTGGTAGCGCCAGCACAGCGCGGGTTCACCGAGAGGGCCGCCCGGCAACGGTGGCCGCCGGGACGGCAGCGGTCCCAGTAGACAACCGTCAAGACGACGCTTGACGGACTACTAGAGTGCTAGTGTATGAGATCCCGCCCAATCTCCCCACTGGCATCGTGGACGCCGTTCTATATCGGCATGACCATTCTCGCCGGCGCCCTGCTCGTGTGCACGGTAGCGCTTGACCTCGGCGCGCTACCCCATGAAACCGGGTTAGGCTCCGACTTTTCCGCTTTCTATGCGGCGGGACTCACCGTACGGGCGGGGCACAATCCGTACAATTGGACCCAACTTGGACAGACCGAAGCCCACGTCGGCACGGTCGTCGATCCCCAGTTGCCGATGATTTTCAACTCTTATGCGAATCCGCCGCTCTTCGCAAAGGTCATGGCCGCGTACACCATTATCCCTCAGTCGGTCGCCTATGCGTGGTGGCTCGCCGCGATGGCGGCTATGTTAGTCGGCAGTCTCGTCATCATCGCTGGCCTCTATAGTATGAGAGGGGCAAGGTCGGTTGCATTCTTACTGTTATTCGCGTTAACTCCAATCCCCATCGTATGTTACTATTTCGGCCAACAAACGCCGATTTTGCTGCTGGCGCTCGCGGGCTCTCTCGCGTTGTTGCGGCGCTCATGTCCTGGATGGGCCGGTATCATCGTGAGCGTGGCGTGGATCAAGCCACATCTACTCTTTCCTGTTATCGTCGTTCTCATCGGCATCCTCGGCTGGTCCGACGCGCGCCGGTTCATCGCGGGCCTAATCGGGAGCAGCGTTGTGCTTGGACTGCTGTCCTGGTGGACAACGGGCTCGTATCTCTTGTGGGCCTGGGTGCAAACCCTGCTCGTCTACGCGCACAGAATGGATAACGGGCAACCATTATTATCATCGCTGGCGGGCGTGTACTTGAGCGTCGTCAAGCGCCCGTGGAGTATCGTGCTCAACGACGTCTGCATGATCGGCTGGATCGGTTTGATGGCCGTCGTCCTCTGGCGAGCGCGCCGAACGGGCGTGACGGTGAACAACGACGGCGGACTACGCGTGATTGCTATAGCGTTGGTTTCGTGGCTGTTGCTAACGCCCTACGTCCACCCCGCCGATCTCGTATTACTTGGCATGGCATTGCCAGCCGTGCTCGGACCCCAACTGGAGGGGTTATCCGCTCCACTCGTGCGCCTCACGATTGGGGCGCTCTTGACGGCTCCAACCCTCGACCTGCTTGGCTTCAGCCCCAACTATCTATTCACCTACAGTGTGTCTGTCCCGCTCTTTCTTCTCGCCGCTTTGCTCACACATAAGCCGCGGTCGCGTGACGACGACAGGAGGGACCAAGGCGTCGCTGCCCTCGAACGCGCATACTCATGCTCAACGGCTACATTTTCCACCTAACCCCGCCCTCCGGCTAGGGCGCTTGCGCTCTCGACAAGGCCCACGAATCATCCGCGGGGCGAGGCTCCCGGCGCTATGTAGGGGCGTATGGCATACGCCCGCGCGTTCGAGGCCACGGGCGTATGCCATACGCCCCTACGATAATTCACGCGCCCTGGCGCTTTCAGTGGATGCGCGGCGCTATGCGCGCTCTTGCGCTACTATAGTAATGCTTATAGTATAGGACGACATGACGAGCGAGGACGTAGCATGACTCCCGAGGAGCGGGCGCGCGCGGAGATCGACCGGCAGCTCACGGCCTGCGGCTGGGTCGTGCAGGACCGCGCGGAGATGGACATCTACGCGGCGCCGGGCGTGGCCGTCCGCGAGTTCCCCTTGCAAGGCGGCGAGGAAGCCGACTACTTGCTCTACGCCTACGAGCAGGCGATCGGGGTCGTCGAGGCCAAGCCCGAAGGCTTCACCCTGCACGGCGTCGAGGCGCAGTCGGCCAAGTACGCCCACGGCCTCTCGCCCGACGTGCCGGCCTATCGCCTGCCGCTGCCCTTCCTCTACGAGAGTACCGGCAAGGTCACGCAGTTCACCAACGGACTCGAGCCGGAGCCGCGCAGCCGCGGGGTCTTCGCCTTCCACCGTCCCGAGGAGCTGCTGCGTCTGGTCGGGCTCGACCGCCAGCTGCGTGGCGCCCTGCGCGCGCTGCCCCCGCTCGAACCGGCGGGCCTGTGGCCGGCGCAGATCACCGCGATCGAGAACCTGGAGACATCGCTGCGCGCCAATCGCCCGCGCGCGTTGGTGCAGATGGCCACGGGCAGCGGCAAGACCTTCACCGCCGTCAGCGCTATCTACCGCCTCGTCAAGTACGCGGGGGCGCGGCGCGTGCTCTTCCTGGTCGACCGCGCCAACCTGGGCCGGCAGACCTACCGCGAGTTCCAGCAGTACGTCAGCCCCTACAACGGGCTCACCTTCACCGATGAATACAATGTGCAGCTGCTGCGCTCCAATACGCTCGACCCGGTGAGCCGTGTCTGCATCACCACCGTGCAGCGCCTCTACTCGATGCTCAAGGGCGAGGACGCCTACGACGAGGGCAACGAAGAAGGCTCGCAGTTCGAAGCTGACGCCTCGCTGGTCAGGGAGCCGGTCCCCGTCGCCTACAACGGGCGCATCCCCATCGAGGCGTTCGACGTCATCGTCGTCGACGAGTGCCACCGCTCCATCTACAACCTGTGGCGGCAGGTGCTGGAGTACTTCGACGCCTTCATCGTCGGGCTGACCGCCACGCCCTCCAAGAGCACGGTCGGCTTCTTCGGCGGCAACCTGGTGATGGAGTACAACCACGCGCGGGCCGTCGCCGACGGCGTCAACGTCGACTTCGACGTCTACCGTATCCGCACCCGCGTGACCGAGCGCGGCGCCACGCTGACGCGCGAGCCGGGCTACTACGCGCCCTATCGCCACCGCCGCACGCGCGTGCGGCGGCGCGTCGCGCTCGACGATGACCTGACCTATAGTGCCAACAGGCTCGACCGCGACGTCGTGTCTGAGGATCAGATCCGCCTGGTGTTGCGCACCTTCCGCGACCGGCTGCCCGAGATCTTCCCCGGCCGCACCGAGGTCCCCAAGACGCTGATCTTCGCCAAGGACGACTCGCACGCCGAGGACATCACGCGCCAGGCGCGCCTCGTGTTCGATAAGGGCAACGACTTCTGTCAGAAGATCACCTACAAGACCACTGGCGTCAAGCCGGAGGACCTGCTGGCCCAGTTCCGCAACAGCTACTACCCGCGCATCGCCGTGACGGTCGACATGATCGCCACCGGCACCGACGTCAAGCCGCTGGAGTGCGTTTTCTTCATGCGCAACGTGCGCTCGGCCAACTACTTCGAGCAGATGAAGGGGCGCGGCGTGCGCGTCGTCGACGTGGATACGTTGCGCGCGGTAACACCCGACGCCACGGCCAAGACGCGCTTCGTCATCGTCGACGACGTTGGCGTGTGCGAGGGCGACCGCACCGACGCGCAGCCGCTCGACCGCAAGCGCTCCGTCCCGCTGGCTAAGGTGCTGGAGGCCGTGGCGATGGGCAATGCGCACCCCAACACCGTCTCCACGCTGGCCGGGCGCCTGGCGCGGCTCGACCACGCGCTCACGCCGAAGGGGCGCGCTGAACTGGCCGAGGCGGCGGGCGGGGCGACGATCGCGGCGCTGGCCGCCGCGCTGGTGGACGCCATCGACCCCGCGGCCAACCAGGCGCGCGCCCGCGTCGCGTTGGGGCTGGCGCCGGACGCGGAGCCGCCGGACGACGCCGTGGAGGCGGCAGCGAAGGGCGCGGCGCGCGTGGCGCTGCGTCCCTTCGGCAATCCTCGGCTGCGGGCGCGCATCGTGGAGTTACAGACCGCTAGTGAGCAAATCATCGACGAACTCACCGTCGACGAACTGCTCTACGCCGGGCACGACGACCGCGCGCTGGAGCGGGCGCGGGAGCTCGCCGACGGCTTCCGCGCCTTCATCGCGGACAACAAAGACGAGATCGAAGCCCTGCGCGTGCTGTACAGCCGGCCCTACCGCGCGGGCCTGCGCTTCAAAGACATCCGAGAACTCGCCGCCGCCTTGGCGCTCCCGCCGCTGGCGGCCACGCCCGAAGACGTATGGCAAGCCTTCACCGTCATAGAAAGCGCGCCCCTCCCTATCACCGATACGTCCCCTGGGACCGCCGGCATCCTGCCGGCTGGGAGCGTGGGCGTCTCGCCCACTGGGAGCGCGGACGTCTCGTCCGTCCCCGGCAGCGTACCCCCCGAAACCGCCGCCGTACCCCGTGGGCTCGCCGGCGACCCACTTGCACACGGCGACGTACCCCCTGGGACCGCCAGCCTTTTCGCACACGGCGACGTACCCCCTGGGACCGCCGGCATCCTGCCGGCACACGATCGCGGGCGCAACGTCCACGACCCCCAAGGCGTAAGCCCCATAGCGGACACAGACGCCGCGCGCCTGGTCGCCGAAGACCGCGTCGCCTACCTCGTAGCGCAAGAGGAGCAGCGCACCACAACCCCGGCCCGGCGCGGCAGCGCGCGGCAGCTGACCGACCTCATCGCCCTGGTGCGCCACGCCATCACGCCCGCCGCGCCGCTGACCCCCTTCGCGGCCACAGTCGAGGATCGCTACCGCGCGTGGCTGGCCGAGCAAGAGGGCCAAGGCGCCGCGTTCACGCCTGAGCAGCGGGGCTGGCCCGACGCGATTCGAGACCACATCGCGGCCAGCCTGCGTATCGAGCCGGACGACTTCGACTACATCCCCTTCAGCGAGCGCGGCGGGCTCGGCCGCGTCTACAGCCTCTTCGGCGAGCGCCTGCCCGCCATCCTCGCCGAACTCAACGAAAGGCTCGTCGCGTGAGCGAACGCACCGACCTACCGCCAGGATGGTCATGTAGCAGGATTGTGGATATTTGCCAGGTCGTCGGTGGAGGCACGCCATCTACTCACGACACAAGTTACTGGCAGGGCGACATACCGTGGATTAGCAGCGCGGATATTGATGAGAGCGATGTCAAGAGCATTCGGTTGCGCAAGGCAATTACCGCACAAGCTGTCCAAGAATCCGCGACGAATATAGTGCCGGCGGGAACAGTTATAGTCGTAACGCGCGTTGGCCTCGGCAAAGTAGCTTTGGTATCCGAGCCTCTTTGTTTCAGTCAGGATTCGCAGGGCCTGTTGTTCGATCAATTGTTACTCGATGCGTTGTACTTCGCGTATTATCTCAAGACCTCGACTGTTGTGATTTGAAAGGCATTGGTTGATCACGTTGGCACGATGCCCTGGTGCTTGGCAAACAAGGAGGTCATCACGTCCTCAATGGTGACCCCACCGAGGAGACGATCATGCGTATAG
>JAABUV010003934.1_pt1 | contig 18332 bp, 16 predicted proteins | sample 5559971 | NCBI WGS metagenome assembly JAABUV01 (sample SAMN10711881, study PRJNA513362) | rock metagenome | isolation source: Antarctica rocks | place: Antarctica: Victoria Land, Knobhead nord | collected 2015-12-19
CCATCGCGGTGCTCGCCATCATCCTCGACCGGATCACGCAGCAGGTGTCCCGCCGGGCGCAGCCCCGCTGAACGTCGCACCCATGAGCAACAACCAGGAGCGTGCCATGCTGAGAAGACAAGTGCTGGGAACCGCAGCCGCCGTCGTCGGCACGGCCGCGCTGGGCCGTGGCGCCCGTGCCGCCGGGAAAGGGTTGGTCAAGATCGTCTACGTCGAGTGGGCGGACGCGATCGTCGCCACCAACATTCTGTCCGAGACGCTGAAGCAGGCCGGATACGAGACGCGGCTGACCCCGGTGTCGGGCGCCGCGATGTGGGAGGCGGTGGCCTCGAACGACGCCGACCTGATGGTGGCGGCGTGGCTGCCGGCGACGCACGCGGCGTACTACGCCAAGCTGAAGGGCCGGGTGGACATGGCCGGGGCCAACATCGAGGGCGCCAAGATCGGCTGGGTGGTGCCGGACTACGTGGCGGTGGACTCGATCGCCGACCTGAAGGCGAACGCGGCGATGTTCGGCGGCAAGGTCATCGGCATCGACCCCGGCGCCGGGCTGATGCGCGCGTCGGAGAAGGCGATGACGGAGTACGGCCTTGCGCCCATGCAGCTCGTGGACGGCAGCGACGCGACGATGGTGGCGGCGCTGAAGGACGCCATAGGGCGCAAGCAGCCGATCGTGGTCGCCGGCTGGACGCCGCATTGGATGTGGGCCTCGTTCAAGCTGAAGTACTTGGCGGACCCCAAGGGCGTGTTCGGCGGCGACGAGACGGTGAACAACGTCGCGCGCAATGGGCTGGAGAAGGACATGCCGGAGGTCCGCGCCATCCTGTCGCGGTTCAAGCTGACGCTGGGCGACGAGCAGGCGGTCATGCTGGAGAACCAGGGCAGCGGGGTCGACCCGGCCAAAACGGCGGCGGCCTGGGTGAAGCAGCACCCGGACATGGTAAAGTCCTGGCTCGCCTGACCCGGCGCACCAGGGAACACTGAGGGAAGCACATGGCCACAGGTCGTTTTTCCGCCGCCCGCCTGCTGCGCGAGGCCGTGCGCGGGCACTCCGGCTGGGGCGAGCAGTGGCGCTCGCCGGAGCGGCCGGCGCCCGCCTATGACGCGGTGATCGTGGGCGGCGGCGGGCACGGGCTGGCGACGGCGTACTACCTTGCCAAGCTGCACGGCATCAACCGGGTCGCGGTATTGGAAAAAGGCTGGATCGGCGGCGGCAACACCGGGCGCAACACCACGATCATTCGCAGCAACTACCTGATGGCCGAGAGCGCGGCGCTGTACGACCATGCGGTCAAGCTGTGGGAGGGCCTGTCGCGCGAGCTGAACTACAACGTCATGTACTCGCCGCGTGGGGTGATGATGCTGGCGCACACTGTGCATGACGTGCAGGTGGGCAAGCGCCATGTGCATGCGAACCGGCTGGCGGGGGTCGACAACGAGTGGCTCTCGCCGGATGAGGCGCAAGCGTTCTGCCCGCCGCTGAGCCTCGACCCCGCCATGCGCTACCCGGTGCTCGGCGCGGCGCTGCAACGGCGGGGCGGCACGGCGCGGCACGACGCGGTCGCCTGGGGCTATGCGCGGGCGGCGAGCGCGCTCGGGGTCGACATCGTGCAGAAGTGCGAGGTGACGGGGATACGGCGCGACGCGGCCGGGCGGGTGTGCGGCGTGGACACCACGCGCGGCGCGGTCGCGACCAAGCGCGTCGGCGTGGTGGCGGCCGGGCACACCAGCGTGGTGATGGCGCAGGCGGGAGTGCGGATGCCGCTTGAGAGCTACCCGTTGCAGGCTTTGGTCAGCGAGCCCGTCAAGCCGTGCTTCCCCTGTGTCGTCATGTCCAACACGATCCACGCCTACATCAGCCAGTCGGACAAGGGCGAGCTGGTGATCGGGGCGGGCACTGACGCCTACACCAGCTACAGCCAGCAGGGCGGGCTGCACATCGCGACCCACACGCTGGACGCGATCTGCGAGCTGTTCCCGCAGTTCCGCCGGATGCGGATGCTGCGCAACTGGGGCGGCATCGTGGACGTGACGCCGGACCGCAGCCCGATCATGGGGCTGACGCCGGTGCTGGGGCTGTATGTGAACTGCGGCTGGGGGACGGGCGGGTTCAAGGCGACGCCGGGGTCGGGGCATGTGTTCGCGCACACCATGGCGCACGACGCGCCGCACCCGATCAACGCGGCCTTCGCGCTGGACCGCTTCCGCACCGGGCAGCTCATTGACGAGGCCGCCGCCGCCGCGGTGGCGCACTGATGGAAAGCGCGCCGATGGGGAACGTATTGGCATGCTGATCATCCCCTGCCCAATCTGCGGCGGCCGGCCCGAAGTGGAGTTTACCTATGCCGGCGAAGCGCATGTCGCCCGGCCTGCCGAACCGTCCGCCATCGACGACCAGGCTTGGGGCGAGTTCCTGTATGCGCGCACCAACCCGAAGGGCGAGCACGCGGAGCGCTGGCGGCACACCCACGGCTGCGGCCGGTTCTTCAATGCGGTGCGCAACACCTATACCGACCAGTTCATTGCCAGCTATGCCGCGGGTGCGTCGCGCCCGCGCGGCATGGCGTCGACCGAGAGCGCGGACGCGCCAGCGATGCGGACCGACACCGAGCGCTGGGGCGCCGCATGAGCTTCCGTTTCAGTTTTGACGGCCGCGCCTACCATGGCCAGCCGGGCGACACCCTCGCCTCCGCCCTGTTGGCCAATGGCGTGCGGCTGATGGGGCGTTCGTTCAAGTACCACCGGCCGCGCGGCGTATTGGCGGCCGGGTCGGAGGAGCCGAACGCGCTGGTCGAGGTCGACCGCGGCGGCGGCGCACGCACGCCGAACCTGCGGGCGACGCAGGTTGAGCTTTACGACGGCCTGGTGGCGCGCAGCCAAAACCGCTTTCCGTCGCTGGCCTTCGACGTGCAGGCGGTCAACGACTTTGCCGCGCCGCTGCTGCCGGCCGGGTTCTACTACAAGACGTTCATGGGGCCGCAAGGGGCCTGGGCCAAGCTGTACGAGCCGGTGATCCGCCGTGCCGCCGGGCTGGGCCGCGCACCCGACCGGCCCGATCCCGACCACTACGCCAGCCGCTACGCCCATTGCGACGTGCTGGTGGTCGGCTCCGGCCCGGCTGGCCTGGCGGCGGCGGAGGCGGCGTCGGCGGGTGGCGCGCGGGTTATGCTGTGCGACGAGCAGCCGCGTTTTGGCGGCAGCCTGCTAGCCGACCGCAGCGCGCGGCTGCGGAGCAACGCTCCCAGCGGGATCGACGGCGCAAGCGCGTCCGATTGGGTTGCGGCCCGGCTCGGCGCGCTGGCGGCCCGGCGCGACGTCGTGCTGCTGACCCGCACCACGGCGTTCGGCTGGTATCCCGGCAACATGATCGGCTTGGCCCAGCGCCTGACCGACCACCTGCCCGATCCCGACCCGGCGCTGCCGCGCGAACGGCTGTGGCAGGTGCGGGCCAAGCAGGTCGTGCTCGCGGCCGGGGCCATCGAACGGCCGTTGGTGTTCCCCGGCAACGACCGGCCGGGCGTCATGCTGGCCGATGCCGTGCGCACCTACGCCGTCCGCTATGGCGCCGCTGCGGGGCGCCGCGCCGTGTTCGCGACATCTAGCGACACGGCCTACCGCGCGGCGTTGGACCTCAAGGCGTGCGGCGTCGATGTCGCCCTTGTCGCCGACCTGCGCGCCGAGGCGGACGGGCCGTTGCCGGCTGCCGCACGGCTCGCCGGCATCCGGGTCGAGACGGGCATGCAGGTGCTGCAAACGCGCGGGCGCCGGGGCATCCGGGTCGCGATCGTGGGGCGTGTCGGCGCAGACGGGCGCGTGCGGGACCGCGAGTGGGTCCGGTGCGGCGTGCTGGGCATGAGCGGCGGCTGGACGCCATCATTGAACCTTTTCTCGCAGGCCCGTGGCACGCTGCGGTTCGACCCGGCGTCGGAGGCGTTCCTGCCCGGCGAGCCGCCTGCGGGCGTGCATTGCGCCGGGGCGTGCCGGGGGGTGCGTGCGCTCGCCGACGCTCTGGAGGATGGCGCAGCGGCCGGAGCAGCGGCGGCGCGTGCCGCCGGGTTCGAGGCGGCGGAGTCCGCTGTTGCGGTGGCGGGTGCGCTGCCCGCGCGCTGGGCCGCGCCAAGCGTTGCGTCCGGGGCCGCGCCAGCACCCCCCGCCCGGCCGCAGCGCCGCGCCTTCGTCGATTTCCAGAACGACGTGACCAGCAAGGACCTGAAGCTCGCGGCGCAGGAGGGTTTCCGCAGCATCGAGCACGTCAAGCGCTACACGACGACCGGCATGGCGACCGACCAGGGCAAGACCAGCAACATGAACGCGCTGTCGATCGTGGCCGGGCAGCTTGGCGCCGCGGTCCCCGACGTGGGCCTCACGACGTTCCGCCCGCCCTACACGCCGGTGACGTTCGGGACGCTCGCCGCCTACAGCCGCGGCGTGCTGTTCGATCCCGTCCGCACCACGCCCCTCCACGGCTGGGCGGCGTCGCACGGGGCAGTATTCGAGGATGTGGGCTTGTGGAAGCGTGCGCGCTATTTCCCACGGGCCGGCGAGGGCCTGCACGCGGCGACGGCGCGGGAGTGCCGCACGGTGCGCTCAGTGGTCGGGCTGTTCGACGCCTCCACGCTTGGCAAGATCGAGGTCGTCGGCCCTGACGCGGCCGAGTTCATGAACCGCATGTACGTGAACGCCTGGGCCAAGCTGGCGCCGGGCCGCTGCCGCTATGGCCTGATGCTGGGCGAGAACGGTTTTTTGCTGGATGACGGAGTGGTCGGGCGCCTGGCGGCCGACCGGTTCCACGTCACCACCACCACCGGCGGGGCGCCTCGGGTGCTGGCGCTGATGGAGGACTACCTGCAAACCGAGTGGCCGGACCTGCGGGCCTGGCTGACCAGCGTCACCGAGCAGTGGGCGGTGCTGGCGGTGCAGGGGCCGCGCGCCCGTGACGTGCTGGCGCCGCTGGTGGACGGGATGGACATCGGGGTCGCCGCCATGCCGCATATGAGCGTCGTCTTGGGCCACATCCTGGGCGTGCCGATGCGGCTGTTCCGGGTGAGCTTCACGGGCGAGCTGGGCTTTGAGGTCAACGTGCCGGCGGGCGCGGCCGAGGCGGTTTGGGACGCCATCCACGCCCGCGTCGAGGCGCTGGGCGGCTGCGCCTACGGCACCGAGGCGATGCACGTGCTGCGGGCGGAGAAGGGCTATGTCATCGTGGGCCAGGAGAGCGACGGGACGGCGACGCTGGATGATCTCGGCCTGGGCTGGGCGATGGGCAAGGCGAAGCGGGATTTCGTGGGCAAGCGCTCGCTGGCGCGGCCGGACATGACGGCGCCGGGGCGGCGGCAGTTGGTCGGGCTGCGGACGTCGGACCCGGATTTCGTGTTGGACGAGGGCGCGCAGGTTACGGAGGCGGCGGCGGCGCCGGTTGGGACGAAATCGCTGGGGTGGGTCACGTCGGCCTATGGCGGCACGACGGTTGGGCACTCGATCGCGCTGGCGATGGTGGCGGACGGGCGTGCCCGCCGGGGCGAGACGCTGCATGTGCAACTGGACCGGGGGGCGATGCCGGTGCGCGTCGTGGACCCTGTGTTCCTCGATCCCGAGGGGGCGCGGCTCGATGCCTGACACCTTTGTCTTGGAACGCGGGCTTTCGCTGGATGGGGCGCGGCCCTGGCGCAGCCCGCTGGACGGCTTGCGGCCGGTCGCTGTTCCCGGACGGCTTGCGGCGACGCCGGCGCCGGATATGGCGCGGCTGTCGCTACGGGGCGACGCCGCGGCGCTTGGGGTGGCTTTCGGGATCGCGCTTTCCGTGCAGCCCTGCCGTGCGGCGTCGGCCGGCGACCGCACGGCGCTTTGGCTCGGGCCGGACGAGTGGCTGTTGCTGGCGCCGCCCGGCACGCTGGACCCGGCTGTTCCGGTCGAGGGTGCGGCGGTGGTGGACATTGGGCACCGGCAGGTCGGGTTGGTGCTGGACGGGCCGGGTGCTGCGGACGCATTGGCGGCGGGGTGTCCGCTTGACCTGCACCCCTCCGCGTTCCCGCCCGGCATGTGTACGCGGACGGTGTTCGGCAAGGCGGAGATCGTGCTCTGGCGGCAGGGTGAGGCGCGCTTCCATGTGGAGGTGTGGCGCTCGTTCGCCGGGTATGTGCATGGGCTGCTGGCGGTGGCGAGCCGGGATGGCGGGTAGGGGCAGCGTTTAGTCGAGTCGTCCGCTATTGAGCGTTTGTCATTGGTGTACACGGTCGAAACCGGTTTTGTCAGACTTGCCACACCAGAAACGTTCGCGATAACAGGCGCGGAAATGGTCGACGCATGGGGCATCTGGCGCTACGAGCTATGAGGGCTTCCAGATATTGCAGTTAGGTGCGTTGCGGCCCATGTAAGCTGAGAAGGCAGAACATGACGTCGCACGTATTGCACTTCTCAGGATTATCCGAGCACGAGCGGCAAAGTTCCGCATCCATGCCGAGGATCGGCAAGGGTGATCATGTCGAACTTCGCGTCCGGCCCGGAGCCGAGGACGAGTGTACGCTGCCGCTGCCGCCCGGCGCCGCCTTGATGGTCGAGGCTGTCGTCAGCCACCTGTTGCGGGGTGGGCGCGTGGCGATCCTTGCAGAAGATCAAGAGGTCAGTCCCAATGACGCCGCGGCCATCCTGGGCATGTCGCGTCCACTCGTCGTCCATCGCATGGAGGTTGGCGACCTACCGTTCCACTATGTCGGCACGCACCGCCGGGCCAGGCTCCGGGACGTGCTGGCCCTGAAAGCGAAGGTCGAGCAGCAGAACGCGGCGCTTGCCGCGCTGGCCGGGGACACCGAGGATCTTATCGTCCACCATGGCCTATAGGCCGCCGGCCGCGGTCTTCGACGCCTGCGTGCTGTATCCCTCTCACACCCGCGTTCATTCTTGGCTTGTATGCCGCCGTGCCTGAGGCGGTGCTCGCCATGGTTGCGAATGCCCGCCTGAACTTACGGGTTAGCAGGCCAACCACGGACGACTTCGTGAGCACGCTCGGTCGGCAGGGCCTGCACGGCTTTGCTGCCGCAGTGCGGGGGCGCTTGCACGAGCTTTGACGCAAGAGCTGCCTAGCTCGGAGTGGACACGGGCGGAAATGCGGACGAGCGGCCCCGCCTGACTTGGGCAGCGCCGGACATCCATCAGAAGCCACGCAGCCGGCAGTCACCCCCAATCTCAGCATGAAACGGCGTCCAAACCTCCGTCCGCCCAAGCAGCGGGATGCCGATATAGCCGCGCACCCGCAGCCGGTGCTGGTCGTCGAGCCGCAGCCGCGCCTGGTAGATCTTGCCGTCGCGGGGATCGGTGATCCGGGCGCTCCAGTTCAGCTCCCCGTCCGGGACGGCGCCGGCGCGGATGATCGTAAGGCCGCACTGGCTACGGCCCTGGCTATCGGTCGGGAAGGGATCGTCGGGATGGTCGAGCGTGACGCCGATGATCCGGCCGCACAGCCCGCCGCTGCAAGGCTCTATGGCGATCACCGCCTCCTTGTCCTGCGTCAGCCAGCGGCCAGCCGGCGTCGCCTGCTGAGCCGCCCGGCCCGGCGGCGCCCCAAGCAGCAAGGCGAAGGCCATGGTCGCGAGGCCAGCGGGACGCATGAGACCCCTACGCCGCCAGGTCCCGGCTCTGCAGCAACGCCGCCGTGCTCGGCGCCCGCCCGCGGAACGCGACATAAAGCTCCATCGGGTCCCGCGTGTCGCCAGCGCTCAGCACCGTATGCAGCCGCGCCGCAGCGGCGGGATCGAACGGGTCGCCCGCCTCCTTGAACGCCTCGAACCCGTCCGCGTCCAGCACCTCCGACCACATGTAGGAGTAGTACCCCGCCGCATAGCCGCCGCCGGCGAACAGGTGCTGGAAATGCGTCGGCCGGTGCCGGATGCCGATCTCGGGCGGCATGCCCACGCGCGCCGTGAACTCCCGCTCGAAGGCGTCGATGTCGATCATCTCCGGCGCCGGGTGGCTGTGCAGCGCCATGTCGATCAGCGCCGCCGCCGTGTACTCGACGGTACCGAACCCCTGGTTGAACCCGCGCGCCGCCAGCACGCGGGCGATCAGCGCCTCTGGGATCGGCTCGCCCGTCCCGTGGTGCAGCGCGTAGCGGCGCAGCGTCTCCGGCAGCGCGAACCAGTGCTCGTAGACCTGGGACGGGAACTCCACGAAATCGCGCCGGACCGAGGTGCCGGACTGCGCGGGGTAGCGCACCTGGCTCAACAGCCCGTGCAGCGCGTGGCCGAACTCGTGGAACAGCGTCTCCGCGTCGTCGAAGCTGAGCAAGGCCGGCTCGGACTTTGCGAAGTTGTTGTTGTTGACGATGATCGGCGACACCGGGCCGTCGAGGGTCTCCTGGTCGCGGTAGCTGCTCATCCACGCGCCGGACCGCTTGTCGGCGCGGGCGAACGGGTCGGCCAGGAACACGCCCACGTGCCCGGCCGCATTGCGCACCTCGTAGGCCGCCACATCCGGATGGTACACCGGTATGTCCAGGCGCAGGGTGAAACTCAGGCCGAACAGCCGCGCCGCGGTGTCGAAGGCGGCGCGCTGGACGTTCTCCAGCAGGAAATACGGCTTCAGCTCGCTCTCGTCGATTGCGTAGTCGACCCGGCGCACCTTCTCCGCGTAGTAGCGCCAATCCCACGGCGCCAACGCCCCGTTGAAGCCTTCCGTGCGCGCCGCCGCCAGTAGCCGGTCGCGCTCCGCCGCCGCTTTCCGCTTCGCCGGCTCCCAAACCTCCGCGAGCAGCCCCTCGGCGGCGCCCTGCGTGCCAGCCATGGTGTCGGCCAGGCGGAAGGCGGCGAAGTTCGCATAGCCGAGCAGCCGCGCCCGCTCCGCGCGCAGGGCCAGGATCTCGGGAATGAGCGCCCGGTTGTCGTGCGGCCCCGCATGGGCACCGCGGGCGATCCAGGCCTCATGGGCCGCCTGCCGCAGGTCGCGCCGGTCGGAGAAGGTCAGGAACGGCTCGATCAACGAGCGGGACAGCGTGACGGCGCAGCCCGGCATCCCCCGCTCGGCCGCAGCCTGCCGTGCCCCGGCGCGCACGAACTCCGGCAGGCCGTCGAGGTCCGCCTCAGCCAGCGCAAGGTGCCATGCCTTCTCGTCATGCAGCACGTTCTGGCCGAACTGGGTGTGCAGCACCGCCAGGCGCTCGGAGATTTCGGTCATCCGCGCCTGCTCCGCCGGACCCAGCGCCGCGCCGCTGCGGACCGCATTGAGATGGAGGCGGTCCAGCAGGCGCATCTGGTCCTCGGCCAGGCCCAGCTCGTCCCGGCGCGCGTGCAGGCTGGCGACGCGGCGGAACAGCGCCGCGTCGAGCGACACCCTCATGCCGTGCTGCGCGAGCTTGGGCGACATCTCCACGTCGACCGCCTGCAAGGCGTCGCCGCCTTGGCTCACGACCAGGTTGGAGAACACCATGCCGACCCGGTCCAGCGCCCGGCCGCTGCGCTGCATGGCCTCGACCGTGTTGGCGAAGCTCGGCGGGGCAGGGTCGGCCCCGATGGCGGCGACCTCCTCAAGGTGCAGGCGCATGGCGTGGTCGAAGGCCGGGGCGAACTGCTCCGGCCGGATGCGGTCGAAGGGCGGCACGCCGAACGGCGCGGTCCAGGGTGCGAGCAGGGGGTTGCTGTCGGTCATGCGGCAAATCCGTATAGCAGCGGCGGGCGGGGTCAAGCTGTATTGCGGATTCAGGCAGGGCGATCACAGATGACGAATCTGCTCCCTCTCCTTTCGGGAAAGTGCGCCGGCCACCAGCGCGTCAGATCACTTCAAGTAGGGGAACTCATGTTTCAAGCGATTGCCCTGGCCCAGCAGGCTGGCCGGAGAAGTCCAGCCCTTCATACAGTTCGGCAAGCGGAATCTCGATTCCTACGCCTGGCAGGAGCACGGTGTCGCTCTTACCTAGGAGGGTGCTGATCCACTTATCCCCGTGCCGCTCCAGCACCGTCGCCGCAATCGCGTCCTGTTCCAGCATGACATAGTGGGTGACAGAGGCGGTGGCCTGGTACTCGCGGTTCTTCTCGACCCGGTCCTGCCGGGCTGTGCCCCTGCTGAGCACCTCGAAGATCACGACTGGATCGTCGACCACGGTGCGGTCCGGGACGAGCGGGCTGCAGGCGATAGTGCCGTCCGGGTAGCGGATACGGCCCATCACCTCGACCTTGAGGTTGCTGTCGCAGGGGCGGCAAGGCTTGCCGCGCAACCGGACCACGAGGGAGGCGGCCAGGTTGAGGCTGATGCGGTCGTGCGCTGCCGTGCCGCCGGCCGTCGCGACCGGACCGAAGCCGTCGAACTCGTAGCGCAGTTCCTGGCGTTCCTCCCAGGCAAGGAACTCGTTCAGGGTCATTGGCTGGCGCGACGCGACGTCCATTGCGGCACTCTAGCACCGAAGCTTCCCCCCCGCCGACCCCTTTCAAAGCCGACCACTTCAAGTAGGAAAACTTATGCTTCAAACGGTCGCCCTGCCTGCGGGTCGCTGGACAATCGACAAGGCGCTTCGGATATGGCTCTATTTCCCGAAACGCTCCGGAGGCAACCATGGACCCCGTTGATTTCGCCCAATGGAACCCAGGCGGCCCGCCCCCCGCCGCGCTGCCCGGCGCCGGCGCCACCATGCGGCAAGTCCACGCCAAGGCCGGACACGTCGCCGAGCGGCACAGCCACCCGCACGAGCAGTTCCTGCTGGTGATCAGCGGCGCCGGCCGGCTGGAGTGCGAGGCCGGCAGCGTGCCGCTGCGTCCCGGCACCGCCATCCGCTTCGCGCCGGGCGCCTGGCACAGCGCGGAGTTCACCGCCGACACCGTGCTGACGGAGTTCAACCTGGCGCAAGGCCCCAGCTAGCCGGCGCTGCCGCTCAGCCTTGAATGATGCCCTGGACCTTGGCGGCGAGCGCCGCCACGGCGAAGGGCTTGGTCATCAACTGCATGCCGCGCTCCATACGGCCGCCGCCCACGGCCGCGCTCTCGGCGTAGCCGGTCACGAACAGCACCTTCAGGTCGGGCCGCCGCTGCCGCGCCACGTCCGCGAGCTGCCGGCCGTTCATGCCGCCGGGCAGGCCGACATCCGTCAGCAACAGGTCAATGTGGACGCCCGACTCTAGGATCGTCAGGCCGGACCGGCCGTCGTCGGCCTCCAGCACGGCGTAGCCGAGGTCGGACAGCACGTCGACGACGATCATGCGCACGGCGGGTTCGTCCTCGACCACCAGCACGACGGCGCTCGTGGCGGCCTCCGGCAGCTCGGACGCCGCGCCGGCCTCCTGCCCGTCCGCCGCCAGCCCCAGGTGCCGGGGCAGGTAGATCGCCACCGTCGTGCCCTGCCCCTCCTCGCTGCGCAGGCGCACGTGGCCGCCCGACTGCTGGACGAAGCCGTAGATCATCGACAGGCCGAGCCCGGTGCCCTGGCCGATCGGCTTCGTGGTGAAGAACGGGTCGAAGGCGCGGGCGACCACCTCCGGCGTCATGCCGGTGCCGTTGTCGGCGATGGACAGGGCGACGTACTCGCCCGGCGGCACGTTGCGCGGCGGCCAGTCCTTGGGCGCCCCGCGCCGGTCGAGCAGCCCGGTGTTCGCGGTCTCGATCAGCAGGTGCCCGCCATCGGGCATGGCGTCGCGCGCGTTGAGCACGAGGTTGAGCAGCGCGCTTTCGAGCTGGTGCGGGTCGCACAGGGTCGGCCACGGATCGGCGGCGAAGCTCGTCTCGATCTCGATGGCCGGCCCGACCGTGCGGCGGAACAGCTCCTCCATGCCGCGGATCAGCCGGTTCACGTCGGTCGGCTTGGGATCGAGCGTCTGGCGGCGCGAGAAGGCGAGCAGGCGGTGGGTCAGCGACGCGGCGTGGTTGGCCGACGCCGTCGCGCTCTCGATATAGCGGCCGATCTCGTTCGCGCGGCCGTGGGCGATCCGGGAGCGCATCAGCTCCAGGCTGCCGGAGATGCCGGTCAGCAAGTTGTTGAAGTCGTGCGCGAGGCCGCCGGTCAGTTGGCCCACCGCCTCCATCTTCTGCGCCTGGCGCAGCGCGTCCTCGACCCGTTCGCGGTCTTCGGCCTCTGCTTCAAGCTGGGCGTTCGCCTCGATCAGCGCCTGGGTGCGCTCGGCCACGCTGGCCTCCAGCGCCTGGTTGGACCGGCGCAGCGCCTCCTCGGCCAGCTTGCGCTCCGTGATGTCGTCGATGATGCCCAGCAGGCGCGTCGGCGGGGTGTTGCCCCGCGCGCCGTCGGGCCTGCCGTGCATCTCGATCCAACGGATCTCGTCGTCCCCGGCGCGGCGGATGCGGCATTCGAAGTGCAGGGCGGCCCCGTTGCCCGTCGCATGGCGGAATGCCGTGTCCACCTGCTCGCGGTCGTCGGGCAGGACGTGGCCGAGGAAGACGTCGAAATTCCAGGTGGGGGGCAGCGCGGCGTAACCGAAGATCTGGAAATACTGTGGTGTGCAGGTGCTGCAGGCGCTCGCCAGGTCGAAGTCCCAACTGCCCAGGGCGCCAGCCTCCAAGGCGAGGCGGAGGCGCGCAGCGCCGTCGCGCATCTCGCCGAGGGTGCGCACGCGCTGCACCGCGCCGGCAATCAGGTTGGCGTAGCCGCGCAGGAACGCCGTCTCGTCTTCGGTGAACTGCCGGGGCTCGCGGCTGTCGATCTGCAGGACGCCGAAGGGCGGCCGGTCCTCGCTGCCGATGATGATGACGTTGGCGACCGCCTTGACGCCGTTGTCGGTCAGGAACGGCGAGTACTTGAACCGGGTTTCAGTGTCGATGTCCGCCGAGGTCATCGGCTCTCCCGTCCGCAGCGCGTAGCCTTCGGAGGAATCCTCTGTCGCCTTGATCGTCACCTGGCCCACGACGCCGGGTTTCCAGCCGACGCCGGCGCGCACCAGCAGGGTCTCGCCATCCGGCTGCAGCTCCATCACCTTGGCGAGGTGGGTGCCCAAGGCCTGGCCGACGAGGTGGCAAGCCTCGGTCAAGATGTCGTCGAGGCTGTCCGATTGCAGCGCGAGTTCGCCGAACTGGGCGAGGATGGCCTGGCGTTGGAGCAGCTCCAGCCGCTCTTGATTTTTGATGTTGCCCAAGAAACATTCCTCGTATAGTGCCGCATGGCAGCCTTGGTCTATGTCGCGACGCCGGCCGAGGCACTTGGAAACGGCTGAGTTCCTCGAGTCGGCTGAGGCGGCAGCGCAAAAGCCGGGCGAGCATAAACAACACGTGTACGTGAACATCGCAAAGATCAGACCGGCCTGCAACCCTTTGTTTATCTCGGATATTGGACTATTCATTTTTTGTCCGCAGTGGGCGGCGCGTCCAAAATTCAGCGTGCTAATGGAGGCTGGCCGGCCTAAGGTTGCTTATTCGAAAAATATTCCTGCGTTTCTGGGGCACTTGGACAATGCGGTCTTGAAATGTGGCGGGGCGGCCCGGCCCGTTTCGATGTTGTCGCCAACGGGCGTTGGCTTTTGTCTGGCGGCGCCACCCTGCGCTTGCGGTGCGCGCGGCCTCCTGCCGCCGTCCCACCCACTATTGGACGCGCAACCCCTTTTATGGCAGTCCCCCGCCGCATGAGCCCACCAGAGGCGCCGCCACCCGCAGCAGGGGCCGCCACGCACGACGGCCTGCATCGCCGCATCGCCGAGCTGGCCGAGGCGGTCGCCGCGCGGGACGCCTTCATGGCGATCGCCGCGCACGAGCTGCGCAACCCGATGACGCCGATCCTGGGCCAGGTCGACCTGCTGCTGGACGCGGTCAGGGCGGGCCGTTGCTCCCCGCCGCAAATCGAGCAGCGGCTGGAGCGCATCCAGCACAGCGTCCACCGCTACCTGAAGCGGGCCACGGTCCTGCTCGGCGTCTCGCGGCTCAGCCACGGCGGGTTCCGCCCCGACCTGGAGGCATTTGACCTCGCGGCGCTCCTGCGCGAGGTCGCCGGCGAGTTCGCGCCCGCCGCCCAGCACGCCGGCGTCCCCATCACGCTCACCGTCCCCGAAGCCCTGCCGGTCGACCTGGACCGCATGGCCACGGACCAAATCATCGACAACCTGATCTCCAACGCCCTGCGATACGGCAACCGCACGCCGGTCGAGGTGACGGCCAGGGTCATCGGCGGGCATGTGCGGATCGCGGTCCGCGACCACGGCGCCGGCATCCCGCCGAGCGACCGGGCGCTGGCGCTGGAGTCGTTCGAGCACGTGGTCAGCCAAGGCGAGCGGCACAGCGGCTTCGGGATCGGGCTGTGGGTGGTCGGCCGGTTCGTGGCGGCGATGCAGGGCACGGTCACGATCAGCGATGCGCCCGGCGGCGGCGCGCTGTTCACCGTAACCCTGCCGCTCAGCCTGAAGAAGGGGCACAAATGACAGACATCAGCAACCTAGGGCTCGAGCGGATGCCAAGCGGCGTCGCCGGCATAGACACCATCCTCGGCGGCGGCTTCATGAAAGGCGGGCTGTATATCATCCAGGGCACGCCCGGCACCGGCAAGACGACGCTCGGCAACCAGATCTGCTTCAACCACGTCGCGGACGGCAGCGTCGCGCTCTATGTCACGCTGCTTGCGGAGTACCACGCCCGCATGATGCAGCACTTGAGCGCGATGGCGTTCTTCGACGTGTCGCGGATTCCCGACCAGATCAGCTACATCAGCGGCTTCAACGTCTTGCGGCAGGAGGGCCTGCCGGGCCTGCTGGCCATGGTACGCCGCGAGATCATCGCCCGGAACGTGTCCATCCTGGTCCTCGACGGCTTCGCGACCGCGCAGCGGACGGCGCCCGGCGACCAGGCGCTGAACGAGTTCGTCCATGAGCTGCAGGGCGCCGCCATCGCGACCGACTGCACGATGTTCCTGCTCAACAGCGCCAAGGGCGGCGAAAACTTCGCGCCCGAGCACACGATGGTGGACGGCATCCTGGAACTGAGCGACGAGCTGTTCGGCTGGTCCGCCGAACGCGCGCTGCAGGTCGTCAAGTTTCGCGGCGGCGGCTTTCTGCGCGGCAAGCACGCCTTCGACATCACCGGCGATGGGCTGGTCGTCTATCCCAGGATCGAGGCGCTGTTGGCCAAGCCCTCGCTCCCGGACCACAGCGGCAACGAGAAGGTTCCCAGCGGCGTCGACCTGCTGGACGGCGGCCTGCCCGCCGCATCGACAACGATGGTCATGGGGCCGTCCGGCGTCGGCAAGACCACGCTCGGGCTGCATTTCCTGTCCCGTTGCAGCGCGGGCGAGCCGGGGCTGCTGTTCGGCTTCTATGAAACGCCGCCGCGCATCATGGCCAAGGCCCGCGAGGTCTGCCGGCCACTGGAGCCGCTGCTCGACAGCGGCGCCGTCGAGGTGCTGTGGCTGCCGCCGACCGATGGGTTGCTGGACGCCTATGGTGGCCAACTGCTGGATGCGGTGCGTCGCCGGGGGGTGCGGCGGCTGTTCATCGACGGCCTGGGCGCCCTCCAGAACGCCGCGAACGAGCCGGGGCGCATGGGCCACTACCTGACCACGCTGATGAACGAGCTGCGGGTGCTGGGCGTCACGACGGTCTACACGCTGGAGGTGCCCGACATTATGGGGCCGCATATCCGGACGCCGCTCGGCGACCTGTCCAGCCTGGCCGAGAACCTGGTGCTGCTGCGCTACATCGAGCTGCGGTCCCGGCTCTATCGGCTCATTTCCATCCTGAAGGTCAGGGACGGCAGCTTCAACCCGCTGCTGCACGAGTTCGCGCTGACGGGGCACGGCCTGGCGATCGAGCCGTCGAACGACAGCGCCGAGGCGATCATGGCCGGGTTCGCGCGGCTGCCGGAGGGCTTGGCGCTGCCCAGCTTGTCACCGCCCGGACTGGCATCATCCGGACTGGCATCACCCGGACTGGCGCCCTTGGGACAGCCGTCCGAGCCTGGGAGCTAGCCGTGGCGACGGTGCTCGTGGTGGACGACGAGTTCGGGATCGCAGAGCTGTTCGAGGCCATCCTCGCTGACGAGGGGCACCGCGTGCTGACCGCCGTCAACGGACGGCACGGGCTGGAGCGGCTGGCCGAGGAGCCGGCCGACCTCGTCTTCCTTGACTTCATGATGCCGATCATGAACGGGGCGGCGATGCTGGGCGCCATGGCGGACGACCCTGGCCTGCGCCGCATCCCCGTCATACTGATGAGCTCGATGCCAGAGGCGGCCGTGGCCGAACGCTGCTTTGGCTATGCCCGGTTCATGCGCAAGCCGTTCAAGGTCGCCCAGGTGGTCGCGTTGACCGAGAAGCTGCTGGGCAGGAGTGCCGACCCGCCGCGTTGACCGGCGGCCGGCCGTCGGCGGCTGCGCCCCAGCCATGGGCGTGGCGGCCAGGAGAAGGGAGGGCTGCATGACCGAAGGTTTCCTGCTCACCACTTTGATCGTCGTGGCGTCGCCGGGGACGGGCGTGATCTACACCTTGGCCGCCGGGTTGTCCCATGGCGCGAGGGCGAGCGTCGTTGCCGCCTTTGGTTGCACGCTCGGTATCCTGCCGCATATCGCCGCTGCCATGCTCGGGCTTGCCGCGGTCCTGCATGCCAGCGCGCTCGCGTTCAACGCGGTGAAATACGCCGGGGTGGCCTACCTGCTGTTCATGGCCTGGAGCTCGCTACGGGAAAAAGGCGCGTTGCGGGTCGACCGCGTCGAAGGCCGGCGCTCCGCAGCCCGCGTCATCGTCGACGGAATTCTCATCAACATCCTCAACCCGAAGCTTTCGATCTTCTTCGTTGCGTTCCTGCCTCAGTTCGTCAGCTCGCGTGAAGCGCGCCCGCTCCTGCGCATGATCGAGCTTTCCGGCGTGTTCATGCTGGTGACATTCCTCGTGTTCGCCCTTTATGGCGTATTCGCCGCCGTCATGCGCGACCGTGTGGTGACACGGCCGCGCGTGATGACGTGGTTGCGCCGCGGCTTCGCGGCGGCTTTCGCCGCACTGGCAGCCAAGTTGGTGTTTGCCGAGAAGTAGGGTTCCGGATTGGGCAATGGGGAACCCCGCTTCCCTTGCGGGAGCGGGCAAACCTTGGTTGCGGAGGCCCTAGTAGGTGACCAAATCCTTCATTCCATTGTAGACGCCCTGGGTCAGCACGCCCTTTGTGACCAGGTCCTGCGGCGTGGCGTAGGGACGACCGGATATGATCGCCTTTGAACGGACATCGCCGATGCCCTTCAGGGTCTTCTCCATCTCGCCGGCGGTCGAGGTGTTGATGTTGGCCAGCGCGATCCGGTTCTTGACGCCGTCGAACACGGCTTGGGTCAGGATCTTCTTGGTCACGAGGTCGCTGAGGTCGGCATAGGGGCGGCCGGCGACGATGGCGGCGCCGCGGACCGGTCCGATGCCGGGCAGGGTGTCAAGCTCTGGTTCGGCGGCGGTGTTGATGTTCACCCGCTTGCCCGACGCAGCCGGGGCCGTGGCAGCCGCGGCGGGTGCGGGAGCCGGCGCGGGGCGGGGCGTCGCTGCCGTGGGCGGGGCCACCGGCGGCGCACGCGGCACGACCGGCGCAGTGGGGGCAACGGGTGCGCCACGGGGAGCGAGAGGCGTGGACGGCGTTGCCGGGCTGGGAGTCTGGGCGAATGCAGGCACGGCGAACAGGCCGAGCACCGCGGCGGCAAGGCGCAGGAACTTTGGCATCGCACTCTCTTTCAGCATCGTACTCTCCAGTGAAATAAGTGCGATGTAGGCACACCCTCCCCGCTGCCTGCAAGCGTCAGTTCTGCAAGCCTAGGTTTACGACCACCGCACCTCAGGCGGCAGGCTCATCAGGATCGCCTCGACGTTGCCGCCGGTCTTGAGGCCGAACAGCGTGCCGCGGTCGTGCAGCAGGTTGAACTCGACGTAGCGGCCACGGCGCAGCAACTGGTGGTCCCGCTCCTCTGTCGTCCAGGGCTCGCGCATGCGGCGGCGGACGATGGCGCCATAGGACGCCAGGAACGCCCGGCCCACATCCTGGGTGAAGGCGAAATCCGCATCCGCATTGCCGGTGAACAGGTGGTCGTAGAAGATGCCGCCGGCGCCGCGCGGCTCGTTCCGGTGCGGCAGGAAGAAGTACTCGTCGCACCAAGCCTTGAACTTGGGGTAGTATGCCGGGTCGTGCGCGTCGCAGGCGGACCGGAAGCCCGCATGGAACGCGGCGGCGTCGGCCACCGCCTCGGGCGCGTCGGGCCGCATGGGCGTCAAGTCGCCGCCGCCGCCGAACCAGCCGCGCGTCGTGACCAGCATGCGCGTGTTCATGTGGGCGGCCGGCACCCGAGGATTCTGCGGATGGGCGACGACGCTGATGCCGGAGGCCCAGAAGCGGGGGTCCTCCTCGGCGCCGGGGATTTGGCGGCGGAACTCGGGGCTGAACTCGCCCCAAACGGTCGACACGTTGACGC
>JAABUV010003935.1_pt1 | contig 18331 bp, 29 predicted proteins | sample 5559971 | NCBI WGS metagenome assembly JAABUV01 (sample SAMN10711881, study PRJNA513362) | rock metagenome | isolation source: Antarctica rocks | place: Antarctica: Victoria Land, Knobhead nord | collected 2015-12-19
CGCGCCACGCGCAGGCGGCGGGCTCGCCTGGCCAATGCAGCCACGGCGGGGCCCTCCGGAGACAGCAGCGCTGCGCACCCAGCAGACGCTCCCGCAGCTGAAGCTGCACGCGCGGCAGCGCAGACACGCGCGCATGGCCAGGACACTAACAACAGCACTCCGGTGTTCCAGCGTGCGCGCGCCATTGGCGACGCGGCCGTCATGCCGGCGCACTCTGCTGGGCAGCATGACACAGCGCCCGGGCGCTCGCCCGCTGGGCGCGCGCGCAGCACCAGCAGCGCAGCAGCGAGCCGCTCGCGCAGCCGCACGGCGGCCGACGATGGGACTGACACGTCTGGCTCAACATCTGGCTCGTCGTACGCCCCCAGCACTGCGGTCGGCGCTCCCGGGCCTGGCGGCGCTGCTGGCTCTGGCCCGCGTGCAGGTGGGCCCGCAATCTTGCTGCCATGTAGTGCTGCAGGCCCTCCTCCGGGCCTCTAGGGCGGCGAATCTGGGCTAATCTCTGCTGCCTGAGCGCGCTGGGCCTCTGCTGTGCGCCTTGACGAAGACAGGAGCATGCAGCCAGTGGCGCGCTTTGTCTCACTTGCACGCTGGCACGCAGGTGGCATGGCGCCATGCAGCCGCAACGCGCTGCCCGTGCTCGAGGAGTGGTATGACAGAGCAGTGAGGGGCCAGCACCCATATGACCGCCCTCGCATGTGCGGCGTAGCGGGCTGCGCCGAGCCGCTCGTCAAAGCTAGAAACCTGGTCCACCGCCTGTGTCCTGCGCACATCAAGTGCCCCGCGGTGCTGCGCAGCGGCGTGCCGCAGCGCTGGTGTTCAACCTGCTCCAAATTTCATTCGCTCAAGGCGTTCAGCGGCGGCCGCAGGTGCGCGCCTGCCTACCTCACGCTGGGAGCGCTGTGCTCACCCACATTTGACTCTCCTCTGCAAACGTATACTAGTGCGTTCCACGTAGGAAGGTGCTCCAGTGATCTTGAGCAGAGCACCGTGCTGCGTGTCAGAGGGACCGTGCGCATGGCGCCAACACGGAGTTTTTGAGCGACGCGCACCGGACCCGCGGCAGGTCCTGCGAGGTCGGCCTCAAGGTAGCGGCAGCGCGAAAGCGCAAGCGCCGGGCGCGCCTGGCCGGCGCTGCCGCGGCACGGCCCACCGCGGTCAGGAGCGCCTGTGTGCACCCAGCAGCCGCGCCCGCAGCAGGAGCTGCGCGCGCGGCAGCGCGGGCGACTGCACCCGTCCAGGGCAAGCAGGACGCCGCCCGGGTGACCCAGCGCGAGCGCGCCAAAGGCGACGCGGCCGCTGCGCCAGCGCGCTCTGCTGAACAGCGTGAGTCAGCGTCCATGTGGCTGCTGGCTGAGCGCGCGCGCGACGGCGGCGACCTGGCGGCGGGCCGCCTGCGTCACGGCACGGCGGCCGGACATGATGTGGACATGTCGGATGGCTCGCACGCCCCCGGCACGTTCGACAGCGCCGAGCCTGGCGGCGCCACTGGCGACGGCCCGCATGCAGGTGGGGCACGCTGCCTGTCCCTGGCAGTGCTCTTTTGAGTCTCAGAGTGCTGCTAAGCCCCGACTCTTTATATACATCTTCAATGCTGCAGTGCGAAAGTGAGCCTCAATCCAACGCAAGCTGTTTGGGCGGGCCTCAGGTAGCGCTGGCGACAGTGCTGCCGAGCCTAAGCGCGCCCCCCCTGCCACGGCAGCTCCGGCCGCCAAGGCGCGCCGCGAGGCCGACAAGCGGCGGGCGGCCGCGCGCGATGCGGCAGTCAGCAACGACTGTGACAGAGGAGCGCCGTTCGAGGGCAGGCCCGGCAAGCGGCACAGGGCCGCGGCGGCTGAGGCACCCGCTGGAGACGAGGCTGTCATCGCGCGTGCGGCGCTGGGCGTGGCTGAGGCGGAGGCAGGCTTTGCTGATGGAGTAATCGACGAGGATGACGATGGAGGAGGCGCGCGCGCGGCCTTGCGCAGTCTGGGCGTGCGCAACGCAGACCCGCGCTTTGCGGCGGCGCTGGCGCATGAGCGCGCGCACTTTGACAAGCAGGCGCGCAGCTTCGCACTGTGCGGTGGTTGGCTGTGGTGCAGGACCCTGCTCTTGCACAGCCAGTTGCGAGGCCGGCAGAGAGCGGGCCTACTACACACTGCCACGCATGTAGTCTGCATGGGGCATGTCGTGGTGAGCTAGGATGACATGGCTTTACGGTGAGCTTCGCTGACACGGCAAGCATGCCGCATACTGTGCCGCCTTGCTGATCGAGCAAGTCTGCCCAGGTGCACCGGGCGCGCGCCGAGACGCGCGCCGAGGCGGAGGCGGCAGCCGAGCTCCGCTTTGCCGCGGCGCTGGCGCATGAACGAGCGCACATCGACAAGCAGGTGCAGCCCAGTCTATTTGTGCGGCAGTGCGGCAGTTATGCACCGCCCTAGCTTGCTTCTGAAGAGTGTGCATGCGCCAGACAGCAGTCGTGACGGCTGCGCACCATATGCTAACATGGCAGCATGGGGCGCGTAGAAGCAGAGCTCAGCGGGTGAGCAGTCAAGCTTGTCTCTACCCAACGTGTGCCACGCGCTCCTGATCGAGCGACCTTGCCCAGGTGGACCAAGCGCGCGCCGAGGCGCGCGCGGCGGAGGCGGCAGCCAAGCAGCGCGTTGCCGCAGCGCTGGCGCTCGAGCGCGCGGAGCTTGTGAAGCAGGCGCGCAGCTGGCTGTGCATGTGCGGCAGCAGCGATGTCCGCTGCACTGCCCTGGCCTGTTTTTGTGCACTGTGTGTGCGGCAGACTGCGTGGAGCCGCTTTGCATGCCATGCGCCTGGTCGCATGGGGATTGGTGGGGAAGATGAGCTACAATGCGTGGATGCGCCCGACCTGCCCACGATGCCTTCCTTATTGTCCACTTCTGTCCTAGGTGCACCAAGCGCGCGCCGAGGCGCGCGCTGAGGCGGAGGCAGCGGCCGAGCAGCGCATTGCCGCAGCGCTGGCGCTCGAGCGCGCGGAGCTTGTGAAGCAGGCGCGCGGCCTGTCGTGCACGTGGGCACTTGGCCGTGCCGTTGCCTGCTTTGCAGAGATCATTTCCGCGACAGACTGGAGTTGTATGGCTGCATATGTGACAGCAGACGGCTCTGGTGGTACACGTGAGCCGCAGTAAAGATATAACAAAGCCTGTCTCAAGGAAATTTGAGTGTGTGGTGAGTATGGTACCGCACTCACACACGCTCAAAGTTCCTTGATACAGGCTGTGTGAATGTAAACATCATCAGCGCGCCTGCATTAGTGCGGGTGCTTACCTCACTCATGTGCGCATGCTCAGCTGACCGAGGCAGTGCGCCTAGGTGCTGCTCGCACGCACCGAGGCGCTCGATGAGGTGGAGGCGGCAGCGGAGCAGCGCTTCGCCGCGGCGCTGGCGCGTGAGCGCGCGGAGCTCGCCAAGCAGGCGCGCAGCCTGTCACGGATGCGAGGCGGCTGGCTGCAACGCCTGAGCCAGGTTCAGCAGAGCATGTTTGCGACACACCGTGGGAGCGAGAGGCTGTTCTTGCTCTGCGCGTGGCAGCATGGGGCCTGTGGTAGTGGAGCTCAGCTGGAGGCAAGCTTGTCTCACCATAACGTGCCATGCTCTGCTGACTGAGCGCTACCCTATGCCCAGGTGCACCAAGCGGTCGCCGAGGCGCGCGCCGAGGCGGAGGCGGCAGCCGAGCAGCGGCTGGCCGCGCTGGACCGCGCACGCCGCGAGGAGAGGGAGGCGGCCGTGCGCGCGGCCCTGGCGCTGGGCGTCCGGCGGGTGAGTGCACACCCTGGGCCCAGGCGCAGGGGCTCGCGCTTCACAGTGGACAACGCAGCAGGCCGCCATGCCCTGTTGCGGCTGTTCATGTCCACCCTCGCGACTCGCAGTGCGCCAGTGTGCCGAGCAGCTGCAGAGCGCGCCCGCCGGGGCTCCTCGCATGGTCTCACGGCGCAGCGGTGCATGCCGCAGGCTGCTGACAAGGGCACAGCCCGCCATGGCATGAATAATCCATGGGTCTACCCTATCACAGCCGAGGACATTGCATCACGCCAGGGCGCTGAAATGTGTCTGCGGTGCCAGAATGCAGTATTGCTGCCTGTGCCTGCGCCAGGGCACTGATGCCGCATTCAAGGAGCGGGGCACGCGGCTGCCCGCTGAGCTGGAGGCTCAGGCGCGCGGCGCCGCGGCCACGCGCACTGAGGCTGACAGGACCGCGCGCAAGGCGGGCGCGCTGCTGGTATCGGCGGCGCAGCCGGGCGCGCAGCGGGGGGCCTGGGCAGCGCCAGTTGCGCCGGCGCATGCCGCTGGACGCCATGGGGCGGCGCCCGTGTGGGTGCCCACCGAGCGCGGGCGCAGCGCCAGCGGCGCGGCGGCCGCGCCCCTAGCGGATGCTGGGCGCACAGGGGTGCTGGCATATGGCCAGCGCGGCGCGCGCATCTGGGAGACAGGCCCTGCATACACCTCGTCTGGCGGTCCTGGGCGCACAGCGACCCCTGGACCGCTGCCGCTCTGTGGCCGTGCGGACGCGATGTGGCCGAGGATATAGGCTCGGGGCAAACCTGGCGCAGCGCGCACAAGCGGCAAGGCCGGGCGGCCGATTGCGGGGGCAACATCGGCCTCCGCTGCAGCTATCTAGACGCGTGTGAGGCCGGCTGGAGGGCAGTGGCCGCAACCAGGCGCGGCGGAGCAGGTGTGCGTCGGCAAGACTGGGGCAGACACAGCTGCCTTGCAGCTTGCTGCGTCGAGCGCTGCCGGTCTGCCCCTGCGCTGCTGGCGGGCCGCGCCGGCAACCCGGTCAGGAGCATGTGCGGCGGGCGCTGGCGGCGCTCGCGCAGGCGCGTGGGACGAAGCGCATGCGCAAACGGCCCGGTGGCCACCAGGCGGGACTGCAGCAGCTTGCGCGCACTTGCAAGCTTGAGCGGCTGCGGGTGCATGGTCAGCAGCTCTGGCCTGCCAGCCGCATGGCTCAGCCATGCGGCGTCTGTGGACGGACGAGTGGGGCTTGCATGGCTCAGCCATACTGTAACCTGTGGGTCTTGCATGTGTGAGCTACTCGTATCATTCAAATCAATGAGTAAATAAACATCAGCGTGTATCAACCAGCTCTCACCAACCGGAGGGCCCAGACCTCTGCGCCTGGCTAGGTGCTAGGTGCGCAAGAGGTGCAAGCGACAAGTGCAAATCGCATGTCATCTGTTCTAGTACAGTTCCGGGCTGGCATTATAAGCACTGCTTCACGGAACGCTTGCCAGATACATTCTATTGTTTGTCAATGCGACCTGTGCCTGTAAGTGAAGCTGGCTAGGGCAGAGGCGCACCCTGCTGTACGGCACGTCTGGGCTCCGTGCCAAGGTGGGCTGCTCAGACGCCCAGGCCTCACATGGGGGCTGTCACGCAGTGCTGAAATGACCAATCACAATTGAGCTCGTCTGTTTGGACATCAACACCACCGCAGTATTTACTGCTTCGAAATCATGTTCGGTTACCCCTACTACAATTGAAGACTCCCGGACGGAGAGTGCGAGCAATTGCGCCATAAAGTCCGCGGGGACCGTCGCCTGGCGAGCAGGATCAGTGCTTCTTGCCGAGGTGCAAAAGCTTTGCGCCACTGAGCTCGCTGTCATCACAGGAGCGCCAGCGCCCTAGCACTTGCGCCGCCTCCTCTGGAACAAGGACCAGTACCCGGTGCGCCTGTCCGCAGTCCTGGGCTGCTTAGCACAATATTGTATTGCCCGGCCCCCGCTGAAAGCAGTGGCTCCCCATCCCAAAGAGAGGCGGGGCATCGGGGGCGCAGGCAGTCCAATCCACGCTGCACTCACTGCTATACACCATGCCGGCCTTTGCTGTGCTCCAGACGACCTCCAAGGCAATATAGCACGCGGCGCGCTTCAGCTCACCTGTGAACTGGCGCGCCTATGGCATGGCGCTGCACAGCCACGCCGACATGCCCGTGCTTAAGGAGTGGCACGTAGCACGCAACAGACCCCACGCGTGCGGCGTGGATGGCTGCGCCGCGCAGCTCGTCACAAATACACACCTGCTGGCCCACCTGTGCGCTGCGCACATAAAGTGCCCCGCGGTGCTGCGCGGCGGCGTGCCGCAGCGCTGGTGTGGGAGATGCAACAGGTTTCATGCTATCGAGGCGTTTGCTGTTGCCTGAGGTGCGCGACTGCCTCACGCTGGGAGCGCTCTTGTCACCCCCAGAACTGATGCACCTGCTGATTGACAAAGTCATGTGCTCTGTATAGCGAGGTGGTCTAGACAACACAATCATGACATAAGTCCGCACGCATGCCAAGAGGGACTGGAGCATATGCCAAGAGGGGTCGGAGACTGAAGTGATTCCAACGGATGCTTGGAAGCCTCTGCAAATGCAAACAAGGACTTTGCAACAGTTGCATGGAATGGCATCGTGACAATGACATGAAAACCTGCCTGTCCTGCTCTGAGCTCATTGCACCGAACGCCGCGGCAGGTCCTGCACGGCCAGCCTCAAGGCAGCGCGCGAGCGCTGCGTGCGCAAGCCGCAGGTGTGCCTGGCTGGTGCAGCCGCGGCGGGACCCTCCAGACACAGCAGCGCAGCGCACCCAGCAGCCGCGCCCGCAGCTGAAGCTGTGCGCGCGGCAGCGCAGATACATGCGCAGTGCCAGGTCACCCACAACAGCCCTCGGGTGTTCCAGCGCGCCATCGGCAACGCGGCCGCCACGTTAGCGCACTCTGCTGAGCAGTGTGATACAGCGCCCGTGCAGTCGACCGCTGAGCGCGCGCGCAACACCAGCAGCGCAGGAGCGAGCCCTTCGCGCAGCCGCACGGTGACCGATGATGAGACTGACATGTCTGGCTCGGCTTCTGGCTCGCCATACGCCCCCAGCAACGCGGATGGCGCCCCCGAGCCTGGCGGCGCTGCTGGCACCAGCCCGCGTACAGGTGGGGCAAGCCATCTCGCCACCGCGGGTGCTGCTGGCTCGCAGGGCATGGAGGGCGGCAAACTGGGGCTATAGCCTTCTGCTGCCTGAGCGCGCCGGGCCTGTGCTGTGCGCCTTGGCGAACACCGAGGGGCATGCAGCAGGCGCGCTCTGTCTCACTTGCACGCTGGAACACAGGTGGCATGGCGCTGCACAGCCACGCCGACATGCCCGTGCTCGAGGAGTGGCACGTAGCACGCAACCGACCCCACGCGTGCGGCGTGGCGGGCTGCGCCCTGCCGCTCGTCACAAACAGACACCTGCTGGCCCGCCTGTGCGCTGCGCACATCCAGTGCCCCGCGGTGCTGCGCGGCGGCGTGCCGCAGCGCTGGTGTGGGAGGTGCAACAGGTTTCATGCCATCGAGGCGTTTCCTGTCGGCCGGAGGTACGCGACTGCCTCACGCTGGGAGTGCTCTGGTCACTCTCAAGACTGATCCATCACCTGTTTTTGACAAAGGCATGAGCTCTGTACAGCGAAGGTGTCTAGATAAGTCGAGCAGTGTTGCTCAAAAGATGCATGCACACGCCAGGGTGGCACCGGAGCACTGAATTTCAGGCATGCACTTTCTGGTTTTTGAAGTGATATTTCTGATGGTGAAGCCTCACCTCGGCAAGTGCATGATTAGGACGTTTGCAACATTTGCATCGGAATAGCATGTTTGATGGCTAGTAAGTTACAGGGCAAGGTCACAGGTTGTAACCTTGCCTGCCCCGCTCTGAGCGGTTTGCATCGGACCCGCGGCAGGTCCTGCATGGCCAACCTCAAGACACAGCGCGCTAACGCTACGCGCAAGCGGCGGGCGCGCCTGGCCAGTGCAACCGCGCCGGGGCCCACCGGGCACAACAGCGCTGCGCACCCAGCAGCCGCACCCTCCGCTGAAGCTGCGCCCGCGGCAGCGCAGACACCTGTGCATGGCCAGGTCACCCAGGACAGCACTCCGGTGTTCCAGAGCGCGCGCGCCAGCGGCGACGCGGCGGTCACGCCGGCGCGCTCTGCGAAGCAGCATGCAACACCGCCCCTGCGGTCGCGCGCCAAGCGCGCCTGCGTCAGGAGTGCAGCAGCGAGGCGGCAGCGCAGCCGCGCAGCGGCCGATGATGTAGATGACATGTGTGGATCAACTTCTGGCTCGCCATACGAGCCCAGCACTGCGGACGGCGCTCCCGAGCCTGGCGGCGCTGCCGGCGACGGCCCGCGTGCAGGTGGGGCATGCTGCCTGTCTCTGGCCAAGCATTTGATCTGAGAGTGCTGCCAAGCCTCGATTTATAGTTCAAATATAGTTTACAATGCTGCAGTGCAGATGTTAGCCTCGATCAAATGCATGCTGTTGTGCGGGCCACAGGTAGGTAGCACTAGCAGCCGTGCTGCCGACCCTGAGCATGCCGCCCCTGCCACGGCAGGTCCAGCCGCCAAGGCGCGCCGCAAGGCCGGCAAGCGGCGGGCGGCCGCGTGCGATGTGGCAGGTAACAACGCCTATGACTGTGAAGCGCCGTCCGAGGGCAGGCACGGCAAGCGGCACAGGGCCGCGGCGGCCCCGGCGCGCGGCGGTGACGAGGCCGTCGTCGCGTGGGCAGCGCTGCGCGCGGCTGAGGCGGGGGCACGCTTTGCTGGTGCGGCGGTCGACGAGGACGACGACGGAGGAGACGCGCGCGCGGCATTGCGCCAGCTGGGCGTGCGCAACGCGGACCCGCGCTTTGCGGCGGTGCTGGCGCATGAGCGCGCGGACTTTGCTAAGCAGGCGCGCTGCTTAAGACATGTGTGGTAGATTGATGAGTGCAGCAGCCTGCCCATGCACGGTGAGCCCGGCATACAGTTAGCCCACCGCACACTGCCATGCGTGTGGGCAGCATGGGGCATGCCATGGTGAGCTTGGCTGACACGGCAAGCGTGCCCCACAGCGTGCCATACCTTGCTGATCGGGCAACTCTGTCTAGGTTCACCAAGCACGCGCCGAGGGGCGCGCTGAGGCAGAGGCAGCAGCCGAGCAGCGCTTGGCTACGGCAATGGCGCTCGAACGCGCGGAGCGTGACAAGCAGGTGCAGCTCATCCTATTTGTACGGCAGTGCTGCGTTGACACGGCTCGATCTAAGGAGAGTGTCTGTGCGCCTGATGGTGGTGGGGACGGCATGCGAGCGTGCCAGCATGGGGCACTTGGAAGTGGAGCTCAGCTGCAGAGAAGGCAAGCCTGTCAAGTTAGGTGTGCCACGCCTACCTGACAAAATGCTTTTGCCTAGGTGCACCAAGAATGCACTGAGGCGCGCGCTGAGGCGGAGGCAGCAGCCGAGCAGCGCTTTGCGGCGGCGCTGGCGCTCGAGCGCGCGGAGTTCATCAAGCAGGCACGCAGCCTGTCGCGCACGTGCGGCACTCAGCTGTTACAGCCTTAGCCTTCTTCCGCGGAGCTGATGCGTGGCACACTATTAAATCACACAGCTGCACACGTGATTGCCGTGGCAGCATGAAGCATTGATGGTAAAAGTGGGCCGCGATGAGTGCAAGCGATCCTTTTCACGATGTGCGTGCATTGCTGACTACGGAAGTCTGCCTAGGTGCTGCTCGCACGCGCGGAGGCGCTCGACGAGGTGGAGGCGGCAGCTGCGCAGCGGTTTGCGGAGGCGCTGCCGCACGAGCGCACGGAGCTTGACATGCAGGTTGCGGCCATGCCAGTGTGCGGCAGTGCGGCCAGTGCTGCGCTGCCCAGGCTCGGTTCTGCGGACTGTGGATGCATTGGCTGATGGCTACACGGCTGCGGGCGCCATGCGGGTGTGGCTGCATGGGGCACAAAGACGCGGAGCTCAGCTGGTCTCGTGAAGTTAGGCTTGTCTTCTCATTGTGTGCCATGCGCTGCTGATCGAGCAAGTCTGGCTAGGTGGAGCAAGCGCGCGCCGAGGCTGAGGCAGCGGCCGAGCAGCGCTTGGCCACGGCGCTGGCGCTCCAGCGGGTGGAGCTTGTGAAGCAGGCGCGCAGCTGTCCGTGCATGTGTGGCACTTAATTAATTCACAGCTCTAAGTGATGCTTTTGACAGCAGAGGGGATGTGGTGAGGTACATGAGCCGCAGTGAAGGCAAGCACTTGTCCTACTCATACGCGCATGCTCTGCTGACCGAGGCACTGTGCCTAGGTGTTGCTCGTACGCACCGAGGCGCTCGATGAGGTGGGGGCAGCAGAGCAGCGCTTCGCCGCAGCGCTAGCGCATGAGCGCGCGGAGCTCGCCAAGCAGGCGCGCAGCTTGCTGTGCACGCGCGGCGCTTGGCTGGACTGCCCGAGCCTGGTTTTGCAAAGAGTGTGTGCGACAGATTGTGAGCGAGACTGTTGTGCGTGCTCTATGTTTGGCAGCATGAGACACGGGGTGGTGGAGCTCAGCTAGAGGCAAGCTTGTCTCACCATAACATGCAGATGCTTGGCTAACTGAGCGCTACCCTCCGCCCAGGTGCACCAAGCGCGCGCCGAGGCGCGCGCCGAGGCGGAGGCGGCAGCCGAGCAGCGACTGGCCGCGCTGGACCAGGCGCGCCGCGAGGAGAGGGAGGCCGCCGTGCGCGCGGCCCTGGCGCTGGGCGCCCGGCGGGTGGGCGCTCATCCGCACGCAATCCCTCTCTGGCATGCCTCTCTATATATTTCCACGACACACAGTGCGACAGACATGCCACCAATCCGCTACAGAGCGCGCCCGCCGGATGTCCGGGCATAGACTCATGGCTCGGCAGTGCATGCCACAGGCTGCTGACAAGGGCACAGCCCGCCACGGACATGGCTGATTTAGGGGTCTTCCCTGTTACAGCTGAGAACAATGCATCACGCCACGGCGCGGACACCGCATGTTCTGCTTTGCTGGAGTGCAGCATTGATACCTGTGCCTGCGCCAGGGCCCGGAGACTGCGACAACGGTGGGGGACGCGCGGCTGCGCGCTGAGCCGGAGCCTCAGGCGCGCGCCGCTGCGGCCGCAGGCACTGAGGCCGACAGGGCCGCGCGTGAAAGCAACGCTATGCTGGCATGGGGTGCGGCGCAGCCGGGTGCGCAGCGGGAGGCTCGGGCAGGGCCCGCCGCGTCGGCGCGCTCCGCTGGACGCCATAAGGTGGCGCCCGTGTGGGTGCCCGCCGAGCGCGGGCGCAGCGTCGGCGGCGTGGCGGCCGCGCCGCATTGGGATGCTGGGCACACAGGGGCGCCGGCATACGGCCAGCGCGGCGCGCGCGCGTGGGAGACAGGCCCGGCATACACCTTGTCCGGCGGTCCCGGGCGCACAGCGACCCCTGCGCCGCCGCCGCTCTACGCCCGTGCGGGCGCAATGTGGCCATTGATATAGGCTCGGGGCAAACCTGGCGCGGCGCGCACAGGCGGCAAGGCCGAGCGGCCGACGGCGGGGGCAGCCGGCCTCCGCAGCAGCTATCTAGATGCATGTGAGGCCGGCTGCAACGTCGGCAGCGACCGCGCGCGCGGTCGAGCAAGCTGTGTTCCGGCAAGCCAGGGGCAGACGCGGACGCCTTGCAGCTTGCTGCTTCGAGCGCGCACACCGCGGTGAGCTGCTGCCGCGGCAAGCATTCCTGCGAAGGCTGGCGGCCTGCCCCCGCGCTGCAGGCGGGGCGCGCCAGCGACCTGGTCAGGTGCAAGCGCGGCCGGTGACGGCGCCGGCGCAGGCGCGCTCGACGGAGCGCGTGCGCAGCGGCCCGGGCGCCACCATGCGGGGCTGCAGCAGCTTTCCAAGCACTTGCGTGCCGGAGCGGCTGCGGGCAGGTGCATGGTGGGCCAGCTCTCGCCGGCCACTTGCATGGCTCAGTCATGCCGTCGTCACCTGTGGGTCTTGCATGAGTGGGTTTGTTGCATCAGTAACCAAATCAGCCAGCTCTTGCCAGCCGGAGGGTCTCAGGCTGAATCTTTCAGCCCCTGTGGGCAACCGCCTGGCCACCTGCTCACTGCATGCAAGCGAACAACTGCCAACCGCGTAGGTCCCGTCCTTACACAGTGCCATGCTGCCACCATGTGCAATGCATCATAGAACACTTGCCAGGGAGTAAGCTTTGTTTGTTGGTGTGGCTGTACAGAGCTGGCTCATGCAGAGACTTCTTTGCCAGCTGCATGGGAGCAAGTCCGGGCTCTGGGCCGACTCCGGCTGCTCAGGCGCCCAGCCCTTCCTCACATGGTGGCTGCCAAGCAGATAACGAAGCTGAGACAAACAAACTCATAGCCATAGTAAATAAGCTATTGATGTCAATATCAACCGGCCCAGCATGTTTTGCTTCTATATTCATGTTCTGTTACCCCTAGCTACACCTCACAGCAAGTGAAGGCTGTTGCGATGAGCGAGCCTTTTCTTTTCTTTTTCCCGAGCAGTTCCCCTATGCGCTATGGTGTGCGCCCCGCCGGCAGTCGCCTGGCGAGGAGGACCTGTGCTAATTGCCAAGTAATAAAGCTCCTGCGCCACACAGCTCGCTGTCACCACAGAAGCGCCAGCGCCCTTAGCACTTGCGCTCCCTCTTCTGGAACAACTACCTCACCCGGTGCGCCTGTCCGCAGCCCTGGACGCTCAGCCCAGCCTTGCCTTGCCCGGCTCACGCTTGAACCAATGGCTCACCATCTCAAGAGTGGCGGGGCGCTGAGGGTGCAGGCGGCCCAAAACCGTGCTGTACCTACTGTAATCAACGACACCGGCCTTCGCTGTGCGCCTGACGATCTCCAAGGCAGCATAGCATGCGCCGCGCTCCATCTCACCTTGCATTGGCATATCGCATGGCGCCGCACAGCCACGCAACCATGCCTGTGCTTGAGGAGTGGCACGTGGGGCGCAATCGTCCCCACGCATGCGGCATGCCGGGCTGCATTGCGCAGCTCGTCACAAAGACACACCTGGAGGCCCGCCTGTGCGCTGCGCACATAAAGTGCCCCGCGGTGCTGCGCGGCGGTGTGCCGCAGCGCTGGTGTGCGTGTTGCCACCGCTTCCACACGCTCGGAGCTTTTTCTGCCAGCGCAAGGTGCGCGCCTGCCTCGTGTTGGAACTGCACTGGTCATCCCCACTACTGTTGCATCTGTTTGTTGACATCTACCTGTTCCTGCTTGTGTAGGAGGCACAGCACAGCAGTTGTAAGGCAGGGTCATCTCGAGTGCAATACAATGCGCTTGTGCATGCGCACTGTACGGCAACGTGTTCTAGATAGCTCAAGCTGTTCCTTGGGAAAAAGAAAAAAGAAAAATAAAGCATGAGTCCGCTAGCATGCACACGCTCCAAAGTCAGAGGAAAGCTCTGCCTGATTGATGAAGCGATAACCATTGATGGTGAAGCCCTGGGAAGTGCATGGACAGGACGTTTGCCACAGTTTTCTTTCCCATTTGGGAATGGGATCATGACATTAACCTGATGACCCTTGCATGCCCTTCTCTGAGCGCTTTGCATCGGCACTTGCGGCAGGACCTGCATGGCCAGCCTCAGGACAAAGCGCGAGCGCCACATACGCAAGCAGCGAGCGTCCGTGCAACCGCTCGCTGAGCATACGCGTTACATCAGCAGTGCAGCAGCGAGCCGCTCGCGCAGCCGCGCGGCGGCTGATGACGAAGCTGACACGTCTTGCTCGACTTCTGGCTCATCATACGCCCCCAGCACTGCAGACGGCGCTCCCGAGCCTGGCGGCGCTGCTGGCACTGGTCCGCATGCAGGTGGGGCAAGCCATCTTGTGCCGTGCGGTGCTGCTGGCCCCCTGGATACCCTAACCCTACACCATATACCCTACATATATGACATAAAGGGCGGCAATTTGGGCTATACTACATGCTGCCTGAGCGCGTCGGACCTCTGCTATGCGCTTTAACAGACAACGAGGGGCATGCAACAGGCGCACTTTGTCTCACTTGCATGCCGGCACGCAGGTGGCATGGCGTCGCGCAGCCGCAATGCACTGCCAGTGTTTGAGGAGTGGTACGATGGAGCAGTGAGTGGCCAGCGCCCATGTAACGGCCCGCGCGCATGCGGCGTGGCGGGCTGCGCCGAGTTGCTTGTTAAAGTTTACCACATGCAGGCCCGCCTGTGCCCTGCGCACATGAAGTGCTCCGCGGTGCTGCGCCACGGCGTGCCGCAGCGCTGGTGTGGGCACTGCCGCAAATTTCATGCGCTGGAGGCGTTCAGCGGCAGCCGCAGGTACGCGCCTGCCGACCTCGCGCTGGGCTCACCCACAATCTGACTCCACAAAGGTATATACCCGTGCGCTCTACGTAGCGAGGTGCTCCAGTCAGTTTGAGCAGAGGCCCTGCTGAGTGCAAGAGGCAAACTGCGCCTTTGGCGTTACAGTTCCTGAGCTGTGTGCAAATGACCTGCGGCAGGTGCTGCATGGCCAGCCGCGAGGCGGCGCGCAAGGCAGTGCGCAAGCGCCCAACGCGCCTGGCCGCCGCATGGCCCACCGAGAGCAGAGCCGCCCGTGCGCACCCAGCAGCCGCGCCCGCAGTTGGAGCTGCGGCCGCGGCAGCAACCGCCCAGGCCACCCAGGACGCCACTCGAGTGGCGCAGCGCGGGCGCGCCGAAGGCGACGCGGCCGCTGCGCCGCCGCACCCTGCCGAAGAGTGTGAGGCAGCGCCCTTGTCGTCATTTGCTGCGCAAGCACGCGACGCCGCCGCCGCAGCAGCTGCAGGCGCCGCGCTGGCGCACTATGTTGAACAGCATGCGTCAGCGTCCATGTGGCTGCTGGGTGAGCATGCGCGCGACGGCGGCGACCCGGCAGCAAACGGCTTGCGGCGCTGCATGGCGGGCGAGGATGACATGAGCATGTCAGATGGCTTGCACGCCCCCAGCACATTCGACAGTGCTTCCTACCCCGATGACGCTGGCAACGGCCCGGATGCAGGTGGGGCATGCTGTCTGTCCGTGGCTGTGCTTTTGGGTACAGAGTGCTGCTATTTTCCGACTCATTATATATTTTACTGCTGCAGTGCGAGTGTGAACTTTGATAAAGTACAAGGCCTTGTGCGGGCCTCAGGTTGCGCTGGCGGCAGTGCTGCCGACCCTGACCATGCCGCCCCTGCTACGGCAGCTCCGGCCGCCGAGGCGCGCCGCAAGGCCGAAAAGCGGCGGCCGGCCGCGGGCGATGCGGCAGGGAGCAACGACTGTGACAGCGAAGCGCCATCCGAGGGCAGGCCCAGCAAGCGGCACAGGGCCGCTGCGGCCGGGGCATCCAGCGGTGACGAGGCTGTCAACGAGCGGGCAGCGCTGGGCGCGGCTGAGGCAGAGGCACGCTCTGGTGAGGCTGTTGATGCAGAAGACCATGGAGGAGACGTCCGCGCGGCATCGCGCCGCCTGGGCGCGCGCGACACGGACCCGCGCTATGTGGCTGCGCTTGCGCATGAGCGCGGGGACATCGCCGAGCAGGTGCGCGGGTCACGACTTTGTGCGGCTTTGCTACATTGCAGGAGCATGCTCTCGCACGATTTGTTGCGCCCCAGACAGAGAGTGAGCTGTTCAGTGCCACGCATGTGGTCAGCATGGGGCATGACATGGTGAGCTTGGCTGACACGGCAAGCGTGCGGCACAGCGTGCCGCGCCTTGCTGATCGGGCATTCCTTGCCTAGGTGGATGGAGCACGCGCGAAGGCGCGCGCAGCGGCCGTGCAGCGTTTTGCCGCGGCACTGGCGCTCGTGCGCGCGGAGCTCGACAAGCAGGCGCGCAGCCGGCTGTGCATGTACGGCAACAGCAATATCCGTTGCACAGCCACAGCCTGCCTTGCCCTGTTGCACTGTTTGTGCAAGTGAGTACGAGTGGAGCCGCTGTGCATGCCATGCGCGTGGCAGCGTGGGCAATGCTGATGGACATGAGCTGCAGTGTACAGAATCGCCCGTACTGCTCATGATGCCTTACTTACAAAGCAGACACGCCTAGGTGCACCAAGCGTGCACCGAGGCGCGCGCCGAGGCAGAGGCAGCGGCCGAGCAGCGCGTTGCCGCAGCGCTCGCGCATGAGCGCGCAGAGCTTGTCAAGCAGGCATGCAGCCTCTCGTGCACACGTGCAGCACCTGGCCGTTCACAGGCTTGGCCTGCCTTCGCAGAGCTGACTGCGGGACAGATCAGAGATCCTTGGCTGCACACGTGATGCGTGTGACAGCAGAGGGCATGTGATGAGGTCATGAGCGGCGGTGAAGGCAAGTCAAGGCAAGTGCATGTCCCACTCAGATATTCATGCTCAGCTGACCGAGGCAGTGCGCCTAGGTGTTGCTCGCACGCATCGAGGCGCACGATGAGGTGGACGCAGCCGAGCAGCGCTTTACCGCGGCGCTGGCGCATGACCGCGCGCAGCTAGCCAAGCAGGCGCGCAGCCTGCTAAGCACGCACGGCCGTTGGCTGCAAGGCCCGAGCCTGGTGTTGCTGATTTTGTATGCGACTGACCATGAGCGGGACGGCTGCACATGCTCTGCATGTGGCATCCTGGCGAATGGGGTGATGGTGCTCTGCTGGAGGCAAGCTTTTCTCACCATAACGTGCCATGCTCTGTTGACCGAGTGCTACCCTTTGCCCAGGTGCACCAAGCGCGCACCGAGGCGCGCGCTGAGGCGGAGGCGGCAGCCGAGCAGCGGGTGGCCGCGCTGGACCAGGCGCGCTGTGAGGAGAGGGAGGCAGCCGTGCGCGAGGCCCTGGCGCTCGGCGCCCTGCCGGTGCGCACGCCCTGGCCCCAGGCAAAGGGGCCCATGCTACACAGTGGGCAGCGCAGCAGGCGGCCGTGCCTTGTTTAGCGAGGTCATGTGCGCCCTTGCGGCACGCACTGCGCCAGTGTGCCGATCAGCTGCAGAGCGCGCCTGCTGGGGGTCCTGGCATGATTTCCTGGCGCGGCGATGCATGCCGCAGGCTGCTGACAGGACAACAGCCTGCCATGGGCCTGGTTGATGGATGCGTCCACCCTGCCACAGCCGAGGACATTGCATCACGCCAGGGCGCGGATGCCGCAACCAAGGAGCGCGACGCGGCTGCGCCCTGAGCCGGAAGCTCAGGCGCCGTGGAAGCGCGCACGAGGCCGACAAGGCCCCGCGCGAGCACAATGCCAGGCTGGTTGGGAGACGGCGCAGATGGTGCTCACAGGGAGGCCTGCGCAGCGCCCGCCGCGCCGCCGCGCTCTGCTGGACGCCATGGGGCGGCGCGCGTGCGGGTGCCCGCCGAGCGCGGGCGCAGCGTAAGCGGCGCATTGGCCGCGCCTGGCACAGGGATGCCGGCATGCGGCCAGCGCGGCGCGTCGCGCGGGAGACAGGCCCTGCATACACCCTGCGCCGCCGCCGCTCTATGCCCGTGCGGGCGCAAAGTGGCCTAGGGTGGAGGCTTGGGGCAAACCTGCCGCAGCGCGCACAGGCAGCGAGGCCAAGTGGCCAACTGCGGGAGCAGCCCCGGCCTCCGCAGCCGTCTAGATGCGTGTGAGGCCCGCTGAGTGGCGGCGGCCGCGGCTGTGCGCGCGGCGGAGCTAGCTGTGTGTTGGCAAGGGAGGGGCGGACGCGGCTGCCTTGAAGCTTGCTGCGGCTTGCGCGCGCGCCGCGGCGAGCCGCTGCCGCGCCAAGCCTCCTCGCATGGAGCACTGGCGGCTTGCTTCTGCGCTGCTTGCGGGGCGCGCTGGCACCTTGGTTAGATGCAAGCGCGACAGGCGCCGGCGGCGCACACGCAGGCGCGCTTCGCGGAGCGCATGTGTGGCGGTTCGGGTGCCACCATGCGGGGCTGCAGCAGCTTGCGCGCATTTGCGAGCTGTAGCCGCTACAGGCAGCTGCGTGATGGGCTGCTCTGGCCTGCCAGCTGCATGGCTCAGCCATGCAGTCCCTTGTGGGGTAGGGGTAAGGTATGCATGGCTCGGCCATGCAGGCACCTGCGGGTCTTGCACAAAAGAACTTCTTGTGGCAGTCACCAAGTTTCAGCGTGTATCAGCCCGCTGTCACCAGCCAGAGCGCTTCAGGCCTGTGTTCAAGCGCCTGGCCACTTAGTAGGGTGCGTAAGGAGTGGGAGCCGCAGGTGTAAACTGCATGTTATCTGTCCTTTGACAGTGCCAGGCTGTCACCAGGTGCATTGCTTTGTTGACCTCGTGTCAGGAACATGTACTGTTTGTTGATTTACCCCTGTGTCTGTGAGAGCTGCCTCATGCTAAGCGTTGCAAGTGCACCCTGTCATGCAGCTGGGACAAGTCTGGGCTCTGGCCAACTGGCGCTCCTTAGCCGCATAGCCCTCTCATGGGGGCATCGAGCAGGTGTTGATGCTGTTGACATCAAGATCTGCCCCGCACAGCCCTTCTGCTCTATAATCATGTTCTGTTACACCTAAGCTACAGGCTGAGCGAAGACCTGGTCCTGGACTTCAGTGCGACCAAATGCGCCACAAGTCCGCTCCGCCGGACAGTCGCCCCTGGCGAGCAGGACGTGTGCTTTTTGCCGAGGAACGGTGCTCCTGC
>JAABUV010003936.1_pt1 | contig 18329 bp, 11 predicted proteins | sample 5559971 | NCBI WGS metagenome assembly JAABUV01 (sample SAMN10711881, study PRJNA513362) | rock metagenome | isolation source: Antarctica rocks | place: Antarctica: Victoria Land, Knobhead nord | collected 2015-12-19
CGAAGCCGAATGATTGTTTACCAACCAGAAAAGTGGGGCCTCTCGGTACAATTGCCAAACCTTGAAATGTCATTCTTCGTCAATCGACAAGGCTTACTACAATCGGGGGAGTTGCGCGCCGTGATAGATGATGACCAGGACGCCGGTACGCTTTACGGACTTGACAGTAAGCTTATCCTACGCAGCGTCAGCAATCCCCGGGAACGGAGCATCATAGTTGCCATGGGACCGACAGAAATCCGGCGATACTTGGGCCATGTTCGTGCTTTTAGTAACCATTCGGGGTTCTATTGTCGCTTTTCAATAAACACTATCCTTAACCGACTTGAATGCCCGCCGGAGCCCCGGGTCGTATACATGAAGGCCTATTGCCATGCGATTACATCATTCGTCTTGCCAGATCCGTTGACGGGTAAGACTGGCACCGAAGAGGCCTTGTATAGTCTGTCCTGTGGTACTGCACAACCTTGGGCGCCCGTCGACGAAGAAGCATACCGTTGGCTTTCACGCATCGGGGCCCTATCGCCCAAAAGAGCATATTATCCGCATTCTTTGAAAGTGCAGCAGCGAGTTCTGTGGTTGGAAAATCTGGCATACCCAGCACAAGATGAGAGACTCTACCCAGCTGTCGCACAGATTTTAGCTCAGTGTAGGCAGCTATACCGCTTCAACCCTGGGGCTGGAGAGCCACCTAGTGACGATTCTAGAGGCGATAGCCATTTAATCCAATGTGCAACTGTGCGTAATAACGTCTACCGTTGCAGTAGTTCGAGTCGCAATATGGCAAGGTCCTCGGATATGTTGTATCTTGCGCGAGACCAAATCTCTTCAGTTAAACGGGCCGATGCCTTCAAAACTGCCAAGATAATCAGAGGATGGTCTCCCAATATTCACGTTGCAGCAGATCTTGCTGGTATACTGGAACACTGGCCTCTTATTCAAGGTTACCAGGAGAATGACCCCTTCCAGCCATACTTGTTGGATGAGCTCATAAACCTTAATGCTGCTTTACGCTGGGGCTCGCTATTCAACTACTGTCAAAAACTCTCTCGGGAGCAAAATATATATGGAGCGATGTTCTTTTTTACGATCATTGCTTTTGGAGGCAAAGTAGATATGACCATTGTCAGGACGCTTATGGCGTTCACGATCGTAAAAGATTTTCAGTCGCTTTCCATACCAAAGTGGGACAACTTCACTCATTTCAGTACAAATACCACGCCCACAGCCAATTACCTCGTACAGCTCATGGGCCCAGCAGTGATTCCTTATCCACCGGACGAGCGAAGCCTGTTGGGAGGAATATCCTTGAATTACAAACAGCAAAGAGCGCTTGAAGCGGCACAAACTCAGTATGAACAATCGGCCAAGGATATCCGCCAGACGCTTGCTAAGGAAATGCTCCGCAATTGGCCTTGCGAGACCCCGTCTGTACAATTGACCATAGAGTGCCATTCCGTCGATCTAGAGCGCGCAGTGATGCTCGTACGCCCTGAATGGGTTCAATTCTTCAAAAACTATGAGCTCTGGAGGCATCTAATGGATGTTCAACAAATTCTCAATACTTGCGATCCCACCAATAATATCCGTAGTCCAGAGACTGAGATGACCAACAAAAAACTGTATCCCGTCCTGGCCGTTGCCAGGTCTATACCAACAATGCAAGATGTAATTGATAACGCAGAGGCATTGCTCAAGATGCATCCTGTCGGTCGAAAGTCGAAAATAATTCCTTCGGCAGAGCTTACTAGTCAGGACCTCGGAAGGTCGCTTATGTCACAGGCCAATACAGGCACCGACGATGCTCCAATCCTGTCAACCGTTAAGATTACTAGTCTAAACGAAACAGATAAACTGCATTCTCAACTACAGGAGCTCCAGGAAATTGTCAGTCCACTGCTACATAGCGAAAACTCTGTTAGACGTGTTTATGGTGAGCATTTGGCACATAGCCTCCTTGCTCTAACGAATTTAGATGCGCGGAAACCCCCCCCACAAATCTCCATAGACCGGAAACGCCTTGCAACTACTATGTTGTCGTGCCAGGACGAAGTATACACTCACTTCGACATGATCTGCACGACGTTGAATCAGCATCCAGCCTTCGCCTGGCTTAGCCGCGGAGGTCTTTGGCCAAACCTCACGCCTTCAACTCTACTTGAAACTCTTGGTAGTAACTCTAATGTCAAGTCCTTTGGAATTCTCAAAGAAGCCATTATAGCTTACGCAAGGCAGCTTACTAGATGGCAGCGACTCTTGAGGATCGAAGCGGCGGATAGAAACCATAATAACGCACAGCTTTGGGAACTTTTCGACAATGAAGGTCATTGCGAATGGAATCCAAAGGATTATCCGGATTGGCTCCTTCTCGAAATCGAAAACAATATACTCATCCGTACCGACCAATGCATAGTTGCTAAAGCGATGATTACTCCAGAGTCCGGCTCGAATTCTGTCCTCCAGATGAACATGGGCCAAGGGAAATCGAGCGTCATTATCCCAATGATCGCGGCCATGCTTGCAGACAGGAAGCAGCTCTTTCGAGTAATCGTGCCAAAACCTTTGCTACTTCAAATGGCGCAGCTACTTCAGGCCCGACTTGGAGGGCTTCTCGGCCGCACCGTCAAGCATGTACCATTCTCTCGAAGAACTTCGACTTCAAAAGATAGTATAACAGCATACCTGGACTTACATCGGGAGACCCTGAAAGAACAAGGTGTCATCCTAGCTTTACCAGAACATCTACTGTCGTTCAAGCTTAGTGGTCTTCAGCGGCTCTCCAGTGGGAAAATTAAAGAAGCAGCTTTCATGATGCAGGTGCAATCGTGGCTCGTATCGAAATTCCGGGATGTCTTGGATGAGTGCGATTACAGCCTTGCAGTCAAGACGCAGCTTGTGTACCCTTCCGGTGCGCAGAGTATGATTGACGGACACCCACATCGATGGAAGGTTGTCCAAGCCATCTTGCGACTTGTCAAAGGAACCGTAGAGCAATTACAGCGAGAATACTCACGGGGTATCGAGATTACTATCTCAGGTGGCACCGGAAGATTCCCGGCGATACACTTCTCTCAAGACCTTATCAAGGAGACTCTAATAGAGCGCATAACGGAAAGTGTGTGCAGGGGTGAAGGCGGGATCTTGCCCATCAACGACTGTACAAAAGAGGAGCTCAAAGCTGTTGCGAACCTACTGGACAAACCTCGTTTCTCTAAGGATGAAATCCTAAGTGTTTCAAATGTTTTCAAAAACCGTCCAGCGGCTAGGCAAGACGTTCTTCTTCTGCGTGGGTTACTTGTGTATCGAATCCTGCTCATGGCTTTGAATAAACGATGGAATGTCCAATACGGCTTACACCCAAACCGAGACCCAGTAGCGGTACCCTATCAAGCCAAAGGCGTTCCTTCTGATCAAGCGGAGTTTGGGCATCCAGACGTCGCCATTCTACTGACTTGCTTGAGCTTCTACTACTCAGGTTTGGAGGAGATTCAGTTTGAGAAAACGCTCCGACACGTCTTGAAGTCTGATGACCCAGCCCTAGATTACGACCGATGGATACAAGAAGCCAAAACTCTCCCCGACTCGGTGCGTACGTGGGCGGCGATCAATGTCGATGACGAGATTCAACGAAAGGAGCTGTGGGATCATCTACGCTACAATATGATTGTGATTGATTGCTTTCTCAACAATTTCGTCTTCCCATATCATGCTAAGACGTTTGAACGAAAGCTCGTCAGCTCCGCCTGGGATATACCCTTGCCGCCTTCAAATATGTCGGCGGTGTCCAACAATCATTCAAACGCTCGATTGCCTTTGGTAGAGAAGTCGTTAATCAAAAGCTCGACTTCCATGACGACAGGCTTTAGTGGCACAAATGATAATCGAACCTTGTTACCCTTAAACATTGAGCAACGAGATCTAGCTGGGCTCGCTCATACCAACGCTGAGGTTTTAACGTATCTTTTGCAGCCGAGGAACAGGTTCTACGTCCTCGCTGCGGATAACCAAGGTAGGAGGTTGACTGAATACTTGTTCCTCCATTTAGTCTTCAAGCACAGCATCCGTATGATACTCGACGCCGGAGCACAAATTCTCGAACTTGACAATCAGGATTTAGTGAAAACCTGGCTTACCGTAGACACCAAAGCGGAGGCAGCTGTGTTTTTCGACAAGGAAGACAAGGCTCGAGTTCTGTTTAGGGATGGCCGCTCACAACCTTTGGTGGGTTCGCATTTCAACGATAATCTTGAAGCTTGCTTGGTTTATCTTGATGAGGCTCACACAAGAGGCACCGATTTGAAAATGCCAGCAACGGCAGTAGCCGCGCTCACACTTGGCCCTGGCCAGACTAAAGATCACACTGTACAAGGTAAGCCCTTCGTCTCTACTTCACTTTTAACCTCTATCCTCCACACACATCACCAGGCGGACGCCCCCGGCCAACTATTGGACCAATGGTAACTTGAATGAGAGAAGTCGAGATTTATAAGTTACATATGTCCCTTCCCCCAATTTCATTATCGGAAGAGCCTCGTACTTGAACCCCATGCTATTTCAAGAAAAAACTTGGTCTATTTGCGACTCTAAATAGTTCTACAGAGACCGTTGTTCTTTACTAACTTTCCATCAGCTGCTATGCGGTTACGGCTATTGGCAACTCAGCAAACGGTCGTTTTCTTTGCTCCCCCTGAAGTCCACCAGAGCATTGTCAATGTGCGAGGCAAAGGCTCCAGTGATACAATCGACTCTCACGACGTGATTTCCTGGTTGTTGGAACAGTCATGCCGCACCATCGAGCAGATACAGCCTCTGTACATCTCGCAAGGCCTTGATTTTTGCCAAAGAACATCTTCTGCAATTTCAAACTCCAACGGCGCCACTGACGTCGAGCATCGTAATCGCTATTTAAAGGTCATTGAACAGCCGGAGCACTACACGTTGGAGCATCTGTATGCGCCTCGGAAAAAGACCAAAGCATCTCCAGCTGCCTCTACCGACGTGCCTCTACTAGCCATATATGTGGACCAACTCAATTACATGAGGGACAACCTCTGTGAGACTACCGAAACGGTACAAGCACTCGCCCACCAGGAAGTCGAGCAAGAGCGTGAAGTGGCAATTGAGGTGGAGACGATACGAGAACTGAAGAAGCCCCCACCAGCGAACGCTCTTAAGCATCTCTCTCTACACGAAGATCTTAACCATTTCGCAAAACGTGGTCAGATACGTTCTCGTACAGGTGCATACGAGCACGTTTTCCTAGCAATGCGACGTACAGGTGTTGGCATACGTCTTGGAATCAATGGCAATGCAGCTCTAACAAATCTATTTGTCACTTCTGACTTCATGGGCACAATCCAAATTTCCCACGGACAGCCAAGAGACGAATACCTCCGCCCAGTGCAATGGATCCTCTGGAGCGCGGTCTCACAAGCCGCAATCATCATCAGTCCCCATGAAGCCGAAGCCCTGCTTGACGATATCCGTGACGCCAAGACTCGCTGCACGCATCTGATCAGCTACGCTGCACCTGTGACCAGGAACATGCTTGCCTTTGACACCCTCAAGTTCTACAGCGTCCCATCTCTCCCCTCGACCTGGCAAGCTCCCCACTGGCTGGTCCGGGACCTCGGCATCTTCGCCGGCCGTCTCTACTTCGACTACGCCAACTACCCACCCATCTGCGAGCGGCTCGGCCTACCACCGCCTGATGCCCCGTCCTCGGTAGTGGCGAACTTGTGGGACGAACTACCGTTTGCCGACGACGGAAAAGTTGAACATCGCAAGGAAACTGAAGTCTTCACCAAGGCGCCGCTGGAGTTCATGCAGCAGTGGCTGTCGGTCAGGAGAAAGGGGCAGGATTTTTCGCAGACACCGATGGGGTTTGTGTGTAGTGGGAAGGAGGTGAGGGAGGATGCGGTGTTTTTCGCTGGTTGAAGGGAAGGTATTGTCGGCGTAGCACACGCCTGGGGTTCTAGGGATGAGTGGAGTAACTTGAGAGATCGTGGGTGTGTGAAAGAAGACTTTAGTGTAGGAAGGTGTAATTAGGGTAGATGCCGCCTGGGTTCCGTGATAGATTCGAAAACAGACCTTTTAAATATGGCTGTCCCGTACGTACGACGAGGGAGAGATTGACAGGACGGTTACGGAGATGTATTTGCAAATGTGGTTGCGTCGTCCCCACCCTCGACAAATACTAATCTACACACTCTACCTCACTCGCTGTCTGTCTATGCTATGCTACCTTCCTCATGCCCACCACCTCGCTAAGTCGCTAAATCCATACGCTAGAAAGGTATCTACAATATCTATCCGCACCACAAACTCGCTAAATCCCTTTACACAACACCAAATTTCGTACAAATCTCCAGGATCAGATCAGACACCGTCATCGCTAGACCGAAGACGCCAGCTCGAGGGCGTGAACATCCACTCCTCCTCCTCGCCACCCTCAACATCCACCATGTTCTCATCCTCTTTGCCACCATCAACGTCTCCATGCTTGACCTCCTCGACCTCCCGCTTCACCACCATCTCCGGACCCTGATGATACTCTCCCAATACCTCACCACTAGCATCCCCCTCAACTACAACCCCGCCCTTCTCAAGTTTCGCGAGGACCTCCTTACCCGCAGGTTTTCTCTCTCCAGTGAGCGGGTCCCATACCCAGCCCACCCTCAGCCATCGCCATCGCAGGTACGCTCGAAGTTCCTTGTCAAGGGGCAGTACTCTGGCCCATTCGCCTTGCATTTGCTCGTCCTTGTCATCGTCCTTGTCACTCTGTGGAAGAGGGTCCATTTTGATTGGTAAACCTCGCAGTCTGTCGCGGCAGAAGATGCGCCAGCTATCGATTGCGTAAGCGCCGATGCCGGGTAGGTGTCCTACTTCCCACGCAACGCGTGAATCGTCGTCCGGAATCGGACCGTTACCTACTGGAATATCTTTGCCGTCATTGCGGTTTGGGTAGTGGAGACGGCGGTAGCGCTTGCCTTCTTCAGGTGGATGGGTAAGCCAGGCTTCGGCAAGCGCAATGCACTTCTTCGCTCGCTGGTTTTGTAATCCCAGATGCTGAAAGAACCCAACGACATCTTCGAGCTTCGCTTCTGCGAGAGCTTCAGGAGTAGGGTAGCGCGTCATGAGGGCGTGGTAGACAGGCATGGCGACTGTGCCGCGGGTCTTGTTGAGGAAGATGACGGCGATGAAGAGGCGGAAGGGGTCGTGCTGGAGGGATTCCTGAACAAGGCCGAAAGTGGGGGAGGCTAGGGGGGGAAAAGGAATGCAGGAGATTGGGCCTGTCTTGGGTCGTTTCTGGGGAGGTTTGGGAAAGTATCGGGAGGTTGTAGGACGTTTGGATCCGTGAGGCGCGACTGACTTGTTTAAGAACGGAGCTTCGAGTAGCTTATAGTCTGCCCCGTTTCCACGCTCGATGTGCTTAGCGCGTGGCGTTGAAGGAAAAACCGGGCTCGAGGGAGCACTGGAGAGGGGGCTGGAGCTCGAGCTGTAGCTGTAGCGGAGGGTCCTCCTTGACGCTGCCGTCGGGGTTGACTGGAAAAGACGAGATATATGGCGTGATCGTCCATAATCCGATTCAGCGTCCGCAATATCATTTGGCGTTGAATAAGGAGGGCCTGGATCTAACAGCAAACACGGCAATGAAGCTGATGAGACGCCAACAGTGTTGCGTCTGGACCTTCGCGTAGGTATAACGGGTTTCGAACGACTCGGTGTCTGATGCAGACATGACCGAGGGGAATCTTGATAAATCAATCTGCCTCTTTCCTTAGATTTAGGTGACAGGGGGGTTAAAAGGCCGAAGTTCGACCAAGTGTTTCTTGTAATTCTGCATGGAACGGACTTGGCACGTTCAACGGCCACACGCCGAGACAAGTGCCGTGACCGCTCATAGTCTGATTCAACTTCCTGCTTGATTCTAGGCGGTGTCCTGGGGAACACAGGACTCGTGGGGGCGCTTGACAAGGGGCTGCTAGAAGTGCTTGACGGAAGATATATCGTGTAGAACTGATCTGTCTTCGTAGAGCTAGGTATGACTACGCTCATCTGTTGGTGCGCTGACTCAATCTCCAAAGCTCTTGTGGCTGGCTCGCTGTCGTTCATGGACACCCCCTCATCAGCAGCGGTCATGCTCACTGAATCATCGGAGAGTGAAAACCCGATATTTTTGGGCTGGGAAGGTCCTCTGGCTTTGAATGTCCGTTGGACTTGCGCTTTCTTTTTTTGGAATCAGTCTTTTCTTCAATCTCCTCAGCAGCTACAGATTTTCTCTTCTTTGTTTTCTTCGAGGTACTCTCTGCCTTTGCAACGTTTGTTTTGTCTTCATTCATGGCTTTCCGTTCTGCTGCCATCCCCTTCAAGTCATCTCTCATTTCCTTGCTCGCTCCTTTGTACTTCCCTTGATTGTACAAGTCAATTGCATGTTCATTGATATAATCTCTTGAGGCCCGTAGTTCTGCGTCGAACGCTATCGATCTCTTCTTAGCTTCCTCTAAGTCCTTTCTGGATTTGTCTGCAGTTTGGCTATGCTCATGCGGATCTCGCTCATTGGATATGAGGAAGTTCTGATGAGCTTCCGCTTCGGACTTAGGGTCATTCGGCCCTTTCGTTGGTGGTGCTATGATATTGTTTGGACCAGCGCCATCAGAACTTAGGTTGTGGTTCGTAGCCAAAGGTTCTTGGGTTTTTGAATTATCCTTAGCTGCTTGCCTCTTGGCTTTCTTCCTCTCCCTTCTCTTGGCTTTTGGATCTGCCTTACTCTTTTCAGCCGCTACTGAAATATGCTGCGCCAAAGGTGAATCCTGCGCCTTCGGCTTGGTCTCCTGAACTGTCCTATCGACTTTAGTTCGTCTGTCTGGCCCTTGAATCCTACTTGCATGGAGCTGTGGTGTTTGTGTCTGATGTCCATTTCCCTTAGTCTTTGGCGGTTCCTCCTTTGCATCCACGGAATAAACTTGTTGATGTCCTGGGGACTGAATATCCAATATACCTTTTGTCTCGATTGATGGTAGAACTTCTGAGCTCGTAGACTTGATAACGCTGGCCGCAGAAGTCCGTTTTAATGCTTCCTTCGAATCATCTAGCTCATCCCCCAGAGCCGAGTTCTCACTGTCGTATTCCTCCTCTCCACACATTGCTCGAGCCTTGACTGTCTGCGATTTCGCCTGCGCCTTCGAAAGACTTTGAGCTCTGGCAAAGTCATACACATCTCTCTCGAACTTCCTCCGTTCCGAAGTGGTGTATTGGGAGAGAGATTGCTGGGCAAAGAATGGATGACGACGGATGAAGTGGTTCATTAACTTTGCGGCTGAAGGACTGGACTTGGTGGCGCTCGTGCTTGCTATATGGTGCGTTAGCGTAATATGAGCAAGACATGACCAACACACACTTGGAGCTTTGTCTAGTTTGGCTTGGATTTGGGGAGGCGATGTCTCGACATCCGTAAGTTTTTGGCCCACGGGAGCTAGTTGTGACCAAAAGGCCATTTCCTCTTTACTGACACCTTCAATATCGAAGTCGTCATACAAATTCGCATCGTCTTCCTCGTCAAGTAATCTATCGCTATCTGTTAAGGTCTTGAGGCGTGAGCTGCTTGGTGGGCTCATATCTTGGTCGAAATTTCCCCGAGATTCTTTGGTCTTTGGTGATTTTCGTTTAGGCGACAAAGGGCAACCATCATCACTAACATCTTCGACGTAATATCCGAAAAAATCACTTGGGGCCGAGTGGAGTGGGTTGCCACTATTTCTGCCCATCTTCTCAAGATTCCAGACTTTGGACTTGGTGCAATGTGCACTTGAACAGTTTTCGCTCAACTTATTCACCATGGTACATTGAGTTCATATAGCGGTTCCTATACCAGACAGTATTCAGAAGAAGCTCCCACGGCAGGGTACGCATCCAATTGACTTGGAAGCTGTGGTTGCTCTGGGTTTAGGGGTTGTGGGTGGAAATTATCATACTACAGCTGAAGGTCAGAGCTGCTGGATGACGCGCTGCAACACGCGCTTAATTATGCAGAGCGCGTCAAGTGTATAACTCTACCTTACGAGAAAAACAATGTGAAGATATAAATCTAACAAAGTTCTATTAATGAAGGTTCTACATTAATTGTGGTATTGCAGCTAAGAAGATACAGACCCTCTGTCAAGTGAGTAATTGCAAACAAGTGTAGAAATTGTCACTGAAATATCTATAGCCTGCTGCCTAACTTCTCTTCATACTGCAACTCACATCCATCAGAATTTCATTGGCACCCACAAAACATCATGTCTTCATCATCGCTCAAGCTTGATAGCCTGCCTATTGAGATCCTACGCCGAATTGCTACATTTTCGCCCTGCGAGGCTATACTTGCGCTGATGGAGGTTAGCAGAATTCTCCATCGATCATGCAATGATCGTCTAGTTTTCAAATCCATCATAGACTACCATAACAAACGCCGTTCTCTGAAATGGCAGGGTCCTAAATTGACGATTGAGTCTCCGACATCCTCATGGGCCCGCTACGCTCTGGCGGACTCTAAAGCTATTAAATTGCCAACCGATCCTCTCATTGACAAGTTTGTCAGCTGGGCGCCACAACTGGCGGCTTCAAACCGTAAGTTTTATGATAAGACCAAACTCTGCGGCTAGTAAACTTACCCCATAGATCCCATGGTCGACTTTCCAACCGCGTTAAGCATGTTCACTACCTTTGCTAGCTTTGAATGGGCATCGGTAGACGATAAGCAAGCGTTGGCTTTCTGTATCGGAACAGGACTCATGTCCAAGACTACAGATGACTTCTCGACCTCGCAATGTCCGCAAAGGCTAAAGCGCTATTTGCTCGAGCCCCTGTATGAGCCTGAAAATGCGCCTGAGCTATCCATTGAAAACCCTGAGATGCTATTGCAGAAGTATGTTGAAGCAATCATGGCCGTGGGCGTTTTCGCCATGTTGCTTCGGGACAATATCAGCCGGGGGTTCATACTCAGTCCGCACAGGTTTAAACATCCTGGTTTACCACCTACAGCGCTGATCGTTCCAAATGCCAAAGACATACCATTCCTCTCCATGATGGACTTACCTCTCCCTTTTGCTCTCACTACCCCTAGAGAACTTGCGACGTGCCATTTGCCCAAGATGACGAGCCGAGAGTTTCTCGAAGACGGAGAGTGGACTGGCTTTTACTCAATTTCAAGACAGATTGAGGAGCGTGTTTCTTTTGACCCGCCGATGCACGGTATTCGATTCTCGGCGAGTGCGAACGATGATTGTCCAACCATATTATACCTCCATGCCACTGGGAAGGATGGTGTAGACCCCTTTGACCTGGACGGACTAGTTGAACAGAAATCTGGGAAGGTGATGCTGACAAAGCGGTATAACCAGTTTAATATCTGGTACTGGTCCAGCATCATGACTCCATATGGAATCGTCGGTACTTGGGGATCGAGGGGCTACGGTGGCTGGGTTTGGTTATGGAAGGTCGGCTGGACCAACGACGCGTTGAATACTGATGCTGGCCCACTACTTGAGGAACCTAAACAAACGGTATTATGAATTATGCGTAGTACACTGGGCAGTTTGGGAAAAGGAAGAACGCAAGCTGGAGGATATCTCGTGAACATCTAGCCGCTCCTCATGGCGGAAGATATTCAAGAGTCAAATCTATTATCCATTTCGAGGGTATTTGCCGTAGCTAAGAATCTAACACGGAGCATGGAAAGCGAATGTATAAGGGTTATTGGACGATGAATTATCTCTAAGAAATGAAAAAAAGCGCCGATGTCAGTAACAGCCAAGGGGTATATCCATTGCGCCGGAACCTCAGATAAGATTGGGAACGAAGACCCCCAAGAGAAGTACCAGAGATGAAAGGGAGATAGTAGCCGTATTTCTGTACCCGGAGCTCTTCGTTGCCGATGTCGCAGTTGTTGATGTCGCAAAAGATGACGGTGAGTTCGATGATAGCAATGCCGAAGTCGAGCTAGTAGAGGAACCTGACGTAGATGCCGAGGAAGCTGAACCGCTTGGAGTTGATGCTGCCAAGCTGCTGGATTGGGATGTTTCCGTAACCGTAGCATTCGCAGAATGATTGAGGTACGGTGACACTCGCGCAGACGCAGGATCGGTTACGGTTGCGTCAGGCGATGGTGTAATTCTACCAGCACCCCCTCCTGTAGTCGCTTGGCTGCTCATTGCCAGGGTGGAGCTTGTTGCAGTAGCCGTAACGTCATAGCCAGACACCTCCTGGGTTACTGGATCCACAAAGCCATCTATAGTCTCTATCGCTGATCTACCGCCGGCCGGGGTGCAGTACGAGGATGACAGGGTGGGCAAAGGTGTAGCATCAGGGTTAAGATCGGTTGGATAGAGGTTGTTAGCTGTCAAACAGCTGTTGCAACTATGATTGACTATCAGCGACGGTTACAACTATCAGACGAAGGGATTATGTAGCGCACGCATATAGGTGGCTCCAATAGTCCCCATTGCAAACGCAGTCTCTGACTTTCTGTGCGTTCTGAGGCGTATCATTTGCTTCTAAGCTTGCTTGGTCCATGCCGATTATTGATAGGCATTGATCGCCAATTGTATTCGACTGAGCACAGTCCCCAGTATCATTGAGGCAAATGGAAGTATCGGCTTGCCGTATCCATAGCTGGTGTGGTTTTGGGAGTAGCTGGCGCTCATGGGCTACAGCAGCCCCGAGGAAAGTTCCAAAGATTATCGAGACATAGGTGAGAGCATGGTATTGTTGCATGTTCGCCGATGATCTGACTATAGTAATTCAATTGGACGCCAGAGGCTCTGAGGGAGCGGGTTTGTTGTTCAACTGCAAAACCGCGCTAATGGAAGGGGCAAAATAATCGAATCTAAAGATCTACCTGATAAGATGCAAGATAAGATCAGATCAGATCAGATTAGCAACAACTACTCGGTGCTATCTTTTTGGTGGTTTGCTTCCTTTTTGTCGAATACTCGGCACAATTGTGGTTTCTAATAGGTGAAGGTAGACTTTGTATGGCGTGTTTTGACTTGATAGTCAGCGCACAGCAACGTCCACGTCAGTAATCGACTACAGCACCATGTCTTCCTCTTGTGCGTCGAGGACTGAGATGATTATATTCTGCGCGTGGGCCCTACTCGCCACAGTCACGCTCGCGGCCCAAGTTTTCCTTGGATCTTCTGCTTCTGAGAGAACTAACCACGACAGACTGGGAGCCGTCGCCTCCGAGAATAGAATATGCAGCCAAATTGGGATCAACCTAATTGAAGCCGGGGGCAATGCCGCCGACGCTCTAGTCGGGACAACCTTTTGCGTGGGAGTCATAGGAATGTACCATAGTGGTATTGGTGGCGGAGGATTCGTCCTTGTTCGATCGCCCAACGGTACCTATGAAGCCATCGACTTCCGAGAAACGGCACCTGCTGCCGCTTTCGAGGACATGTACAAGAACAACGTCGAGGGCTCCGTATATGGTGGGCTTGCTAGGTGTGTTTCTAGATATTTCTTTACATAAGCTAGCTAACGAAAGCCTAGTGGAATCCCAGGAGAAGTCCGTGGTCTTGAGTACCTTCACACCCACTACGGAGTCCTTCCTTGGGCGGATGTGGTCAGGCCAGCGGTAAAGATCGCTCGGGATGGATTTGTTGTCTCTTACGATCTCCTTCGATTCATGGGCTTTGCAACCCAGGATTTCGATTTCCTCGCCAAAGACAATAATTGGGCAATTGACTTTGCTCCCAACGGGACAAGGTTGGGACTAGGAGATACCATCTATCGCCAAAGATACGCAGACACGTTGGAGAAAATAGCGGTGGAAGGCGCAGAGGCGTTCTACACCGGCTCGATGGCCGACGCAACCATAAAGGCCGTGCTGGGAACTAATGGGACTATGACAGCGGGAGATCTACGGAACTATGCCGTTGTCTCTCGACCGGCCGTGAGGATCAGCTACCATGGGTTTGACATTTATGGTTGTGGTGCCCCTGCTAGTGGAGCCGTGGCTTTGAACGTGCTGAAGACACTTGAGGGCTACGAAGACTTGGGGAACCAAGAGACGCTAAATCTTAATACCCACCGACTTGATGAAGCTATGAGGTTTGGGTACGGGAAGAGGACAGAACTTGGAGATCCAGATTTCTTGCATGGTTTGTACGATTTCGAAGCGGATATGCTTGACGCTACGTCCGCGGCGGCGATAAGAGCCAAGATCTCAGACCACCATACCCAGAATGTATCGGCCTACGATCCCAACGGTTTCGAAAGCGCTGAAACACATGGAACATCCCACATAGTCACAGCAGATTCCTCTGGATTGGCTACATCTTTGACTACTACAATCAACTTGCTATTCGGTTCGCGGGTACTGGTGCCTGAGACTGGTATCATCATGAACAATGAGATGAATGATTTCTCAATCCCACACGTAAAAAATGCTTTTGGCTATTTGCCAACTCCAGCCAACTATATCAGGCCTAACAAACGCTCTCTATCATCAATAACCCCTCTCATAGTTGAGCATTCATCAAACCACTCTTTGTTTGCGGTTCTTGGTGCCGCTGGGGGCTCTCGAATCATTACGGCCACCATTCAAAACGCTCTGGATGTTATCGATCGTAACATGACAGCGCATGAAGCCCTAGCTAGGCCGCGGCTTCATGACCAGTTGATTCCCAATCAGGTTGCCTTCGAGTGGGAATACGACAACAGCACTGTGAAGTTTATGAAAGAGCGAGGCCACAACGTTACATGGGTACCACCAGTGTACAGTAGCGCGCAGGCCCTGAAAATTTCTCCGAACGGCTCTTTCGAGGCTGCCGGTGAGCCAAGACAAAAAGACTCGGCAGGTCTCACGATATGAATAAACCTAGGCACAAGAACGTCATTTGTAGATCATCTGTCTTTGTGGCGACCCTCAGAACGAGCGGCAAATTTGATCAAGATAACGGGTTCCAGGCCGTTCTTCTGCCGAGTTTTTCTTGTTGCATAAGCTTGTAAATTGAATCCAAAGGTGGCATAGAAGTTCCCCAAAAGCGCAGGATACGGCTACTAATCTTGGCGAGCACAAATCTTTTCCGCATCAAAGAGAAGAACAAAGACAGAAACTTGACTTGAATGCACACGGTCAAAAAATGGTAATCGGTATGGAACCTGTGCAGCGCATCATATACTATCGACTTAAGCTGAGGCTTACAATGGCTACCATAAACGGATCAGTCGCCCTTTATTCAAGAGTATAAGCCCCCACCGCAGTGATTACCTCATCGCTGTATTAAAATCTATGGCCTCGGAAACTTCCTTGTCTCTTACTGATCCGGTTCTCCAGATAAAAACGCCTATGTCGCCTTCATACCCTGGAAATCGAGGATGAGACAGAAATCGTCAGCTCTCAAGTCTAGCTTGCAAGGAGGTGTACTCAATATTGCACAACTCAAGCAAAGTAGACAAACTGGTATGAACGAATTAAACATACCGAATTGGTACCACCCACTGTCACCTACATAACGACAATTTGAGAGAATCTCCAACAAATCGTCGTATGGGTCCTTCCGGGTCGCTACATCGTTATTGTCCGGCCAGTGCAGACTGGGGTCTCCTGGTAGCTCTCCAGGATCGAAAAAGCCACGCATAACAATAGCAACCGTGCAGGAACCTGCGATTTTCTGTCATTGACACGTTCTGATAATCAGGCCACTCGGACCTTGATCGTAGAAGACTAATTTTAGCGTGAATACCCACTTACCGGAGGTGAATCTGAGAGGGGTCTGAATTTTCTCAAAACGCGTTGTCGGCACGGCATCATTGCCCATATACTCTACGAGTTGCTCTGGCTTATGAGTTTCTATCATTTCTTTCCAGAACTTGTGTCTTGCGTTGAAGCAATCTGTGATCTGATAGCCTTTATCGCGACCTATCCATTCCCTGCTATTGGTACAATGATACTTCGGACTGTGGGTCGGACTTGAGACGTTGAGCGTGTGTTGCAATCGTGTCATATTCGGACTTGGCAAACCGCCCGTGGTATTGACGTCTCCCATAATCACCGCGCTAGATACTCGAGAGATGAGGAGCCAAAGAACTACGAATGTCCGCGCTATGACAGAACGAAAGGGTGAAGAAGACGCAGGATGAAGACCCATGATTGATAGCGCCTAGTCATATCCTGAGTGACAGACTTCGGAGCGAGACGTGCAAGACATATAAATATGTGTGTTTGAAACCCCCATCTCACTGGTATTGGACGAGGATAATCTTTCGGACCATCCCACGTTAGACCTATAATTAGCATGGCCAATCGAAAAAGTTGGCGTCGAGTCCGTACATCCTCTCGTATCGGCAGGACTATACAAGCTATAAGCGCTCAACGGCTGTAAGGGGTTACCCCCGAAACACCTCATATCTCGGTTCCTTAGCCGCTTATGCGCTATTGCTTTTCCTGGATTTCAAGGTTTCCCCAGATTGTTTTGCGGTTCATTTCCCTGAAGAAATCTGCTATAAGATTGTCAACATCGACAATGTCTCTTTATCTCTCCAATATAGGTTCTTGATCCCATGACTAAATCTATAGTACACGAGCTCATCGTTCACTCCCCTCATCCGCCCGATATACCCGCCGCCTACCACATCTCCTATGTACCGGCTACTCTCTCCGAAATCAATCGCTTATTTTACCCATCACCCACAATTCAGTCCCTTCTCTTTGTTAGACAAGAGACGGGCGCCGCAATATAATATCCCGGTTGTGTCTGAATAACGCATGAGTACAACTCTACCTCTTGGCTTAGCTATAGCTGGAAAAAAAGTACGGTACTATTTCTGTCATAGGATGATCCAGCCTAAATATCCCCTAGGCGCTAGTTACAGCATCGTAACCGGGTCGACATCATCTCGGGACACCTCCTATGCAGTCACACATAACATCAGTCCGCCTGCCGCTGATGATGACTTGTCACTACCAGAAAAAGAGGGCGATTACTGGAACAAGAGCTCGTCCTATATCTATTTGCCGGCACAACTTATGCTGTCTGATTAAGGCAATATCACTTATTCTATCGTGGTTCTCTCTGCACAAGCTGTATGACCCGATTCTAAGCAACTACAATATCCTGAGCCGAGAGAATCTTGGACTATCTTTACACCCGTCTCTTTTAAAACTTGCGCGGTTCTAATGAAGCGCCTGTTTTGGGACGCTGAGCTAGGTTTAGTATGTGACTATAGTACTACTAGTGGATATTTCACCCGTGAATTAGGGGTGAGGTGTTCTGATTAGTAGCAAAAGAAAAATCTGAAAGCTACCTTACTTATCGATTGATGTAGCATTTTCTCTACTTGGGATTAGCTCACATGAACTGACCAAGAATAACTCGCACCACGAGAATACTCGACGTCTACGTTTCATCTTAACCCTCCACTTCTCTTGGCCCTCTTGAAAAGTACGGTCCAGCATGTCGGGTCATCAATCGCCATGAAGAGACACTGCTTGGATAGTTGGCCCAGGCATGCGACTGGAGCCTCCAGTATGAGGGTAACTAGATGGTTCAACATGGGTCATGTTCTTCCAACGAAGTGGGACATCCGTCCAAGGCTTCTAGGAGATTTGAGTGCGACGACAGCGGGATCAGCACAGTACGAAGCGAAGGAGGTGAATTTGAACATGTTGACGATGTTGACAGTGAGACGCTATAGTGGTTATGGTGATTAGCGACAGGAAGGTCAAATAAAGAAGCAATAGAAGGATTGACAGTGGAAGGAAAGAATGCGCGCTGTGTAGTGCCTCTTGGCTTGCATTAGCGTAGCTGAAGTATAAAAGGCACCGGAGGCCATACGATAAGACCTCCAGCAGTGTTTTTAGGAGTTGGATGAGTTTTCCGAAAATTACGGATTTTGAGTCTAAAAGAAGAATGTTACAATACAATGGAATGGGCTGGGGTAGTTCGTATGTCTCCCAATCTTCGCGGCAAATTGTCCTTGTTAGTTACCTTTAAGACTCAGAGCGCACGAGGTACATGTATGAAATTCTTATGCTAGGAATGAGCCTGAGCCTACCAGAATCGCCCATGTGCCCAAGACGCCGTGATCGCTACCCCAGCGAACTTAAAGAGCGCAACTGAATGTTGCTCGGCAACATATACAGAGACGTGCAATGCCAGGTCTTGTTGTTCGTCAGCTTGCGAAGATGAAGTATTTGATGCAGCGTACATATCTATCGCTAGCGACATTGAGCTGGGTAATGTGTCAACAGAGCATGTCATCCCAAGATTCATCAGGTTCACTTGCGCTGGCTACGAGAACAAGATCCCTGTAGTAAACCGCTCCCATTCGAAGGCGAG
>JAABUV010003938.1_pt1 | contig 18321 bp, 18 predicted proteins | sample 5559971 | NCBI WGS metagenome assembly JAABUV01 (sample SAMN10711881, study PRJNA513362) | rock metagenome | isolation source: Antarctica rocks | place: Antarctica: Victoria Land, Knobhead nord | collected 2015-12-19
GTGGCCGACGCGCGCCGACAACGCCAACTGCGAGCCGCCCGCGACGCGGAGCGGGCACTGCCGCAGGCGCCGCGCACCGAGCCCGCAGCAGACCGCACGAACAGGCCGGCCCCGGAGCGCGCCAGCGGCCATGCCAGCGCCGAGCAGCAGCAGCCGACACAACACGCTGGATGAGGCGGCACGGTCCCGGACCCGGGCGGGTTCAGCCGCCGCGACATTCAGCAGCGCGCGGACACGATGGCCGCGACCCCGGGAAGTGCTGAGCACGACGCCCGGCTGCGCGACGTGGTGTCCGCGGCGGTCCCGGCCACGGCCGAGGCGGTGCTCGCCGACCCGGCATGGCCCGCCCTGCGCGCGGGTCTGCGCCACATCGAGAACAACAGTGGTGACCCGCGGGCGGAGCTGGCCGCTGCCGCCGCGAGCCGGCCGTTGCGCGGCGCGGACAGCGCCGCCCGGGTGCTGCGGTGGCGTCTGGCCACCCGCAGCGCCGAGCACGACCATGCGAACGGCACAGCGGCGGTGCCGGGCGACACCCGGGACCGGGATGCGGGGTCGGTCCTGCGTGCCCTGGCCGAGGACCCCGTAGGCACAGCGGCGGCCTACGCCGACGCCGAAGCCCACCGGGACACCAACCCGACGGCGGCGCAGTCGTGGGACGAAGCGCTGCGCGCCGAGAACATCGACCCCCAACGGGTCCGGGACGACGCCGCCGCCCACCGCGACACCGCGAACACCGACCGACCCGGCACCGACCGAGACCTCGACACTGGCGGCGATTCCTCGAGGGACGGCTTCGCGGAGGACTACCTGTCGGCGTTGGCCGATGACGGCGTCGACCCCGACACCGCCCGGGCCCCGCTCCGCGAGGGCGACACCACCGCGGAGCGCCCCGCGGCGGAGCAATCACCTGCCCCGCCGCGCACCATGTTCTCCGACGGGGCGGACGCGGCCCGCCTGGCGGGCTTGTCGCATCCGCGCAGCGTCGCCGAACAACTCGCGACCCGCACACCCGGCGGGCAGGAAACACCGGCCGCCCGCGGACGCGAACACGACCCGATCCGGCACCGCGACCGCTCACGGTAACCCGGTGCGAGGGTGCTGACCCCACCGCTACCGTGCGGCTGGGGACACGCCTAGGAGGACCCGGACGGCTCTCCGTGGTCACGGGACGCGGCGTGACCAACCAGCACAACGTCACCGCTCACCCGGAACCACGGAGAGCCACTATCGCCGACGGCGCCCAGACGCAGCACTTAGGAGAACACACGTTCCCAATCATCAAGCGCGGCGTTGACGACATCTACACGGTAACCGACGCTCAACTAGTCGGCGCCATGCGGCTGTTCATCACTCGAATGAAGATCGTCGTCGAACCGACCGGCTGCCTCGCGTTCGCCGCGATCCGCGAACGCGCCGCCGAGCTCGCCGGACAACGCATCGGCCTACTGATTACGGGCGGCAATATCGACGTCGCACGACTGGCCCAATTTCTCGCCTGACACGCACATTGGAACGCCACCGCAGCCACCGGCCCCCCAAAGTGGGAACAGAACAGACGAGGTCGAGGACCGCTATGCGTCTCGTTAGGCGTCGGCCGGCCGGTTAGCGACAGTTCAAGCCCATGTCGTCTCGGCACTGCGTGGTTCTTTCGCAGCATCGCGACGGAGCGCGCGAATGGCGAGCTGTGCATGGAGCAACACACCGTTGGGCATGACCGATTCATCGAACAGGACTCTGGGGCTGTGGTTGTCCGCCACAGGGCCGGAATCGGGCCCGACGCGGGCACCGAGCATTAGATAGCATCCGGGCACCTCGGCAATTACTCGCGAGAAGTCTTCCGCACCCGCCTGTGGTGCTGCCATGAGTTCATATCGCTCGTTGCCGAATGTGGAGCCGACCACGGAAGCGACGAACTGGGCGTGCTGCGCAGTATTGACGGTTGCGGGGTATTCCCTTCTGAAGACGGCATTGACCTCAACGCCATATGCAGCCGCGATGTTCTCGCATAGTTGGACCGCTTCGACTTCGATACGTTCCTGGGTGTCCTTGGAGAATGTGCGAATGGTGGCGTCGAAGGTCGCCTCATCTGGGATGATGGTGCGTGCAGTGCCGGCATGGAACGAACCGCGACTGTTAGAACAACAGGATCGAAGACGTTGAACCGTCGAGTGATCAGTGTCTGTAGGTCGCCAACCATCTGGGTCGCGACCGAGATAGGATCTTTCGCGTGATGCGGCGCTGAACCATGTCCGCCCGCGCCCCGGACGGTGACTGTCAGGCGCCCGCTTGCAGCCATCAACGTCCCTGGCCGTGTGGTGAACAGACCGCTGCTGATCGTCGCCATGACGTGCATCCCGTAGGCGGAGGCCACCCGCTGACCCGACGCTTCTAGGACACCTTCCTTCAGCATGTGTCCCGCACCGTCATAGCCCTCCTCACCGGGCTGGAACATGAAGACAACGTCACCCGCAAGTGCATCCCGATGCGCGGCTAACACTTTCGCAGCGCCGACGAGCATTGCGGTATGGAGGTCATGTCCGAACGCGTGCATCGCGCCCTCAACGGCGCTCGCGAAGTCGACGTTTGTGGCCTCGGTAATGGGGAGTGCGTCCATGTCACCCCGGAGCAAAACGGATGGCCCGTCGGCCGCTCCCCGCAACACGGCGGTTATCGAAGTTGTGGATTCGCCAACGCTGACCTCCAGTCCCAGACCGTCCAATGCATCCAGCACGATCTGCTGAGTAACGGGCAGATGCAGTCCGACCTCCGGATGTTGGTGGAGTCGCCGCCGCAAGTGGACTAGATCGGGGGCGAGTGCTTGCGTATCGTCGCGCAGCGCATCGTCAACAGACACATTTACCTCCATGTGTTACGCCTAGTAGAGCATTTAAATGTGCAGCGTCGGCCTGCCTCTGTTGCGGTCGCGCCAAGATATGACCAGGCGCGTGGGGCTTCATGCAGCTTCCGAACATAAATTTCGCAATACCCTAGTGAGGATTGCGACACCAGCTTCCCTTTGCTCAGAGGACGTGAACTCTTCTGGCGCATGACTTATCCCGTTTTTGCTCGGAACGAACAGCATGCCGGTCGGCACGTGCCGGGCCAGCACTTGAGCATCATGGCCAGCGCCGCTGGGCATTGAAGTCCACTCTAACTCTGCGGCGGTCATTTCCTTCGCCAGTAACTGCTGCAGTTGCGTGTCCATCATCATCGGCGGATGCTTGTGAGTGGGATCGATCTCCGCGGTCAACCGCTCTGCGGTCGCCGCCGCCGCAACGATTTCACGCACAAGGGAATCGAGCGACGCGAACCGCTGCGGGTCGGCGGCTCGAACATCGACGAGGAACACAGCTTCACCGGGCACGACGTTTGTTCCGCCCGGTGAGATGTCGATGCGGCCCACGTTAGCGGTGATGTCTTGGGCGTGCAGGGCCGAATCCCGCAGTGCCAGGACAACACGGGACGCACCAGCGAGCGCGTCCCGACGAACCTCCATCGGAGTGGTGCCAGCATGATTGGTCTGACCGCGAAGCACAACGCGATAGCCGCGGACGCCGACGATCCCGGTCACGACAGCGGTGTTCAATCCCTGAGCTTCCATTCGCGGACCCTGCTCGATGTGAAGTTCGATATAGCAGCCCACCGAATCGATTGCCCGCGCCGTCGGAACGCTGTCGAAGTCGAAACCCCTCTCTTGCATAGCTGCACCCAGAGGCACCCCATCGGCACCAACACGATCTCGTAGCCCGGACAGGTCATCGCCGACGAACGCGCCGCTGCCGAACATCGTGGTGTTGAATCGGGTGCCCTCCTCGTCGTTGAAGGCCGCGATCCATAGCGGTCGACTGGGTCGGAATCTCTCGGCTTGTAGTCGCCGGATCGCCTCGAGCGCGGACAACACTCCCAGCGCACCGTCGAAGCGACCGCCATCCGGAACCGTGTCGAGGTGCGAACCCACCAATACCGCCGGACCTTCACCGGACAGCCAACGTCCGACTACATTACCGGCGGCATCGATCTCAGCCGGGAGACCGAGCTCGCGTAGACGATTAACGAGCCACTCGGAGGCAATAAGCAGCTCCGGGGTCCACGCAAACCGATTGACCTGGTTACCGCTACCGCCAATGAGGGCTAGTGCATCGATCCACTCATCGAGCTTGCTGTTTACTGTGGGCATTTAGATCTCCACCTTCGGGGATTGCTGAGGATTGGTCAGGTCGGCCATGCTGCTGTCACACCACCATCGACAGTGAGGGCCTGACCGGTGATATAGCGCGCGGCGTCGGACAGTAGAAACGCGACCACATCGGCGACATCGTTCGGAGTACCCACCCTGCCGAGCGGAATCCTCATTCGTGATCGTTCGAGGCCGTCGGCGCCGGCGGAGTTGATAGAATCAAGTGACTGAGGTGATTCGATGACACCCGGGAGTACCGCGTTGACTCGAACGCCCTGTGGAGCAAGCTCCAGTGCCGCGCTGCGCATGAAGCCGATGACGCCAGCCTTGGCCGCTGTGTAGGAGGTATGTCCTGCCCAACCAACGGCGCCCCCCGCGATGCTGGATATACAAACCACGGCCCCGTCTCGCGGCAAATATTTGGACGCCGCCCGCACAGTGCGCATCACGCCGGTAAGATCGACATCGACCACGCTGTGCCACAGCTCGTCGCTAAGAGCATCGAGGAGAGCGAACTGGAGCCGGCCAGCGTTCGCGACGGCGCCGTCGAGGCGCCCGAAGCGCTCCACTGTGGTTCGACAGGCATCCTGCATCGCAGCGGTGGAGCGCACGTCAGCCGCTACCGCGATCGCCTCGCCGCCCGCGGCATGGATAATCCGGACGGTGTCTTGCGCGTCGTGGGCGTCGCCGGCAAACGTGCCGACAGCCACTGATGCACCACTGGCCGCAAGCGCGATCGCTGTTGCTTGTCCGATGCCGCTGGCCGAGCCGGTAACGAGAACAGCCCGGCTCATCACGGCATCACGTCGCCGCTGTTAGGGCCCAGGGTTTGCCCCGTGTACAAGTTTCCGCCGGGATCACTGGCGAGCAGGACCGCGGTGGGAGCCACCTCGACCGGTTGACCGAAGCGTTTGAGCGGAAGGCCTGCCCGCAGCGTATCGGTCCACTCATCGGACAAGCCACGCCCGAGCGGCGTCTCGATCGGACCAGGTGCGATGCAGTTGGCCGTGATCCCGTTCGCACCTACCTCACGCGCCAAGGCGCGGGTGAACCCGATGACCCCCGCCTTTGCGGCACTGTAATGTGCCAGACCGGGACCACCCTTCTGTCCCAGTTGCGAGGCTATATTGATGATGCGGCCGAAACCGTGTTCGGTCATCGACGGCAGCGCGGCACGGCTGCACAAGAAGACGCTGCGCAGGTCGACGGCGATCATCTCGTCGAAGGTAATGGCCGTCATATCCACGACTCGGCACTCGGTAAGTATTCCGGCGTTGTTAACGAGAACGTCGATCGGCCCGAGTTCGGCTTCCGCGGTCGAAAACATTCGGACCACATCATCTTCCCGGGATACGTCGACCCTCACGTTCATGACCTGAACACCCAACCCGCTACATCGTTCGATGACCAACTCGAGGTCATCACCGACCGTTCGGTCTGCCAGACACACATTTGCTCCGGCCACCGCGTACGCCTCCGCGATCGCGGCGCCGATGCCACTCGCGGCACCGGTGACCAGAGCCGTGCGTCCAGAAAGCACGCCTCGGTAGGCTCGCTCATCCCCACCGTAAGTGATCGTCACCGCGACTCATCTCCGAGTCCAAAGAAGCGAGTCGCGTTCCCGGTAAGCATCAGCGCCTTAGCCTCATCGGACACGTGAGCAAGTTGGACGCGCTTCATTTCGTAGGAGACGTCCATTATGGGTGCGGCACTGGCGAACAAGATCCGTTCAGCGCCGAAGTTGGCAACAACGAGGCCAATCCAGTCGTCGCGGTAAACACCGCTTGTGTGAACGTACACATTATCCAATTGGAGAGCCAAATTCGCGTCGGTCTGCGCAAGGCCGGAAATGTTGTATTGTCCACCGTTGGTCAGAATGACCGGCACCTCAGGGCACCACCGCGCGAACTGCGTTATCTGCACCGGTTCGGACAGCCCGTGGTAGCCAGTCGCAACGACGATCGGTACACCAAGTTCACCGGCGTACTGAGCCAGCGAGCGAACGCGAGGATCGTTGATCCGGAAATGCTCTTCAGCCGGATGGAGGAATAGCCCGCGCGCACCGAGCTCGGCGACCGCGCGAGTCAACTGCTGCCGCGCGAGTTCCCCATCCCATGGGTCGACGCGAGCCATCGGTACCAACCGGCCACCATATTTTTCCGCGGCTTGCGCAATGTCTGCATTAGCAGAGTCGAAATCGTGATCAGGCCGATGCATCGGCGCAGTGATCGCTGCGGAGATCCCGTTATGATTCAGGCCTTCAAGGACCGCCTCCGCACTGAGCTCATAGCCGAAGCGCGATGTTCCGACGTAGACGAGTCCGTCGATGGTCATGCTGCCAGCCTCAGCAGTTTGGCGGCGTTGTCGCCAAGTACGAGCGCAGTGTCTTCGGCCGTCAGTCCGGCAATCACCACCTTCTCCCGTTCAAGCACGGGCGAACTCACCGGGCCGTCGCTTCCAAAGATGACACGCTGGGCACCGATTCGCTCGACAGCCTCTAGGATCTTCGCGGGGTACGGCATCGCTGAGGTCTCCAGGACGATGTTGGGATAGCGCTCGGCTACGTCGATAGCCTCATCGACATGGAAGTAGCCGCCCATGTGGCCAAGGATGATCAGCGAGTCCGGACAGGCGGCCGCAGCCGGCGCGATCGACAACGGTGTGGTCATCGGCTCGTCGCCGCAGTGAAACAGAGTCGGAACGCCAAGTTCACCTGCCCTACGTATCAGGGCAATCGTATCCGCGCCGGACGGATGGGCGAGCGTGGACACCGGGTGCAACTTCAGGCCTCGGAAGCCCGATTCGTTCACGGCGTGTTCGAGCAGTTCCAACGACTGTTCCCGATACCAGGGGTGAAGCCGGATGAACCCATACAGCCTGCCTGGAAACTGGCCGCAGGCATCGGCGATGAGTTCCAGTGCCTTCGAGTTGATTCCGGGAAGATCCGCTATCGTCATGACCGCTGCAGCGTCCACCCCGGCCTCGTCCATGCGTTCGATACATTCGACCGCCGACATCCGCCAGCCAAGCGCAGGAATGTCATCGATGTGCATGTGCATGTCAATAATCACAGCGATTCTCCCAGTAGATAGATTCAGACCGTGCTATTCGGCAACAACTCCGGCGATTTCCTCCAGGGTTTCGTTCACCCAGGACTGCGGCACGCGACGGCCTCGGGCGATCACGGTGGATGGGTCGCGCAAAGCTGCGAGGCTCTCCCGGGGGTCGCTGGGCACGACCACGAGATCAGCCCGGTAGCCAGTCTCGATGACGCCCAGGTTCGCTGCCACCAGCGGGCCGGCATAAACAGTCGCGGATCGGATAGCGTCGACTGGGGTCATGCCACGCTCGACGTACATTTCCAGTTCGCCGAGCAGACCGCCGATCGGGTTGAGCGCGGTCCCGGCGTCGGTGCCAGCAGCAATACGGACACCAGATTTTATAGCCTTTCCCGTGTTCGCTCGGTATTCTTCACGCGCGCGTAGGCTTTTGTCCACCGTTTCGGCCGGGATGCCGAATCCGTCAGCGATGTTGTTCAATGCGCTCACGGTCGGCACTAGGGTCTTGTTTCGCTGCTTGATCATGTCAAGAGTCGCTTCATCGGCGAAGCCGGCGTGCTCGATAGTGTCAACGTCCGCCTCCAGTGCCAGCATGATCCCTGCGGCGGCGTGGGCGTGTGCCGCTACCTTTAAGCCGAACTTGTGTGCCTCCTCGACGGCGGCGGTCATCTCTTCCAGGGTGAACTGGGGACTGCGTGGGTCTCCCGGTGTGGAGATTCCCCCGGTTGCCATGATTTTGATGACCCGCGCACCCGCACCGACCTGCTCCCGCACAGCCTCCCGGACATCGACTGGGCCACTGGCAGTACGTCCGTACTGCGCGCAATGTCCGCCGGTGATCGTGATCGGTCGTCCAGCCGCGGTGATACGAGGCCCCATCAGGAGGCCCCGTTCCACGTGGGACGCGTAATCGATGACAAAAGAATCGACCGAGCCAAGGTCCCGTACCGACGTGATCCCGGCCTTCAGCGCCACCAGGCCGTTGTGTAGACAGGTGAGCGAGCGAACCAGTCCAGTTTCGGTCCATCGGGTGTAGGCGGCAGGGGCTGCGGCTAAGTCGAAATGCACGTGGGCATCAACCAGTCCCGGAAGGACGTACGCACCGTCGAGGTTCAGGACCACCGCGCCGGAGTCGTCCTCGCGGCTGTCCGAGAAGCCGACGATCTCATCATCCGACAGTGTCATGGTCCGGAAGGGCGTCGCACGCAACTCCGCGCCGGCAAGCGCGATCCCGTCCTTCAAGATAAGTCTCCGGACCTCGCTGTGTGCCACGTGCGATGCCTCCAAGCTTCGCTATCACTGATAGATCACATGTTGCTCTTTGACCTTCCAATCTATAGCATAATTTGTAGTTAATCGGAAGGTCCGATCTGGAGGCAGCGCAGTGATTGAGATCGAGGGGAGGGCCGTCCTGACTACGCTAGATGAACTGGTGGATCCGGGCAGGGCTGCGCTCCTGCTGGTGGACATGCAGAAGGACTTCGTCGATACCGACGGGCAATTCGGTCGGCTGGGCGTTGACCTGAGCATGTATCCGCCCATGCGCCCCCGGCTGGTGCGGCTGCTCGCCGCGGCCCGCGACACTGGGCTGCTCGTCGTCCACATCCAGATGACCACGTTGAGTAGCCGTATGAGCGACTCGCCCGCGCAGATACGATTCAACCTGCGGATGCATGAATCTGTCCGCGCCGGTGGGGCGCCGCTGCGCTACACCGAGTTGGGCACGCCGGGGCATGAGTTTGCCGAGGAATTCCAGCCACGTGCGGGCGAGGTAGTTGTGCGCAAGTGGCGTTCTAGCGGCTTTTGGGGAACCAATCTCGATATGATTCTGCGCAGCAACGGTATTGATACCGTCGTGATGACGGGATGCACCACCGAAGGCTGCGTCGAGTCGACCGCCCGCGACGCAATGTTCAACGATTACTATGTCGTGATTGCAGAAGACTGCGTCGCGAGCGACGACCGTCAGCAACACGACGCATCCATGCTGCTGATGCGTCATCGATTCGACGTCGCGCAGTCACCGGCAATTTCTGCCACGTGGGTTACTGCGGCGGCAACCGCGGAACTGACCAAATTCACAACCGATGCACGTGTACGCCATTAAACAAGCCCGGGCAAACATCTCCCTACCGAATGTCGCATAGTTCCTTGGAGGCTGGATGGACATCGCGGGAGTGCTGCCCGTCGCCGTACGTGCGGGGTTTTTCTCGGACGATCAGAGCGCCATCCTCGCCGGCGCTCGACAGGACGGATTCCGATACATCGGCGACCCACGTACACCAGGATTCCAAGCGATCCGGGTGCCCGGAGAGGCCGTCTCGGTCCTCCTGATACTCGGAGATGGCCAAGTGGCGCAGGGTGACTGCGCAGCAGTTCAGTACTCAGGTGTAGGAGGCAGGGACCAGTTGCTAAACTCCGTGGAGGCGATGGAGCAGATCAATCGAAACGTCACGCCCCTCCTGATCGGGCGAGATGCATCAAGTTTCCGTGAATTGGCAGGCGAAATCGACAGTCTCATCGTTGAGGGTTGGCGGTTGCATTCCGCGATTCGATACGGCGTAACGCAAGCTATTCTCGATTTCGTGGCGAAGAGCCGAGCGCTGACTATGGCCGAGGTCGTGCGTGACGAGTACGAAACCGGCCAGGCCCTATTGCCGGTACCTATGTTTGTGCAGAGTGGGGACGATCGGTACGACGCGGTCGACAAGATGATCCTCAAGGGAGTGCATGCCCTACCGCACGGGCTTATTAATAACGTGGAGACAAAGCTCGGCACGGATGGGGGGCTGTTCGCGTCCTATGTCGCCTGGGTACGCGACCGCATCTTGGCGCTCCGCAAAGACGATTGTTATCGGCCGACTATGCATTTTGACGTCTACGGCACCATCGGAATCGCCTTCGGCAGCGACAATGAGCGCATGGCCGACTACCTATCTGTACTCGGAGAGACCGCGGCACCCTTCACCCTGCGGATCGAACACCCCGTCGACGCAGGCAGCCGCGAACGACAGGTGGCCGCCCTCACCGCCCTGCGGACGTCGCTGCGCGCGCGCGGCTCGGACGTGCAAATAGTAGTCGACGAGTGGTGTAACACTTTGGAAGACATCGAGCTCTTCGCTGCCGCGGGTGCTGCCGATGTCATTCACGTGAAGACACCGGACCTCGGTGGGGTCAACAACACGGCGGAGGCGCTGTTGACAGTGCGGCGCCACGGCCTGGCTGCCTACTGCGGGGGCACCTGCAACGAGACCGACCGTTCCGGGCAGGTGATCGCGAATATCGCAATGGCGTGCGGGGCGGATCAAATCCTAGCTCGGCCCGGCATGGGCGGCGACGAAGGCTTGCTTATCGTCGGAAATGAGATGCTCCGGGTAGCCGCTCTCGCCGGAACCCGAAGAGGCGCTGCCACCAGCGCGGGCGGTCCCAGTCGATAACCTCGCTCGATGATGGACGCATCGTCGCGACAAAGCAGGTCCGTTCGGCAGTCTCCGACTGGCGCTACTTCCCCCCGACCACAGGGCGAAGGGTGATCCCGCCGACGTAGGTGGACAGCCGCAAACGAGTTCGTCGCGCGTGGCGGGCGACGCGTTCTGGCCTCCTCGCCCACTCGCAAGTCAGCCGCTGGTTCTCCGCCCACAGCCGGTCGTCCTTGCCGCGTGGCCGAGGTGGCGACCGGTGGGTCAGTGCCGCGCCGCGGGCGACCGCATCACGAGGATAAGCGCCAGCGGCTTCGGCGCGGCCGACGATCGCTCGTTCTACCCGGGGTCCAATCAAATTGATCCCTGGGTGGATTATGTACACTTCAGCAGTGACCGCCTCCAGGAGCAAACGTGGCACTCCATGGGTGCGCGACAGTGACCGCGCCTATGAGAAGCTGCGCGAGATGATTCTGGACCTACGGCTCTCCCCAGGTGACGTAATTAACGAACAGGCATTGGCGGCGGAGCTCGGCTTGGGCAGGATGCCGGTCCACGAGGCAGTCGCGCGTCTCGCCACCGATCGGTTGGCGACAATTATGTCGCGGCGTGGCACCGTTGTTACACCCATTGCCCTCAAGGACGTCGTCGACATGTTCGAGGCGCGCGAAGCCATTGAATGCGGCGTCGCGTACATCGCTGCCAGACGCGCCACGGACGACGACCTGGCCCACCTCCGCAAGTTGGTCAGTATCGCCGACGCTGCCCGCGAAGCGGCGAAAGCCGAGGAATACCTTCGGGGTGATCAAGCCTTTCATGCGTTTCTAGTCCACATGATTGACAACGCGTTGTTGCAAGACGCCGCCGACCGCCTGCTTTTGCATAACCTTCGATTCTGGCGGCTGTACTTTTCCACACGCCCAGCGCTTCACGGGTCGATGCTCTCCCACGAAAACCTGCTTCTTGCAATCAGCAGCCATGATTCGGAAAGGGCAACGTTGGCAATGCGAGAGCATATTGCTAGCTCGCGCGGTATGCTCCAATCGCTCTTCTAGCTGTTCCCCTGCTGGCGGCGTTACCTTGCTAGAGGCGCCTCTATATCGAGCGGCTCCTGGAGGGGGAAGTGACAGGCCGCCAAGTGTCCGGTAGCGAATGGCCGAAGGGGAGGCTCCTCTACGGCGCATATCTCCTGTGCCCGTGGACAACGTGTGCGAAAGCGGCAACCTGAAGGTGGATCACTCGCTGATGGTAACTCGCCTTGCGGAGTTATTCCTGACTTCGTTTTCTCCTTGACCGGATCCGGCTCCGGAATGGATTCGAGCAAGAGGTTAGTATATGGGTGTGCTGGGCTAGCATATATTTCCGATGCCGGTCCCACCTCGACGAGCTTGCCAAGATACATTACCCCAACGCGGTCTGCGAGGTACTTCACGACGGACAAGTCGTGGCTAATTATGACGTAAGTCAAGCCGAAATCATCTTGTAGCGACTTCATCAAGTTGAGCACTTGCGATTGGATGGACACATCGAGCGCCGAAACGGGTTCATCCGCAACGATTAACCGCGGGCTTAATGCCAGAGCTCGCGCCATCCCGATCCGCTGCCGCTGACCGCCCGAAAACTCGTGCGAGTATCTATGCAGCGCCTGGCGTGGTAGGCCAACCGCGTCCATCAGTTCAGCGACACGTGCTTTTCGTGATTTACGGTCACCGATCCGCTGAATTTTCAGCGGTTCCTCTAGGCAAGCACCAATTTTCATACGTGGATCGAGTGCCGCTGCAGTATCTTGAAACATCAACTGAAGGTCCCGACGCTGACGCCGCAGCTGCCGGTGTTTGAGTGAGCTTAATACCGCACCACCAAACTCAATTGTGCCTGCGGTTGGTTCGTCAAGCGAAACGATGAGGCGGCCCAAGGTCGTCTTGCCGCATCCGGATTCACCGACCAATGCGAACGTTTCACCCGCAGCAACATCGAAGGAGACTCCGGAGACAGCCTTCACCGAGCCGGTCTTCGGATGCGCGAATCCGCCAGCCACCGCAAACTCTTTGTGTAGGTCATGAAGTTCGAGAATCGTTTCGCCGGCGCCTCGCAGCTCGGATACCGGAACGCCACCAGCCGGCCGCATGGTGACGCGCTCCGTGGCGGACGTGGGTCGCGGATGAAAACACGCATACGCCCGCCCTGGTTCTTCTGCGGTCAAACTAGGATCCTTCTGCCGACAGAGGTCGGTAGCAAAACTGCAGCGCGGAGCAAAACGACATCCAGTGGGTGGGTCGGCGAGATCGGGTGGCAGGCCCGGAATTGATTCTAAGGCTTCGCCTCGCGCTTGATCCAACTTAGGAATCGACCCGAGCAGTGCTTCGGTGTAAGGGTGCCGCGGACCCGAAAAGAGCGTGTTAGTCTCTCCTGTTTCCACGATGCGACCCGCGTACATCACTAGGACCCGATCCGCGCGACCTGCGATCACTCCCAGATCGTGGGTTATCAGCAAGACCCCCATTGCGAGCCGACCTCTGAGTTCTTCGAGCAAATCAAGAATCTGCGCCTGAATGGTGACATCGAGGGCGGTGGTCGGTTCGTCTGCGATCAGCAAACGCGGCTCACAAGCCAGCGCGAGTGCGATCATCACTCGCTGGCGCATACCTCCAGAGAGCTGGTGCGGGTAGTCATCCAATCGGCTCGCCGGCCTCGGCATTCCGACCAAACCGAGCACTTCTTCGGCCCGACGGCGGGCAATCGGTTTGGAAACGTTGCGGTGAAGGCGAACGGCCTCGCTGATCTGCTTGCCGATCGTCATGGTGGGATTGAGCGACGTCATGGGATCTTGGAAGACCACGCCCACGTCGCTACCGCGCAACCTACGCATTCCAGCCTCAGACAGCGTCGTCAATTCAGTTTCACCAAGGCGGATACCACCTGAGGCGACCCGTCCACCAGGCGGAAGCAAGCGCATGATCGACATACCGGTCATGCTTTTCCCACACCCCGACTCACCGACGAGACCAACGGTTTCTCCGGCAGCGACGTCGAAGGAGATCCCGTCTACAGGCCGAACCAGGTCACGGCCGCGACGGATTTCGGTATGCAGGTCGCGGACCTCTAGAATGGCCATGAGTCAACTTTCTCCGAGCTGGACGCGTTTATCACATTGAAGGATACACGAAGCCTTTTCGCGGCCACAATCCATCGCCCCGTTATAGAGCCGCTCAATGCAACATCGCCGCTGTACGGGGCGCCTTCACCGAGCTGTGCGGATCGAGAGCGGAACCAATATAATCGCCGAAAAAATTGCTCAACAGAATGACCGCGGTAATCGCCAGCCCTGGAAAGGTCGACATCCACCACGCCGTCTCGAGGTACTTGCCGCCCGACGCAAGGTCAACGCCCCAGTCCGGCGACGGCAGGCTGACGCCGAATCCTAGGAAACTCAGTGTCCCGGCAGTCAGCACCGCCCACCCGATCGCGCTGCTGACCAGCACCGCGATCTCTGTCGCGAGGTTCGGAAGCAAATGCCTGAAAACACTGTGAATTCCCGTACCGCCGAAGAGACGTGACGCCGAAATGTAGTCGGCCGTTCGTAAGCGCCGTACCGAGCCGTAGACGACGCGAGCAAATGCCGGGGCGTAGGCGACGCCGACGGCGACGATCACGCTCGTGGTCCCGGTACCGACGATCGCGACCACCATCAGCGCGATAAGCAGGGCGGGCAATGCGAGTATGACATCGAGAATGCGCATGATGAGTCCACTGACCAGCGGGGGCGCCACCCCGCCGATCAAACCCATTGCGACGCCCGATACAGTAGAAATGAGAATGCCGATAACACTTGCAATGAGAATCGGACGGGCTCCCCATATCGTCCTGGTGAAGACGTCTCGACCCAGATCGTCCGTGCCGAACCAATTTGCACTGCTCGGGCCCGTAAGTGCGGTACCGGTCGAGGCGGTGGGATCGCCGGACGCCAGCCACTGGGGCGCAAGTACAGCCACAATAATGAGCACCAAGAAGCCGAGCATAGCCGCCGCTGAAAAAGTTCCGCCGCGCTTCATGAATGCGCCTGTGAGACGCCCGCGCGAAGCGCTGCCGTCGATTGTGAGCGCATCGACGGGAATGGTTTCTGCGCTTTCCACTATGGGCTCTGTGGCGCTTGGCGTTCTGCTCTCACTTGCCGTCATGCCGCTACCTTCTTCCGGGTACGTGGGTCTATGGTTCCCACCATGAGATCAACTACCAGGTTAATGAGGACGTAGGCGACACCGATGAACAACACGGCGCCTTGAACGACGGGAATGTTTTTCGCCGCGATCGAGTTCACCAAGTAACTGCCCAGGCCAGGACGTCCGAATATGACTTCGATGACCGCTGCGCCGGTCAGGATGTTGCCGATCTGCAGTCCGAGCATGGTGACTGTTGGAATGGAGGCGTTTCGCAATGCGTGAACAAGCAAGACTCGAGTGCCGCCCGCACCTTTTGCCCTGGCCGTCCTGATATATTCAGAGTGATACTCCTCGATCAGCCGACCACGAAGAAGTCTCGTCAGCACGGCTGCATAACCCCAGCCCAACGCAACCGCGGGCAGGACCAGGGCGCGCAGTCCCTGACTTCCCACTGCCGGGAACCATTGGAGGTTTACCGCGAATACCAGTGTGAATATCAGGGCAAGCCAGAAGTACGGAATAGCGACACCGGACACCGAAACAAGTCGGGCTATGCGGTCACCGAGTGATCCCGGTGCTACGCCCCCGATGATACCCAGCGGTATGCCAATGATGATCGCGACGAGCATTGCTGCTCCACTGAGGACGAAGGTGCTTGGTGCTCTGCTGAAGAGTTCAGTCGACACCTTTCGACCGGTAACAAATGATGTCCCGAGGTCTCCGTGGAGTAATCCCCAAATATAGCTAATGTACTGCGAATAAAGTGGCTGGTCTAATTTGAGCTGCACCTCCAGTACGTGTACTTGGGCCGTAGTCGGATTCGAGCCGAAGAGCATTGCCTGAGCGGGATTACCCGGGATGAGGTGAATGATCAGAAATGAGACGATGGAGATACCGAACAGCACAGGAATGGCGACCAGGATTCGTCCAATTATGAACTTTATCATAGACCCACACCTCCATGAGTGCGCGTGCTGCCGATGGGCTGATAAGGACAGTGGCCCATCATTATATTAGCTGTGCAGCGTGGAAGAACGCGTATCCAGTAACACCGAATTGCAGCCCTTTCAAATTGTTAACGGTCGAATAGACACCACTAACGTTGTATATGGGAAGGAAGGTGGCATCTTCCATCAGTGTGGTGGTGACCTTCTCGTACTGGCTGGTACGCGGCGCATCGTCCACCGTGCTGTTCGCCTGAAGTATAGATTGGTCTACAGTAGGGTTGCAGTAGTGACCCCAGTTGAACCCGGACTCAATGGCACTGCATGCTGTCAGACCATGCAAGAGATAGGGATCCACGTCGTAGTAGAAGATCGCAGCCAGGTTTTGTACTCCCTTATTGTAGGACGCTGCTGCCGTCAAGAAGGGCTGTGCGGTTGTGCTGGCCGAGAACCCGACCGCTTTCAGTTGGTTGACGATGTACTCCGTCGGCAATTCAAAGCCGTTCGCCGACTGGATTAGGATATCCAGGTGCAAGGGATTTCCGGCTTTACTGCGGACACCGTCGCTGGCAACTTTCCAACCCGCTGCGTCGAGCAGGCCCTTCGCCTTTTCCGGGTCGTAGGGATAAAGTGATGCCGCTGCTTTACTGTAACCGGGCGTACTCGGCGTCAGCACGTTGTGTGCAGCTTCGTAGGACCCCGCGAGAATAGTTTGGTTCAACTTATCCTGGTCTACAGCATAGAGTATGGCCTGTCGCACTGGCAATTCGTTTGTCGGGGCCTTAGTTTCGTTAATCGGGTAACCGTATGGCTGACCCGTGGACTCGGCATTGTAATGGGCGAGCGACGACGACTTCTTGATTGCTTGGATGTTATTCGGTTCCAAGTTCATCGCCATGCCAATCTGACCAGCGCGCAAGGCACTATACCGCGTGTTGGTGTCTGGAAGTATTTTGAATATCAGCGAGTTGAGCTTGGCAGGCCCAGCGGGACCGAATGCTGGTGGGCCCCACTTGTAGTCGGGGTTCTTCATAAGCGTCACATTGTCCTGGGTTGTGTAGCTGACAAATTTGAAAGGCCCGGTACCGACAGGGTTGCGGCCGAAACCGGTGGGTCCGTACTTCTGCAGAGCAGTCGGCGACGACATTCCAAATAGGATGGTTGTCATCTCGTGCACAAATGCCGCATTCGGCTGGCTGAACGCGATTTGTGCGGTGTACTCGTCTACTATTCGCGTTTCCTTGTATGGACCCAATGAACCGATGGCAGACCGTGACTTCGTAGCCGGGTCGGTGATGTGCTCAAGCGTCGCTTTGACCGCTTGTGCGTTGAACTTCGTGCCATCGTGGAAGGTGACGTCTTGTCGCAGCTTGAAGGTATATGTCGTTGCGTCCGGCGAGACGGTATAACTGGTCGCGAGTCCAGGGGAAAATGCCTTGTTGCCACCACCTGTGGGCAACCACCACACCAGAGGGTCAAAAACAGCCGACACGATAAATGAGGATAGCGCGAGGCCGGTTGCGTTCGGGTCGAGTGTGTCAGGCTCTTGAAAGACCCCGACGGTCAGAATGTCCGATGCTTTGGTTGCAGTACCCGAGCCACTACTGCAGGCGGACAGGAGTGGGCCGCCAGCGACGGTTGCCAGCGCTGCACCGCCCATGGCCAGAAAGCGTCTGCGGGGTAAGTGCAGTTGGGCCGCATTCTGGAATGGGGACGCTTCGCGCCGGGTCTCGTCGTGAGGGTTCATGCGGCGGCTCGTTTCAGTCTGGGTCGGGGTGGTTCTGTGTCTTGTACCCGCACAGGGGTCTCATTCACGCATCGCTTGGACTCGTACGTACGCACATCGACTGAGCAGGCGCCGTTGCGTTCCGGTACGCCTGCGGGAGTCTCTGGTTCAGGCGCAGGCCAGGGCATTGACGGAAATTCGTGGTGATGGCGGCGTACGGCCTCTAGACGTGTAGGAAGCCCACTGCGCCACTTGAGACTGCTACCCATGCTTGCCAGCATGGGTAGCAAGCATCGTCTTATATCTGATGCATGTCAACGGTTTGCGTTGACTGAATTCTGCCCGGTTTGATGCCGCTTTTTTCCTTGCGGAGGATGCAGTCATGCCGAAGAGGTATCCGAGTGATCAGCGTGAGCGAGCGGTCCGGATGGTCATGGATCGCCTGGAGGAGTACCCGTCGCCGTGGGCAGCTGCTCAGGCGCGGGGACCGAAGTTGGGGGTGGGAGCCGAGATTCTGCGCAAGTGGATCGTGCAGGCCCAGGTCGACGGGAGTGTGCGGTCTGGTCCGACGAGTGAGGAACTCGCGGAGATCAAGCGGCTTGATGCAGTCCCGCAGGTTGGGGTGTCGGTAAGGAACATGTCACCAGCCGCAAACGCGGTGGTCTTCATTCGCAGGTTGGCTGAGGGTTGATGCGTTACTTCCGAGAAGACTACTTCTCGGAAGTAGACTCGCGGTATGGCTTCCGAGAACACGGTGAAAGCGGCGCGTCAGGTGAACGGAACTGCTTCCGAGAACACGAGGCGTCCGCCGAACCCGTCGCGGCGTGGCCGCGCAC
>JAABUV010003939.1_pt1 | contig 18316 bp, 32 predicted proteins | sample 5559971 | NCBI WGS metagenome assembly JAABUV01 (sample SAMN10711881, study PRJNA513362) | rock metagenome | isolation source: Antarctica rocks | place: Antarctica: Victoria Land, Knobhead nord | collected 2015-12-19
GGCCGAGACCTGCGCGCGCGCGCGCGCTCAGCCTGCAGCACTTGCCGGCTGTGCGGGGTTGCTGCGGTGCAGCGCCGCCGCAGCAGGCGTCCACGTTGTCCGCCAGCTGTGGTGTGCGGCCTACCCGCACACGGGGGGAACGGTGCGGCCTGCCCGCACCGTCACCCTCTGCCCCTCCGCAGACAGGCCCGACCCCGCAGCACCGGGAGCGCAGCACGCTCGCCAGGCGCTGGCGAGCGTTTGACCCGCGCCTGCCCGCGGTGCAGAGGGCTCCACGGCGGAGGCCCGGCGGGGCCTGCGCGCCTTGAGACTGGCCATCTTTGCCTCCATCCGCTCCTTGAGGACTGGGTGTTCACCGCGGCTGACGCAGACGCCCATCACGCTTAGCTCCTTGACTGCGTGCCAGGGACATCACCGCTCACCCGCGCAGCGCCTGCGCGCTGGCCCCGGCAGGCAGGTCAGCGGGCTGGGAGACGGCGCCCAGCTCTGCGAGAGGCTGGGCCTGGGACAGGGCGGCGTGGCGCGTCAGCAGTGTGCACTGTCCCTGACGCGACCAGTGTAAGAGTTTGCTGCGCGTACCTGGGAGCGCGCATGCTGCATGGACCTTGCGGCGTAGCAGCCAACGTGTGTGGTGACGCTCACGGACACTGTGTGGAGAATGATTACTACGCTGTCTGCTCAGGTGCGCAACACGCTCATGCTTACATCAACACTGATAGAGAGCGGCCGCTCAAAGACAAAGGGCGAAAAAACTTGTTGAAGCTCCTAGATAACGCCCTACACCCTACCATGACGCAAAAGAAACGGTGCGTCAAACTAGCCTCTCTCTGAAAGTAGACAGCAACGGCCGAGTGCGTGCGAAGCAGGACGCAGACCCCGCAAACCTCCCATATGTCTCTGATGCACTCTGAAGCCTCATCCGAAGCGCACTCGCCCAAACACCCAGCGCCTCTTACTCCTTGCCCATAAGGAGGGGCGCTCTCCGGTGCCCAACGACCGCTCATCACACAAAAGAAGCACACGCGCGCTCCGCACGCAGCGACACAGTCTGCTATTGCTACAGGCTCCAGAAAGCAAATGCAACCCCAACACTCCGCAACAAGCGGAACACATCCGCCTCTGCTGTACCCAGGGCTGCCATACATACAGGCCGGACTGCGTCTGGCCAGTGCTCATACAGGGGACGACCTGTCACAGTGCTGGGTACAGGGCACCAATCTCCTTGTAGAAAACACCCGGGGTATCGTGTCCGCACACGCTCTCATGGCCACTGCAACTCTCACCAGAAAAGTCCTGATGACTTGGGGACTGCCCAACGCGTGCATGCCACAGTACCTATCTCACACTGAGCTTACGAACAGACTTATTGATAGTATGCATAGTATGCAAAGTAACAGTCCAAAGGGAACCCTGGGAGCTGCAACAGTGCTGCGTCGCATCATCGCGACGCTCAACTAAAACGGTAAAATGACTCGCACGCACGATCTCACGTCTCTGGCAGGTATAGGGCTGACGCCTGGCGGCACTTGTAAAGCCCAAGACCGCTTTCAACCAGCGCGCAACCCAGGCACGCTGGCCAGCAGCCGCCCGGGCGCGCTTGCGGCCGAAGCACGGGCGCGCGCGCCGGGCTCCACTGCAGCCCCGCCCGCACGGCGCGCCCCGTGGCTGAGACCCCGGGGGCTCCACGCTTATGCCGAGGCGCGCTCGCCGCGGCCGGTCTCGGTCGGGCGGACGCAGCGCGGGTGAGCGCCGTGTCACCAGCCGCGCGGCGCTCACATCTTGCTCGTGGGGCCGCATGACCCGCAGGCATGCTCCTTGCTGCCGGCGTCGGGCGCGGGCGGCAGGTCCATACCCGGATTCTGCGTGAAGAAGCCGCACGGCTTGAGCACGAAGCCGACAGTCTCCACCGGCATCACCGGGAAGTCCTCCGGGCGCGGCAGGTGCGTGACGCCGTACGAGTGCCAGAGCACCACGTCCGCGTCCTTCACGTTGCGGTCCTGCGCGCGCGCGGGACTGCCTCAGTCCCCTCGCCCTCCCGCACCCGCAGCGCCTGCTCGATGGAGGGCGCATGAATGCCCTGCGCATGCATACGTCGCGCCTCGGGCGCGGCGGCGCCTGGCCAGCCGCGCCTGCCATTGCAGACACACACAGCAGGCTGAGCGCGCCGCAGGCACGCTTGCGGACATACACTATGATAGGCAGGCCGAGCGGGCTGCGCGACGGGCGCAGCAGCGCGCACCAGCGCGGTCCAGGCCAGGAGGCCGGAGTTGTCGCCGACGCGCAGGCAGTAGTCGCCGGCCGGGAAGCGCTCGTCGTCGCTGTGCGGCGTGACCCACAGGTTCTTGGTCGCGAACGCGGCGCGGCGCGGGTGCTCCGAGGTCGGGTGCGCGTACATGGGCGGGTTGCCGCCGGGCACGAGCTTCCAGGCGACAGGCGCGCCTGCGTCGTCGGTCGGTCGGTCAGCTTAGCCACGAGACCGCCATCGATCAATTGAAATGCTTGCGGCCACGCATAGGGCGCAGCTTTCTACCATGCGCCCCAACACGGCATACCCTGCAGCACACCCTGTGCCCCTCTGAGGCCCAGGAACAGCGCGTGCACGCGGCTGGCAACCTCGGGAGTTGCCGCCGCCGACGGGCGCCGAGCCAGGGCGCCGCCGCGCGCCGCCGCGGCGGGGCAGCGGCCGCGCACCGGTGGTCGGCAGGCGCGAGTGCGGGTTCTTGATCTTCCAGAAGCGCGACGCGCGCGGGTCGACCTCGCGGATCGCGCCCTGCTCCGTCTCCAGCTCCGTCTCGACGCCGAACCAGCCGACACCGTAGCGGTTGTCCGGGCCCAGCGGCATTGGCTCGATGTTCACCTGCGGGGCGCGGCCGCTGTTGCGCTTGCGTCCCTGCCCCAGTGCCTAGACTGGCTACCACCATGAACGAACTACCCAGGCGTCCGTGCCGAGTGCCCAGACTGGCCATCATTGTCACTTATTTGGCCCTACATACAAGGCCAGCGCATGTCAACGTCCAAGATATAGTCCAGGCTCGAGCACGGCGGCCTGCGCCCGCATGGCAGAGCCTGCGGCGGGTGCACTCGCTTTGAGCGCGGTCGCACCTCGACCACGGTGAGCGCGGCGCCGCCGGCGGTGTCGTCGACGGCCGGATCCAGGCGCGCGCAGAAGAAGTGCTGGTGGTGCTGCGCGTTCAGGCCGGGCGCGAGCAGCGTGCCGTGCTCCGGCAGCGGGCCCTCGCCCTCCGACAGCACGTTGGTGCTGAGGCAGCCGGTGAGCTTGGTCTCGTGCTGGATGGTGCCGTCCTGCGCGCGCGGGGCGGGCAGGGCGGTGACGCGGCGGTCGCAGGGGGGGCTCCTGTGCATGGTAACAGCGGGCGCAAATCTGGCAGCCCGTCTGCCGCCCTGGCATGACATATCTAAAAAAGTGGTCACCGCAAAATGCGCGTCGGCAGCGCACAGCGGAGCAGGTGCGAGGCACGGGTGTGGTCTAGTTGTCAGACAGGAAGCAGTCGCATGTCGCGCTCGCCACGCTCGCCGCGCATCAGGACAGCAAGGCGCCGGGCGGGAGACCAAGCGCCGGGGCGGCGCGCCTGGTAGAAGTACCAGTAGAAGCCGTACTCGTAGTTGGCGATAGTTGCCACCTGCGGGTCCAGCAGCACGTCAGTAATGTGCTTAAAGTCAAAACTGACTTTGCCTGCAACAAGCGCGGACCTTCAGAGCCAGAGCAAAGGCTGATGACGTGCACCACACAAGGCGCTGCTAAGACATGCCCCAACCCCAAAATCCTTCAATGCAATCTGCAGCAGCAGTACAGACAATGACAACCAGGCACGGACACTGTGCATCGGGCACACCATAATTGAAAACCGCCGGATGCACCTGCAGGCAGAGGCTCCTGGCTGAGCCCTGGAGCCCTGGCATGCGGGGGCATGCACGCGGAGCGCGCACCATGGAGATGACGAGGCGGCGCGAGCGCCGGACCTCGTTCTGGCCGTTGCGGTACTCGACGTGCTTCCACAGCAGGCCCGCGTCCTCCTCGTGCAGGCACACGGCCTTCTTGACCACAAACGGCTCGCCTGCGCACAGTTTGAGTGATTGTTGATGAGGCAGCGTGTGACACAATTACCCCACACTTGCATATTTACCATACCTATATGCTCTGCCTCATTGTAGAAAGAGCGCAGGGAGGCAACAGAAGGAGACGGACGGCAGTGGCTAAGAGCAGCAGCTTCGCGCGTCACTTGCCCTCTGTCAGCAGACAGCCAGCCCTCATAGACATAAGCCAAGCTGAGACGACCGCGCAGGGCGCGTCGCCGCCGGCCTCGACAGGGCCAGGCACGCAGGCGGCACGCCGGAAGCGCGCACCCTTGGAGTCGGCGAGCGTGGCGTCGAAGTAGTGGATGTGGCCCAGGCAGTCGCAGCCCAGCTCCAGCGACGAGCACGAGTAGCCCAGGCCGTAGTCCACCACGTCGAACGCGCACTTCTTGTGGAACGGCGCGCGCGGCTCCGCGTACGGTACAGCGATCTCTACAATGCTGGCGCGGTGCATCACCGGCCGCACGCGCCCGCTGTCCTCGTACCTGCGCGCACGCGGCGCGCTGAGCTGACAGGCGAAGCGGCCATTGCACTGGAGCGCGTATGCGCTCCCGCCCGATGCAGCGCCGCACGACAGGAAAGCTGCGGCCGCAAAACACGCTGCGCTACTCCTTAGGGAAAGTGGTGAAAGCAACGAGGGGCAATGACCGCGACATGCTGCGGCGGCGCGGGGGCGGAGCGCGCGCACCCGATGTTGTGCAGGACCAGGCCCTCGCGGTGGTTAAACGACACGCGCATGTGCCACTTCTGCCACACAATGCTGCTGCCGTCGACCGTGAAGCTGGGCCCCTCGGGCTGCACGACGTGCAGCGGCTTCAGCCCTGCGCGCGCAGGCGGCGGTTTACGCAATGGCCACAAGCTATTGACAAGTCGCCTCCTTCGGCAACGGCCACTCCCGCTGTAGGGCTGGTCGGGTCACAAGCGGCGGCCGCGCTGCGCGTTGCCCGCTCTCTGCCCCCATATGGTCAGTCACATCTAAACACAGCTTGGCCCTAGTATGACCACCATCGGTCTGCTTAGGGTAAATCAGTTTCTAGGGTTCACAGATACAGCAAGTCTGCGCGCGCCTGTGCGGAAGCCAAGGTTCTTCTCCAGGTCCGCGGCGGTGTTGTAGAAGGGCACGGATGGGATGGGCTTGGCCGGGCCGTTCTGCATGAAGGTCTGCGTGATGCGCCGCGAGCTCATGTCCTGCACCCGCGGCCCCAGGCATCAGTGCTCGCCACCTACCGCCTTGGCGCCGCAAGCATGGTGTATGCGCCACAACTGTCTGTTTTGTCTGAGCACCCAGTGTCTGGCCCGGGCGCGGGCAGCACAAGACATGTAAAAACATTCATACTGTGTTGCACAGCAGACGGCACGTGAGAAACACGCTGAGCGACATGCATGCCATGGCCAGAGAAACACCCCATGCATATACTAATGCGCTGACGCGGCCCTTATTGGCAGCAAACGACAGGCGCGGGGCGCGCCAGCATGACGACCAGGTCGAGCGGGTGCGCATAGTGCAGGCCACCCAGCTTCGCATACGAGAACACCTGGATGAAGCGCCCGTTGTATGATCCCAGCTCCGAGCTGTCCACAACTGCGCCGCATCATGAACGCCTCAGTGGACCGTTCAGAGCGTGTCGGCTACTCTTTTATGGTGTTCTGGTTGGCACCGCCACCTTGCAAGGCAGATCAAGGACTTGCGTGATGAAATACACAAGCAGGTGCAGCATAGCAGGAGAGTGCAATCTGCAGATTTCACGATGAGATGGCGACACAGCCGCCCGGAATGCGGGACCGCCCAGAGGGCGGGAGAGCAGCAGATGACGCTCGAGGGGGGGCCGCGCACAGCGGTCGCCGTAGTACCAGGGGTCGAACGCCACGCGCTCCGGCGTGAGGCCGTAGCGCTCGCGCAGCAGCTTGATGATGCCCGGGTCCGCCTTCACGATCTCCTCCGCCTCCAGGCAGTCCTCGATCGTCACGGTCGGGTGCACGCCCTCCAGCTGCGCGCGCCGAGGCCCGTCAGGCGCTCCCCGACAGACGAGCGCTCAGGCGCGCCGACACAGCTGGTCGCAGCAGGCAGGATAGAACGTGCAGCAGGCACCACTCAAGGCTCTTGCACCCCAGCGGCAATAACAGGGCACCTGACCAACGCAATACGCTTTGACATATGAGCAGTCTATCTGCCTCTTCACAGTGCAGTCTGACGGCCGCATGCGCCGCAAAGTGAAACCAAACAGCCGCACGCGCCGCAACGTGCGTCAGCCTGACTGTCAGGCCAGCAGCATGCCCAGGTGCGCTGGAGGGCGGCGAAGCCAGGTTAAGCCATCAGTTGCTGCGGCACTGCCAGCAGGTGTCACCTGGTGCCAGTTGAGGATGGCGGGCGCGTTCGACGACAGGTCCACCACCGCCTCGACCACGGTGGCGCCCAGCTCAGGCACCTGGATGACCAGACTCGCGCGGCGCGCCGGCAGGTTTGCGGGGTTGGCCTCGAACTGCAGCTGTGCGGCCTTGGGCGGCTCCTGCGCAGCAGAAGGAGCGGTGAGTGCCGGGCGCCGCCTGGGAATTGGCGGGCCGCGCCTAGGGCATTCGCGCCTGCAGCGACACGGAGTTGAAGCGCAGCCGGGGCAGGCCCAGCTTCTGCGCGTGCTCGCGGCAGACGCGCGAGGCGGCGCTGATTTCCGCGGGCGTTAGGTTGTCCAGCGGGTGCACCGCGCCGCTGCTGCCGGGCAGGCGCGGCGCGGGGGGCGTGGCGCCGACCATATCAAACAGCGTCTGCACCAGGCCGCCGCCGGGCTTGCCTGCAGCGCCCTTGGTGGCCGTCGGGTCCTTCATTGTTCTTGTTATATACCTTTGCTTTGGTGCCCGAGAAGGAGCTTGAATACGGGCAGGCCGCAGCCGATTGACACGTTCTGCGCTTTCACAACGAACACAGACTCACAAACGGAACGTAAGAACTAAAGAGCGGCAGACGGCAGTGCTAAGCTTAGGGGAGTTGGCAGTAGGGCATCAAGCCCTAAAACGTGCCTCAGCCTTTCGGCACCAGCCTTTCGGAAAGCCAGCAGCTGAAGCTTCTGAGCTCCATGCCCGAGCGTGACCTAGCTGGCGGACAGGCGTGAGGACTGGCCGACCGCGCCCATCATGCGCGCATACCACGGGCCGATGCCCGTGGAGTGCATCAGCGCGTTGAACGTGTCCGTGCACGTGACGCTGCGAATGACGCCGAAGACCGCGAGGTCCGCCAGGTTGGGCGCGTCGCCGCCCAAGAAGCTGCGGCCAGCCCCGGACAGCCGGTCAGAAACTGGCACGTTAGTGACAGCGGCTGTGTTCTTTGTGCAGCGTCAGTGCGGTCTGGCTGTGCACAGCACGCCAGCACTGCACTCTTATTTGCTGCAGTCGGCGCGGCAGCTGAAAGAAAAAATAGGGCCCACCTGCGGCTGCCGAGCGCGGCGACCCACTCGTCCGCCGCGGCGAACAGCTCCTCGCGCACATCGCCGGTGATGCCATACTTCTTGCGCATGCGCCCGGAGATGCCCCACATTAGCAGCGCGCCGGCCACGCGCGTGGCCTCGCGCTCCACGAGGTTGAAGCGCCCTGCGTAGACAGCCTGCCCGCTCTGGCGACGGCGACCCGCAGCAACAGGGGGCTGCATGAATAGCGCGAGGCAAGTAGCTCGCATGCGCGCGCTGTAGATAACAATAGTGTGTACATGTGCCGCTTTGCGCGGCATGTGTGCCCTTGCGGCACAGCACGTGATGTAGAAGAGCGCGCCTGTGTCGGCGATGTACTCGAACATCTGGAAGGACTCGGTTGCGCTGCGGTAGATGTTGACGGTGATGAGGCGCACAAAGCGCTCGTCCACCCACCGGCGCCAGCGCGCCTCCTCCTGGCGCGCGTCCGCTGCGTCTGCCGCTCCCGCCGCCGGCGCGTCGGCGGCCTGGCGGCAGCACAGCAGAGTGTCACGGTGCAGGATAGGGCCACAGCGGTGCTCGGGTCGAGCTGCACACGCGCGCTGCCAGAGCAGTGTGCGCACCCATACCACACCGGCCTCAAACGACCTGTCGCCAGCAGTAATACACATAGGTTCAGACGCAGGCGCGACGCATGTCATCCAGTGCATCGAATCACGCCTTGGGCACAGCTGCAAGGAAGAGGCTCGGACACGCGCGCGTCAGGGACGCACGCTGGGCTTGCGCCGCCAGCCTGTCCAGCCGCCCTGGGGCGCCTCGCCGCCGCCGCCCTGGCCGGCCGGCGCGCCGCCCAGCTCGGCGGCCAGGCGGCTGATGATGGCGGAGCTGTCGGTGACGGCCTCGCCGTCCAGCACCGCCACGGGCACCTTGCGGTACTCGCTCCACTTCAGTTCGCTCTTGGTCAGCGGGCTCACCTCCACGGTCCGGTACGGCACCTGCAGCCGAGCTGGGGTCAGGGCCATGTACTCTGCTCTTCGCGTCACGTCCGCGCGACGCACCCCGCCGCGGCCCCCGCCGCGCGGTGGATGCAGGGTCGGTGCGGCCCCGGGGGCGCGCGCCTTGTGGTAGTCCAGGAACGCCTTGACCTTGCAGCAGAAGGGGCAGACCTCGTACTGGTACAGGATGATCTCCTTGGGCATGCCGCGCCGCTGGTCGGGCACCTGGTACGCGCCGCCCGCCGACGTGCTGGCCGCCTCCTGCCGCGGCAGCGCGCACGCGCGGTTGTGGGCAGCTGGGTGTTTGTGGGCGGCGCAGCGCGGGTTGCCAATGCCTGCGCCGCCAGGCGCGAGCGGGCGCCGGCCGCGCGCCCTCCCGGCGAGCGCCGACCGTTGTTGCGCCCCCGAGGGCCGTGCACAGCAATGGCGCGCCTCTGGCTGTAGGCTTTCCTGAAGCATCAACAGACCCGCCCCTCGAAGCCGCACTTTTGGCGGGAGGCGCACCGGCGTGTAGGGCGCCGGCGCGTCCGCTGCCTCCGCCAGCGCAGGCGTGCTGGCGCTTGCGAAGGTGGCGGCCGCGGCGGCGCCGCACAGCAGCGCGATCGGCGACAGCGCGCTCCTGCCGCTCGCCTCAGGTGCGTCCGGCCTGGCCAGCCCGCACAGACAGGCAGCCTCAGGCGTGCAGCACGAAGGCGTATCCGTGGCATACACCACGTCTGTGCTTCACCACAGGGCTGCCTGCAGCCCGGAACCAGTGCATACCATCAAGTTAGCACTCTGCCCCGTTTTCGCGCCCGCGCACTCAGTGCTTTTAGCAGGCGGACAAAGCAGCAAGGGCGGCTGCCGCAGCAGTGCATCACACCTGCTGCAAGGCGTAAAGTCCGCCGCAACCTGCAGGCCGTGTGGCAACCTAGGGAGCCAGGCGGCCTGTGTGCGCCGGCCCAGCGCAGAGGCCAGGCGTCTGAGCCCGTCGCGCGCCGCCATACGAGCGCTGGGGTGCCTCCCGCAAAGCTGCACAGCAGTCTGCGCGCTGGCCAGCAACAACCAAGTATGACGCACGCTATCGACCCACGCTCACCTCATGCATGCAGCACGGCGTGCGCTACATAGGAACGTACTCTGAACGCGAAGTAAGGGCTGCCTACTTTTTTGTCCTAATTAGGAGGCAACCTACTTGCTTTGAAACTCGACTTGAAACATGTGCGGATAAGGAGCCTGAGCTCGAAGGGGGTGTCCATTGACCAGGTGAATCACTTCTCAGAGCAATTCTGGGCGACAATGGCGCCAGCACGCCACAGTGAAGTTGGGTCTGCACATGAGCGCTCATGGGCACAGTGCTAACGCCACGCTGTCGCTCTTGCTTGCAACGTGCGTGCGTGCACACGCAGGGTGCTGGTAGGGGAAAAACGTTTTCCTCTAGTTTCAGAGTGTACTATACGCAAATCTAGAAAGACAGCTGCGCTGCAGTCGACAGCAACGCAGCAGTAAGTGCTTATTTTAAAAGTGCAACTGAAAGCGCTGCTATCTGAGCGCCTTCCAGTGCAAGCGGCGAGTGCGGTGTGTGAGTGTGAACAGCGCAAAGTTGCCGTTCAGTGACGCAAGAGCCGTGTACCAACAGACTACTGTAGGACCAAGCTTGACAGTTCGTTCCTGTGCTTAGGAACATCTGTGAGTCTGGCACTCCCAACCCAAAGGCTGGCATACATGGCCCACGTGGCGCATGATAATGTGCACATGGGTACCTGCAGAGGCCCCCTTTTGTGACTCAAAGACAGGAACAAGTGCAGAGCCGGCGCAGGGCCGCTCGCAGCGGTTACCAGTGCAACGAACACATAAACCGTTATCATCTGTCAAGGCAGAAACAGGCGGTGACTAGCTAGGGTCTACTAGACGCAATCAGCGTGTTTTGAAGTTCGTTTTGAACTAGCGTTTGCTATGCCAACACCACTCTATTCTGCACGATATATTGATCCAGCGCGCCCGTCGACTTGACGCGCTGTGGCGGGCCGGCGTGTATTTACTAGCAGGCAGGATCTGTGCGCCCAGCGGGCAGGCCGCACGGAGTTATGCTGCAGACGAGAGCCTGATACGCTCGGACCAGAGCAGGCAAGAAGCGCGCTCGGAACGTCGAGCACGAAATGACGATGTGTGGAACTTGGTGTAGTAACCCGTGCAAACGGCAGCTTTCTCTGCCTCCTGCACCACAGCCTCATATGCGCCTGTGCTTGCGCAGGCAGGCGCAATGGGCCTCGCCCCGAAGACCTGCCGCAGCCTGCCGCAGCGCGCCGCGGCGCAGAAAAACGCGTCCGAGCCCGAGCCCGCGACGAGCTCAGCGCCGGAGCCCGTCCCACTCCCGGTGAGCTCAATTTGTTATAATGTAAAGGCCGCTGCAGCTGGTTGCGGCGGGGGCGTGCACGCGGCCAGACTTCACGACGGCGGTCGGCGGAAGATCACGCAGCGTTGGGGTCGCAGGCCTGGGCGCGCAACGGGCGCAGCTTTTCGCCTGCCCCCAGCGTGGGCTGCACGCGCGCGGACTCTGGAGGCGAGGCGTGCTGCGGCGCCTCCAGCCTGGAGCCCGCGCCCTTCCTGGGAGGCACGTTCCTGCAGCTCAAGGCCGAGGCGGCCGGCAGCCGGGAGCAGCACGGCGCGCACAGCCGCCTATGCAGGCGCGAGCCCCCGCCGGCTGTTGCGGCGACCGTGTTGTACCGGCAGCCCTGCAAACCGCCCAGCGGCACGCGCCCCGGTCACCTGGCAGCCGAGCGGGAAGTTGAGCACCGAGCAGCCTGGGAGGGGCCGCTCCGCGGCCCCCATGGTCATGGCTGTGCTCAGACGTCGCAGCAGCTCCGCAGAGGGCATGGCAGGCGGGAAGGCGCTCCGCCCGGCGTGCGCCCACGCCTGGCGGGTGTGAGCTGCGACCCGTCTGCTTGGCACAGGCGGCTGCTTGGCCGCCGAGCTGCACCGGGTGCCCTGTCAGCCCCCTTTCAAAGCGCCCCACGCGCGGGGCCTGGTGCGAGAGCCGCCCAAGCAGCGCCAGAGCAGGCGCACTCGCATGCATGTAGGAGCAGACCTCATGCGCGGCCTGTGAGCGCGCCGCCGGCCCGCCGCCAGCCTGCCGCTGGGACTGCAGCCTGGCACAAGCGCACGCGTACCCGACCGCAGCCGAGCTCGCGCAGCATGCAGCGCATGCGCTGACAGGCGCGGCGCCCGCGCGCAGGCTGTACGAGGCCGTGTGCGAGGGCGCGCCGGCGCGCTTCTGCGCCAAGGTGACGTGCGTGCGCGCCGAGCGCGACCTGCGCGCCGCGCAGCGCGAGCTGGCCATGCTGGAGGCGGCGCGCGGGCTGCCGGGCGTGGTGCAGCTCTGGCGCGGCGGCGCCGGCTGCCCGCGCCGGCCGCGCGTGCATGAATTCGTCGACCCGGCCACCGGCCAGCTGCACTGCGCTATCGTGATGCGGTGCGGCTGGCGCCTGTCTGGCTGTGCTCTGGCAATCTGCTCTGCTTGCCGGCAGTGAGGAGTGGTGGGAGGGTCGCTCCTGACTCCCTCGCTGGCGTACCAGGAACTCTATTACGTGGCTGTCTATCGTTAAGAGCACGGCGTCTGGGGGCAAAAATTATGTTTGCAACGCATGCGGGCATGCCCAGCACCTGGTCTTTGTGCATTGCGGCAAATCTTCAGTGTCTGCTGAGTCAGGGTTGTGCGAGGTCCTGGCCCTGCACGGCCTGACGCACCCCCTGGATGGCGCACAGGCTGATCAAGGGTACGCACATGACGCCCGCGGAGGCGCTGCGCCGCGTGTACGCGGGCGCGTGCGACCTGGAGGACGTGCTCTGGCGCTGGGCCACGCGGTTGGTCATCCCTGTGCTAGAGGTTCGCGCTTGCGCTAGCTCATGTCGTCTCGCGCATGCCTCATGTGCTGCAGAGCTGGTCGGGGCCGCGCCACCGCTGTGGCTGTGTCAGTTTGCGAGCGAGCAGGGATCATGGGACCAACTCAGCACACACAGCCTGTCACGCAGCTGTGTCGTGCGAGTCACAGGTCCTGCGCTCGCACCAGCAAGACGACACGAGGTGGTGGCTCCGCCGCCTGCACTGATGCTGCAGCACGCGGATGCTGAGCTTGCATGTCCGCGCTCTGCGCAGGCGCTGGAGGCCCTGCATAACAGAGGCATCGTGCACCTCGACTTCAAGGCCTCCAACTGCCTGTTCAGCTTTCCGTCGGCCACCGCGCCGCCGGTCGTGCGCCTCATCGACCTGGGCTTTGCCGCTGGCTTCAAGCCAGGCGCGCCGCGCCGCACGGACCACATGTGTGGGTACACTGCCAGTTGGGAGTGTGCGCATGCCCAGCTGCTTTGACACACGGCTGTGGCTGCCAAAGTGCATGATGCACCAGGCTTGCTCTGTAGCTCTGTAACTCCATGACACAGACAGGCCCATGGCGGCTTATGCGTGTCTACTCCTTGCTGAATAGCAGTGGCCAAACGTCAGTGGACGAAGATGACATGTCACTATTCACCTGCAGGCGAGAACTTCCCCACGGTGCGGCGCGGCTCGCCGGCGGCGATGGCGCCGGAGGTGCTCTCCGCGTTCGCCGCGGCGACCTGGCCGGGCGTGTGGCGCGGCCGCGCAGCCACGGCGCCAGTGCGGCCGGACGCGCCGGACATGTGGGCTGCCGGCTGCATGCTCGCGCAGCTGCTCGCGACGGGCATCGCGGTGCGCAGCTCGCGCCTCGGCCGCTCCTGCCACTCCGTGTTCGACCGTTTGAGCCCGCTACTTGAGAGACACCTTGGCTGGGAAGAAGGCGTGTAGGCAGGAGCGGGTGCTTGCGCCTGCTGGCCGCGTGAGGCTCGGCACCGCACTGTGGTTCATGCCGCGAAACGCGACGTACAGGTCAGCTCTTGCCTTACATCTGAGCGCCAAAAAAGATGCCATCAAGCAGAGCCCTGTCTCCTGAGACGCTACATATCCAGGACGGCTTGTGCATGCGCATTGACCCCCAGACTCTCTTGTGCGCTCACGGTCGCCCAAGCATCACGCTTGTGCCGCCGCGCAGGGGCTGCCCAACGGCCGTGCCAGCCACGGCCTCCTCACGGCTGCGCGGCGCTTGGAGGCGTTTGACGCGCCGTTCGCGCCAGCGGCCATGCATGTAACCGCAGACGACTGCCAGACGCGCATGCGCGACATCCGCGAGCTGGTGCGCTCAGTCCGTCTTGTTGCCAACCCAGGCTGTGGTCTGGCCCTCGCTTTCCTCTCGTGGCAGCGCGCCCGGCAGTGGGCTGCAGGCACATGCACCGCGGCTGCTCGGCTGCCGCACGTGCCAACCCCATGCGCGCCCGGGGCCTGCAGGAGCACTGGGCCGCGGGCCGGCGCGCGTGCAGCGCGCTGACGGCGCTGCTGCAGCGGCTGCCGGCGGACACGGCGACGCCCGTGCTGGCCGGCCTGCTGCGGCCGTGCATGCGCGAGCGCCTCTCCGCGCCCGACGCGCTGCAGCTGCCGTTCCTGGCGCGCATGCGCGCCGCGCCGCGCGAGCTGCGCCGCGCGCCGTCCGGCGGCCTTGAGGCCGTGCTCAGCGCACACAGCGCGCGCAGCCTGGCGCGCTCCGGCTCGCCGCTCCCGCCTCGGGCCAGCACCGGGCTGGGCTCGCCGCGCAGCGGCGCAGACGGCGAGGCTGGCGCCAGCTCGGGCTCGCTGACGGACCGCGTGGACCGCGACTCCGCGATGGGCTCGCAGCCGGCGGGCCTGGGCGCCGGCCGCGCGGCCGCGCTGGCCGTGGCACTGAAGGCGCGCATGGGCCGCGGCGGCCGCGCCGCCGCGCCGCCGCCGCCGCTGCCGGGGCGCTGCCAGCCGGCTGCCGGAGAAGCGCAGCTGGACAATCGCGTTCCTGCGCCTGCAATGCATCGGGTGCGCACCATAGCAACCAGGCTGCAGCCCGACGCGCCTTCGGGGCGCTGCTACTGCGCTTTTGGCAGAAGGTGTGGCATCGTGCTCAGTGCCTACCGTGCGCCCTGACTGCGTATCATAGGCATGCTGGCAGATGCCAGGCAGCCGGGCGAGCGATGACCGCGCATGCATGCGGCTGCGCAGGGCAACAGCGACAGTGGCGTGAGGCTGCACGACCTTCGAGCAACACCGACGTTGGGCATGGCTGTGCATGCAGCGGCGCTGCAAGTGTAGCATCAGGAATGCACTCTGTCAGGGCACCTCAGAACGCACTTAAAGTTTTCCCTTCCTGATGACCACACTGCAAAGACTTGGCGGAGCCTCTTGGCTGCCCGACTTCTTCTTCTACTAGACGGAGTGTGTATGTGGGGGTGGAGCGCTTGCTGCAGCTCTGCTGCTGGCTAGTAGGGTGTTTTTGCTTTTCTTGTTTGGGCAGCAAGCCCGCAGGCGCGGGCCTGTGTGCCCTGATGCATGTCGGTCGGGTCTGGTGACTGGAGGTACATATGCGACACGTTTCACCGTGTCACGTGGTTCTTCAGTTTGCGAGGTCAGTATGATCTGCAGGTGCTGAGGTGCAAGGGCAGTGCGCGCTTGTCAACCGCTACGAACTGTTTAGTCGCACTGCTGGGCAAGGTGTCCCGCCTATGCCTTGGCAGACATGCACTGCTGGCATGCCGTGCGGGCCTCCTCCACTTGCTGCTCGAGCGCTGTGCGGAGCCCCGCCGCTGCCTTGCGCTCCGCCTCTTCAGCTGCCAGCCTGCATACGTCAGGGACGTTGACTGGCAGTGGGTGTAATATGACGATGAGGCTGAACCATCATGCGACCAGAGCTTCCTGGACCAGCAGCCTACGAGTGGTGTTGTGCACGAGTGCGTACGCTGTCTCACAGTCGCGCAGCCGCACGCACAAGGCATTTGCGCGCTCCTTTGCAGTGGCAACCTGCTCCCAGGCAAGCACCAGGCTTCAACCACAGCAGAAAGATGGGTGCAACTTGTTTGGCAACTGCAAAAAACCATGCAGCTAGTTTGCGTTTCTGCTCCCCACACCTCCGCATCTGAGCTGCCTGCCTGCTCGCCATCTGTGTCGCCTTGCGCCAGCTCGGCAGAGCGTGCCGCATGTGAGGCACGCACGTCAGCTACGTCGCGTTCCAGGCAGCGCATGCGCGCTTGCAGAGCCGGAAGCTCGTCGGCAACCGCCGCAGCCGCTAACTCGCTCCGCGTCTGCCAGGTAGCTTCCTTAGGCACCAGCAAGTTAACCTGCTGGCAGCCATGCGTGCGTAGAATGCAAGCAGAGGAAGCAGGGAGCATGTCACATGCTCGCATGCTCCTTCCCCAATGCATGTTAGGGGTGTAGCGCGCGCCTGCTCCAGCGCTGTGTGCAGGGACCGGACTGCCTCGTGCGCGCCTGCCCCGTGCTGTTCTACAAGGCTCGTGTATGCAGCCATGCGCTTCTTCTCTGCATGCAGTGTGCGCTGCAGCAGGCCTTGCTGTTCTAGGAGGTCGTCCGTGTATGCGTTCAAGCTCCTGCGCAGGGAGGCGATCTTGACGAGGGTCGCAGGAGCGCGCCTGCAACCTACGCACACAAAGCGAGGCCGCACGCTGGCATCAGCTCCTCGTCAGGCTCTGGGGCGCGGCAGCCGCTCGCGACATCATGCTGCAAGCAGCACAGCTCGCTCTCCAGGCTGGCTTTGCGCGCCTTGAGCTGCAAGAGCTGCCGGCGCTCCAGCTCCTGCCAGCACATAACGATACGTGCCAGCTGTGCGGGAGAGTGCAAGCTGTGGCTTGCTGACGCACCTGCAGCTGGCGGTCCTGCTTGACGTCAACGCACAAACGTGTGTGAGCAAGCTCTTGCGCCTCGAGCTCGGCGCGCCGCGCCTGGAGCAGCACCTGCAGAGGCGCGCCCTGTGCTCAGCGCGGCGCACGCAGGGCACTGGGTGCTGCAGCTTCTGTCGTACCTCCAGGTCGGTGATGCGCAGCAGCCAGGCCTGCACGATGTCCTCCATGCGGGCCTCGGGGACACAGACATTCCCACGAGCTTCGTGCTGGCTGATGCAATGCAATGACCTAGGCATCAAACCCGGTCTAGATTAGTCAAAGCGTCGTCCGATTTTGAAAAAGCAAATAAAAAAAGCGCGGCCAAAGCGGCAGTCTGCCGATCAGCAGCGCGCACTGCTGCGGTCTCTGAATGGATGCTGAGCGCTGCGTAGAGGCGGACGTGCAGCGCTGCGTCGAGCCTGCCTTCAGGACGCTGGCCTGGTATGACCTGGCGTCGAGACTTGTGTACAGACACTGGACTGTGGCGCTGCTGCAGGAGTACCCTGACACTGGACGCAGCTGACTTTGTGCTGGTACAATTCCGCGCAGGCAGGTATCAGTGTGCGGCCTGGCCTGGCTGGCGCTGTGCTCCGGGCTGTGGCTCTTTGCGGCATCACGGTCCAACAGCAGCGCAGCAGTGAGGCTGGACACCCTGGCCGGCCTCCCGAGGGCGCTGACCAGCGTGCGCGCCTGGCACTGATCGCAGCATGTCTGCAGGGTACAGGTGCTGTGCACAGAACTTGGTGTAGACGCCTGCTGAACTTGAGCCTGTTAGCGGCACTGCTGACTCGCGTGCTGTCCCACTACTCCCTGTCTGACTTGTTGACTACCTGACTTTGTATGGGAAGGTGCTTTTGGTTGTGCACTGCTCAGTGTGTCGGTCCTTACGGGGCGTGCAAGGACGCATAACAAAGTATGTCAGGCCCTTGAAGAACACGGTTTGTACACAAAGTATTCTGTGATTGCTACAACTGTATGGCGCCGGTATGGGCGGTAGCTGTTGGTGCCAAGTGTTAACCAATCAGCAGCTTTTTAAAGACAACAATAACGGTCATGACTATCACTGCTACGCCGAGCAGCATGATGCAGAGCACAAGGCGGCTCTGCTTCTGCGACTTCTCTGCCCGCACGAGCTGTTTTACACCCTCGTCGACCTTGGACGCCACCTGCACAGAAGCTGCAAGCAGTCAAAGCACGGCCCTGTTGCCTCAGGACCACCAACGCGCACGCACTGCCGCTTGCCTCGCTCGCCTGCGTTGCCCATGATAGGAAGCGCTCGTTCGCCAGGGGCTTGCAAGGAAGCAGGCCGGCGCGCCTGCTCCATGTTGTAGTCGATGCGGTCCAGGATGGTGCCCTGGTCGATCACCAGCACCGACAGGTCCTTCATGATCTGGCCCAGGTCGGCAATCGACTGCAGGATGTTGCGCACTTCGCGGTCGCGCTCCTCGGCGAGCGCATTCGCGCTGTCCACCTGCAGGGCCTGCCGCGACACAAGCACAGTGGGGCCCCCAAAAAGTGGACATGCATGGCGTTGTGCATGGCAGCCGGCAGACGCATGGCACATCACTCCGGTACATGAACATGCAGCATGCCATGTGACTTGACAGCATTTGAGCATGCCCTTTGCCTTGGCAGCATGCGCAGGACGACTGCAGCCAGTTTGCAGGTACATGAAGTGTAGACCGCAGGGCCCAGCAACAGCAAGCCCATGCTGTCCAGCACACACAGGCCCCAAGCGGCTCCAAGAGGTTTGGCACCCCCAGAAACGCACAAAGCTTGCCCCCGCATGGGCTAAAAGCACGTGCCTGCATGTCTGAGAATCCTGGGTCCAGGTCATCGTCGCCGGCGCGCCCGCCCGGCGCCGCCTCGTCGAGCACCGCAAAGCCGCCGCTGCCAGGCGCCGGCGCGGCCGCGCGCAGCTTGGTCAGGTACGCCTTCTGCTGCTTGCGGAACGCGAGCGAGAGCTTCTGCAGCTCGATTGCCAGCGTGCGCTGCACGTTCTGCTTCACCTGCGCCGCGCGCGCGCCGGGCGTCAGCCGGCGCGCGCCCGGGACGCGCCGCGTGCCCCTGCGCCTGAGCCTTTAG
>JAABUV010003940.1_pt1 | contig 18313 bp, 15 predicted proteins | sample 5559971 | NCBI WGS metagenome assembly JAABUV01 (sample SAMN10711881, study PRJNA513362) | rock metagenome | isolation source: Antarctica rocks | place: Antarctica: Victoria Land, Knobhead nord | collected 2015-12-19
GATACAGTTTAACAAGCACGTTCCTTCACTACCACCCCATTTGAAGCATTTCGCACTCCATCCGAATCTTTGTGGCTTGGACGATTGGCCGCAAGTCGTAAGCTGTGTGGTTGTCTTCAAGCGAACACGAAGAGAAACGAGACCATTTCGACTAAAAGGCAAGAGGAACCGGAAAGACGAACCTGTGAGAGCACTTGCCTCAGTTCTCAGACGTGCCAACGTCGCTAAGCCCCTTCGAGTTAGCGCCCTGCTGACTTCGCAGCGTACGGACGGCACGTCTGAGTGCAAACCTCTGTAAGACAGGTTGATCTGCGTTATTTTGGTGACAGTTCGCACAACTTGTCTCGTTAACTTTTGCAAGTCACAACATTCTTGTTTGCGACGCGATCATCAATGCACAACGTGTAAATTCTAATGTATGTGAACTTGCAATAGTACTTTCACATATGCTTTATCTGATGCGTCTAATTTAAGTATCAATAAAATTCTGTGAAATCAATAAATTGCGTTGTCACATCATTGAGTTGACTGCGTATGATAATTCGAGTAGTCGAGCAACGCGATCAAGAATATGCTAACTTCTGTTTTTTGTTCTTGTCGCTTGATATTTCATGATCATATCATCAACTGAACTCAGTTGAACTTGCATCATGTTGAAAGATGAAGATTTGATTCAAACATTCTTTTTCATGATTGAGAAAGTGCATTAAGTCATTTCAATAGAAAGTTTGATAGAGAGTTTGATAGAAAATTCAATAAAGTGTTTAATAAAGAGTTTGATAAAGTATTTGATAGAATGTTTGATCGAGAGTTTGATAGAAAGCTCAACAGAAAGCTCAGTAGAGAACTCAGTAGAAAATTTGATAAAATGTTTGATAAAGTGTTTGATAAAGTGTTTGATCGAAAGTTTGATAGAAAGCTCAACAGAAAGCTCAGTAGAGAACTCAGTAGAAAATTTGATAAAATGTTTGATAAAGTGTTTGATAAAGTGTTTGATCGAAAGTTTGATAGAAAGCTCAACAGAAAGCTCAGTAAAGAGTTCAGTAGAAAATTTAATAAAATGTTTAATAAAAAGTTTAATAAAGCATTTAATAAGTTTGATCAAGAGTTTTATAAAGAATTATAAAGAATGTTTTCTATTAAGCTAATTAACATGTGTTATGAAGCATATATGAAACATATTATGAAGTAAATCATAAAGCGAATGATGCTTATTTAAACATGTTACATGAAGCATGTTTTGAAGCAATTTTGAAGCATGTTTTGAAGTGAGTAAAATGATAAGTAAACAATCAAGTTGATAACTGAGTTGATAGCTGAAAATGTAAATAAATGAGTAGATAGAATGATGAGTAGAATGATGAGTAGAATGATGAGTAAAATGATGAGTAGAATAATAAGTAGAATGATAAGTAGAATGATAAGTAGAATGATAAGTAGAATGATAAGTAGAATGATGAGTAGAGTAGAAGAATGAGTAAAGTAATGACTGATGAGTAGAATGATGAGTAAAATAATGAGTAAAGTGATGAGTAAATAAACAAGTCAATAAGAATAAATAAACAGAGCGAAATTAATTCAATAATATGCTCATACTTTATCACATCAGATAAGATGATCAACAAAGTTTGATATTATTTCAGAGTTAATGCAGATCAATCTATTCTACAGAGATTTATACTCAAATGTGTCGCTTGTACGTTGCAAAGTCAGCAGAGCGTTAATTTGAAAAGACTTAGTGAGAATGTTAACTCAAAGAGACTTAGCAACGTTAACACGTCTGAAAACTGAAACAACATCTGAGTGTAAATCTCTGTAAGACAGATTGATCTGCATTATTTTGATGACAGTTCACACAACTTGTCTCATTAACTTTTGCAAGTCACAACATTCTTGTTTGTGATGCAATCATCAATGCACAACATGTAAATTCTAATGTATATAAACTTGCAATAGTGTGAGTAACTTAAAAAATGTGCAGTTACACTAAAGAATATGCGCATAGATAATACAATCAAATTTGATAGTAGTTTAGTAATATTTATTTGTATAGAAAGTTAACACTAGACTACAAAATACAAAAGTGAACTCTTCTTTATATACTCAGAAGACTAAGCTCAAGCATCATCAATGAGACAAGCGAGATTACATGCAACTCATGTGAGATTTCTTGAAGATTGTATGTGACTTGAATTCTTATCATCGATGAAATGTTAAGAGTTGTATGTGACTTGAATTCTTGATAGACTCAAAAACTCTGAGAATCAATGATAAAGATTCTCATAGACTCAGATTCTCATTTGAGAAATCAATGATAGCGTTGAAAAATAGTTATTGTATCTGTTCTTTATTCTCTGAAGAGCTCTGACTCTCATAGATCTGAGTTTTGACAATTATTCTCTTTTTTAATAACAACATTCTCATTGTTGAATTGTGAATGATTGCAAGCAGAAGAGCGATGACATCATGCAAAGCATGACATCAGAGTTCACTGTGTGTAATTGTGTTCTCAAGATTCTGTTTCAATAACGCGTGAGCATTGTTTTATTCTTCAAGTCGCAAGCATTGAGTCTTTAGAGAGTCAGCGATAACATTCGCGTTTATTTTCTTGATTCTTGTAGATTTAGATTTTGATGATAGCATATTCTTCAACTTCTGATTCTCATAAACGTAGACTGAATATTTTTTGCAACTCATGTAAGATCTTTAGACAATCAGCAATAGCATTTGTGTCTGATTTAAATTCTGACGATAGCATATTCTTTAATTTCTGATTTTCATAAACGTGAGCTGAGCATTCTTTGCAACTCATGTAGAGTTTCTAGATGATCAACAGTAACATTCATGTTTATTCTTTGATTCTCGTAGATCTGAATTCTGACAATTATCTTGTTGTTTGTTATATTTCAACTGTCACTTTGCAGACGTTTTATGTAGTTATGCAGTATGTTGTCATGATTTCGACACTTTCTTTTGTTAGCATATGCACGTCGACTAAACTTGAATTCTCATGATGACAATTGTAACGAAAGTCGAAATTTGCTTGATTTGAAGTTTTTCTTCTATAAATGATACTTGATAGTAAAAGCAGACAATGAGCAGAAAATAGTATCAGATAGTAGAAGTAAATAGTGAACAGAAGAATGATGCTTCTGTTGTTTATTGTGACTAGCGCAAGAATGATGATCATTGATGTTTATGTTTATTTGTTGTGAAGTAGTGAATTTTCATTGATTCATCTTTTTTATCTTCTGCGTGATCTTCAACTTTCTTTCTTCTTCAACTTTCGTTTTCACATTCAGTCTTCATTTCATTATTTTACTCAATCTTTTATTCATTCTGTAGAGTAGTTCTGTACAATTTCTTCAAGTATCATAATCATAGTGAATATGAATCAGCTTCTTGATTTGATGATGATGAGCTGATGACATCTTGAATGAAGATGAAGAAGTCTAAGAGAAGTGAGTGACGCAGTTCTTCATCATATTTCTCTCTTAAAACATGAAACGTGCTTGCATCACATTTGCTTGCTTTCTTTGCTATTGATTCTTCATCTTGCGTCAGCGCGCTCGCTGTGTCTGCTGCTCGCGTTCAATTCTTTCATTCTCACGTCATTTTTAATCAGAAATCTGTCTCTCTTTCTCTCTACATGAGAAATCTCACGTCATTAACTCAGCATCACAAAACAGCTCTGAATGTGTATAGCAAAGAGATTACGATACAATTCTTGAATAGATGTAAAAAGTGCATGAAAAGAAATGTAAACTGCGTAAAAATAAAGTTTTTTATTGAAAAGAATTTCAAGAAATGTGCACTATGCATCGTTATTAAGACAAATTGCAAGTATGAGTCATAAGTATAATTTTCAGTTTTCAGTAGTTTTAAGATGTAAAAATTTAATGATTAATTGATGTTTTTTAAAGCACTTAAGAACGACTTGATGCTCATTTCTGTCAGCTTTGCTCTCTCTTCATTTGACTTAAGCATTTCTCTGTCTTGCTCAAATTCTTTTCATGTCAAGATTACATCTGATCTCAAGTTTGATTTCATCAATTTTGTCTCTTCATCACTTCGCTTAAGTCTTTTTTCTTCTCAATCTTACACAAACTTTTCTTCATTCTTTGTTGCATCTGATTCTGAATTTGTGATCAAGAAAATGATGATCATCTCTTGCAATCTTTCTTTTAACTCAGCTCAAAGTCAGATGTTTCTTGAATTTGAAAAGTATATTGAGAAGAAGCTGTGTTTTCTCGTTCTTGATATCAAGATAAACAAAGATGATATCAGCAAAATTGTTAGAGATCAGCATAGAGTGAGTCATATGAGTGTCATTTAACTAATAGACAAATACTAAGAAAGAAAAGAGTATGTACAGAAAAGAACTCAACTTATATGTGTTCATCTCAGCTCTGTGCTAGACTCGATAGAATTGACATCTTACACATAGAAGACAGAGTCTCAATGACATCATGACTAGCTCAGATTCTCGCTAAGCTCGATTAGAGTGAAATCAGACGAAAACTAGACGAAGAATAAACGAAGACTAGAATCATAACATTACTCTCTCTCTCTTGACTATTCATGTTTACATGAATGTTATTTCATCAAGTCTTTCTATTAATCTTTCAGATCATCAAAAATGTTTATTGTAGTTGACTCACTATGTAGAAAAAGAGAGATAGAGTGATGATTTTTTGTAGCAGACTCACTATGAGAGAGAAAGAATGATCATTGAAGCAGACTCACTAGTCGACTTGCTCATCAAAAAGATCAATTCTGATCATGTCATTGAAGCAGACTCACTATTGAGTGACTGACTCGATGATGAGATCAATATCGAACGCGTCTTTGAAGCAGACTCACTGTTGATTCGTCTTTACTACACGCATGTAGCAGAGCTTGTTTCGTTCATGTCTTTATAGCAGACTCAATATTCTTGTCATTCAAGCAGACTCTTTTTATTCAGCTTCAAATATTCAATGATGAACGAATTTCAGCTCAGATCTTCGTGATTTCAGACATATAGTATATGTTTCATTCTGTTTTCAGTACATATCATCTTGCTGTTGTTCGTCAATTTTGTGAATAGAAATAAGTCGTAGAAGATACGAATAAAAGACGATTCATTGCTGAATCGAGTGAGTTATTGTTGTAACAGACTTACTTCGAATGACTAGCTCAGTCGACGAGATCAATTGTTATCTGCTCTTGTAGCAGACTCACTAGTTGACACAGAAACACGAGATAGATTGATTTGCTGATTGATAGAGCAATGTGAGTAAATAGATCATTGCATTGACGAAAGATATTTTTGAAGCAGACTCACTAGTCGACTTGCTCATTGAAGAGATCAATTCGAATCGTGTTTTTGAAGCAGACTCACTAATTTGATTGAACGACACAGATTGTTTTGACTCGTCTGATTCACAAGCTTGAGTTGATTCTCAAGCAATCAATGAAGATTCTTTATCATTGATTCTATGAGCGACTGTTCTTAGCTCATTTAAATATTCAAAGTGTCACGATTTTAGCATGTATTACTCGAAAGATGTTAGGAAAAGAGATGTTAGATCACTTAGATGATGTTGAACAATATTATAGATGATGATAGACGTGAGATTATCAATGATGTTATGAAAGTCTCTCGATACGAATGATACTCAGCGTTCATGAGATATAAGAATCTCTGAATGATCTCTTTCTTTTCTTTCTTCTTCATGCAACGTCTTGTATTTAAAATCTAGTTATTAGAATTTCATTCTGATTTCATTCAGCTCTCAGTTCGTGACACAAAGAATTTCTTGCAAATAAAAAGTGATACAAATTCGAAGAATTTCTTGCGAATTTCTGAACAAACGAAGTAGATTGTTTCATATCATCTACATGTTGATAGTAGAATTGATGAGTATTTATCTAATGTTAGAAGTCGACATAGAGCGAGTCATATAAGTGTAATATAACTAATAGATAAATACTAAGAAAGAAAAGTATCTACAGAAAAGAACTCACTGTTATATGTGTGTGTTCTAGCTCTGTGCTAGACTCAAAGAGATTGATGTCTTACACATATGAAGCAGAGTCTCGATGATAACATGACTAGATCAGATTCTCGCTAGACTCAATTAAAGTGAAATCAGACGAAGACTAGACGAAGAATAAACGAAGACTAGAATCATAACAGTCAGCGAGATGACACATAATTGAACTTTTGCTCTGACTCATGATCAAACATTCACTCTCTTTAGCAGAACAACACGTGATTGAATCTCTGCTTTAACTCATGATCAAACATTCACTTTCTTTAACAAAAGAATTTGCTCTTCTGCGTTTTCATTTCATCTGAATAATGTTTCTCTCAATCTCAGCGATAGTGATAAACATTGATTTAATGTTCTTGCAAGAACAGACATTTTCTCTAGTTTCAACGATAGTAATAAATGTTGACTCAATGTTCTTGCAAAAGCAAATATCTTTTTTAATTTCAACAATAGTAATAAATCTTGACTCAATGTTCTTGCAAAAACAGATGTCTTTCTTAGTCTCAGCGACAGTAGTAAATGTTGACTCAATATTTTTGCGAAGACAGATGTTTTTTTAACAAGAAATAATGATGTTTTGAAATCATCATTGAGACTTCTCGTCAGTAATCGAGAGTTTCTTTAAAGTCTGAGAGACTTCTTTGATTCTTCTCATGAATGCTGATAAGTTGATAATCTTTTTAAATAATCTGATGACTATTCTTTCATGATTCTTGATGCTCAGAGTCTTGAACTGTCGAGTGAAAACAATGAGCGTTGATGCTGATTGATTTGAGAAATTCTTCAAGAGTTCTTTCATGTATGTTAAATCACGAGTGAATTCTTTCTCATCTACATTGATATCTTTCTCATAGTCAAGTCTTCTTGACAAGTCATCAACAAAGTTACTTACTTTCTTTTGATAGAAGATCTTAAAGTTGTATGCAGTAAGTCTGTTGATTCACTTCATCTGTCTGCAAAAGAGCTTGATTGTTGTCATGAAGTATTGAAGATTTGCATGATTGTTGATTATCTTTATTTCATGTCAAGTCTTTTCTAAATAATGTCTTTAATGATTCATGCTTTTGATGATCATCAGTATTTTCTGATTATGTGCATCATAATTTCATTCAATCGATTATCACTTTCTTGATCAGATGATTATTGAATGTCAATGTAGATTCTCAAGTGTGATATCTGTTTATTGAGACATCATTATTCTTTTTGCAAATTCAGAAACATTTATCTTCAGTCTTATGACTTTTGCAAAATTAAAGTGCTGAAAAACAACGTTTTGAGCAAAGATGACTTTCAGCTTCTGAAAAGCATTTCAAGCACTGTCAATGAGTTCAATTCACTTCATCTATTCTTTAAGAATTCATCTCTTCTTTGTATTAAAAAAGAGACTCATTTTAAGATTATCAATTAAGAATGATGCTATTCTTGAATAATTCTTTATGAATCAATGATAAAAGTTGACAAAGTTGAGAAACATTTAAATCTTTTTCATTATTCTTGATTGTGATCAATCTTGAATGATTTGCACTCAATTCTTCTTCATTGAAATTTCTTTTTTTTCTACTTTATATTTTAGAAAGAATAATTCTTTCTTGAAGAATTTGCATTTGAAGAGCTTGATGTAAAGCTTTAGAATCTGCAGTTTGTCAAGAATTTATCATATGTGATGAGCATGTTTCTTACGAGTTTTGCTGAATATCAGAATGTCATTCAGATAAACAAGATAAATGATGTTAGAGGCCTGCCTAGAGCGAGTCAGATAGGGATGTCATTTAACTAGAAGATAAATGCTAAGGAAGAAAGGTAGCTACGGAAAAGAAGCTGGCTACATATGTGTGTTCCTCAGCCGACGCTAGGCCCAATAGGGACTAGTCAAGGTGACGGAGCGAGGATAGGCCTGGTAAGACTAGAAGGCTGAGCCTGACAAGGCTAGGATCGTGACATTACCCCCCCCCTTCGACGATTCATGTCCGCATGAATGTATTTCCTGCTCGGCTCGATTGATTGCCCAATCATGATTTCACAGGCTCAGGCCTGTTAAATCGTGATTGGTTGAATTGTCGATTAGCGCGGTTTGTTCGAGTATTGAATATGAAAATCGTCAACGACCTCCTGAGCGTTCATAAATTCGTCGCCATCAGCGTTGTACCAATTGAGGTCATTGTCATAGCCATTCCATTTGACCCTATACTGAAGCCGTCTTCGATACCGGCGAGAATCCAATATATCATCGATTTCCCACTCGTCTTCGTCGTTTACCACTATTGAACCTGAGGGTTCGTTCTTTTGACCAGGCAAGAGGTCGTCGGCGGCAGGGCGAAGCAGATCAGGATGAAATACATCATGAACACGCATAGACTCTGATAATTCCAGTTTATATGAAGAGTCGACGAGACCTAGGTTGGTGAAAGAATCGAGCATTTTGTCATCTAGCTTCTTGAAAGGTCTCGCTGTAACGATGTTTCTTTCATTCAGGAACATCTTTGATTCGACCTCGTAATCAACTTCTTTTCTATGCTTATTGACTTGTTTCATCATTTGTTCCCGTGTTTTGGCTAGCGACTCGCGGGCAAACTTCAGTGTTTTGTTCATATTTTCAGATATATCCTCGGCTTTAGCCGCCTGCAAGCGTTCACGGAAACTTTCATATTCGATGACATCGGGTTCAAAGCTCATACGAGGATGAAAGTCTTTGTTTAGGAAGAAAGGGGTCGAGGAGATGGCTGAGGACAGAGCATTATTGTCGGCGAACTCGACCATGGGTAGTAGCTTAGCCCAGTCATCCTGCATGTACGAACAGAAGGACCGAAGGTACCTTTCGACGTTCTGATTGACTCGTTCACTTTGACCGTCGGTCTGAGGGTGGTAGGCTGTGAAGAGCCGAAGGTTAATGCCTAGCCTTTTGCAAAGCGACTTTCATAGAATGAAGGTAAATTGAGGGTCTCGATCCGAAACAATGAAATCGGGTAAATCGTGTATCCGATATATTCACTGAAGCATTAGCTCAGCTGTTTTTTCTGCTGTGATCCCCTCGTCATCAGTGAAGCAAGGAATATAATGTCGTTCCTTTGACAGTCTACATATCACTGTTAGTATGACGTTTTTGCCTTCCGAAGAAGATAAGCCGGTGATGAAATTCATGACTATGTCCTTTCATCGCTGTTCGGGTATGGGTAGAGAATGTAGTAGTTCATTGAATTTATCCCGAGAAGCCTTTGATCGCTGGCAAATGTAGCAGTTCCGGATATATCGACCTATTGTCTTCCGCATTGAAGACCAATAGTAGTATCTTCTTATGATCTTCATCGTTCTGAGAATTTCGGAATGATCAATAGAAGATTGATCGTGAACTTTCCGAATTAGCTTCATTTGAAGATGCTCATCGAAGGGAACCCATAGAAGGTCACCTCGGTATAGTATTTCGTTCTGAACTCGGCAATCTCTTAATTTAGTATCTTCGTATTGAGCTTCATCTTTTAATACGACTTCACGAAGTAGAATACAATTCTCGTTGATTCTGTTAGCTTCTAGAACCAATCGATAAATTGGTTCACCGTTCTCTTTCTCTTCTAGATCAGCGATTTTCATCCGATCCGGCGTGAGAATCGTAGTTCGCTGATAGCGACATCGTTCATCCTCGAAGCTTCTAGAAACTGAATCGGCTCGGCGAGTCAATGCATCGACTTTGATGTTTTGTTTGCCTGGGCGATACATGATTTTGAAGTTGAAGTCGACGAGCTTTTGTACCCAGCGCATTTGACGTCTACTTAGCTCTTTATCTTCCATTAATGGCGTTAAAGCTTGATGATCAGTGAACATCTTGATGAGTAGCTCAGTCAATTTCAGCTCAGGTCGTCAATGCTCGAAGGCACGAATGATTGCTAGTAGTTTCTTGTCATAGATCTCGTAATTGCACTCAGCGAGGCTCAGGTTCTTGCTGTAGTAGATCATCGGATGCAATGTTTCTTCGTCGTCATACTGAGAAAGTATGTCATCGTTGACGTAGTCGAATGAGTCTGTTTCAAGAATAGTCTTTCTATTCTGATCAAAATGACGAAGAATAGAAGCTTCAGTCATTCGTTTCTTCATATGATCAAAGATCGTTTGACAAGCTTGATCTCATTCAAATATCACCTCTTTTTGAGTTAGTCGAATCAGAGAACGAACAATCTTCGAAAAGTTCTTTATAAAACGTCGATAGAAATTGCAGAAGTCGACGAAGAACTGCATCTGAGTGAGATTTGTAGAAGTAGATCATTCGACTACTGCTTGTACTTTTCTGAGATTCATCTTTAGTCCTTCGATGAATAGCAATAGTCTCAGGAAGAAGATCTTCTGAACATGAAACTCGCATTTGTTTATATTCACCTGAAGGTCAGTCTCTCGTAGTCTATGTAGAACTAATCGTACGTGTCGCTTATGTTTCTTCAGTGTTTTGCTGTAGATGATAATGTCATCTAGGTAGGCCTGACAAAACTGATGAAGATAGTCAAATAACACGTCGTTCATATAGTGTTGATAGAAAGCCGGATCGTTGATTAATTCGAAAGGCATCACGTGATATTTGTAGAAATCAAAAGAGGTGATAAAGATAGTCAAATCTTCGCTGCTCGAATGCATACGCAGTTTGTTGAAGGCGACAATGATGTTCAATCGAGTCAGGTACCTGCTACCTTGAATACGAGCGAGAGTTTCGTCTATTAGCAATAAGAGGTAGCGATCTCGTTTGGTCAAAGCATTGAGCTTTCTGTAGTCTACACAGAAACGCAAGCTATCGTCTTTCTTTTCGGCGAATAGTATGAGCGAAGCGTATGAAGCTGAGCTAGAAGATATAAAGCCTTTATTCAGATGCTCGATCAGGTAATCCTTCATCTTTTGAAGCTTGTAGTCAGACATATGATAGAGACGACTTCGAGGAGATGTTCCCTCGCCGATCAACTCAATTTTATGATCGTAGGGGCGATGAGGGAGTAGTTGATCAGCCATCGCTCGGTCAAACACGTCTAGATAGTCATGATATTCCGAAGGAAGCTTAGCTTTGACTTCTTTCAAGGCCTCTTCGTGTGAAAGCTCTTGTAGATTTACATCTTCGGGTTTATTTCTAGCTGTTTTTAGAAGCCGATCGATTTCCGTGACGATGATCGCGAAAGTAGCCACATCCGACCGTTTGACTAGTGATCTATATGCTGCAGCCCCTATCATTGCTATGTTCATTGAATCGGAAGGCGAAGCGAAGTTGACTGAATTAGATGGTTCCACGATTTTACTGGATGAAGATGACTTCTCGCTGAGTCGAGTGGCGACAGAAGGGGTAGACCTCTTTAGTATTTGAATAGAGGTCGAACTCTTCTGTTCTATCGCGATTTTCTTGCTCGGAAGAACAGCCGAATGAGCTTTGGTAGAATCTTTGATATGAGCTTCGAAACTAGAAAATTGAAGGCGATCGTCTCTCATATCAATAGTCACCCCGATCTTGTTCATTCATGTTTTTCCGAGAATCATCTGATGTTGACCTAATCGGGTGATCAGCATAGAGGCGAAACGTTTCATATGATCTTGAACAGTTAGATTCGAATAAATCGCATGAATAATGGGCTTTTTTGCATAATGATCATTGAATCCCCTTATTGGTTTGGGCTTGATTAAAGGTAAAGGTTCGATTTGCAAATGATCACAAACATTCTGCGCGGTTAATTCATCAATGAACGAATAGTCAGCTGCTTCAGTGTCAATCAATGACTTTAATGAGTAACTAATTTCATTGCTAGATAGTACACATTCAGTAGTCAAAGGTTCCGAAGCAAAGAGATCATTTGAGCTGCTCGTTGTTGAAGAAATTAACACATCTTTCATCGCGCCTTTGGTGAAAGTCACTAGTTTTTTGCCTCATCCTTCGATTCCTCTGTAAATAATTCCTTCTCTTCTTTCGACATGACGATCTCATTGAGGCGAGGGGTGAATGCACGAGGTGCCGAAGTACTAGCCTTCAGATGAGAGCAGTTCTTTGAAAGGTGACTCGGTACTTTACAGTTGAAGCAGATGATTGACATTCTTGGTCGTTCAGGTTCGGGAATGGAAAAAGTAGCGGGTCGAACATAGCTAGTAGCCGAGGTTGAAGCTGATGTCGACGAAGGAACAAAACGTTTTTCCGGAGCTGCTATCGGTTTGACTGTTCGTTGCTCGTCACGTAGCTGGTAATTGGCTCGTTGTTTGTTATTCACACCTTGAAGGAAGGTCTTGAGCTTATCAAGCGAGCTAAACTCTATGGGACAAACTGACAGCGCGTTCTGGAGGCGATTGTTGATTTTATCCTGAATGTCGTTCATCAGAGTGACATCGTCGTAGTTCAGAAAGCTGAATATTCTAGTGAATACTGAATAGAAAGAGCTGAAGGACTTGTTGAGCTGCTTCAGAGCAACGTATTCGCGACGACACTTTCGAATCAGGTCCTGATCTTCGTAAATTCCTTTCAGATGTTTCAGTAGCTCTGATAGTGATTGATAGAGTGAGGAAGCGCCAACACGACGCTTTGCATAGATTTGCTGATCAGCATCGCCTTCTAGCCTGGAAACCACATAGGCAATACGGATCTTTTCAGTAGGATAATGGTCCGCGTTGACATCGAGCTTGTCAGCTATTTTGGTGTTCCATGTCTTTCAGATAGAGTCACCTGTTCCGATGAAGATGGGTGGATCCGGAAGCTTGACGGACTTGTGATGACCGTTCCCGTTTCCGTTACCAGATAGAGTAGAAGATTCTCGTTGAGAGCGAGCTTCGGAAGCCGAGCTTCGTTCAACTTCAGAGCGGCGAACCGAAGCTTCTTTCTGATTGGCTCGTTGTTCAGCTGGCTGAGTATCTTGACGGGGCATAGGCCGATCAGCTTGACGTTGTTCCGCTCTGAAGTTCAACCGCTCGCCTTGTAGCTGGTTGATCTTTTTCTCTAGCTCATCATTTTTATCAAAAGCGACTTCTAGTTGTTCCGCTCTCTTTTTGTGATCATCTTGTACGAGAAGCCAGTGTTCATTGAGTTGTAGAGTCAAGTCTCGCTGGCTTCGGAGCTCGTTCAGCATATTGATGACTTCGTCGAGTTGATTGCTGGCCCAATGAAACAGTTGTTCTTCGATGTTTATGTTCCATGAGATGGCAGCTTCCTCAGCTCCGGCTGAAGCATCGATGAATAGAAGTGAAACTCTTCTATTGACAGTGCTTCTAAGCAGACGAGTTGTTCGAGGCCCAACTGGCTCGGCGTCGCGTGCCATGGTGAGAGAAGGTAGGAGTTGTTGAGGTAAGGGTAGGTGGGGGGTTGATGTTTTGGATTGATGTTTTTTGGTGAGTGGAAATTCAAAGAATCCCTTGTGAATTTCAGGTAATAATTGAGTGCTTTATCCGAAGAATTCCTTGCGAATAGAATGGTGAAAATGAGTGTAGAACCGAAGAATCCCTTGCGACCTAAAATGATGGTGCAAATTTGAAGAATCCCTTGCAAATTTTCCTTACTGAATAGGTTGTTTCGTATCGTCTATTCGTCGATAGCAGGATAGTAGATGGTGAGCATTTATCTAATGTTAGGGGCCTGCCTAGAGCGAGTCAGATAGGGGTGTCATTTAACTAGAAGATAAATGCTAAGGAAGAAAGATAGCTACGGGAAAGAAGCTGACTACATATGTGTGTTCCTCAGCCGACGCTAGGCCCAATAGGGACTAGTCAAGGTGACGAAGCGAGGATAGGCCTGGTAAGGCTAGAAGGCTGAGCCTGGCAAGGCTAGAATCGTGACAAATGATGTCAAGAAATTCAAACAAAGTCTGATTCATATAAATCTGAAAGAAAGTCGATGTATTGATGAGATCAAAGAGCATCATGAGATAATCGTATAAGTCAAATCTTGTACAAAATGTTATCTTTCATTCATCTTCTTTTCATATGCAAAGTTTGTTGAACACGTTCTTGATGTCAAGCTTGATAAATCACTTAACATCTGCAAGATGATCAAGAGCTTCATTGATCAACAAAAGAAAACATTTATTCTTGAGAATTATTGTATTGAGTTTTTAATAATTAATGCATGATCGCAGTGTTTCATCTTTTTTAAATGTAAAGAGCATGAGCATCTCAGCTGAAGAGATGAAGTATCATATCATGTTTGCTTGAAGCTGTTTCTCAATATATGTCTTTTGTGCAATGAGTTCAACTGCAAAAAGATTGTACAAAGAGTCTCAGAAAGCAATATGACTCTTCTTGATGCAAATAGCATAATCATGAAACTTGTGAATCAAAAGAACTTTGACTTTTTGAATGAAGAAATTCGCGAAATTTGTAAATTCTTTTGAAATATTTAAAAATTGATCAACTATCATATTATCAATTTGTGTGAGTTGAAAGTTTTTTTCTATCATTGAAAGATTCAAAAAGTTGTACAAAGCATCTAAAAGTGATTGAACATGTATTATGATGCTTTGTTGCTCAAGATTTTGAGTTGATTGAATGCTTGAGACTTCTCATTTCTTCTGATGATTATGTTGATAAGAAAACTTGAGAGTAACTTTTCTTGCAAAGTTAGATTAATAAATATTGCATGCAAAAAGACTTGACGTAAGTCTTGTTTCATTGAACATCACATAAAATGATTTTGAAACTGTTTTTTGATGAGATAGTTTTTTTCTTTCATTCTGAGCACACAAGATTCTTTAGCATAAGCATCAATGAACAAACTTGTGAATGAGATTATGCTTCTCAAAGAATGAAAGATTTAACATGAGATTCTCTGAAACATATTCAACAATGATAAAGATCTTCAAGATGCATAAATTACTCTCATTAAAGTTCTGAATATTCAGATCAAGCAGTATTGTTTCATGTAGTTGCATCAATTTATTATTGAAGAAAATTCTCATGAACTTTCAAGAATGAATATTCTCGATCTTATCTAAATGTTTCATGAGACTGTGATGAATCACATTTAGCATACACTCAATGTTCATCATGATTCAAGTTTCAAAAAGATCAAGACATTCTGACTTGATCTTGACTATGAAAGTGAATGATGTTGTGACTGAGTTCAAGTTCTTTGACATTGTCAACGCGTTCAATTCAACAAACAGTTGACTGATTGAGTTGATTCATTGAGCTTTGTACTCTTCAGTTGCTTTCTTTTCTTGAGCAATCAATAGATAAAAGAAATTTATTGAGCTAAGTCTTTTTTCAAGACGTTGACAATGAGAATGTTGTTAAAAGTAAAAGAAGCTTCTGAGAAGAAAGCTTTTGAGAAGATGAATCATGAGTTTGAATAATTCAACTTTGCGTGATCTCTAGATTTGCATCTGATGCACGTTCTTTTGCTAATTCTGCAATATTTTTTCTTTCAAGAGATTGTTTCTCTCAGTTTTGATTCTTGTTGCTCTTGTTGATGATCAAAGTATTCTTCTTTTTCTCGATTATTAATTCTCTGTGAAAAACTCTGCAAATTCTTCTTGTGTAATTGATTCTCAAGAAATGAATTAATTTTCAACTGTCAACTCTGCTTAGCATAGTTCAAAGCATGCTGCATGTCAATGTACTTCATTAATTCTTAACAGAAGATCTTGCAGTCTTGCTTCGTTGAGCAAAAGTTAATATGATTAACTTGATCTTGTTTAAAAGAAGTAACTCACTCAGAAATTTGAACAATAGCACTTTCTCAGACTTCATGATTTCAACACAATTTTGAAAATGTGTCTTGTTGAATTTCAGAAAGAATGACATGCATGTTTGATTGCTTCTTTTTATAATGATATTTCATAAATCATTTGTTCAATTCTGAAGTGACTTTACATCAAGCAAGCATTATTGAAGAGTTTCAAGAAACTTCACTTATGTGATTTTACAATCTTTCTTCTTAACAGTCTTCTCAATCTGTTGAAGATAGTGCATCATCATGATCTTTACATATTTCATGATGTAATTAAGCTTGTCATCATCTTTGATGTAGTTCATCTTGATGAAGTTCAACTTTAGTTTTCTGAGAAACAACTTCAAATTCTCATCAACAATGAATTCAAACTTCTTTTCTTTTGAGAACTTATTTGAAAAAATGATCTTAGAAATAATTGCTCTCTTTTCAAAAAAGTCGTCATCGATGAAAGAACTCTTTATGACTTTAGCGATGACTTTTTTGCGAAACTTCGATTCAAGATGATCAAATGCATGACTTCATCATGTTAAAAAGTAATCAAAGTTTAACATGCAAAATGCTTGATTAAAATTTTTTAACAGAATGATGTTTTCAATGAACAACATTTCACGTCAAGCGCACATCTTCAAATAATTCTGTTATCTTTGCAAGATCTTCACGTCATCGATAATGTTTTGAATTTTGTCAAGAATGACAAATGAAAATTCATGCTTAACAACTTTCATTCTTGTCTGAAACAACATGCATTATCTTTCTTTTCTTTCTACATCGATGTGAATGCTTCTGATGTTTTCATTCAATGCTGCATGATGACAAGTCTTTAATAGATTCTTCAAACTAACGTTTGTAAAATCAGAAGATGATCAAATCAATGAAATCATGATATTGATGATGATTGCTTGACGTTGTGTAAAACTCTTCATCAAGTTCAATTGAAACTTCTCTTTATTGTTGCAAGAAGTTTAATCAAGCAGAGTGAGTGCAAACTCTGTGAAGATGATAAGAGTAAATGAGACAACGTTCTTGAAAGACATGCAAATATTGCTTTCAAAAGATGAAATTGCAACATCAAGAGAGATCATATTTTGATCATGATGCTTGAAGAATACGTCTATGATGTCAATGATGATGATTGCTTAAGTCAGAGACGCAGAAGTCTCAAGAATGAAAAGAGATTAAAATTCATTATGAAGATTAAGTGTCATATTCGAAGAATTGCTGTTTGAGTCAACGAATATTTTTTTTGATTGTACAAACTATCATCTTTGCAATAAAGTAGAGTGTTAAAATTGTGAGTAGCTTGAGAAATGCACAGTTACACTAAAGAATATGCGCGTAGATAATATGATCAAATTTGATAGTAGCTTAATAATATTTATTCATATAGAAAGTTAACACTAGACTACAAAATACAGCAGTGAATTCTTCTCTATATACTTAGAAGACTAAGCTCAAGCATCATCAATGAAGTAAGCAAGATTACATGCAACTCATGTGAAATCTCTTGAAGATTGTATATGACTTGAACTCTTATCATTGATGAAATGTTAAGAATTGTATGTGACTTAAACTCTTGATAGACTCAGAGACTCTGAGAATCGATGATAGAAATTCTCATAGACTCAGATTCTCATCTGAAAGATTGATGATAGCGTTGAAGAATAATTCTCGTGTCTGTTCTTTATTCTCTGAAAAGTTCTGACTTTCATAGATCTGAGTTTTGACAAATAGTACTTTCACATATGCTTTATCTGATGCGTCTAATTTAAGTATCAATAAAATTCTGTGAGATTGATAAATTATGTTATTGCATCATTAAATTAATTGCATGTGATAATTCAAGTAGTTGAACAGCATGATCAAGAATATGCTAACTTCTGTTTTTTGTTCTTGTTACTTGATATTTCATGATCATATCATTAATTGAACTTAGTTGAACTTACATCATGTTGAAAGATGAAGATTTGATTCAAATGTTCTTTTTGATGATCAAGAAAGTGTATTAAGTCGTTTTGATAAAAAGTTTGATAAAGAGTTTAATAGAGAGTTCAATAAAGTGTTTAATAAAGAGTTTGATAAAGTGTTTGATTGATAGAATGTTTGATCGAAAGTTTGATAGAAAGCTCAATAGAAAGCTCAGTAAAGAGCTCAGTAGAAAATTTGATAAAGCATTTGATAAAGTGTTTGATAAAGTGTTTGATAAAGTGTTTGATAAAGAGTTTGATAAAGCGTTTGATAAAGTGTTTGATTGAGAGTTTTGTAGAGAATTATAAAGAGTACTTTCTGTTGAGTTAATTAGCATGTGCTATGAAGCATATATGAAACATACTATGAAGTAGATCATAAAGCGAATGATGCTTATTTGAACGTGTCACATAAAGCATGTTTTGAAGCAATTTTGAAGCATGTTTTGAAGCGAGTAGAGTGATAAGTAGATGATTGAGTTGATAGCTGAGTTGATAGCTGAAAATGTAAATAGGCGAGTAGTGTTAGGGACTAGGGCTATGTTCGAAAGAATGTAGCCAAAGCTTGATATTGGTATATACAAAGAGGTTAACTTGCAGAGCAAACCTACTGCGATACCCAGCTTCTCTATATAGGAGCCCCATTA
>JAABUV010003941.1_pt1 | contig 18313 bp, 18 predicted proteins | sample 5559971 | NCBI WGS metagenome assembly JAABUV01 (sample SAMN10711881, study PRJNA513362) | rock metagenome | isolation source: Antarctica rocks | place: Antarctica: Victoria Land, Knobhead nord | collected 2015-12-19
ACTGCTATTACAAACCACCCGGACCCAAAACCATGCGTGCCGGATGGGCGCAATTCGCCGCCATGGCCGCCGGCTTCGCCCTCGCGGCCCAGTCAGCCGCCCAGTCAAATGTGTGAATCCCGTAGCGTCCGCCGCACGGCGTCAGCTTCGGCGACGCATTCCGGGTCTGGCTGCGGGTCGCGGCGCTCAGCTTCGGCGGCCCGGCCGGGCAGATCGCGGTGATGCACCGCATCGTCGTCGAGGAAAAGCGCTGGATCGGCGAGGCGCGCTTCCTGCACGCATTAGGCTACTGCACCGTGCTGCCGGGGCCGGAGGCGCAGCAGCTTGCGACCTATATCGGCTGGCTCATGCACCGCACGGCCGGCGGCGTGATGGCCGGGGCGCTGTTCGTGCTGCCGGGCTTCGTGTCGATCCTGGCGCTGAGCTTGGTTTACGCCGCCTATGGCAGCGTCGGGGCGGTGGCGGCCGTGTTCTTCGGGCTGAAGGCCGCCGTGCTGGCCGTCGTGCTGGCCGTCGTGCTGCAGGCGGTGCTGCGGGTCGGGCGGAGGGCCCTGCGCAACCGCGCCATGGTGGCGCTCGCGGCGCTGGCCTTTGCGGCGTTGTTCCTGTTCGCCGTTCCGTTTCCGTTGGTGGTCTTGGCGGCCGGACTGGCCGGGTTCGCGGGCGCACGCATGGGCCTGTCCGCGTTCGCTGCCGAGGGCGGGCAGGGCGATGCAGGCGGGGCAGCCGGCTCCGGGCCTGCGCTGCTGGATGCGGCCTATGGCGACGGCCTGCCGGACTACCTCCGCCCCACGGCCGGCGGCGCGCTGCGGGCCGGCGCGGTCTGGCTGGCGCTTTGGCTGGTGCCGGTCGCCTGCGTGCTGCTGGCGCTGGGCGCGGACAGCACGTTCGGCCGCATCGCCGTGTTCTTCAGCCAAATGGCCGTCGTCACCTTCGGCGGCGCGTACGCCGTGCTGGCCTACGTCGCGCAACAGGCCGTCGAGGGCTATGGCTGGCTGCGGCCCGGCGAGATGCTGGACGGGCTGGGCATGGCCGAGACCACGCCCGGCCCATTGATCATGGTGCTGGAGTTCGTCGGCTTCATGGCGGCCTACCGCGATCCCGGCGCGCTGACGCCCTGGGTCGCCGGCACGCTGGGGGCGGCGCTGGCCACTTGGGTCACGTTCGTGCCGTGCTTCCTGTGGATTTTCCTCGGTGCGCCGTTCATCGAGGCGTTGCGCGGCAACCGGGCGCTGAACGCGGCGCTGGCCGCCATCACTGCCGCGGTCGTGGGGGTAATCCTCAACCTGGCGATTTGGTTCGCGCTGCACACCCTGTTCCGGGCGCAGGCGCCGGTGCGCGGGTTTGGGCTGTCGTTCGACCTGCCGGTGCCCGGCAGCCTGGACCCTTGGGCGGCGGCGCTGTCCGTGGCCGCCGCGCTTGCGCTGCTGCGGTTCAACGCCGGGGTAATCCCGACCTTGGCCGGATGCGCCCTGGCTGGAGTCGTTTTGCACTTTGCCGGGGCCGTATGATGGCCCGTTCACGACGGCTCCGCGCGGCTACTTTGGTCCGGTGGTTGCCGCGGGCCGTCCGGAGGCGTCCAGGCCGGGATCGTGCGCCGTGCGGGGACCAGCATCCGCCTCCGGTGGCTTCGTCGCCGGGTCGATTGCGGCCCTGAAGGAGGAGATGGCCGGGCCGATGTTTTGCGCGACGAAGCTTGCGGCCAGCACGGACGGCCGCGAGAGCTCCACCTCGAACGAGCCGTAGCCCTTCATGGCGACATGGCGGAAGCGCCTTGTCTCCCCAGCCGCCCTGGCCAGGTCCGGCGGCAGGATCGCGGGCCGCCCGGCAATCCCGTGGGAGACGCGCTTGATCAGGTCCGCGTGCCAATCCCTGCCGGAGGGAACCTCCTCGTCGACCTCGAACCAGCGGGCGTCGCTCATGGCAGGCTTCTCGATCCCGGCAGGACGTGGCCGAGGAAGCGCGGCCCGCACAGGGCGACGGGCCGGATGTCGTAGTCGAGGCCAAGCCTTGCGCACTCGTCCTCCGCGAAGCCCCATGCCGCCGCGGTCGCATCGCCGTCGGGAAAATCGAGCAGAAGGTCCACGTCGCTGTCCGGGCGAAGTTCCCTGCGTGCGGCGGAGCCGTAAAGGAGGTAGCGCCCGCCGACCTCCCGAGCCCAGCGCTCCAGCGCAGGGAGCAGTTCGTCCACAGCGACGACCTTCGCGGCAATGTTCGCAGCCTTCCGCTCAGCCAGGGTCCGAACCGCCATGGCAACCTCCGGCCCGAATGTGTTCCGTGCCGAGGCCGGGCACAAGGGACAGGTGCCCACGGCGGGGTTCGGTTGCCCGGTGATTTGACAACCGCACTCCTGGCCAGGGCTGCTACTTCAGCGCATCCGATAAGCTGATCCGGCCAGTCCCAGGCTTCAGCGGCTGCGGCTGCTGCGGGCCGGGCGCCCAGGCGGTCATGCTGGCGAGCCGCAGGGTCGCCAGCATGCGGCCCTCCTGCTGGGGCGTTGCGGACAGCGCCGCGGGAAACAGGGCACGCGCCGGCACGCGGCGGTCCCGCAGCGCCACCGCGTTGCCCTCGCCGCCGGCGCGCAGGTCGCGCAGCAGCGCGAGCGGGTCGGCGTAGCGCAACGAAATCTCCTCCACGTCCGTTACTGGCAGCGCGAAGCCGGCGCGCTGCAACAGGGCGGCAAGGTCGCGCAGTTCGGGGAAGGGGGAAATGCGAGGGGACGCGCCGCCCATCAACTCGGCCTCCGCCTGGGTCAGCGCCGCGCGCAGCTCCCCCAGCGTCCCCAGCGCCGGCAGGCTGGCGAGCAACAACCCATCCGGCACCAGCGCCTGCCGCAACTGGATCAGCGCGCCCGGCAGGTCGTTCACCCAATGCAGCGACAGGCTCGCCACCACCAAATCGAAACTCCCCGGCGCGAACGGCAGCCATTCCTCGTCCGCCGCCACGCACGGCCCGCCGTTGACCGCCGCCATACGCGCCGACAGGTCGCAGCTCACCACCTCGATCCCCCGTGCCCGCAGCAAGGGCGCCACCACCCCGCGCCCGCCCACGTCCAACGCCCGGCTGAACGTGCGCGTGGTGTCGTCCAGCCGGTCCAGCAGCCGCTCGGCGCACTCGGCCAGAACATCGGCCACCTGCCCCACCGTGGCGGCGGCGCGGTCACGGTGCAGGCGCACGGCCCGACGGTCGAATACAACGGGAGCACTCATGCCGCCCCATGTGCGAATGCGCCCGCGCGATGCCAAGTTGTGACGCGCCCGCGCGATGCCAAGTTATTTTGACCGGACCGCCGCCGCTCCGTTAGGCTGCACGCAACAGCCCAGGGGACCACCCATGAACGCGCCCGCAGCTTCCGCCGCCCGCAGTGCCGCCGTCGCCGCCAGCATGAAGCGCATCAAGGCCATCGAGCACGAGCACGGCGTCACCCGCCCGGCGCTCGACGCCATCCTGGCCGAAATGCTCGCACTGGCCGAGCACGAGGCGCTGTTCCCCCAAGCCGAGTTCCCGCCGCCGCCCGACGGCGAAAAAGGTTCCAGCCGCTACCTGCTGCAAGAGGACCCGGACGGCCGCTTCGCCCTTTATCTGCTGGCGCTGAACCCCGGCAAGTCCAACAACCCGCACGACCACACCACCTGGGCCGCCATCGCCGCGGTCGAGGGCCAGGAACTCAACCGGGTGTACCGCCGCACCGACGACGCATCGGTCCCCGGCAAGGCCAGCCTGGAACTGGTCCGCGAGGTCATGGTCGAGCCGGGCCGCGGCATCGCCTTCATGCCCGACGACATCCACTCTATCCACACCTTCGGCGACAAGCCGGCGTGGCACCTGCACGTATACGGCCTGGCGCTGGAGAGGCTCGACGCGCGCCAGGGTTTCGACCCGGACCAGGGCACGGTGCAGCCCTACAACAAGGCGTTCATGACCCCCACCGCGAACCGATGAGCCAAACAGCGAAGCGCATCGACCCCGCCACCCTGCGCGGCTGGGTGCAGGACGGGCACGAGCTGGCCATCCTGGACGCCCGCGAGGAGGGCGAGTTCGGCGCGGGCCACCTGTTCTGGGCCGTGCCCTGCCCGCTGTCCCGCGCCGAGCTGCGCGTGCCGGTCCTGCTGCCGAGGATCGCAGCCCGGACCGTCTGCGTCGACGACGGGCGCGGCCTGGCAGAGCGGCTGGCGAAGCACTTGGCCAGCCAAGGCGCCACCGACCTGTATGTGCTGGACGGCGGCACCCCGGCCTGGGAGGCCGCCGGGTTTGTGCTGTTCAGCGGCGTGAACGTGCCCAGCAAAGCATTTGGCGAGTGGGTCGAGCACAACTACGGCACCGAAAGCGTCGACGCGCCCGAGCTCAAGACGTGGATCGACAGCGGGCGCGACATGGTCGTGCTCGACAGCCGGCCATTGGAAGAATTCCACCGCATGTCGATCCCGACCGGCGTCAACGTGCCCGGCGGCGAGCTCGCCTACCGCATCGGCGACCTGGCGCCCGATCCCGCGACGCTGGTCGTCGTCAACTGCGCTGGGCGCACCCGCAGCATCATGGGCGCCGAGAGCCTGCGCCGCGCCGGGGTGCCGAACCCGGTCGTCGCGCTGCGCAACGGCACCATGGGATGGGAGCTCGCCGGCCTGGAGTGCGAGCGCGGCCAGACGCGGCGCTACCAGCCCGGCCCGCCCGCGACAGCCGGCCTGGCACTCGACCGCGCCCGCGCCTTCGCCGAGGCGTCCGGCGTCGGCGTCATCGGCCCGCTCGACCTCGCGCGCTACGAGGAGGACCCGGACCGCACCCTGTATGTATTGGACGTGCGGGACCCCGCCGAATTTGCCACGATGCACCGCCCCGGCAGCCGCAGCGCGCCCGGCGGCCAGCTTATCCAGGCGACAGACCAGTGGATTGCCGTCCGCGGCGCCCGCATCGCGCTGCTGGACGACGACGGCGTTCGCGCCCGCATGGCTGGCGCCTGGCTGCGCCAAATGGGCCACCGGGACGTCTTCGTGGTGGAGGGCGGGCTGCTCGACCTCGACGCGGCCCCGGCCGTGCCGCCGCCGCTACCGCCTGCCGAGTTGGTGGCGCCCGCCGCAACCCTCGACGGAGCGCTGGTCGTGGACCTGGCCCGCAGCGTCGATTTCCGCACCGGCCATGTTCCCGGCGCCGTTTGGGGCATCCGCACCCGGCTCGACGCATTGCGTGACCGGCTGGCCCAAGCCGAGCGCATCGTCGTGACCTCGCCCGAGGGCATCCTGGCCCGGCTCGCCGTCGCCGAGCTGCAAAGCCTGGCCTCCGCCCCGGTCCAGGTGCTGGAGGGCGGCACGGCCGCGTGGATCGCCGCCGGCAACACCCCGGCCGCAGACCGCAACGACCCGCCGGATGCGGCCTGCGTGGATTTCCACCTGCGCCCTTACGACCGCAACTCAGGCGTCGAGGCGGCGATGCAGGCTTATCTCTCCTGGGAAATTAACCTCGTGCGCGAGATCGAGCGCGACGGCACGGTAGCGTTCGGGTCATGAAGCCCGGATCATGAAGTTGGGGGCGTGAACAGCCTGTGGCGGCGGGGCGCTGTGCTGCTGCTCGACGTCCTGCTGCCGCCGCATTGCCTGACCTGCGACGCGCCGGTGGGAGCGCCGGGCCAGTTCTGCGCCGCGTGCTTCCGCCGCACCACCTTCGTGACCGACCCCTGCTGCGCCTGCTGCGGCCGGCCGTTCGGCTCGCCGGCGCAGGGCGGCGTGTCCGGCCTGTGCTCGGAGTGCCGGGTGCGCCCGCCCGCCTGGACCGCTGCCCGCGCCGCGCTGCGCTACGACGACCAGACCCGGCGCATCCTGCTGCCGTTCAAGTATTCGGACCGCATCGAGACAGCGCGTGCGCTGGCGCCGCACATGGCGCGGGCAGGCGCTGCGTTGCTGCGCGCGGCGGACTGGCTGGTTCCGGTGCCGCTGCACCGCGGCCGTTTGCTGTCCCGCCGCTACAACCAATCGGCGCTGCTGGCCCAGGCGGTGTCGCGGCTCTCCGGGCGTCCCACGGTGCTGGACGGGCTGCGCCGGACGCGGGCGACGGCGTCCCTCGCGCAGAAGTCCGGCGTGCAGCGCAAGGCGGAGGTCGCCGGCGCGTTCATGGTCCGCCCGTCGCGGCAGACGCAACTTGCGGACGCGCGGGTGCTGCTGATCGACGATGTGCTGACCTCTGGCGCCACGGCGGACGCCTGCGCCCGTGCGCTGCTGGCGGCCGGCGTCGCCAGGGTGGACCTTTTAGTGGCCGCGTGCGTGGCGTCCCAGCCTTTGGATTAGGCAACTCAACCTTTAGGTTAGCATACCTTGTGCGCGGCCTCGCCGGCACATCTTGTGCGCGGCCCTGCCGGTCCCAATCCTTCAATCGTCCTTGGAGAGACCGATGTCCAAAATCGAGATGTACACCCAGCCCTGGTGCCCCTATTGCAGCCGGGCCATCGCTTTGTTGCAGAAAAAAGGCGTGACGTTCCAGGAAATCGACGCCCCGCACGGCACGCCGCAGCGCAGGGAGGCCATCGCGCGCTCCGGGCAGACCAGCGTGCCGCAGATCTTCATCGACGGCCAGCACATCGGCGGCTCCGACGACCTTGTGGCGCTGGACCGCGCCGGCCGGCTCGACCCGCTGCTCGCCGCCGCCTGAGCTTGCGCCGCGCCGCCGTCTTGCCATCTTACAGCAGCGGGGTCGATCCCGCTGATATGGACGGGTGATGATCCACTACCAGTTGCGGTGCAGCGCCGACCACACCTTCGACGGCTGGTTCCGGGACAGCGCGGCCTTCGAGGTGCAGGCGCAGCGCGGCCTGGTGTCCTGCCCGGCCTGTGGCGACACGACGGTGAACCGCGCGCTGATGGCGCCGAGAATCGCCAAGGGCAGCGCAGTGGTCGACCCGTCCGGCGCGGCGCAGGCGGCCCCGTTGCCGGAGAAAACCGGCGTCGCCGTTCCCGACCACGTGCGGGCCATGCTGCAAAAGCTGCGGGCCGACGTGGAGCGGAACTGCGACTACGTAGGCTCAGGCTTCGCCGAGGAGGCCCGGCGCATCCACAACGGCGAGAGCGACAAGCGCAGCATCTACGGCGAGAGCACCCCTGAACAGGCCGAAGCCCTGGCCGACGAGGGCATCGAGGTCGCTCGCATCCCCTGGGTTCCCCGCGCCGACGGCTAGCGCCGCTCCAGCATGGCGATGTAGTTCACCGCAAGGTCGGTTCCCGCCCGCCACTGCCGGGTCCGCACTTCGAACACCATGCCGCTGATGTCCGCCACCGGAAGTCCGGCCGCTTTGCCGTAGGCGCCGAGTTCGGCCGGGGTAACGAACCGCCGCCAGTCGTGCGTGCCGACCGGCAACAGTCGCAACACGTACTCCGCCCCGAGTTTCGCCACCGCAAGCGACCGCAGCGTGCGGTTCAGCGTGGAGATGAACAGCAACCCGCCGGGCTCGACCAACTGGGACAACAGGCGCAGGAACGCCGCTGGATCGGTGACGTGCTCGATCACCTCGAGCGCGGTCACGATGGGAAAACGCGCCTGCTCCGCAACCAGGTCCTCGGCGGCGCCAACGCGGTAGGCCAGCGGCAAACCCTGGCCGGCCGCGTGCGCCGCCGCCGCCGCGACCGTATCCGCAGCCGCGTCAAGCCCGAGCACGTCGTAGCCCAGCCGCGCCAGCGCCTCCGCCGCCAGCCCGGCGCCGCAGCCGATGTCGAGCAGCCGCACCGGCCCGCCCCGCTGCGCCTGGACACGCGCCCGAATGCGATGGTCAATCCAGCCAACCCGCAGTGGGTTCATCGCATGCAGCGCCTGCATGGGGCCGGACAGGTCCCACCACTCCGCCGCCAGCGCGTCGAACCGCGCCACCTCCTCCGCAACGACCGATCCGGCCGTCCGTGTGCTGGGTTGCGCGTCTGCCATGTTGCCCTGCGCTGTTTTCGATGAGTATGTGAGCCGGTAGGGGCACCGCCGCAACGGCAACGCCCGCACCGAAGGGTACGAAGCAGGCATGGCGCGGATCGTGATGAAGTTCGGCGGGACCTCGGTGGCCGACCTCGACCGCATCCGCAGCGCCGCCAGCCGGGTGCGGCGCGAAGTGGCGGCGGGGCACGAGGTCGCGGTCGTCGTCTCCGCCATGGCCGGCACCACCAACCAACTGGTCGCCTGGTGCGCGGCGCTGGCCCCGCTGCACGACGCCCGCGAGTACGACGCCGTGGTGGCGACGGGCGAACAAGTCACGGCCGGCCTGATGGCAATCGCCCTGCAGGCGCTCGGCGTGGACGCGCGCTCCTGGGCCGGCTGGCAGGTCGGCGTCCACACCGACGGCGCCCACGGCAAGGCGCGCATCGAGTCGGTGGACGGCCACACGCTGCTGGCGGCGATGGTGGCCGGGCAAGTTCCGGTGGTGGCGGGCTTCCAGGGGCTGGGGCCGGACCAGCGCGTTACCACCCTGGGGCGTGGCGGATCGGACACATCGGCGGTCGCACTTGCCGCCGCCCTGCGCGCCGACCGCTGCGACATCTATACGGACGTTGACGGCGTTTACACCACCGATCCGCGCATCACCGCCCGCGCGCGTAAATTGGACAAAATCGCGTATGAAGAGATGCTGGAGCTCGCTTCGGTGGGGGCAAAGGTATTGCAGACCCGTAGCGTGGAGCTGGCGATGAAGGAGCGCGTGCGGGTCCAGGTGCTCTCAAGCTTCGTCGACGTGCCTGGAACCATGGTGGTGGATGAGGACGAGATCGTGGAAAGCGCAATAGTATCCGGCATCGCCTACTCGCGCGACGAGGCCAAGATCACGCTGCGCCACGTGCCCGACCGCCCCGGCGTTGCCGCCGCCATCTTCGGGCCGCTCGCGGAGGCGCAGGTGAACGTCGACATGATCGTGCAGAACGTGTCCGCCGACGGCACCACCGACATGACCTTCACCGTCGGCCGCGCCGACCTGCCGCGTGCGCAGGCCGTGCTGGCCGAGCACCGCGGCGCCATCGGCTCCAGCACCGTGCTGCTGGACCCGGACGTGGCGAAGATCAGCGTCGTGGGCGTCGGCATGCGCAGCCATGCCGGGGTCGCCAACATCATGTTCAGCACGCTGGCGGGCAAGGGGATCAACATCCAGGTCATCTCGACCAGCGAGATCAAGGTCAGCGTGCTGATCGCGGCGGAGTACACCGAGCTTGCAGTGCGCGCGCTGCACACCGCTTACGGCCTCGATGCCGCCTGACGCCGCCAGCCCGGCCGATTACATCGGCCCCGACAGCGGCAGCCTGTTGGCTCGGGCCGAGTTCGACCGCCTGTCGGACCGTGGGCGGCGCTTCCTCGGCAGCCAGGTCGCGATCATGGGCGGCGCCATGAGCTGGGTCAGCGAGCGGACCCTGGTTTCCGCCATCAGCAACGCCGGCGGCTTCGGCGTCATCGCCGGCGGCTCCATGGGGCCGGATGCGCTGGCCCACGAGATCGCCGCCACCCAGGCGCTCACAACCCGGCCGTTCGGCGTCAACCTCATCACCATGCACCCGCGCCTGCTCGACCTGATCCAGGTCTGCCTGCGCGCCGGCGTCGGCCATGTCGTGCTGGCCGGCGGCGTGCCGAGCGGCGCCGCGGTGCGCGCCGTGAAGGACGGCAGCCGCCTCGTGTGCTTCGCCTCCGCCCTCGTGCTGGCGCGGCGCATGGTGCGGCTCGGCGCCGACGCCCTGGTGATCGAGGGCTCGGAGGCTGGCGGTCATATCGGCCCGGTGTCGCTCGCCGTGCTGGCGCAGGAGATCCTGCCGCATGTCACGGAGGTTCCTGTGTTCGTCGCCGGCGGCATCGGCCGGGGCGAGGCGATTTTGGCGTTCCTCGAAATGGGCGCCGCCGGGGCGCAGCTCGGCACCCGGTTCGCCGCCGCCACCGAGAGCATCGCCCACCCGCGGTTCAAGCAGGCTTTCATTCATGCCCGCGCCCGCGACGCGCTGCCCAGTGTGCAGCTTGATCCGCGCTTCCCCGTCATTCCCGTGCGCGGCCTGGTCAACGCCGGCACCCAGGCCTTTCTGCGGCACCAGGCGGCGGCGATGGCGAGCGTCGACTCCGGCGAGCTGACGCGGGAGCAGGCGCAGTTGTCGGTCGAGCACTTCTGGGCGGGCGCATTGCGCCGCGCGGTGGTCGACGGCGACGTGGAGCATGGCTCGGTGATGGCCGGGCAGTCGGTCGGCATGGTGACGGCGGAGCAGCCGACGGTGGAGATCATCGCCGAACTTGTGGGCCAGGCTTGCCGGGCGATTTCCGCCCGGCACGACGCGGCCCGGCACTAGATGCTACAGACCCGCCGCCTGCTGTCCCGGCTGCGCGACATGATGGCGCTCGGCCTGTCGTTGAGCGGCACCGGCGGCGTGCCGCTCGGCGACCTGGCGGCGCTGGTTGCCAGCGAGATGGTGGCCGAGGTCTGCACCATCTACGCCATGCGGCCCGGCGACCTGCTGGAACTGGCCGCCACCCACGGCCTCAACGCCGAGGCGGTCGGCCGCACCCGGCTGCGGGTGGGCGAGGGCATCGTCGGCATCGCCGCCGCCACCAGCGCCGTGCTGAACCTGCCGGACGCGCAGAACCACCCGGCCTTCGCCTACCGCCCCGAGACCGGGGAGGACCCGTTCGCCTCCCTGCTGGCCGTGCCGGTGCGCCGCGGCGGCCGGGTGCTCGGCGTGCTCGCGGTGCAGAACCGCGCGCCGCGGCGCTACGGCGACGACGAGGTGGAGCTGTTGGAGACCGTCGCCATGCTGCTGGCCGAGGTGCTGGCCGCGGCCGGCGCGTCGGACGGGGCGGATCAGGGCATCGGCGCCACCATGCCGCGGCAGTTCCAGGCGACGCCCTTGGCGCCGGGCATCGCGATCGGCCCCGTGGTGCTGCACGGCGCCGGCGCCCCGCTGCGCCGGCTGTTGGCGGATGACCCTATCCAGGAAGCCAAACGCCTGGATCTCGCCATCGAGTCCATGCGCCAGACGCTTGACGACCTGATCGAGACCCGGCTGCCCACCGGCGACGGCCCGCGGGAGGTGCTGGAGGCCACCCGCCTGGTCGCGGCCGACAGCGGCTGGATGCGCCGCGTGCGGGAGGCGGTCGCGAATGGGCTGACAGCCGAAGCCGCCGTTCACCGCGCCGCCAACGAGCTGCGCGACCGCATGCGGCGCATCGCCGACCCTTATCTGCGGGAGCGGCTGGCGGACATGGAGGATTTGGCCGGGCGCCTGCTGGCGGCGCTGGACGGCGGCGAGGCGGTGCCGGCAATCCCGCGGGGCGCCATCCTGTTCGCCCGCCGGCTCGGCCCCGCGCAGTTGCTGGAGTGGCACGCCCGCGGCATCGGCGGCGTCGCGATCGAGGAGGGCAGCTCGGCCGGGCACGCCGCCATCCTGGCCCGCGCGCTCGGCCTGCCGGCGCTGGGCGGCGTGCGCGGCCTGCTGGCGGCGGTGGAGGAGGGCGACGACGCGGTGCTGGACGCCGACGAGGGGCAGTTGATCCTGCGCCCGGACAACGAGGTTCGCACCGCCTATGCCCGCGCGCTGGACACCCGCTTGCAGATCGAGGCCGGCTATGCCGCGCAGCGCCACCGGCCGGCGCGCACGGCGGACGGCGTCGCGCTGAGCCTGATGCTCAACGTCGGCCTGGCGCGGGAGGTCGAGCACCTCGACAGCACCGGGGCCGCTGGGATCGGGCTGTTCCGCACCGAGATCGCGATGCTGGCCCGCGGCGAGATCGTCGACGTGCCGGAGCAGGCGGCGCTGTATTCCAGGGTGCTGGACGCTGCTGGGGACCGGCCGGTGCGGTTCCGCACGCTGGACCTGGGCGGCGACAAGCTGCTGCCGGACGCGCCGCGCCAGGCGGAGGAGAACCCGGCCATGGGCTGGCGCAGCCTGCGCGTCGGGCTTGACCGTCCGGCGCTGCTGCGCCGGCAGCTTCGCGCCCTGCTGCTGGCGGCGCAGGGCCGGACGCTGTCGGTCATGTTCCCCATGGTCGCGACGGTGGCCGAGTTCTGCGCCGCTCGTGGGCTGCTGCTGGCGGAGGCGGCGCGGGTGCGCCCGGCGCCGGAGCGGCTGCTGGTCGGCAGCATGATCGAGGTGCCGGCTTTGCTTTGGCAGCTTCCCGCGCTGATGGCGGAGGTGGATTTCGTGTCGATTGGGTCGAACGACCTGATGCAGTTCCTGTTCGCCGCCGACCGCGGCACGCCGGGGCTTGCTGGCCGCTACGACCTGCTGTCGCCGCCGGTGCTGGACGCGCTGGACCGCGTGTGCGCCGAGGCCGCGGCTGCTGGGGTCGACGTTTCGCTCTGCGGCGAGCACGCCGGCCGGCCGTTGGAGGCAATGGTGCTGGCGGCGCTGGGCATCACCAGCTTGTCGATGCCTGCTGCTGGCCTGTTGCGGCTGAAGGCGGCGTTCGCCTCGGTGCAGTTGGCCGAGCTGCGGGCGGTGCTTGCGGCGGCCCGGCGCAATGCGGCCGGCCAGGCGAGCCTGCGGGCGCCGCTCACGTCTTGGGCGCGGGAGCATGGTCATTTGGCGTGATTGAGTGCTTGGGTAGTGTCTCGGGGCCAGGGCGGTCGGTAGATTAGGGCAACTGATATTAATGGCTGGAAGGAAGCCAGTGCCAGGTTCGGAAACTACTTAAATAGTGAACGATCTGGGACCAAGGACGATCGGCGTAGGTATATCCCGAACCTGTCTTTGTTGATCTATGGTCCTTTAATATCTCAACTCGGATCGAGCAAAGCGGACAGCGAGCTGAACCCGTGTCCACGCAAACAGGGGAAGATCACCCTAGACCTCCCCCAAACGCCTGCTTAAACGCTCCGCCTCGACTATGCTCCGAGTCTATCCGCCGATGACACGGATGATTTTACGGAGGGCGGCCGGATTGAAGCTAACCCACCTCAGCGGAAATGAGCGAATTCATGGAGTGTGCGAGTTTCTCATGAATTTTTGTTCTCTGCTTGCTTAGTAAATCTACCGGTTATCGAAGGCAACGGTCAAATTAACTTTGAATACTCTAAGCAGTATTTTGACATCTGTATGCTACACGGTTTGGCTACGGGCAATATATGGAGAGTTAAATGAATTTTATCTACTACCGTATGGCCCTACTCGCGTCTGCGTTGTTTGGTTTCGCTAGTTGCGCGGCTCCCCCTATAGCAGATGATGCTGTGGTCGGCACCGCAATGGCAGAGAACGCTGTAGGCGAGAGCTGCGCGACTAAGCTTTCACCAGAAGCCAACTTGGTCTATCGCGCCGCGGTACCAGACATGCGCCGTGATGCCGACCTACCAAGTCTCCTACGCGAGAAAGTGATGTATATGGTCTTCAGTGATCAGCTCCAGCGCAGCGCCGCCCGACCAGCGGCCGAGCAGGCGGCAGCTTGCCTGCAATTACAGCGGCGCTGAGGCCTTGGGGGACCGTGTGAGGCTGGTGGGGCCACGGGACCATGCCTGTATGTCCAGGATGAATAGGTCTCTGCCAGCCTTACCGTCCGATGCCAGCCGCCAAGAGTTCCAACTTAGAGATAGATGCAGCCTAAAAAAGCTTGTTGTCAGTGTGTTAAAGGGTTCTGAGTGCTGCTAAGTCAGCACTCTCGATCATCGATCCGAAGTGCGCCGATGATTATGAAACCGCCCTTGATCAGCCCGTTAAACTGAAATCGCCTGCGGACGCAGTCTATATAAAGTCCAGGGCCTGTGTTGGGAGCAACGCCTGAAACGCCTCGTTGACATGCCGCTGACCAAGCTAGCTCGCGGGCGTCGTTCGCGTCCTAGACTAGGGAGCACGACCACCTGCTCTGATCCCGGAGAACCCCGAAAATGGCAGACCAAGCAGACGCCGCCAGCTTCCCGAAATCGGCTGGTATCCTGTTCGGCCTCGGCCTTGGCGGCTTCTTCGATGGCATTGTCCTGCACCAAGTGCTCTAGTGGCACCATATGCTGAGCAATTGGTATCCAGTCGACACTCTCGGCAACCTGAAGCTCAACACCGTTTGGGACGGCCTGTTCCACAGCAGCACCTATGTCTTCGTCGTCGTCGGGCTGTTCATCCTGTGGCGCGCGGCCCACCGGCGGCACCTCGCCTGGTCCAGCAAGCTGCTGGCCGGCACCCTCCTGCTCGGATGGGGCATCTTCAACCTGGTTGAGGGAGTGGTGGACCATGAGCTGCTCGGCGTTCACCACGTCAACGAACTTGTTCCGCAGAACCAGCGCATCTATTGGGACGTCGCCTTCTTGGCCTGGGGGTTCGCCATGCTCGTCGGCGGTTGGGTGGTCATGCAGGCCGGGCAGCGTGAGACGAGGGCGGCCTGATGGGCAGCGCAGTGGAGAGGGAGGGAAAGAGCGGAGCCGGGCGCTTGCGCGCTGCCTTGCCTTGGAGCGGCCTCGGCGTTGGCCCTCTGGCTGCGACTGCTCCGGTGTGGCGGCTGCCCCTGCTCGGGCTCAATCCAACGCTCGACGAACTGCTGCGGATGCGCTGCTTCGGAACCTCGCCGCCGGTGGCCCGCCCGCAACAATAAGCAGAACTGGCCACGATCCCAGGTTGAATGCAACAAAGGTTGCAACAGTTACGTTAGTGTAGCTTAATCAGGCCGTGCATCGGCGTCGAGGTGCCAGGGCTCCGGGAGGCGAGTGGGATGATGTCCTCTGGCGATCATGACGCGGACGGCCCGGCGCTGGGCGCGTCCCGCGTCGGCGCAGAGTTGCGGGCGGCGCGGCTGCGGCTCGGCTTGGCCCTGCCGGACGTCGTCGCCAAGCTCCGTATCCGGCTGCGCTTCCTGCAGGCCATCGAGGAGGGCCGCGTGGCCGACCTGCCCGGCCAGGTCTACGCCGTCGGCTTTGTCCGCAGCTACGCGGCGTTGCTCGGCCTGGATGCCGCCGACGCGGCGCGGCGCTTCCGGGCCGAGGCGCATGAGGGGGACCGCAAAACCGAGCTGGCGTTCCCCGTTCCCATGCCGGACCGCGGCGTGCCGGCCGGCGCGGTGGCGCTGCTGGGCGTGCTGCTGATGGCCGGGGCCTACGCCGGCTGGTATCGCATGTCTGGCGACAGGCCGGTTTCGGCCGAGGTGGTCCCTGCGGTGCCGGAGCGTCTGGCAGCGCTCGCCGACCAGGACGCGCCGCCGTCCAGCCTGTCGCCGCAGGTTGCCTCCATCATGCCGAATCCGTCCACCTCGGCGCTTGCCGCACCCATGCCGGCTGCGCCGTCCCCCGCTGTGCTGTCTCCTGCTGCGCCGCCCCCCGCTGCACCACCTTCCGTCGCCTTCCTCCCTCCCGTTTTGCCGCCCTCCATCTTGTCAGCCCTCGCCGCCCCCGACCCGCCAGCAGCCCCGGCAACTCCCGAGGCCCGCATCGTGCTGCGGATAAAGGCCGAAGCCTGGGTCCAGGTCAGGGAGCGCCAAGGCCCGGTGCTGCTGAGCCGCATCATGCGCGCGGGCGACAGTTGGCCGGTGCCGAACGGGACGCAGTTGCTGCTCTCGACCGGCAACGCCGGCGGGACCGAGTTGCTGGTCGACGGACAGGCCACCCCTGCGCTGGGCAGCGCGGGCGCCGTCCGCCGCGACGTGCTGCTGGACCCTGATGCGCTGAAAGCCATCTCGACGGCACAGCCTCCGGCGCAGTAGAAGCGGCGGCGCACAGCTATATATAGACGAAGGCGCCGGGCGTCCGGCGCGGGGAGCCACCATGAGCTATCGCCCGTATCAGCAGATCGAGCGCCGGAAGTCCCGCCAGATTCATGTGGGCAACGTACCCGTAGGCGGCGACGCGCCGATCACCGTGCAGACCATGACCAACACGCTGACCACCGACGTGCCCGGCACCGTGGCGCAAATCCGCCGCGCCGAGGAGGCCGGGGTCGACATCGTGCGGGTGTCCTGCCCGGACCAGGAAAGCTCGCTGGCGTTGAAGGACATCGTGCGCCAGGTGTCGGTGCCAATCGTCGCCGACATCCACTTCCACTACCGCCGGGCGATCGAGGCGGCGGAGAGCGGGGCCGCGTGCCTGCGCATCAACCCCGGCAACATCGGCAGCGCCGAGCGGGTGCGCGAGGTCATCAAGGCCGCGCGCGACCATAATTGCAGCATGCGGATCGGCGTGAACGCGGGCTCGCTGGAGCGGCACCTGTTGGAGAAGTATGGCGAGCCGAACCCGGAGGCGCTGGTCGAGAGCGCCTTGGAGCACGCCAAGATATTGCAGGACAATGATTTCCACGAGTTCAAGATCAGCGTGAAGGCGTCCGACGTGTTCATGGCCGTCGCTGCCTACCAGCAACTCGCTGAGGTTTGCGACCACCCGTTGCATATCGGCATCACCGAGGCCGGCACCAAGCGGGCAGGGACCGTGAAGTCGTCCATCGGCCTGGGCAGCCTGATTTGGGCCGGCGTCGGCGACACCCTGCGCGTGTCGCTGTCGGCCGAGCCGGAGGAGGAGGTCCACGTCGGCTGGGACATCCTGAAGTCGCTCGGCGTGCGGCACCGCGGCGTCAAGATCATAAGCTGCCCGTCCTGCGCCCGGCAGGGCTTCAACGTGATCGCGACGGTGGCGACGCTGGAGGAGCGGCTGGCGCACATCAAGACGCCGATCACGCTGTCGATCATCGGCTGCGTGGTGAACGGCCCCGGCGAGGCGCTGATGACCGACATCGGCGTGACCGGCGGCGGCAACGGGCGGCACATGGTCTACCACGCCGGCCGCACCGACCACACGATCGATGGCGGCGACATGGTCGAGCACATCATCGCCACCGTCGAGCGCAAGGCCGAGGAGCTCGCCGCCGCGGCCCCGGTCGTGGCGCCCACTGTGGCAAAGGTCGCAGCGGAGTAGCATGGCTGACCTGCAACCGGTCCGCGGCACACGGGACCTGATCGGCGAGGACCAGCGTCGCCACGCCCATGTTGTCGACACTGCCCGGCGCGTGGCCGCGCTGTACGGCATGGACGAGTGGGCCACGCCGATCTTCGAGGAGACGCGCGTGTTCGCCCGGACCCTGGGCGACACCTCCGACGTGGTGACGAAGGAGATGTACACCTTCGACGACCGCGGCGGCGACAGCATCACGTTGCGCCCGGAGAACACCGCCGGGGTGTGCCGCGCGCTGATCAGCAACGGGCTGACGCAATCGCTGCCGCAGAAGGTGTTCTACGCCGGGCCGATGTTCCGCTACGAACGCCCGCAGAAGGGCCGTTACCGGCAGTTCCACCAGATCGGCGCCGAGCTGATCGGACCCGTCGAGCCGCTGGCGGACGCCGAAGTTATTGTGCTCGGCTGGCAGGTGCTGCGGGCGCTGGGCGTGGACGGGGACACGGTGCTGGAGTTGAACACGCTTGGCGACGCTGCGAGCCGGAGCGCCTACCGCGAGGTGTTGGTGGCGTATTTCAGCGCGCACCGGGAGGCGCTGTCGGCCGATAGCCAGGACCGGCTGGAGCGCAACCCGCTGCGTATCCTGGACAGCAAGGACGCGGGCGACCGCGCGCTTGTCGAGGGTGCCCCGACCATCCAGGCGGTGCTGACGCCCGAGGCGGCGGCGTTCTACGACGGGCTGCGGTCCCATCTGGACCGGCTGCGCGTGCCGTTCCGAGAAAATTCGCGCATCGTGCGCGGTCTCGACTACTACAACCACACGGCGTTCGAGTTCGTGACGGACCAGCTTGGCGCACAGGGCACCGTGATGGGCGGCGGACGCTATGACGGCCTGGTCGCGCAGATGGGCGGCCCCGCGATCCCCGCCGTCGGCTGGGCCGCAGGGGTGGAGCGCCTGGCCATGCTGCTCGATGCGCCGCCTGCGCCGCCTGCACCAGTGGCGGTGATCCCCGTGGGCGGGGCGGCCGAGGAGGAGGCGGCGCTTGACACCCTGCAAGCCCTGCGCAACGCCGGCATCCGGGCCGAGATGGCCTACCGCGGCAACCTCAAGCGCCGGATGGAGCGCGCCAACCGCATCGGCGCCCGTGCGGCGGTGATCATCGGCGAGGCCGAGCTTGCGCGCGGCGTGGCGCAGTTGAAGGATTTGGCGACCGGCGCGCAGTCAGAGGTTGAGTTGGCCGAATTGGCGGCGAAGCTGGCATGAGCGGCAGTTTGGACTACAAGCTCGACCGCATCGTTGGACGGGCGGCGGAATTGCGGTCGCAGTTGAGCGAGGGCCTGGGCGGCGACGGGTTCTCCCGCGCCAGCAAGGAGCTGTCGGAACTGGCACCCATCGTGGACCGCATCGACGAGCTGCGCGGGGCCGAGCGGGCGAACGCCGAAGCGGAGGCGATGCTGTCCGATCCCGAGATGAAGGACCTCGCCGAGGCCGAACTCTATGAACTTAAGGAGAAGCTGCCGGCGCTCAGGCACGAAATCCGC
>JAABUV010003942.1_pt1 | contig 18303 bp, 13 predicted proteins | sample 5559971 | NCBI WGS metagenome assembly JAABUV01 (sample SAMN10711881, study PRJNA513362) | rock metagenome | isolation source: Antarctica rocks | place: Antarctica: Victoria Land, Knobhead nord | collected 2015-12-19
CCCTTACGTGTTACTCACCCGTCCGCCACTATCTCCCCTCCCGAAGAACAGAAGACCGTTCGACTTGCATGTCTTAGGTGCGCCGCCAGCGTTCGTCCTGAGCCAGGATCAAACTCTCCATTACAGTATGGGCTCTTGAGCCCAGTGCAATGCAAAATAGAAAAGCTCACACAAACCTAGCACGCCAGGGCTATTGCCGTCCCTGGCGAACCGTTGTTTCTCTCGTTCTTCAGCTTTTAACGTGCCGCGCCTTTTTAGGGGCGCAACGTTAAATATACTACGACCCTCGACGCGTGTCAAGAGGCAAAATCGGGCGAAAATGGGGCTGTCGACATCCGTATCCGTCTATCCACTATGTTTGAAGGCCGCCTCACGCATAGTCAGAGGTTCGCCCTCTTGTTGTAAGACGGCGCTGATGACCTCGCCGGCAATGAGCGTGGAGTCACCCGTGACGAGCCGGCCGGTCACGCGGCATTCGACATACCCGAGGGTAGCGTCGAGAATGGGCAGGCCAGATGGGCTCATTGTGTGAGGGAGCCCAGCCAGTTTGTCGCCCGCACGGGCGCGCGGTTTACCTAGTGCGCCGGCCAGGTCACGCTGTCCCGTGGCGAAAGGGGCGACCGCGAAGAGTCCCGAAGCGAGGATGATGGGCAGCGAGGCGCTGTCGTTCTCCACCGACAGCGCGACCATCGGCGGATCGAACGATATCTGCGTGATCCAGTTGGCGGTAAAGACGTTGGCGTCGCCTTCGTATGCGCAGGTCACGGCGTAGAGCCCATAGGTAGACAGGCGGAGGACCGCCTTCTTGGCCGTCTGGTCGAGCATTTGTAGTACCTCACTGGCTGAATCTGGCCTACGATAGTGGTTAGTGGTTAGTAGTTAGTAGTTAGAACTAACTACTAACTACTAGCTCCATCCTTTGTCCCCGTTAGCTGGGCGCTGACGTCCCAGAGCCGCCGGGCCGCCGACTCGTCGTAGGACTGTTTAGCGGATTTTTTCTCCTTCTTGTTGGCGAAGTATTTGCCGCTGACGCCCTCGACCAGGGGGGATGAGGCCAGGAAGACTGACGTTTCGGCGCCCTTCTCGGGGCTGATCGCGAAGACCTGGCCGGCCTTGATCAACGCTTGCAGCGCTCCGCTGTTGTTTTGCGCGAAGCCGGTCGCGACGAAGCCGGGGTGCAGGCAGTTGGCGGTCACGCCCGTGCCTTGTAGGCGGCGCGCCAACTCGTAGGTAAAGAGGACGTTGGCGAGCTTGGCCTGGCTGTAGGCGCGCCAGCCGCTGTAGCGCTTGGCACCCTGCAAGTCGTCGAAGTCGATCTTGCCCGTGCCCTGCGCCCCCGAGGACACGTTGATGATGCGCGCTGGAGCGCTCCGCTCCAACACCGGCAGCAGGAGCGTGGTCAGGAGAAAGTAGGCCAGATGGTCGAGCGCGAACGTCATCTCGAGGCCGTCGACGGTCGTCTCGCGCTTGCTGAAGACGCCGCCGGCGTTGTTGACGAGTACCTGTAGCTGGTCGTACTTGTCGGTGAAGGTCCTGGCGAGGTCGCGGATCGACTCTTGTGACGAGAGGTCGGCTTGCATGAACTCGACCTTGTCGTTGGCGCTGCGCCGCTTGATTTCGGCGACGGTCTCCTCGCCCTTTTGTCGATTGCGCCCGACGGCGACGACCGTCGCGTCCATCTGGGCCAACTCACGGGCTGTCACGCGCCCGATACCTGATGTCGCGCCTGTCACCAGGCACACCTTGCCGCTCATGATTCCGCTCAATGCAGTGTTCCTTTAGCTATCAGCCGCCAGCTATCAGCTGTCAGCCCTTTTGTTGGTTGTCACAGCGTCCCGTTGTGCCAATACCGTGCCACGATCCATAGCGGGTACGTTGTCGACAGCTAATGGCTGACGGCTGATAGCTGACGGCTGATAGCTGTCACCGGATTCGGGCTCACGGACGGTCGTCGCGACGACGACGGAGACCGCGACGAGGACGATCGCGGTGACCAGGAAGACCAGGCGCAAGTTGAAGGCGCCGAGACCGCCGCCGACCAGCGGTCCGATAGCGATGCCGAACGATGACGCCGAGGCGATCATGCTGAAGGCCGAGGCGCGGCGGTTTTCGGGCGCCACCAGACCGACGATGGCGGTGGCGCTGGGCATGGCCATGCCGAGGCAAAACCCGACGGCGGCGCGCACGATGATGAGTTGCCACACCGATTGCGCGAAGAACGCTGGGATGTAGGCCACGCCCGCCAACGCTATCGAGACCACGAGCACACGCCGGTAGCCGAAGCGCGTCTGGAGCCGCTGGACGACCGACGAGGAGAGCGCGGCGCAAACTCCCGCGATAGCCAGGATCGTGCCGACGGCCGTGGCCGTCTGTGGCTGGCCGTGCAGCATGGGGACGCCGCGCAGGTGGGGCACGAAGAGCGCCAGGATGGGCGCCGGCACGACGTTGCCGAACTCAGCCATGAATAGCACCAGCGCCATGGCTGGTAGGCCCGCCACAGTGGCGATGCCGCGTAGGTTGGCGATGGGACGCACGCGGACGCCGCCCGTCGTCACGGGGCGCTTGAAGTCTTCGTCGACGAAAAATATGACGAGGAGGGTCGCCGCGAGCAGCATGCCCGCGCCGACCGCGAAGGTGCCGTGGAAGCCCAGGCGATCGTCGAGGAAGCCGCCCACGAGTGGGCCGACCGCCGCGCCCATGAACACGGCCGACTGCATCATGCCCATGCTGAAGCCCATCTTGTCGCGCGGTGTGACCGAGGCGACGAGAGCCTGCGAGGCCGAGACCGAGCCGGTGAAGATGCCTTGTAGGATACGTAGCGCCAGCACGAACCAGATATTCGGCGCGACGATGAGCAGTCCCGTGGTGCAGACGCCGGCCGCCATGGCGCGTACGACCATGGGCTTGCGCCCGTAACGGTCGGCCAGCGCGCCCCAGACCGGCGCGACAAAGGCCATGGAGATGGAGAGGGCAAAGCTGATCACGCCCGACCAGATCGGCACGGCGGGTCCATGCACACCAAGGGTCTGGATGTAGAGGGGCAGGAAGGGGAAGACGAACGAGAAGCCGATCAGCGCCATCATCTGGGCGAAGAACAGAACGTATAGGATGCGGCGCCATCTACTCATTGTTCTTTAATCGTACCATGCTCGGCCCCACTCTCTTGGGTGCGCGCCACTTTTTCGCGCCGGGTCTCTACTGGGACCGCCGCGGTCCCCGCGGCCTGCCGCTGCAGGCGACCATGGTGCTTCTGGCCGACGCCGTGGGCGCGACCGTGTGCCGCCGGGACGGCGGCGGTCCCAGTAGAGACGGTCAGCAAGCCAGTTACCGCGAAAATGTGGCGCGCACCCCACTCTCTTGTACAGGTGTACAAGTAAGTTTCGATGGACGATAATTAGGGTGAGAGAGATAGAGCGGAGGAAGGTACGGCGGAGATGGCCGAAGCGCGCGTGATCTCGGCGGAGATACTGGCCCCGTGGGCGGAGGTCGTCCCGGATGTTGGGCCCATGACTGTGGCCGATCTGCTTGCCCTGCCGGACGACGGTTGGCGATACGAAGTCGTGGAGGGAGTGCTGGTTCGAGTGGCGGGAAGTGGGGCGAAAGCAACAACGGTCGGCCGGCGTTTGGCCGCTCGATTGGGCGACTATGTGGACGAGCGCGACCTTGGTCTGGTCACGGGCGCCGATGGGGTATTCAAGTTCCTTGGCGCCGAAACAGGCCTACTCCCCGATGCGGGATACCTTGCCTCGGAGCACGCTGACCTCATCGCTATCGCCGACCTGAGTAAGCCCATCCCCTTCCCGCCAGATCTGGCCGCCGAGGTGGCTTCGCCCTCGCAGGGGTCCGACGTCATGGCGGCCAAGGCGCGGCAATATCTCCGTGGCGGGACCGCCCTCGTGTGGGTCCTGTGGCCGGAGCGAGGAGAGGTCGATGTGTGGCGGCCGGATGACCTGCGGCCACGCCATCAGGACATGCGCCCCTCTGTAACCTTACGTGCGGACGCGGGTGATGTGCTCGATGGCGAAGGTGTCGTGCCAGGCTTCTCGTACCCCGTGGCCCCCTTATTCGTCATGCGGCGTGGACATCCCGCGCGCTAACGTCCCACCGCCAAAGATAGTGCCTATAGCGGCCCCAGTAAGTGAGGCGCACAGGTTCACCGTGTCGTTGGTCATGATAGGCAGCCCGCGTGTGAGCGTGAGCGCGGGGGGACTATCGTCGTGCCGGTGACCGCGGTCTTCGGTGCGCTGGGCGCATAAGCGGCACACGTAGACGGCCTGTAGCGTGGCGCCGAGCACGCTGTCGGCCAATGAACCAGCCATCCCCGCTGCGGCGATGCCCAGCGCGTGCGCCGGCTGACGACGGTAGAGGGTGGCGGAGGCGACGCCGACGAGGCCCGCGCCGGCGAGCGAGGCGACGAGGCCGAGCGGGGTGACCGCGCCGGAAACGCCGGGGGGCGCGGCCTGCCTGGTTGTGATCATACGTGGTGGCGCCTTACTACGCCGGCCGATCTCTGTGGCCCAGGTATCAGCGTTGGCGGCGGCGAGCGCGCCCGCGTAGGCGGCCATGACGCGCGGCGAACGAGTACGCAGGCTCAACAAGGCGAATGTCGCCGGGACACCGCCGTTGGCAAGTACCTGCGCCAGCGTCCGACGTGGGCCGCTCTGATCCCGCGTCTGTGTCTTCGCCGTCGTGTCGTCCCGCCTGGGCGAGCGCGAGAGGAGGGTGGAACTGCCAAAGAAGACGAGGAGTAAGGTCGACGCGCGCGGCCCACCCGCCCCGCACACGGCCGTGCCGATGGCTGCCGCGCCCGCGGCGCCCGAGGACGAGAGCGCGTCACGCCGCCACGCCGCCACGCCCACGCCCGACGCCAGGATAGCCGCGGCGAACCAGCGGCGCCGGTCATTCTCCATCGCACCTCCACGTAAGCGAGCGTATCTACTGGGAGCGTCGGCTCTCGCTGCGCTGCCAGCCGGCAAACGGTCGTGAGCGAGCGTGTCGGCGCTAGCACGCGTCATGGACATGACGGTATGCCGGCTAGAAGCCGGCGCTCCCAGTAGATACGGTCACTCGCCCCTCGTCACTCGCCCCTCGTCACTCGCCACTCGTCACGCTGTACGCTCAGTGAAGCGTTGCTCGAAGGTACGCAGCGGCGCCAGCGCCGCGTCATCGAGGTGCGCCGTGGTCAGGGCGTGCAGTGCGGCCTCACGGTAGCGGCGCAGGTAGTCGCGCGTCAGACCGCGCGCGTTCGCGCGGTCGAGTAGGGCCAATATCTCGCCCGTGTCGCCGTCGCCGTTGCTGTGCTGGGCGTACAGCGCGTCCAGGCGCGCACGGTCGGTGGGGGCGCTGTGGGCCAGGGCCAGCAGGATGGGCAGAGTCTTCTTACGTGAGGTGATGTCGCTGACCGCGCTCTTGCCGGTGACCCGTTCATCGCCCCAGATGCCCAGGATGTCGTCCTGCATCTGGAAGGCCATACCCAACTCACGGCCGAACCGCGCGGCGGCGTCGACCCGGTGGGCGTCGGCTCCGGCCGCGCGCGCTCCGATCGCGGCCGCGGCCCCAATGAGCGTGGCGGTCTTGCCCTCGATCATGCCCAGGTAGTCCTCGACAGACACGTTCGCGACGCGCTCGTCCTGCAAGGCCATGTCGCGGTGCTGGCCTTCGGCCAGACGCAGCGTCGCCGTCTCGAAGGTATGCATAACGTCTATGAAGGCGGTTGGATTTGTCTCGCGCAGCGGCGAGCGGAACAGGGCGAGGTGGGCCAGCGCGTAGAGGCCGTCGCCCGCGTTGATGCCGATGGGCGCGCCCCAGATCGCCCATACGGTCGCGCGGTGGCGTCGCGTCGCGCTGCCGTCTTCGATGTCGTCGTGTACCAGCGAGAAGCTGTGCAGGAACTCGACCGCGGCGCCCAGGGGAGCGGCCAGGGGCAGGATGTCGCGCTCGGCGCCGTCGAAGGCCGCGGCGGTGAGCATCAAGAGCGCGCCGCGCAGCCCCTTGCCGGAGGGCGCGTCGATGGGCTGTAGACGCGCGTCGGCGAGGCCAAGGTGGTATCTCATGATGCCGTAGAACGGGTTGGACGTGTCGTGCGCGTCAATGGTGTCCACAAGCGCCCGGCGCACCGCGCGGTTGTAGCGCGCCAGCAGGCCGGTCAGCATGTCGTCGGCAGGGGCGTCCGCCGGTACGTTGGGTGGTTTATTGGTGGTCCGCATACAGTAGGAGCATAACAGAGCAGCGGCGTGTTGGGATGGGTCTGCTATACTGGACAATGGTAGAAAGAAATAAAGACACGAGTAGCGTAGATCACGAGGGGAAACGGCACAGGGATGCTGAAAGACGAGAAGACAACGGTTATCGAGCAGTACGCCACGCACCTGGGCGATACCGGGTCGCCGGAGGTGCAGGTCGCAATCCTGACACGGCGCATCAACGAACTCACGGAACATTTCCGCGCGCACAAGCACGATCATCACTCGCGGCGTGGATTGCTGGCCATGGTGGGCCGCCGCAAGCGTCTCATGACGTATCTCGTGCGCGAAGACCCGGAGCGCTACCGCGCGCTGATCGCCAGCTTGGGGCTGCGTGATACGTCGGGCCGTTCAGCAGGACGCTCGACGGGGCGCTCGACGCGCTAACGCGTGACGCCCAACCAGGTTTTTGCAACGTACTCTTGGCAACATGGGCGACGGCCCACCTTGATAGGGGCGCACGGTGATACGCGCGAGCGAGTCACCGTGCGCCCCTACGTCTATCACATATCCGCGACCATTGTCTCTCATCTCGCGCCCGTCTCTCCCCTTATGACGGAAGGATAATAGTAGGAACATATGCCACATCAAGATAGCGCCACCGTTGGTGGCAAAGAACTACGTATGGAGACCGGCCAGTTGGCCGGTCAGGCCGGCGGCAGCGTATTGGTCACCTATGGCGACACGGTCGTCTTGGTGACAGCGACCGCCTCAAGCGGCCCCCGCGAGGGCATCGACTTTTTCCCCCTCACCGTCGATGTCGACGAGCGGCTCTACGCCGCCGGTAAGATTCCCGGCAGCTTTCCCCGCCGTGAGGGACGCCCCCCGGAGCGCTCGATCCTGGCCGCGCGCCTGACCGATCGCCCCATCCGCCCGCTCTTCCCCAAGGGTTTCCGCAACGATGTGCAGGTCGTCGCCACGGTGCTCTCGGCTGACCAGGAGAACGATCCCGACGTGCTGGTGATCTGTGGCGCCTCGGCGGCGCTCTCGATCTCCGATATCCCCTTCAAAGGTCCCGTCGCCGGCGTGCGCGTCGGCTACATCGACGGCGACTACATCATCAACCCGACGGATTGCGACCTGGAGCGTAGTACGCTAGACCTCGTCGTGGCGGGGACGCGCGACGCGGTGATGATGGTCGAGGCCGGCGCCAAGGGGCTCTCCGAGGACATCATGCTTGAGGGCGTACGGCGCGGCCACGAAGCCCTGCAGGATATCATTGACCTGCAGGAGCGTATGGCGCAGGCTGTGGGCAAGCCCAAGCGCGAGTTCGTCCTCGCGGCGACGCCCGAGGAACTCAAGACGCAGGTGAAGGAATCGCTCGGCGACCGCCTGCGTGGCGCTATCCGCAACGCGGACAAGGCGACGCGCCAGGAGGCTACCGACGCGCTCAAGCGCGAGGTCGTTGAGGCCCTCTCTAGCGGCGACGCGCCGGCCTACACAGCCAAGATGGTTGGCGAAGCTTTCGACGGTGAACTCAAGCGCTTGACCCGCACGATGATCCTTGATGAGGGTATCCGCCCCGACGGCCGCGACACGACCACGATCCGCCCCATCTCGAGCCAGGTCGGCCTGCTTCCGCGTACGCATGGCAGCGGCCTCTTCACGCGCGGCCAGACGCAGGTGCTCGGCGTAGTCACGCTTGGCCCTGGTACCGACGAGCAGATCATCGACGACATCACCCGCGTCGACGGCAAGCGCTTCATGCTGCACTACAACTTCCCGCCGTTCAGCACCGGCGAGACCAAGCCGATGCGCTCGCCGGGCCGCCGCGAGATCGGCCACGGCGCCCTCGCCGAGCGTTCGCTCTACGCCGTGATGCCCCCGCAGAGCCAGTTCCCCTACGTCACGCGCATCGTGGCCGATGTCCTCTCCTCGAACGGCTCGACCAGCATGGGCTCGGTCTGCGCCGGCTGCCTGGCCTTGATGGACGCGGGCGTGCCGATCACGGCCCCCGTCGCGGGCATAGCCATGGGCCTGATCACCGGCGAAGAGGGGCGCTACGCCGTCCTGACCGACATCCAGGGCATGGAGGACGCGCTGGGCGACATGGACTTCAAGGTCGCTGGCACAGCCACGGGCGTGACGGGCCTGCAGATGGACATCAAGGTGACCGGCATCACCTTCGAGATCATGCAGCAGGCGCTGCAACAGGCGCACGAGGCGCGTCTGTTCATCCTTGGCAAGATGAGCGAGGCCATCGCCAAGCCGCGCCAGGAGATGTCGCGCTACGCGCCGCGCATCACCAGCCTAAAGATTAATCCTGAGAAGATCGGCGCCCTGATTGGCCCCGGCGGCAAGAACATCCGCGGCATCCAGGACGCGACGAAGACGACGATCGAGGTGCAGGACGACGGTACGGTCAACGTGGCCAGCGTCAGCGGCGACGCCTCAGAGGAGGCCATCCGGCGCATCCGCGGCCTGACGCAAGAGGCCGAGATCGGCCAGGTCTACGACGGCACGGTGCGGCGCATCGTCAACTTCGGCGCCTTCGTGGAGTTCCTGCCTGGTAAGGAGGGGCTCGTGCGCATGGGTGAGCTCGCGCCCGGCCGCGTAGAAAACGTCGAGGACGTCGTCAGCGTCGGCGACCCGCTGCGCATCAAGGTCATCGAGGTCGACCCGCAGGGGCGCGTCAACCTGTCGCACCGCCAGACCCTGCCCGGCCAGGAGAACATCCCGGCCGAGCCCTTCACGCCACGCCCGCCGCGCACCGGCGGCAGCCGCTTCGGCGGTGGTGACCGTGGCGGCCGCGACGACCGGCCGCGCTTCGGCAATGATCGGGGCGGCGATGATCGCCCGCGCTTTGGCGGCGGAGACCGGGGCGGGGATCGCCCGCGCTTCGGCGGTAACGGCGGCGGCGATCGCGGTCGGTAGGAACCCTCACCCCCACCCCCACCCCCTCTCCCTGACGCGGGAGAGGGGAGCAGCCCTGCCATATAGTAGGATCATGCGCGGGTGTAGGGGCGTATCGCTATACGCCCATGCGGATTGGTCTCTCTCCGCTCCGCTCCGACAGCCCAACCGGGTGATCGCGGCCGGGCGGTTCGCGGCAACCGTTACGCGTTGCGTTAGATGGGTCTGGGACGCAGGCCGGGTGTATGGCGATACGTCCCTACCCTACACCCGTATTGGTTGTCGAGATGAGAATGAGATGGCCCTGGCATACTATAGTAATAGTTAGAGATATGTGGCTACAGTGCTAGAGACGAGGGCGCGTAGGTAATGGCGGAGCGAGCGGACGAGTTGGCGACGTTGGAGCAAGAGGTGAGCGCCTGTCCGCTGTGCGACCTATCGCGCACCCGCAAACGCGCGGTCCCAGGGGAGGGTCCGGTTGACGCGGAGGTCATGTTCATCGGCGAAGGGCCGGGCTCCAACGAGGATCAGCAGGGCCGCCCCTTCGTCGGGCCGGCGGGTCGCCTGCTCAACGAACTGCTGGCGTCGATCGGCCTCGCCCGCGATCAAGTGTACATAACGAACGTCGTGAAGTGCCGCCCGCCTAACAACCGCGACCCCATGCCGCAGGAGATCGCGGCGTGCGCTCCGTACCTGGAGCGGCAGTTGGCGCTCATCAAGCCCAAGGTCGTCGTGACGCTCGGCCGCTACTCGATGGCCAAATTTTTCCCCGGCGCGTCGATCACGAAGATCCACGGCCAACCCAAGCGCATCGGCGCTACATTCTACTTCCCGATGTTCCACCCCGCGGCGGCGCTGCGGCAGGAGAGCTACATGGCGGCCGTGAAGGCGGACATGCTCAAGATACCGGCGCTGATCGAGGAAGCGCGCAAAGTGACCGTGACCGATGCCCCAGCGCCAGCAGAGGGGCAAGAGGACGCTCCCGTGCAGTTGGGCCTCTTTGACGTGTGAACGCGGATGACTCCCTAACACGTTCCCTTGATAGTTATTTAAAGTATTGAACAGTCGTTTTATTCATCAATCCTGATCAGGCGACAGGTAGTAGTGGGTGTACCCCACGATTGTGATGGCGCTCGTCGCTGGCCTGTGCTTGACAGGCAGCGGCCTGACAGCGCATAGCAGGGACCAGACCTTGAAAGGTCTCGCGGCGACCAGCGTGGCTGCCGCCCGACCGACGACAGGCGCGCGTGTCGCACCCAGACAGACCTTTCAAGGTCCGTCGTCTGCCATGACCTTTTAAGGTCAGGCCGCCTCTCACAAGCGTGGGGTACGCCCGGTAGTAAGTGGAGATTTTTAGGAGTGGCCAAGGCAAAACTGCGCGCCGTCCCATTGGGCGGCCTGGAAGAAATCGGCAAAAACATGACGGCTTTCGAGTATGGCGACGACATCGTCGTGGTGGACTGCGGGCTCATGTTCCCCGACGAGTCGATGCTTGGCATCGACCTCGTCATCCCCGACATCACCTATTTGGAAGAGAACAAGGCGCGTGTGCGCGCCATCGTGATCACACATGGGCATGAGGACCACACGGGAGCGCTGCCCTACGTGCTGGCGCGCCTGCCCGTGCCCGTCTACGCCACGCGGCTGACGCGGGGTCTGATAGAGCTCAAGCTGCGCGAGCACAAGCTGCTCGACAAGATCGAACTCATCACCATCAAGGCGGGCGGCCAGGTTCCGTTTGGCGAGATGACCTTCGAGTTCTTCCACCAGTGTCATAGCATCCCTGACGCCGTCGGCGTGGCTATCCATACGCCGGTTGGGATCGTCGTGCACACGGGCGATTACAAATTTGACCAGACGCCCGTCGACGGCGAGCCGCCCGACTACGCGCGCCTGGCCCAACTGGGTCAAGAGGGCGTGCTGGCGCTCTTCGGCGACAGCACGCGCGCCGATACGCCCGGCTCGACGCCCAGCGAGCGCGTGATCGACGGCGCCTTCAAGCGCGTCTTCGACGAGGCCAAAGGACGCGTCATCGTGGCCAGCTTCGCTAGCCTGATCTCGCGCATCCAGCAGGTCGTCGACGCCGCCGCCGCGCACAACCGCAAGTTCGCCGTGGTGGGGCGTTCGATGGTCAACAACGTCGGCATGGGCATCGAACTCGGCTACTTAAAAGTGCCCGACGGCGTGCTGATGCGCATCGAGGATGCGCTCAAGCTGCCCGACGACCAAATCTGTATCATGACCACCGGCAGCCAGGGCGAGCCGTCCTCGGCGCTCACGCGTATGGCCAACGGCGACCAGCGGCACGTCACGATCAAGGCCGGCGACACCGTGGTCATCTCCGCGACGCCGATCCCCGGCAACGAAGAGCACGTCGGCCGCAACGTCGACAACCTGTTCAAGCTCGGCGCCCATGTGGTCTACGAGCGCTACGAACAGATCCATGTGTCGGGGCACGGCGCGCAAGACGAACTCAAGCTGATGATTTCGCTGCTGCGTCCCCGCTTTCTCGTTCCGGTGCACGGCCAGTACCGGCACCTGGTGGCGCACAAGCGGCTCGGCGAGCAGATGGGCATCCCCTCCGACCATATTATTCTGGCCGAGAACGGCTTACCCATCGAGTTCACGGCCACGACGGCAACGTTGGGCAGCCGCGTGCCGGCTGGCTACGTCTTCGTCGACGGGGCCAGTGTCGGCGATGTCGGCGACGTGGTGCTGCGCGACCGCCAACTACTGGCTCAGGATGGTATTCTGATGGTGGCGCTCACGGTCGATCGTCAAACCGGCAAGTTCATCGCCGGACCCGATATCGTGTCGCGCGGCTTCGTGCACATGCGCTCGTCCGATGAATTGATCGAGCGCGCGCGTGCGGTCGTCTATGACACACTGGGTGATAGTAACGGCGACGGTACGGCTGGCGCGCCGCCGTACAGCGGCGCGAAGGGCCGCATCCGTGACGCGCTCGGCCGGTTCCTCTATGAGGAGACGCGCCGCCGCCCGATGATCATGCCGGTCTTGCTCGAGGCGTAAGAAGCTGTCAGCCATTAGCTGTCAGCGATCAGCCGTCAGCTGATGGCTGTCAGCCTTGGGGTAGTGATGTGAGCGTCGGTTACTGTGCCACGATTGCCGAGAACTTTTTTCATAGTTGTCAGCTGACTGCTGACAGCTGATAGCTGACAGCTAGAGAGAAATGGCTACACGAAAACCCGATAACGCGCGCGTCCGCACGACCCCGGCGCGGGCGGCCGCGCCGTCCGCGCGCCGCCCCAAACCCGTCACGCCCGATAGCCCGCCGCCGCGCGAGCGGGCGCGGCCGCGTCCCGAGGTCAAGCCGGTCATCGGTATCCAGGAGTCGTGGCGCCACCGCATTGACCCGGCGCGCGTGGCCCTCGGCGCTGTGCTCGTCGCGCTGCTCCTCTGCGTGGCCCTCCTCGTCGATGTCTACCTGGGGCGGAACGACCCTGTCCACGTCATCATGGTCACCGCGTTCGGGCCGCTGGCCTTCCTGGTCCCGGTCGGCGTTGGTGTCCTGGTGCTCGACTTCTATCGCCGCCACGAGGGGCGCCGGCCCTGGCTGCGCTTCGAGGAGTCGTGCGGCGCCGTGCTACTTTTTATCGCCACGCTCACGTTCACCAGCCTGGCCGCGCTCTCCTACTCGCTTGTCGGCAACTCGCTCAGCGAGGAACTCACGGGTGTGATCGGGCGTCCATTGGGGCTGCTAGTCGTCCTGGCGTTGCTCATCCTCGGCGCGGTGCTGGCGTTCCGCGTCAGGTGGGCGCACGTCCTGCGCGCGTGGGCCGTGGCGCGTCCACCCCTTATCGCGACAGGGCGGAGCGCCGCGCGCGCGGTCCATGGTTGGCAAACACGTCGCGCGTTGCGTTCCGCGCGCCGCCTGAACGCGTCAAGCCCGTCCGCTATCCCCGCTACAGCGGACGCTCCGTTGGCGCCCACCGTGCGCATGAAGGCGATCACGCCCGCATCTATCAATACGGCCGCTACGATGGCCCATACGGCGACGGCCTCGCCTCCTCCTCCCACGCCGCTCAACGCGCAGAAGCGCTGGTCCAAGCGCCCATCCGCCGGGGCCGATGACGATGATGAGGACGTTGTGCCCACGGCCGGAGGTGTGTCCAAGCCGGTCCGCTTCACGGCGCGGCCGGCCAAGGCGACGATAGCCGACTCTGACGAGACGCCGCTGCCCGACTTCAGCTTCCGCGACGATGATGAGCCCGCGCGGAAGAAGCCGCGCGCCGCCGTATCGTCCGTATCATCGGCGTGGCCGGCTCCCGCCGTCGCGCTGCTCGACGCGGTGCCCCCGGCCGCCGCCGCGCCCACCGACAACGACGCCCGCGCGCAAGTGATCGAGGAGACGCTGGCCTCGTTCAACGTCGCGGTCGAGGTCGTCGAGGTGCAGTCAGGACCCACCGTCACACAGTTTGGCCTGCGCCCCGCGCCCGGCGTGCGCGTACAGCGCATCACCGCGCTGCAAAACGACCTGGCCCTGGCCCTGGCCGCGCCGAGCATCCGCATCGAGGCGCCTGTCCCCGGCAAGCCCGTCGTCGGCATCGAGATCCCCAACGGGACCACCGCGCTGGTTACCCTGCGCGAGATCCTGGAGTCGGGGGCCTACGCGCGCATGACCTCGCCGCTCAAGATCGCCCTCGGCAAGGACGTCGCGGGCGACCCTGTGACGGCCGACCTGGCCAAGATGCCGCACCTCTTGATCGCCGGCGCCACCGGCTCCGGCAAGAGCGTCTGCCTCAACTCGCTCATCGCGGGGCTGCTCTTCCACAACAGCCCCGACCAGCTGCGTCTGCTGATGATCGACCCCAAGATGGTCGAACTGACCACCTTCAACGGCGTGCCGCACTTGTTGCACCCCGTCGTGACTGAGATGGACAAAGTGGGCGGGACGCTCAAGTGGGCGCTCAAAGAGATGCACCGCCGCTACAAGCTGTTCGGCGAGGCCGGCGCGCGCAACCTCGCGCGCTACAACGAGATGCAGCTGGAGAAGCTCGACGGTCATCCGCCCATCAGCGACAACCAGAAGCCGCTGCCCTACATCGTCTTCATCATCGACGAGTTGGCCGACCTGATGATGGTCTCGCCCGCCGAAGTCGAGGACAGCATCAGCCGCCTGGCCGCGTTGGCGCGCGCCACCGGCATCCACCTCGTGTTGGCAACGCAGCGCCCCTCGGTCGACGTCATCACCGGCGTGATCAAGGCCAACTTCCCGGCACGTATCGCCTTCGCCGTCAGCTCACAGGTCGACTCGCGCACCATCCTCGATCAGGCGGGGGCCGAGAAGCTGCTGGGGCGCGGCGACATGCTCTACCTGGCGTCGGACGGCAGCAAGGCCATGCGCGTGCAGGGCACCTACCTCTCGGACCGAGAGATTGAGCGCCTGGTCGAGTTCTGGTCGCACAACTCACAGCACACGCCTGAGCAGATCGCGTCGAGCGAACTGGAAGCGCCCAAGAGCGAGGACGGCGAGGGCGAGAACAACGACAAGCTATTCGCCGAGGCCACCAAAGCGGTGCGCGAGTACCGACGGGCTTCCGTCTCGCTGCTACAGCGCCGCCTCTCTATCGGCTACAGCCGCGCCGCGCGCCTGCTCGACCAACTCGAAGATCGTGGCGTCGTCGGCCCCTCCGAGGACGGCCGCTCCCGCGTCGTGATCGACACCGGCGACGCGGGCGACGAACAAACTCCTGAATCACTCCTCCCCGACGATGGCGACGATGGTTAAGCAATGACGAATACGGCGTGGTAACTAGCCTCCGAGTTGCTCACGTAACGTCCTGAGTTGCTCTTCGAGCGACGCGCGCGCGGCCCGCTCGGCGCGCAGTTCGCCCTGAACCATGCGTAAGGTTCGTCGCGCGCGGCTCGACGTTTCGATCAGCGCGCCGTCCCTGTCGCGGACCGCGATCAGCGGCTGGTCGGGGCGGAAGGCAAGGTCGAGGCTCCGGCTGTACCACCACCCATCGCGCTCGGGTACCCACGCGACGTACGCGGTGGCTGCGGGATCGGGCAAGCGCCACGCTTCGATCGGCGCGTCGAGCATGTGGCCTGCGGGATCGAAGATGAGGTATTCCGGTATGCCGACGCCCGCGTACGCCTCGCGTTTACCCTCGCGGTCGCCGCGGACCGTGCTCGAACTGGCAACCTCGGCGACGAAGAGCGGCGTCCCGGCTTCGTTGAGATGGATACGCGCGCGGTGGCCCGCAAGCGGTTGAGGCAGGACCATCACATCCGGCTTCGGCGCGTAGACCGTCCCATCGCGGCGTTGGAGTCCGCCCAACTCGATTTGTTCGCAAACGCCCCAGGGCGATCCGCGCCGGTCGGCCGCGTCGCGCAGCATGTCGGCCAGTTGCCCGATCGCCTCCTGATGCCACTCGGTCCCCACCACGCTCTCCTCGGTGTCATCCGGCAGCCAATCCGGCGCCACGCGCATGGATCGCTCCCTATATAGCACCATTGCCGTGTTCTCCTCCACCCGTGTTAGATCGGTTGAACGCTCATTCTCCCAGTATAGCGCGCGCTGCCGCCAGCGAATCTGTCTTAAATGGCAGACGTTCCCAGGGCGACGGGGCCGTCGGCCAGCGTAGTGAGCGCCTGCGGTCCCAGTCGGTTCTCCGCTTCATGCATAATGCAGGTTAGCTGCCACTGCCGGTCATCGGCTCGACGACGATGACGGGGTCGCCGCCGACGGTCGGGATACGCGGGTCGGCGGGGTTGGAATAGGTGTGGCCGCCGCGCAGTGTCACCGTGTACGCGCCGTTGGACAACTGGATCGTCATTTCCGTGGCCTTGGTGACGTACGAGAGCGGCTGGCCGTTCCAATCGAGCGTGTCGATCTCGACCGGCTGCTCGCCGTCGTGGATCACGGTCGCGTGCCCATACTTGTCGTAGACGGTCGCCGTCGTGACGCCGGCGGTCGCCTTGAAGGTGTAGGTGGCCGTGGCATTGATGTCGTAGGAGACGCCGGCCCAGTCGGGTCCCGCCGTCGGCAGCACGATCATGTCCTTGGCGTCGTGGTAGGCATGGTCCGTCTTGTTGTAGTTGTAGTGCAGGGAGTGGTCCCAGGAATAGGTGACCTTGCTGTAGCCGGGCTCTATCTTCTTGTTGAGCGCGCCGAACTGGTTCCACAGCGTGGTGATGCGCGCGGCCGGCTGGCCGTCCTGGGCGGGGCGGTCGGACACAACCTTGAAGACGCCGGCCTTGTAGACCGCCCGCCCGTCGGTCGTGGTGTCGGGGTAGAACTCGCCGGCGTGGTAGGCGTCGGGGGCGGGATCAGGTTGGGCGTTCTTGAAGACCTTGGCGAGGAACGCGAAGCTGTAGCCGAAGGGGCGCTCGACCTTGGCGTCGTCGACGACGCCGAGCGGGGCGGCGTTGGGCGAGGTCATGCCGGAGCCATCGAACATGCGGAAGATGGCGAAGCGGTCGGCCTTGGCCGCGATATAGGTGGCGAAGGCGTCGACCAGGAAGCCGGCCTGCTCCTGCTGCGTCACGCGGAAGGCCGTCGTACCGTTGCGCGCGGCGTCGGCGCCGGGGGTCGTGTCGTCGTAGGGCTCGACGTTGGTCTCGCTGATCCAGACCTGCTTGTCGCCCCAGCCGTGCTGGCGCAGTTGGGCGCGCAGGTTGGTGATGATCCAGTAGAAGCTGGGCGTGCCAATGTAGAGGTGCAGGTTCGCCACGTCGAAGTAGCCGTGGTACGCGCCCGTAGGGTCATCGTGCTTGAGCTGGTCGAGCACGCCGGTGAGGAAGGCGCCCTGGTCGTACCAATAGGGGTCGCCGTAGAGAACGACTTTGGCCGCGGGGTTGGCGGCCTTGATGGCTTGATAGGCGACCTCGACCAGGCGGGCGTAGTCCTTCTCGGACTGGGCTTTGTGGGGGTCGTTCCACTGCGTCCAACTCGAGCCGCCGGGGATGCTGACCTCGTTCCAGATGGTCCACTCGTTGATGCGGCCCTGCGGATAGGCGCTGTCGGGGCCGAAGTGGCGAGCCATCTGGTAGCAGTAGGCGCCCCAGGCGTTGCGGGGGTCGTTCCAGGGCAGCGGCTGACCGCCCGCATCGTAGAGGGTGGGCACGTCGCCGGTCCCGCAGGTCTTGGCGGCGGCGTGCACCGCGTCGCGGCAAGCCCAGGCGGGTGTGCCCAAGAGAAGGCCCACGATGTCGCGCCCGTGCGTGAGTTCGCGGTCGATGGCGGCGTCGGTGCCGCCGGCGTCGAGGGCGAAGGAGTTCCAGCCCGCAGGCCAGATGGCGGGAGCGGGAAGCGCGCCTGCGGCGATGGGGGCGACGGCCGTCAAGGCGGCGGGGTGGGTGGGGGCAGTGGGCTGGATGTACTTCCAGATGAAGGGGATGCGCGTCCAGCGCGCGCCCATCTGATCGGCCAGGGAGGAGAGGTAGTCGGCGCTGACGGTCGCGCTGTGGTCGTCGACCTGGTCGATGCCGAAGCGGGGGTCGGTCGTCGCCGTATCGACCGAGGAGTGGCCGGAGTTCGCCTGAACGTGGTACGCGCGCGGCGCGGCGAAGGCGGCTCCAGCGATCAGGGTAGCCGCGACAGCGGCGCGGGCGCCAGTGGATAGCGAGCGGCGAGTCATCGTGCCTCCTCCATAGTCAGTTCCATCTACTTGCCCCATCATGCGTGTCCTCTATGCCGTGGCTATTATAGCGTATGCCAGCCCGTTTGTATCACGGTCGTGCAATGTCATCTAGAATCCAAATACGGAGCGGAACGCATCAGCCTCTCCCGAAAGCGTTGAACTGAGTACGTGACCCGCTCCATGAGCAATCAAGTTGATAGTTTCATTAGTAATGGCACTAGTACTACAACGACGCTTGTGTAAAACCGCCGTTTTCAGCGACAAATCTCGACCGATGTCGCGGCTATGCTGGCCTTCGGCACCCGTTATTGCTGCCATAAGGGTGTCAAGATCTAGCACAAAAGCGGCTCTTCGTAGCTATTGGAAGAATCCGTCGTTGTAGTACTAGCATCAGCAATATGTCCGAGCCCATCTAAACGCCCACCGGCAGCCCCAAGAACTCCAGCTTCGGCATAACCTAGATCGTATGAAGGATTGGTATCTTATCGAAAAGTCGGGGGGCTAGGCCGCCGCGAGCGCTACGGGGGCGTGGGCCTCAGTCGCGCGTTGGGTGATGAGATCAGCCAGGGAGGGCATGCGGTAGGCGCCGGAGAGGCGGTCGT
>JAABUV010003943.1_pt1 | contig 18296 bp, 10 predicted proteins | sample 5559971 | NCBI WGS metagenome assembly JAABUV01 (sample SAMN10711881, study PRJNA513362) | rock metagenome | isolation source: Antarctica rocks | place: Antarctica: Victoria Land, Knobhead nord | collected 2015-12-19
CAGCGGTACCGCATAAACGAGTCAGGGCGGTCCTGGTCCATGACGTTGTATCGAGACAAGAAGGAAGTATGGTGTTTGCTGCTAGTTGCAAGCTATTTGGTAGAAGGAAGTTGATGGGTTGAAGTTGAAATAAAGCTGAGTCTAAAATTAGAGCAATTAGCGTATGCAGAAAGGTTTAGAATCCTTGGCATTCGTTTTCGCTCTGCCTCACGATGATTCGTTTATAGAAGGAATTCAGAAATCAACCTCATCGCCCCTCAATTGCTCGAAATTGAAGCTATTCAGACCTCTTTGTTTGTTGACGTTCCTGACATTCTTTCAGCTATGTCGAAATCACTTTCTGCAAGCCTGCGCTTCAAAATACTACGTCTTCTGCTACTTCATTGAACTTCTTCGACAATCGTTGAAGAGATTCATTGTTGTTCTACCACTGTATATAATGTTCAAGAGAATCTCTTTATGTATAACTCATCTTTTAGATCTCAATTTCGACTCAAAGATGCTTCTCGAAAGATCTTCAAGATCGCTGAAAATGATCTCATAGTTTATCTTGAAGATCAGTCGTGATGTGATGATCAGATCTACTAGGTGAGTAGACGAGATCTATAAGAGTGATATGACAATGTGATATTCTAAGCAGGCACAGAATGAGTATATATTATGATAGAGCTAATTATTAAGAAGTTCTTGATAACTCGAGAGAATTGATTGACTATAAAGAGTTTGTCAAGCATTGTCAAGTCAAGCACGACATAACTCATGATATATTAAGTTGAAGATATGACGTAGTCTAAACGATGTCTTGACAGAGTCATAAAGTTTCAGAGCTAACTCAAATCTGATCTTTGACTCAGTCTCTGATTCTAGTCTTTGATCTAATCTTTATGTGTTAATTCATCATGACAATTGTCTTCTCTTCTAAGTGAGTTCATTCTCGATTCTAATAATTAATGTCTTTGTTTACTTTGATAAACGATGACGTGCACTCATTGATTCACTCTAGAAACTCTTGATAAAAACCTTCAAATCTCTGTGAGAAAACAAGAAAAAGAGAAACTTTCGATTGAATGATGATTCATCTTCAATTATAATGCATATAAATGACATTATAAATAGTATATGTGATGTGAACTTGATGTAGATGACAGCAATAATGACATGTAAATAGCACATAAGCATTATTTATCTTTCAAGTAGATGATGTTGCTGAAATGATAAAGCATAAACAAAAGTGAATAATAATTGTTGATTTGTTTATCACTCTTTCAATTCTCTTCAACTTTTCATTTTCTTCAACTTCATCTTTTTTCAATCATGATCATATTTTTATCATTGTAAGATTACTTTTGACAGACTTTGAGTATATTTGTATAGTAAGAGTAAGAGATTTAGATCATGAGTCGTGAATGCGCAGTGACGCTCAAAAAGAGTCGTAAGATGATGAAGTTAACTGATGCTTAAGTCAAAATTATTATGAAAGTAAGTAATGTTACAACTTGAGATTTCACGACTATTACTGCAATTAACAGTATCATAAGTTTGCTTAAAAGACATTAATCAGATGTGATGATCATGATGCTGCTGATGCTGCTGATGCTGAATCACTTGTGATGATGCAGATGTTGTCAAATTTTGATCAAGAACTCATCACTTCTACTATTTAAACTTTCAAGTACATCTTCGCTATCAAAGAGAAAATTCGAAAAATAAAGAGAAAAGAAATGATTGCTGATGCTTCGTCAATGATCTTGTTGAATTCACAGACTTCGCGAAATTGAAGAATGATGATGAAATTCGCTTATTCAACTTCTTGATGTCATTATTGATGCTTTTCAGCTGTCAATTGTAAAAATAAGCGAAAGAAGCATTGCTGATTTCGAAGCTTTAAATAAAGTGATTTATATAAAGTATGCTCAAGTTCTACACATCAAGAATAAAGCATCGTTGTATAATGTTGTCTTTCAAAAAAAGACTATGTACAAGAAGTGTGCTCGCTGTGCAAGTAATGAAAGTTTCTGTATCATAGTGAATATACTTATTTGATACATCTGCTAAACACTCATGATTCAATGTCTAAATTCTCGACATTTGCATTTTAACTATCAATGAATTCTTTTGTCTGTAGAATATTCATGATAGTGCAATTGAAAATGAAGAAGAGAATGTTGCTCTGAAGATATTTACTTTTCATCAGAAAATTCTTTACAAGAAATTGATGACAGCAACTTGTGTGAAGAATCATTTCAGAAGAGTTCACAAACTCAAGTCTTTAAAGATTCAAAAGCTCATTCTCAAAAAGATGATGATTATTAATGATATTGTCAGAGAAATTCTGAATGTAAAGCACTTTGCAATACATTCAATCTCAATTATATATCATTTTGTTAGCATTTCTAATTGTTTTGATATATTTTAGCACAATCTGTCATCTTTTGAATTTCTGTCTCTGCATCTTAATGTAAATCTGACAATGAAAAAGAAGAAGAAGTCTGCAATCTTGTCTCATATGAGAGATGTTTAATGAAGTGATGATTGCATGATGTTTATTGTATCATGATGATTGCGCTTTTTTTTTTCTGTCTGTTGATTTACATATGTGATCATCTCATTAGAGAATGAAACTATCATAATACAGTGATTCTTCTTTTCTAATAATGAGTTTATGCTTGAAAGTGAGTGATTATGCTTTTCGCTCATGTTTCAGCCTCATTTCAAAAACTTCTATAAGCTTCGAGACATCTTTCATATCTTCACTCGATATTCATTGATCATATTCAATGAAATATTCTTTTCATTGTATTTTATAATATAAGATTTTCTTTCTTTTTCGCTTCTATAAAATCTTTTCTACCTCTCATTCTTACTCATCATTAATAAGCTTGAATACAAGATAATTGAGTATAGAATTGTCAGGAACTAGGTTTGAAGAACTATCAATATAACATATGATAGCTATGATAGAATCAGATCTAGATACAAGTAGTGTACAGAACGAAAGACAAGAAGGAAAGAAAGCAAGGTGAGCTCGAAGCGACTATATTACATGGGAAATTAGATCTGCTAGCGCAGTCGCGAAAGAAGCATGTAGTCACATGGCTCTCATGCGGCTCGGCCGAGCTTTCAGCCTAGCACCATGACAGTAGCTCCCTCCTTAAAGGCTGAGCTCCTGCGAAGCGGCTGGTCGATCGAAGAACGAGGCGAGATAACGATAACGAGAGTGTCGAAGAACAAAAGGGAACTGAAGCAGTTTACTGTCATGCTGAATGATCGAGAACTAGGTACTGAAAACGAGGAACGAGAACGAGGCTAGATAACTAAGACGGGACGAGGTCTAGACAAGAACTAGGGGTCGTTGCACTGGCAACGAGAAATCGTGCAAGATTGAACATGAGGTTCAACGACGGCAGAATTGACGACATGAAACTTCTCTAGAGCGATTTGACAGTTGTCGACGAGGTTGAAAGGTTCCCAGATAGGGAAATAACCTTTTCAATCGATATAGTACTTGAGTAGCGAAGGACTATAACGTCGATCGAGCTTAGAGTTCAGAATACGATTGACATACCAAGCTCGTTCGCCATTTTCAGCGACAACGAGCTCGCGAGGTTCTTGACGCTGGCCGGGCAGAGGGTCGATAGCCACATGACTCAGAAGAGTGACATGAAAGACAGAATGAACCTTCATGAATTCAGGAAGTTCGAGCTCGACAATCAGAGAATTCTTTTTGAATACACGTTTAACTCGAAAAGAATCGACATGATGATCATCTAGCTTGATCGTAGAACGAGCGATGTTAAGATTCTTGACATTTAATCAGACTTCATCGTTGACAAAGTATCGAGGGCAAGGGCGGCGAGAACGATTGGCATTGACTTCATAAATGGCTTGAGCGATTAACATTTCATCGCGAAGGTGCTCGATGAGTTCTTTCATTTTCTTAGTGAAGTTCTCGACATCAATGAGCTTAGCTCGAGACTGGACGAAGATGTCAGAAGGCAGAGGTTTCGAAGATTCGAATTCTAGACGAGGGTTTTGACCTGAATTAGTCAGAAAGAACGAGGCTAGAGTGATTGCCGAGGAAGCATTATTAGCAGAAAATTCAGCATTCGAAATTCATTTAGCTCAGTCATTCTGCATGTAGTTAACGAACGCACGAAGATAGTGTTTCATAATGACGTTAGAACGTTCCGTTTGATCATTCGTCTGAAAATGATATGCAGTGAATAACTTAGCATCGATCTTAAGCATCTGGCATAAGTGATTTCAGACATTGAAGATGAACTGAGTGTCTCGATCTGACAGGAAGAACTCGAGTAATTCGTGATGTTTTCAAACATGAGCGTAGTATGCGTTTGTGACTTCTTTCACTTTCATGATCACAGTGAGAACTAGATGCCTCATCTTGATAAGACGATCGACAAAGACAAGAACATATCTATAGATTACACTCATGAAGATGCTGAGCGAAAGTGAACCTACATAGTTCATAGAGACATCACGTCATCGGCGTTGAGATACTGAAAGAGAACGCAGTCACTCTTGAGTTCTCTGACGAGATGATTTGAAGCGAATGCATACATAACAGTTTCGAACAAAGCGTTGAACATACTTGTATATGTTGAGCCATCAATAGGCACGGCTGACTAGGTCGTAGCATTTAGCTCTTTCTGAATGTTCATCTGCGACGCTATCGTGAGCTAGCTGAATGATTCGTAGACGAAGACGATTGAAATTAGAGACGCACTTTCTATCGCGAAAGTATAAGAAGTTGTCTAGATTCTCACATTCTGCAAGAAGAATTTTGCTGTGATATCGTACTTCCTTGCGAAGTGCTTCGAGAATCTGAGAAGCGAATTTATCACTATCTTCGACTTGATTTCATAGAGTCTGAGTGAGAACATTGACAGAATCTTCTTCTGAATCAAGAGTCTCTTGATCTAACTGAGGTTCTGAATCTTCGACTTCAAGTTCGAGTTCTTCGAATTCTAAATTCATTGAGACTAGAGCGATGAAAGACAAAGATTGTAGCGAGACTAGATGTAACTGAATAGAATCTAGAGCAATGATTCTACATTGCAGATCAATGATTCTGAGCTCAAAGACGAGATTCTGCAAGTCTTCTTGAATTCTGAGATCTAAAACATGAAATTTTAGCACTGTCTGATGCTGATGTAAGTGACGAGAATTCTGAGTATTCTTCTTCTTAGAGAGATCATCTGATCGACGAGTCAAGACATCTGATTTGCCCTCGACTTTTTCTGAGTGATAGGTGATACGATAGTTGAATCGAAACAAGAACTCGCTTCAACGAGCTTGACGACGACTAAGTTGTTTCGTTGACATGAAATATTCGAGATTCTTGTGATTCGTGATCATCTCAATCGAAGTTGGTGAGTCTTCAAGCTCGGGACGTCACTCTTCGAAGACGCGAACAATGATCATGAGTTCTTTGTCATAGATCTCGTAATTGCACTCGGCAGAATTATGTTTCTTGAAGAAGTACGCGACGAGATGAAGTACATCATTCTTGTCGTACTGTGATAAAATGCCTTCAGACACATAGTCTGAAGCATCGATTTCTACTACGAGTTGAAGATCTGAGTTGTAGTGACGAAGAATAACATCAGACGTGAAGGCTTTTTTCAGAGTATCAAAGACAGCTTGACAATCAGTGAATCACTCGAACGTGACATTCTTGCGAGTGAGTCGAGTTAACGAGACAGCTATTTTACTGTAGTCATAAATAAATCTTCTATAGAAGTTGACGAAATCGAGAAAGCTCTGAACGTTCTTCACGTTAACAAGAGTAGATCAATTAACGATGATATTCACTTTAGCTGAGTTCATTTTGACTTCTTTGATGATGATGATTAAACCTAGATACGAAACTTCGATAACATGAAATGCGCACTTGATGATGTCTATCTGTAGATCGACTTGAGCTAGCTTCTGAAGAACACGATTGACATGAATTTCGTGTTCGACTTCATTATCGCTATAAATTAAAATATCATCGAGATATGCAGTACAGAATTCATCTAAATACTTGCAAAGAGTGTCGTTAATGTAATTTTGAAACGAGGCAGACTCATTACACAGATCGAAGAGCATAACTAGATACTCGAATAGTTCGAAACGAGTACGAAACGCGATCAGAGATTCGTCTTTCTCTCGAATACGCAATCTGTTAAAAGCAGCAATGATATCAAGCTTGATAAAGATCTTGACTCGACTAAGACGATTCAAGGTTTCGAAGATTAAGGGCAGAGAATAGCGATTTTTAACGATGATCGCATTAAGATCTCGATAGTCTACACAGAAGCGAAGATCTTCTTCAGCTTTCTTCACAAAGAGAACGAAGGCGATCGCTTCAGAGTGACTGACTCGAATGAACCCTTTACCAAGATTCTCATCTAGATATCGACGAAGTTCTTGAGCTTCGTTATGACTCATACCATACAAGGCGAAGGCTGAGGCTTGAGCATCTTTCTTAAGGTGAATGGCATGATCATGAGTTTCGTGCTTGAGCAAGATATCGACCTCTTTCTTGAAGAAGACGTGTAAATGCTTTGAATAACGATTGAGCAAGAGCGTGACGAAATCAACATTCTTACTTTGTCGATAAGCTTCAAGTTCTTCTGCGATGATGGTCGTGAACAAATGAAGTTTCTTCTTCATTTGATACAGAGCTAGACGTTGATCTCGATCATAGATTCAGAGCTTGATGCTCACATGTGAGAATCGAATTTCTGAATTCAGACGAAGATCGGCAAAGAGATGCGAGATTGAGAAACAATTGAAAGAGACACAGTTCAGAAAAGCATCTATCTGATCGAGAGTGAGACTAAAGAGTTCGAACTCCTTGAGACGTGCAGCACGATCAAAGCTACGAGCTCTCAACTCGACTACGTCGAGATGTATAGAAGAGCGTTCGACTTGATGAGCTGATCTCTCGATAGAGGTACGACGGGACGAAGAATTTCGATACTTGATCTTAGGTTGATATTTCTTCTGAATAGCTCGAGCGATACGACTCGAGATGTCTTCTTCGACAGCGAGTGAGACAGAACTGCATTGACTGAATTGATTGAATTGACTGAATGAACTGAATTGTTTCTTTTGAACAGTTTGAATTCGAGATTGTTTCTTGTGAACGACTAGAATGCTAGATTGCTTCTTGCAAGCAGATTGAGAACTGAATGACTTCTTGTAAGGCGACTGAGCACTGAGTTGCTTCTGAGAAGTCGAGGCGAGACGAGATGACGTGATTTGATTAATACTGAGCAGAGTTTCTTGATCTTCGAGCTCTCATACTCGTTGAAACTCTTTGAGAAACAGAAATTCTTCTTCTCGCGTGACTTCATGTATTTTGACAGAAGTTTGACAGCAGTGAGCTAGACAGAAGAACGAGAACATAGTGAGAGTATTAAACTCGAAGCTAGCGTCGATTTCATGACGACGTAGTCAAGGAAGACTCATAATAATGAAGTATTGATTCAGATCGATAACGTATAAGAACAGTCTTTCAATATGATCTTCTAGTGTCATGATGATTTCGACTACATGAGTGATGTCTTCGATCAAAGCGGTTTGACCGTCGAAGCCTCGAAGACGACGGGGGTAGATGAGAGAATGCAGAGAAAGGTTGTGATGTTGCGCGAAGAATTTGTCAATAAAAGCATAGGCGAAGACTTCAGAGTCGATTAAAGCGAGAACAGATATTCTAGATTGAGCGTGACGTAGTATACAAGAAACGATCATATGACTGTCTTTAAAGAAAGAATCGATTTCAAACAATTTTAAGACTGATTTGGTGAAAAACTTCTTATAAGACTGAAGAGAAGAGAAGAACGAGAATGCTAGAAGACAATAGAATATGTATAATGATTTCTGAGCGCGACTTTGCTCAAGAACTAGGCTTTTCCCGCGAACAGCGAAACATCATCGTCGATACTGACATCATCGTTCATATCAGTAACACGAAGAGTGAAGAATTTCTTGTTTGAGCATTCTTTGACTGTTTTACCCGGGTGTTGCAACTTGCAGTAGTAGCATAGCTTTCATTTGTTGCAGATATCTTTTATCTCAGAGGTAGCTAGAGCCTTGCTCTGAACTGCTGCCATAGCAGAGCTAAGATTCATGAGTTCATCATCTTCTGAAGAGGCAGCGAAGACAACAGGCACGACGAGGATTGACTTAGAGCTCGAAGAATTGATGATCGGGACCGTGAAGAACTTGAGCTTCGAAGGGGTGAAGCTAGAGATCGTGATACGAGGTTGTCGATGTTTAAGCTGCTGAAGCTCTTCGTCGATTTCCGAGAAAGCTTGAACGTATTCCGGAAAGGTGAAGAGCTTCTTGCTCTCGATGGTTCGTCAGAAGAAGGCGGCCAGTTGAGTGATGTAGCTGACGTTGCGCTTCATGCAGTCGATCAGCGACGCGTCTTCTAACGCGGAACGATCTTTTTTCTGGCAAAAGAGTAAATAATATTCGGCAAAGCTCATAGAGCCTTGCTTAAGAGTTTCGCGAAGGTACGTGCGAGCGTCTTCAGCTTCAAAAGAATTGTCACAACAGTGACGAAGAATTCGTAGATATTCGTCGAAGATAGCAAGATTGCAGATGCCATTTGTTCGGTATGGCATCATGAGAATGTGAGCCTTCTTCCCAATTATGAGACGGGACTCGGCGTAGGCGATCTTGGCTTCATCGATGATGTATCGATCGTGATTCATGTGCATGCGCTGCTTCAAGCTCTGCTCTCACGCATTCAGCTTGTCTCTATCTTCATCGTATTTGACGATATCTGAGAGCTTTTCAGACAATCGGACGGGGATGGCTGCGGCAGTCACAGACGCTGAAGGGAGGTGTATAACAGGGGCCGGCGGTAAAGGTTGGTTCCGAAGAGTTTGAGCCACTGCTTGAGCTATCAGGAAGGCTAGGTTTTGCGAGTCTAAAGAAGCATAGGTCGAAGGGATTGAGACAGGAGAGGCGAAGAACGAGGAGGTCGCATTAGTGACTTTACGAGCTTGGTTCTGAAGCTCCTGAAATCGGCGTAAGGCTGCCGCTGAGTCGTTGGCGACATGTCGGGCGAACTCATCGGCATTGAGTTCGTTCTCGAGAGTGTACTCGGGATGCTTCATTGAGCGATCGGGGCGAGAAGATATCTTGGATCAACGAGGAAACGAGACGAGGTCGCAGCGCGTGAAAGCGTTGCAGAAATTGTAGATCTTTCGTAATGTCAGGAACTAGGTTTGAAGAACTATCAATATAACGTATGATAGCTATGATAGAATCAGATCTAGATACAAGTAGTGTACAGAACGAAAGACAAGAAGAAAAGAAAGCAAGGTGAGCTCGAAGCGACTATATTACATGGGAAATTAGATCTGCTAGCGCAGTCGCGAAAGAAGCATGTAGTCACATGACTTTCATGCGACTCGGCCGAGCTTTCAGCCTAGCATCATGACAAGAATCATCATTTAGTCTACGATTATATGACTTTAAAAGAAATACATGAAAGACAGAATGAATTCTATAAATGATTAAAAGATCAAGATGATACATCTGCTTGTCTATGAATTTCTGTATACAAAAGAACTTTATCATCTTATTTAATAACTTCTTGCTCAACTTCTTCTGCTTCAGATTTTTTGCTGATAGCATGATTAAATCATCAACATTAAAGAACTTAAACTTATGTTTTTGATTATAATACTTTGTCTGAGCATCAATTGCATTTTATCATCATTGCATCAACGTGTTTTGCACATTTTGCAGCATTTCAATGCGTTCTTTTGCTGCTGATACTTCTTCTTTCATAGCATCATTCTTAATGCATATGTCAAAGATTGACTTGTAATCATACATGACTTTAAAGAGACTACAGCTCAATGAAGAGTGCTTCATTTGATGATACATGAACTCGACTACAAGTAGAAGCGTAGCTTAATCATCTTGCTTTTCTGAACAATATACTCATAAATAATGTTTCAGTATTTGATTCTGTCATTCTGTCTGATCATCTGTTTGCAAATGAAAAATGATGCTTAATCATCATTTCATCTTGACATAATAGCAGATCTCTGATCAGAACGCACTGATAAATAAATTATCTTTATTGATAATTATATCACTTGAAATCTCATATCTTAAAGCAATCTTCTTGAAGAACAACTTTGCTAACTTTATGACAGTCAGAGTTTTCTTCATAGACAGATAATGCGTCATCTTCATGTAGCAATTAACTATCACAAGAATCAAGTCATAAACGACTTCTTTTCATTTACTAAATAATAGATTTGTTATGAAATTCATAGTGATTTCTTTTCATGAATCTGTGAGTCGAGATAATGATCTCAACTCATCATATGATAAATAACGTTTCATCTTTACTCTTTGATAAATGTCACAAGTATTTATATACTTTTTGACATTCTTGATCATACTTTTTCAGTAATATTTACAATTTAATAGCTCGCTGATCTTATCAGCATCAAAATGTCTTGCTAATGAATCATCATGATGATGTTTCAATAACTCTTCTCTGACAGAAAAATCTTCTGAAACATACAATGATTTATTGTACTTTATCATTTCTTGACTAATCAATGTTCAAGCTTTAACATCACTCTTTCATATACTTGTTGTTTCGTCTGCTCTTAGTCTCACAGCAAATTTATCTTTTTGCTGTAAAATCTTGATGAGCTTGACTATGAATTTACTACTGAAGTTGTATGTTGTTTCATGAATTGTCAATACTTTGACAATTGCACGTGAAATGAGTTGTTTGCAATCAACAGTTTCAGCAACAGAATTAAGCTGTTTCTCAGCTACGTTGCAATCTCTATGAGTCAATGTTTCAACATCTGTGCTTTTCAAAGTTGTTGATTCGAATTGAGAGATTCTATCTCTTGAGAAATGTACTTCGTTTAAATGTGTTTCTCACATTGCTAAAGTCATGATTCTCAGCAGCATACTTCTGACATGCATTGCTGAACATGTACTTGTGTTTTCACTGACATTGTGAACAGACATCTTCTCGACTTCATTAATCATTCATGTACAGTAAATTTCATCTTGCAATTTGCTTTTGACATGTTTCGCTGAATATCTTCATTCACTGACACTGTGAACGAATGTCTTCTCAACATCGTTAATCATTCATGTTCATCAATGAGTTTCATCTTGCAGTCTGCTCTCGACATGTTCTGCTGAATATCTGTTCATACTTATACTGTGAACAAACGTCTTCTCGACATTGTTAATCACTCATATACAGTATAGTTCTTTGATTGCTATGAATATAAAGCTATTTAAACTTTTTATTCTAGTCAGCTTTTGCTGCAGAGTGAGCAGCAAATGATTTGCAAAGATATTCTCATTCTTATAGTCAGATCATCTTGATGATGCATTGATTGAGTTTGTCTTTTCTGATTTATGTGCTATTTCAAAGTTGCAGATCAACAATCTCATGATTCATCTGACTTGTCTTTTGTTTAGTTCTCAAACATTCATAAAATTCTTCAGATTATTATGATTTGTTAGAACTTTGACAGTATGATAATTGTTTTTCACATAGTCTCATCAGTGTTTAAACATCATTACTATGACTAGAAGCTTCTGATCATATGTTTCATAGTTTCTTTTGATGTTTATCATCATTCTGAATCAGAATGCAATTGAATGTCACTGATCTTTATCATTTGACTGAGACAAAATACTCGTGACTGCATAATTAAATGTGTTAATCTTGATGCATATATGTTGCTTTGAGTCAAAGTGTCTTAGTATAGATGTTTTCATAAAGACGTCGCGAAGCTGATTAAAAGCTTGTTTCGCTTCGCTCAATCATATGAATGAGTTCATTTTTACATCTTTTACACTATCTCTCAGCAGTTCTGTTAAAGATTCTGCTATCTGAGAGTAGTGATGTATAAAATGTTGATAGAAATTAATGAATCTCAGAAAAACTTATATTTTTTGATACATCTTTGATCTGAGTCACGTTTTGATGATGTTTATTCTACTTGAGTTCATCGAAATGCTTTTAATGAATATGATAAATTCTAGAAAGTTCACTTTAGTGATAAAGAATTCACACTTCTTCAAGCTAGCATATAGCTTGAACTTTCTTAATCTTTTGAGAATCTGCTTCACATGATCTACGTGATCAGTCTTCTCTATGAAGAAGATTAGAATGTCATTCAGATAAACAACATAAAAGTCATTTAAAAGCTTTGTCAAGATTTTATTAATATAAGTCTGAAAGATGACAGATGCATTGATCAAATCAAACAACATGATCATATATTCAAAATGATCATAATGAATATGAAACATCATTTTTCACTCATCTTCATGTTGAATTCTGAGATGATGATAAACATTCTTCAGATTTAACTTAATGAACTGCTTGACTTTATTGAGTCTGTCTAAAGTTTCACTAATTAAAGACAGCAAATGACGATTTTTGACAGTGATTTTATTTAAATCTTGATAGTTTATGCATAAATGAAAACTATCATTCTTTTTGAGAATGAATAAAATAAACGCGTCAGTTGAGCTGATGAAGTGCTTAATTCATTCTTTCGCTAAGACATTGTTTAAATACTGTCTCAGAGTCACTAACTTTGTATTCGACAAATTATACAATGATTCATATGATAATTCTGCAGTGATTTTGATTGCATGATCATGATCTTCATGCAAAAGCAATTTGTTGATACTTTCTGTCAAGAATACATCTTTGTATTCTTTCAATTCAACAAGTAAAGTTTGCGTTTCAAGCGCGTTTGTGATATGATTCATCATGTTATTCATTGCTTTCACTTGATGTTCAATGATTGACTCTTTGACAACGTTGATCATGACAAGAGCATACACAGTAGACTCATCTTGTAGAGCTTTTGCAAATGTTTATGTGAAGAATAACTTAAATGCATGCTCATTCACATTGAAACATCATGTTCTTGCAATCATGTCTATTTGAATACACTTGAATTGCATATTTGACATACTTAGAATCAGAGAAGATTCTTTCTTGTCAATAGCATAAAAGATACTTATATCTTTTTTCTCTATGTTTCAGCTGTCTCTCAGTCGATAACACATCTTATAAATGTCATAATAATAAACATTCTGATCATTCATTCAGATAAATCTTGAGAGATCAACGTTCAGCAATGACATATTTTGCTTAATGATGAAACGTTGACTAATCACGTTCATCTTGACATTAATATTCATGTGAATCTTCATTTCTGTCTTCTGATCTCTCTGAATTACATGCTCTTTATATATAAAAATCTTTACAAAAAGAACTTCTTGTTTTTTTCTCAATGATTTGAAGCATTCATTGAAAGCTTGTCTTTTTTTGAAATCTTGAAACAATTCATATGCAACATTGAATCAATGAATACTCAATTTACATCAAATTCTTTTGATTTATTCTTGATCTTTTTGTCTTTACAATCAGTAAAGTAATGACTCTTTCAATTGCACATGTAGCACGTTATGTTGAACAAGTTCTTGCTATAACATGATGAAGCATGTAAGTTTGCTTTTGATGAAAAGTCAGATCTGATTGATAATGAGATTTCTTTCGCTTTGAATGAGTCTTCTTGTTGATTTTATCTTGATCATGCAAGTCTTTATCTTGAGATCATTTCGATGACAAGACATGTTCTTTTCGCAGATTTGTTTTCAATTAAGCGACAAGATTGATTAACACATCTCATGTGATAGAAATTGACTGCACATTAGTAATGATCATGCGCAGCTCAAATCTCAACTTAATGAATAAATGAGCTCACTTATGCTCATCACTATACAACGAAAGTTGATGTTTCAGAATGCTCAAATGAGCTGCAAATGTTTATATCATCTGATCTGAATGTTGCAATGTGTTTGCATACTGCTGAGTCATGTTTATGCTTTGATTCATCGAATCTTCAATTAAATTCAGAAGAAAGTCAATAAAATTAAATCACATTTGCTGAGCTGCAGACATAGTCTCTTTGTGATTGAATCAAAGTTTCTTTGATTCATTCTTCAAATAAATCATGCAGTATAAAATCTTTTTCTCATCTTTTTCAAAATATTAAAAAGTATTTTAAAATAAGATTTTGACATCACGAATTCACTTTCTATGTTCTTTTATGATTTTGTCATGATACTTCTTTAAAGACATTGAAGATCTTCACTTCTGTAAAATGATTCTGTGATGATTTTGTTTTGTCATTGTTGACATTATAAAGATGATGTGTAAATCATTCAAGTTCTTCATGAAGACTTGAATGAAGATTTAATGACTTTTCTTCGTTGTTTTGATGACTTGCAGAGTTTCAATCTTTGATTAAATAGCTGCTAACTTCTGTTTCTTTTGCAGTTTATCATGTTAAAGCATTGATTGTGTCAGCTGTTCATTAATATCAAGAGAAAGTTCATCTTCTGCTTCTTCACTTTCTGATTTCATTATGTGACGTTTGTTTTCTGATATGATGTTTTGTAAGATTAAAACATCATTGTTTCAATTCTGTTGCAATTGCGTTGCTGTTATTATGCTTGAATATCAAATCATCATCTTTAAGAAGAGTTTGAAATAATTAGAACTGTGATAATCAGATCTATTAAATGAATAAATAAGATTTATAAGAATGATATGACAATGTGATATTCTAAGCAAACACAGAATGAGTATATATTATGATAAAGCTAATTATTAAGAAGTTCTCAATAACTCAAGAAAATTGATCAACTATAAAGAGTTTGTCAAGCATTGTTAAATTGAACATGACATAATTCATGACATATTAAGTTGAAGATATGACGTAGTCTAAATGATATCTTGACAAAGTCATAGAGTTTCAAAGCTAACTCAGATCTGATCTTCAATTCAGTCTTTGACTTTAATCTCTGATCTAATCTCTATGTGTTAATTCATCATGACATGTGAGTCATGCAGAAAGAGATGATCTGATACATATAAAAGAAGTGAGACATTAATGTACATTAATTCACAATATCAAGAATTTTGAAGAGAAAAGACTGAAGTATTAAAAAAGAACAGCATGTAGAAGTCAGATAAAACAATGAGCTTTGTTTGAATTAAATAACAAACATGCTTCATTTGATAATTGAACAGCTCATGTTCATGAATGAGTTTTTATTCAATGAGATCACAGATTAACATCATCAAGTCTATGCTTCTGTTGATTAATCAACTCACTATCAAATCTCTAGAATGAGAAAGCATTGTTGAAATGTTCTTTCAATTTATACAAAAGATGAATATTTATTTTGCATCAATATTTGCAAGAATTGATTCAATGACAAGACTTTCTTTCAATGATTAGCAAATAAACTGCTATCTTTATGCAGTTTCTTTTCAACTTCAAGAAGTGTGATCATCATGAATAATGCAAGTGTTTATTGCAATAGTCGAATTAAAGAGTTCATCATTTCACATAAACGTCAAATAAGCTATTTATCTTGTTGAATTAATGATTTATCATTGATATGAATGTCAAATATAATATTTGTCTTTCTACTCATTGAATTACAATTTCATAAAACTCATCTTTAATGTATTAAAAATCTGAGTTTGTAAACATTTTAATGAAACATGATCTCATTTTGAAAATATCTTTGATGACTTTCTTCATTATGCTGTTAAACAAAATGAATGTGATAAATATTTAAAACAGCACTTCAAGCATTTAAACTATATTTTTGAAATAAATATCAGAGCTTTGAAATGAGAATTAAAGATAGAAAATCAGAAATTTGATTCAAAAATTTAACTTTATTTAATAACTCAGTTTTAATAAAGTCTTGATCTTACGTCAGATTAACTTGAAGAGCTTCAGATTTTTCTTAAATGCATGAGTTATTTCATCTGATACTTCTACTTGTATAGCAGTTTAATAAATAGCAGACGTTGAGTTTGTCATATTTTTCAAATCATTTATAGATCATATCTGAGCATTCATTATGAATCTCATCTTTGTGAGCTTTTGTTTAATTATTTGACGTGAGATTTTATTTATCTTTCAGACGAAAAACTGATCAAATGTCTTCTTCGTCTCTTTTGATTCTTCAATAAAACTTGATCGCTGAGCTGTAATTGCAGACTGAAATGATAAAAATGATAAAAAAGAAGAAGAAGAAGAAGAAGAAGAAGAAGAAGAAGAAAAAGAAAAAGTAGATTGAAATGATGAAGATTGCTGTCACTGAATAAACTGCAAAGACTGTTATCACAAAGAAAACTGTTATCACGAAAAAGACTGTAAAGACTGTTATCATGAGAAAGACTGTAAAAACTGCTGTCATGATTGATAAAATAATTGATAGAAAGAATAAATAAATGATTGTTATCATGATGATCACTGCAAAAAAGAAAATTGCTGAAATGATAAATGAGATTCTGAAACTTTCTGATGCAAGTTCATTCATTCTATCTGATCAGTCATTGTCTCACTCATTTGCATTTTCATTTGCTGTTCATTGAATTTCATAAACCTCGTCATAAAATCTTTTTTTTTCACTCGCTTTGCTTTGACATTCAATCTTTTCTCATGCAGATCTGATCAACAAGACAGTAAAATAACAGAACTTCGTTTATCACTTCAAAAGTTATATAAAAAGATAGAAGATTGTTTAATGTTGATGTTTACTTTGTTGTTAAATATCATCTTACTTCATAAAAATTGTTGAGTGTGATTCATATTATAGTGCTTGTCTGCAAAATTCATGAAACAGAAATCATTTCAATTTCTACAATGTTCATTGTTGCATTATCAGTGATTCAGCAATGCTTTATCAAAATTGTTGATGTCAGCAAGTGTATCTGTTTTGATTCAAGCTTGATTCAAAAGCTGATTGATATAAATACATCTTTGACAAGATTTTTCATTAACATCAGAATCTTCAGAAACAATCTCAGCAAATCTTTTATAAGTAAACTTTTCAATCTTCATGTTGATCTTTATCTTAATTGTATAGTCAGTAGCTTTCTTCTCAGTTAAAGTGAGCAAGATCTTCTCTCATTTTAACTCATTAAAGTCATCAATAAATTACTGCTTTCAAGTGACTTTTGATCTATTAGCTTTGATGATGATCATTCAATTAGTGATAATTCAGTTCTTGATATCATCATCTTTAATCTTAATAATCTCATTTAAAATCTTTTTGAAGCTTTAAATCTGAAACTTCAAAGTCAACATCTGAGCAATGTGATTAAATCACTTAAGTTTTCAATTTACATGAAGACAGACTGATATAAACAGCATAGAATCATCAACTCGATCTTCAAAGTTCATAACTTCAAGCTCAGATGTAAACAACTCATCTGTCTCTTTTCTAGTCTGATGATTCAAATGATGATAATGTATAGTCTTTTGTTCATCATGCTCATTTATTTCTGTCTGTCATAAAGTCTTTTCACAAGCTTTATTGTTTCTCAATCTTCAAGCAGCATTGACTCAATTCTATTGTTCTTTTTAATGCTTTGCACACGCAGCAATTTCTGCAGCTGAAAAAGCTATTGATCTTTCAACTTTATTCTTAGAAATGTCGAGTTTATTCTTTCAATATCTAGAACGTGACAATAATGAGAGTGAATCAGATCATGAACGTCTTAGTGAAGAAGATTCAAATCATCAAGAAAGTGAAGACAATTGAGATTCAGAAGACAAGAATTGTCAAGAAGTTGAAGACAGCTCAGAAGTTGAAGACAATCGAGAATCATCTACATTCGATGAAATGAGAGCTCGTCTACGACGACGGTCGGGAAGAGCAGCTCGGTCGAGGGGGGCAGCTCGGCCGGAAGGGGCAGCTCGGTCGGGGGGAGCAGCTCGATCGGGGGGGTCAGCTCGATCAGTGATCTTCGGCTGTTCAGCCCGAGTCGTCGGTTTCCTACGCCTTTCGAATGCTCTAGAGGGGGTGAGAGAATCATCTAGAGGTAGGTTTTGACTTCGGCGTTGAGGCATTTCGAATAAAAACGGTCGGTTACAAGAACGTCAGGAACATCAACAAACAAAGAGGTCTGAATAGCTTCAATTTCGGGCAATTGGGGGGCGATGGGGTTGATTTCTGAATTCCTCCTATAAACGGATCACCGTGGGGCAGAGCGAAAACGAATGCCAAGGATTCTAAACCTTTCTGCATACGCTAAAATCGCAGATCGGTTGCCCTTACTCTATTCTAACCTCATCCTGCGGACACCTTATATAACGAATAGACATCAAGCCTTCTTCTGCCTTCAAATTTCAAGCCATACAAAGCCATCGCAGTATGTTTTC
>JAABUV010003945.1_pt1 | contig 18293 bp, 24 predicted proteins | sample 5559971 | NCBI WGS metagenome assembly JAABUV01 (sample SAMN10711881, study PRJNA513362) | rock metagenome | isolation source: Antarctica rocks | place: Antarctica: Victoria Land, Knobhead nord | collected 2015-12-19
TGGTGCACCCAGGCGTGAACATGTGCGCAAACTCAGCACAAATGCAGGCGACCAAAGGGCGTTCAAGAAGCATCTGATGCTCATCGCCCCCGGACGCAGCAGCCACAATTCATGCAGAGGCGCTGCGCCCGTGGGGCTTCACTGGTAGCCAGAACCAAGTGCGCGCTGCCGGCCAGCTGCTCGTGGCCCTGGCGGCCCCGCGCCATGCGCATGCGCCGAGCGGGGGAGTGGGCATATACAGACCCGCCCTGCTGTGCAGCTGCACTGGCAGACGACGCTCGGCGGCCCTCGGGCATCGCTCGCAGTCTTCGAGCGCCTCAGACCACAGGCGCGGTGTCAGCCCCAGCAGCGATGCTTACCATCCCACCCCCAGCAGGCAGGACAGACGCTTGCGGTGGCCGCCGCACCAGTAGCGCCCAGATGACCCCGCCTGGCCGCCCGCCGCCGCCCAGTCCCCCGCCGGCGCGCCTAGGCGCCCGCACGGTGCGCACGGCGCCATGCGGCCGCCGCGGTCCCCGGCGCGCGCGCGCCGGCAGAAGAGCAGCACCGCCTGCGCGGCGCCGGGCTGCGCGTCCTCTGCCTCTGCGAGGCTCGGAGTGCGCGCAACCTGTCGGCGCGGAGGACCGCGTCAGGTTCCTGGTGCCCGGCGGGCGTGTGGACGGCTTGGAGGACGTGCACACTGCGAACGCGGCGTTCCAGGAGCACATCCAGTGAGCACCAGCAGCGTCCTGTGCAGTCGTGTTTCAGTTCGGGGTGTCCCCCTGTACGATACAGAAAAACGGCTTTTCTTTCTGTGCTCTGCGCCTCCCTGCTCGGCTCTTCCCCACTCTCATCCCGCCCGGCTCTCCTCACTCTCAAACAGCACATTATCACAGCACATTCACAGCCCCCCAATCGGGCACTCACCTAGTCCTGTGCATGGGGGAGGCAGACACTATTTACAAAAGCGCGCAGCATGCTCAGCGCAGCATGCTCAATGCAATGTCCGAGGAGTTCCCAAGTGGTGTTGCATCAAGATGTTTCTGCCGGTGCTCGGGCACCTGAAGCTGGGCAATGGCGACAAAGTGTGGCTGGTGCCGGGTACCACCGTGACGCTGGGGAGGCAGCATGTGCGCATCCACCCAGCAGCTGCAGCCGTGGCGCGCTGCCAGTGTGAGGTTTCAGCCAGTCACGGCGGCGCAGTGCACGCAACCAGCAAGGGGACCAACCCAACGGCAGTTTGGTCACCGGCCGGTCAGAGACTCCTTCGACAAGGCGTGCGCCTGTGCCTGCTTGAAAGTGTACCTTTTTAATTGCTCAGCTGCAGTGTATCGCCTGCAGTGCGCCCTTGGTGCACCTGGGCAAGGCGCATGGACAAAAGTGCCACCTTAGCTACGGGCGCATTGCTCTGACGACTGCCTTGTTCACTCTCAGAGGAGAGCACCGAGCTGCGCCACAATGACAAGCTGCTGCTGCTGGCGGGCGACGCTGCTGACGCTATCAGCGTGGACCTGGGCGCTGGCGCCGGGGACATGATCTGGGTCGATGAGTTTGACCAGGATGAAGAGCCCGAGGACTTTGGGGAGGTTGAGGACTATGAGGACTTTAACAAGTTTGACGACTATGAGGAGCTTGAGCCGGAGCCCCAAGCCGTGCTGCTCCTCGTCGGGCCACCAGGCGCGCGCCAGAGGCTCTGAAATTGATGCTGAGAGCTTTGCGCGCCACACCTGCTGCAGGTGTGAGGGACTTGTTTCCTGCGCGTCAGAGTTGCGCCCTGGTTGGGCTCTCACAGCAACCATGAGTGGTTTGCGTTCTCACAGTGCACAGGCCGCTGCCAGTGAAGGCTGCTCTGCAGCACTGTGACTCGCGCGCGGCGCGGCCAGGCAGCGGGAAGTCAACGTTCTGCCAGAGCCTGATGCAGCGCTCGCATCTGATGTGGGAGCGCGTGAACCAGGACACCATCGCGGACGGCAGGTGTGGCGCGCGCAACTTGCCAGTGCCTGGCTTGCGCCGAGCGCATGCCGGGTGCACTCGCGGGTGCTCAGCGGCGCGTCTTGGCGTGTCCGCCTGTACGCCTGTTCTGGAGGGGCGTGGCCCAGCTGCGCTAGACTAACATGCTCCACCCATATCCATGCAGCAGAGATTTAGACAACGTGTGCGTGTGCAAGCGACAGCCATGCAGCTCATAAAGCGGTGACGCGCTGCAGCCGAGGCACCCGGCGCGCGTGCGTGGCGGCGCTGCAACGGGCGCTGGAGGAGGGCGCCTGCGTGGCCATCGACCGCTGCAACTTCGACGCGGACCAGCGCGCGGACTTCATCGCTGCAGCGGCCGCTCTCCACCACCAGGCGCGGCGCTCACAGGCCGCCACGCTCGGGCGCTTGCAGCGCAGCTGGGCGCCTGGCCTGGCCTCAGCACGCGGCCGGGGGCTCGCTTGCGCGCATTGCACGAAACCGCACCATGCTTGCATGCGCATGAGCCCTGACGATGTCCAGGTCTTTGCCGGCATAAGGGTTTGGATGGCGCTGGTAGCGGGCGCACTTCGGTGTGCCCGTGGTGGCTCACAGAGCTGCTCCGGCTACCTGGGGCACACGGCCCCTGCCATCGAGATGCGATGCGGAGCCGCGGCAAACCTGCCTGTCCCGCATGCCAATGCTGGGGCTGGCGGGCTTTTGCCTGGACTGCGCGCGTGCGCCTGCGAGCGCGCGCGGTGCGCCTCCTCGCACGCCATGCCCGGGCTACAAGCCTGAGGGGCTGATGGGCTGCACACGCGCTGGCAGGTGCATGCGGTGTGGCTGAACCTGCCGGCGGCGGTGTGCGCCATGCGGGCGGCGGCGCGCGTGGACCACGAGGGCGGCCTGCAGGGGCCCGCTGCCAGGTCCGCGCAAATGAGAAACCTACCCTATATGAAACCTACCCTGTATGAACCTAGCCTGTATGAAACTTATCGTACCCTATAAGCTCTGTGCGGGGTTTGAGAGCGGCTGCTGGCTCATGGGACCTGGCAGGCTCTGTGCGCCGCGCGCAAGGTCCCTGGCAAAGCTGTGCCGGGCAGCAGTCGCACTGCGTCCCTCAATCCCTTGACTGTGCACTCACGCACGGTGACCAGGCAGTGTGCCCCGCGCGCCGCGCTCGCCCCCGCATGCGCACCGGAATGCCGAGCAGAGGCGGCAGCAGCGAGCGGCGCACCTGCACCACATAGCAGCCCGGTGAGCGTGTGCGCCTGCTCAGGACGGCGTCGCTGCGCATGCACCGAATGCTGGCGGCGGCGCCCCCGCGGCTGCATGAGGGCCTGGCGAGCATCAGGGTGCGAGAGTACATGTGCTGCCTGTGTGGCATGTCAGCGCCGCTGACGTGCCTAGCCTCCTTGCATTGCTCAGATCTTCGTTTCTGGCTGCAGTGCTCTGCTGCGGTGGTGGGCCGTGGTGTCTGTGCCAGGTTCACATTGGTGACACGCCTCACAGCAGCCGCCTGCAGACCCGCCGCACACTTCGTTATGCCTGTTGTATCAGGCCCGCTCCCCGATGCTGAAACACAGCCGCTGCCTCCATGGGCAGGTGTGCAACACAGACGCCGAGGTGGCTGCCGCGCTGCATTCGTGGGTCTGCTTTGGGACAATCGAAGTGCCGAACCCCGCCGCCGCGCTGCCCCCAAACCCGCTCGAGCGCCTCTGGGGTGCGCGCCCGCAGGCACGATGTCATCATGGTGTCTGCATGAGTAAGCATGATCTAAACGCAGAGTCCTGCATGGTCGCACTCTAGTGTGGAGCTGTGCGATTCTGTGGCGGTATTGCGCGCAAGCCCAGAGCACGCCTGGGAGGCCGCTCCCTGTGGACAGATGCTTCAGCCGACCCCTCACGCGTGCGGTTTGGCCGCCGCAGGTCGCGCATCCGCACAGGGTGCCGCCGCCCCAAAGCGCGAAGTCGACCCTGCGGTCGCGGCGCCCGCGCCGCCCGCCTCGGCCGCTGCAGGTCGCGCACCCGCGCAGCGCGCCGCCGCCCCGAAGCGCGAACTCGACCCTGCGGCCGCGGCGCCCGCGCCCCCCGCCAAGGCGCCGCGCCCCGGCTGCCCGGAGCCCCCCGAGCCGCCGCAGGCCCAGGCGCCTGCACCTCGGGGCCTTTTCACCCGAGCAGAGATGCTTCAGGCGACCCTGGACTCAGTGGCGGCAGACTATGGCGGGCGGGTCCCAACCTTCGTTTGGAGAGCCCCGCCGGAGGAGGGCGCCGCGCGGGGGGGCGGCCCCGGCGCCTGGGCACAGGCAACCGAGCCCGGCCTCGTCGTCCCCCGCCGCGGCCCCGGGCCTCCGGGCTCCCAGCCGCGGCCGCCTCTGTGGATGCAGCTCGGGCAGCCGCCGCCGGTCTCGCCAGAGGACGAGGACGATTGCGCCGCGCAGTCGCATGCCGGAGGCCCGGGAGGTCCGGGCCGCAGCAGCCGGGCGGCGGGCCCGCCGGCGCCTATATGACTAGTGCGCATGCCGCCGCTCTCCTGCAAGCAGGGCGGCCCTTCAGCGCAGCGGCATGCGGCGGCGGCGGCGGCGGCGGCGGCGGCGGCAGAAGCGGCGCCGCGGGCGGCGGTGGCAGCGGCGGGGCCGGCGGCGGCGGCAAGAACGCGCTGCAGGCGCTGATGGCGGCCGCGCGCGCACCGGCCGCGGCCGCGCCGGGAGCCGCTCCGGGGCCGGGCCCGGGGCAGGCGGGGCGGGGCGCCGCTCGGCCGCGCGGCGGCGGCGGCGCCTGGAACGCCGCGCTGCGCGACATCGCGCTCCACCCGGAGCGGTGCGGGCGCGGGGGCCAAGCACGTCGCTGTGGCTGCGCTTGCCTGCGGCAGCGTGGCGTGCATGCCGAGCCATGATGCCGTTACAGCGGGAGATGACAGCAGGAGTGCCGGCAGTCCTTACTGTGCGGTGACCCCTTTTTGCTCAAGGTTTCAATTCGGCCTTCTGCTCGCCAGAGTGCACGACAGGCACCTGGTTGCACGGCGCTGCGGCGCAGCGTGCACCCTGTGCGACTCCGCCCACCGGGCATGGTGTGCGGTTCGTCAGCACGGGGCCCGCGCCAGAGCAGACGCGTTTGCGTGTGAGCATGCAACGCCTCGCATGACAAGAGGTCGGGGCTTTGGCGCACGTCCGCTCAACGGGCGCGGCGACATGCCTGCCGCTGACCCGTCGAGCGCACTTTGTAGTGCCTCATGCACACAGGCGCCGCTCAACCCCGGCCCAGACAGCGGCAGCACGCGCGCGCGCGGCTGGGTGCCAGGCGTGCCTGCGTAGGGCACCCGACCGCAGCTGGGCCGGCCGAGTGCTTTTGGGCGCCAGCGGGCGAGCGCATGGGGGGCAGACGCGAGCGAATATAAGAGCGCCCTGCCCTGCGCAGGCACCCCGAGGCGGTGCTCGCGCTGGACGAGGAGTGCGTGCTCATCCGCGACGCGTTCCCCAAGGCGCGCGCACACGCGCTCGTGCTGCCGCGCGCGGCCGGCCTGGACGGCGTCGCGGACCTGACGACCGCGCACCTGCCGCTGCTGTCTCGCATGCAGGCGCGCCGCGCGTGTGGGCCGGGGGTGCAGGGGCGCCGGCTGCCGCTGCTGGCGCGCATGCCTGGCGCGCTGCGCATGCAGGGTGAGGTTCTGTGAAGGTTGCATGCCTGCTGCTGCGCAGTCAGCAGCCTTGCGAGCCGGTCTGAGAGCGCTCTGATGCATAACCCTGTCTGCTCTGCAGCCCCAGGCGCACGGGGCGCAGAGTCTGCTCCAGGGCACGTGGCACGCGCTGGGTGAGCCGCGTGGCAAGCAGCGACGGGCGTGCCCGTGCGCGCGAGGCGCCGGGGGAGGCGCGCGATCATGCACTCTCACGCGCCGACGGCCTGCGGGGCGCGCCGGCAGGCGGTGGCGGAGGCGTGGGAGGCGCGGCAGCGAAGCAGCGACCCGGCCCTGCCCAGCTTTGTGATGGGTGCGCGCGCTGCGCCCTGCTTTTGCCGGCCTGTGCGGCAGAGGCTGACCCCTCTGCCGGGTCTTGGTGAGGCTGGTTGGCGGCGGCTGATGCGCTGCGCAGGCGCCGTCCATGGCCTGACGCGCGGCGTCCGGGCGCAGGCTTTCACGCGGTGCCGAGCATGCAGCACCTACACCTGCACGTCGTCTCCACGGTGCGCGCGAGGGTCACAGTGACCCTGCTTTTAACATGATGTTACTCTAATGCCGTGACTGGCTTTTGAGCGCGTGAGAAGGGCGGCCATGGTCAGCCTCGACGCGCTCTGCCGCTGATGGCATGTCTGCAGCTCGACGCAGGAGGGGATTCATGCAGGCCAGTGCAGAATACGTGCAGCTGCTCCGCTGCGCCATGTCAGACCTTTGGTTTTCTGCTGCTGTGGTGAGCGCAACGGTGCTTTGCATGTCGCGGGCCAGTTGCGGACGGTCCTGCACTGCTGGCTGGCCGCTCGTCGCAAGCGCGCCGCGCACGAGCCCGGACCGGGCAGGCCGGGGCCCACCGCGCGCGCGCCGCGCAGGACTTTGACTCGGACCGGCTGAAGACCAAGCAGCACTGGAACAGCTTCACCACGGCCTTCCTGCTGCCGCTCAGCGCGGTGCGCGCCGACCTGCAGGCGCACGGGCGCGTCGCGGTCGACCGCGGCGCGGCCGAGGCGCTGCTCAAGGTGCCGCTGCGCTGCAACCGCTGCGGCGCGGCGCAGTCCAACATGCCCAAGCTCAAAACGCACATCCGCGCCTGCCCCAGGTAGCACGGGGAGTGCTTGCAAGTGCATGCCAGGTAGTGGCAACGGCCCATGTGCACTGCCCCTGTACACAAGTGCAGCGCTGCGGCGCGCTGCAGCCCAACATGCCGAAGCTTCTGCGTGTGCCCCAGGTAGCACGGGGACTGCGTGCAAGTGCGTGCCAGGTGGTGGCCACGCCCCATGTGCATTGCGCTGTACACTAGTGTCGCGTCCATGTGCACGACCGGTATTTTGTTAGGAATGGTCAAGGCTGGACTGTGTGCATGGCAACCCATGCTCTTGTTTGATCAGTTGTTGAGTGGCGTGCAGCTGCCGTTATGTACTTTATGCCCATTTTTGGCATCACTTGTACACTTGCGTAAGGACTCGCAATGTCAACTTTTTTTTGTCCAATTACCGTGCAGCGACTGGCGCTCCTACATACACACAGCAGACAAAGCAACAGAAGCAACGGCAGAGATCAGATGTACAGTAAGCGAAAGGCACAGGCAAACGCCTGCTGTGCTGCTAGCCTGTCGCATTGGGCATGGTAGCCGTCCCAGGCAGGAGTCGTTCCAAGGAAGCGGGGTCCCCAAGTTCGGCGCGCCCCCATGCCCGGCCCGCATGGACGCATCCCCGCCCCGCACCAAGCCCGGCGCGCCCAGCGCCGGCACTGCGCCGCATGCGCAGCCGCGGGGCGGCAATGCGCGCGCCTAGCCGGCGGAGCCATACAGGCGCGTCCACTCCTCGAACGCCGCCATTTGCTCTGGGCCGACCGAGGGCCGGATGGCCTGCAGCGCGACCTCGAAGTCGCGCGCCTGGATCGGCCGCACCTGGTCCGCGCTCACCGTGCTCACCGCCGCGCCCAGGTCCCTGCCGCGTGGAGCCCTTCCGGGTCACCCCGCCGCCGCGCGGAGCCGCTGGGCTCGCCTCGCAGCAGCGCGAGCCGCAGGCGCGCGCTTGTATTCCCCAGGCACCGCTTCGGACAGCGGCGTCCTGGCCGGGACGCGCGCGCTCCTCCGGGCGGGGCTCATGCAGCGCCTCAGATAGGGCTAGGGTGAAGGCAGGCGACCGACGCAGCCCAGCAGGCACAGGCGCCCGGGGCTGCGGGCGCGGGCGCGCGCACCGCAGCGGCACCATGGCGGCCTCGCGGCAGAGCGCGGCCAGGTCCGAGCCAGAATAGCCCTCGGTCCGGCGCGCGAGCGCCTCCGCGTCGCCCGCCGACAGCCGCGCCGGCTGCCCGGCCAGCATGTGCGCCAGCAGCGCGCGCCGGGCGGCCGCGTCCGGCATCGGGATGTACACGCGCTTGACCAGCCGCCGCCTGCACGCCGCCGGCCGGCGCTCTGCACGCTGCGGCCTCGGCGCCAGCGGCCGCCCCCAACGGCGTACCGCTCGGCTTGGGTACCCTGGTCTGTGGGTACCCAGGTCCCGCAGACTGCCGCGCGCAGCGCGGCCACAGAAAAGCAGGCCTCAAGCCCTGGTGGGCCTGGCCGGCGGTGCGGGCGTGCAGGGTTAGGGTTAGGGCCGGGGCCGCGCCGCACGGCCTCGTCCAGCTCCTGCGGGCGGTTGGTCGCGCCGATGACGACCACGCGCTCGCTGCCGGCCGCCACGCCGTCGAACTCGATCAGGAACTGCGTCTTCAGGCGCCGGCTGGCCTCATGCTCGGCCGCCGAGCGCTCCGACAGGATGCTGTCGATCTCGTCGATGAAGATGACCGCCGGCTGCATCTCCGCGGCCACCGCGAACAGCGCGCGCACCTGCGCCGCGCGCCGCTTCAGCGCGCTGGCAGCTCGGCGGCCCGCGCTGGCGACGCGAGGCGCTGCGCGCCTTGCGCATGACAGCGCCAGCGGGGTCAATCAGACCTTGCTTGCTGCAGATGTGTCGCAGTTGATGGCTCCTGTCAGTAAACACACATATGAGAGCATGCAACCCTTTGTCCTCTAGGCATGAGATGTCACATTTGGGAACAGCAAGAGGCCGTGACACAAGCATGGCGTGTGGAGGCTGGCGCCAACTTCTCAGGTCAGGGGTCAGGGATAGTATAGGGGTAGGGTGAGGCCAGGCGCGCCAGCTTCTCCGCCTCGCCGTGCCACTTGGACGTGAGCGAGGAGGCCGAGATGGCGAAGAAGGTCGCGTTGGCCTCGGCCGCCAGCGCCTTGGCCAGCAGCGTCTTGCCATTGCCTGGCGCCCGCGGCGCGCGCCGCAATCAGGCGCGGCGCGGCTTATTCCTTGTGGATTCGGTGGAATGGGTGGGTTTCATATCTGTAAATGCGCGTAGGCGGGAATCCTGCGCCGCACCCGCCGCCACGCCCGGCTCGCGTGCGCACAGCTGGAGCAAGAGGTTCAGCCGTTCCTGACTTGCATCGCGCCGGGGCGGCAGCTGCGCGCGCATGCACATCGCAATCACCACTGACCCTGAGCCACCACGAGAGGGGCCTGCAACTGCGCGCTCGGCCCGCGCGAGCGCGGCGGCGCGCACCCGGCGGCCCGTACAGCAGCAGGCCGCGCGCGGGCGTGCGGAGGCCGTTGAACAGGTCGGCGCGCTGCGTGGGCAGGATGACCATCTCGCGCAGCGCCTGCGCGCGCCGGGCGCCGCGGGGCGCTGTCACCGACCTGCACTCGTGGGCGGCAGTGTGTGCGCGGACAGACGCGAAAGGGTGACCACATGAACCGCAGCCAATCACTGCAGGCACGCGCAACAGCCCTAGAGCGGCTCGGAGCAGCAAGCCCTTGTGATGACACTGGGAAGCTGTCAGGGACTGGGTGTGGCTCGACCCGTGGCGCCCCGCGACCGGGCGGCCAACGTGGGTCACGGAGGACCGCACACCAGCAGCAAGCACGGGGCGCCATGGCGCAGAGCCCGGCTGGGGCGCCGCCGCGCGGGGCGGCCAAAGGGCCCAGGGGCCCGGCGCGCGCCTGCTTCGCCGCGCCCAGGCCCGCCACGTCGTCCCAGCGCGTGCTCGGCCGCGCGTCCAGGATCTCGCCCAGCACCGTCTCCCGCAGCCGCGCGTCCTCCTTGGCGGCTGCGCCGCCCGGCGCCGCGCCCGCGCCAGTGCGCCCTGCGGCCGCGACCATGGCCGACCGAGCTTGCACGCGCTCCGCCCAGACGCGCCAGAGAGCGTGCGCAGGGAAGATACCAATTGCAGGATCCAGCAACGCTGCTGCAGCCAGGCCGAGACGCTGCTACCACGTGATTGTATTTTTTTTGTGGGAGTGGGAGTGTCTGAAACCGCGAGCGCGAGTGCATGCTCTGCACAGACCCGCCAGAGCACCGCCATGCATGCACGGCGAGAGTGGCGTGCCTGCGGGCGCGGGCGCGGCGCGCGGCGTGCCCGCCGACGACTGCGACGCGGTGCGCGAGCGCATCAGCGTGGTAGACGCCGCCAGGCTGGGCGCGCCCGCGCGCGGCGCGCCGCCCGCGCCCGCCGCGCCGCCTGGGCGCGGCGAGGACGTGCTCGCATGTGGCGCCTCCAGGTCCCGCAACCTGCCCTCGCGCGCAGGGTATGCGCCAGGTCAAAAGCATGCCTGCTAGGCGGCGGTGCAGCTGCACGCCAGGAACCTTGAGATTCGGACACGGAACTGCTCATATGCGGGCGGGCAGTTGCATGCATGCCGGCGGCCTTCTCAACCAACAACGCATGTAACATACTGATGATATTACAACTGCAGCCTCGAAGGAATTATGCGCAGGTGTACCTGCGTGCCTTGCGAGTGCGGCTAATTCTATCGTGGTCTTGAACCCTCAAGGCAGAGCTCCAAGCGGCACCAGCCAGGCTAGCGCAGGCCTGCACCAAGCTGTTCTTTTTGCGCCACATTTGCGCGAAGGTCACGGGCAACGGGGCGGCGCCGCGCCTGTCGTTGGCGCGCTGCAGCCACTGCTTCAGGTCCTCCCGCCAGCGCGCCACGTTGCTGAAGGCGGGGCCCAGGCCTGCCGATGGCACGCGCAGCGCGAGGCCCTCCCGTATCGCGTCCACCCCAATCCGGTACAGCTTGATGGCGTCGAGCCTCCAGCCCTCCACATCCTTGCTGTACGCCCGCTCCAGCGCGTCCTGCATGTGTTGCAGGTGTGCTTGGGCTGTCCATTGAGCCCACTGGGCAGGTGTGCACCCCAAGCCAAAGCTTGCCTCACCCGAGTGGTCGCCCAAAGCCAAACACATCTGATGGAGCCACCCACCTAGCTCGTCACACACTCACAAGTGCGTGAGGCAGCACGCAACCGGCTCATATTGCTGTATCGTAGGTGCTCCAAGCCTGTGCACGCCTGCGCCAGTTCGTGGTACTGCATCAGCTTCCTCTGGTTGAGTTCTGCATCCTGGTCGGCGCCCTGCCGCACGGGCTGCTTCACGCCTGGGCCAGGCGCAGGCAGCGCGCTGCCGCCGCGGAAGAGCCACTGCATGGCGCGTATCGTCAGGCCAAGGGCCGCATCGTTAATTCTAGCCAGCATTGGAGCCTGCTCGCCCTGCCATCGCTGGCACTAGCCTCCTCTCATCAACAAGCTTGGTACTTAAGTGTTCTTTGCCCCTTCCACTCCAGCAAGCCTGGAGTGTTAATTGGCAGGGACCCACACTTGGACACCCGAGCCTAAGCCGTAGTCCTAAAGCCTGCCTATTGCTCACCATCTGGCTCCGCCTTGGCTAAGGACTTGTGTTTTCCCCTGATACATAAGGAAGTAGAAGCGGAGGAGTGCTCGTTTTGGCACCAGCAAAGAGAAGAGGAAGGCATCCCTGTGTGCTCTCCGGCAGCCTGTCCATGAGCGCACCAGCGCGTCCGCACGCATACTGATGGCCAGGCACGGCGTCTGGCAGCTCAGCAGGCTGACAGTGACCTACTGTGAGTTCTCGGGCAGCTCGCGCGGCACCAGGCGCGCCGCGCTGTCACCAGAGTCTGCTACATGTGCGGAGCACGGCCATCGCACCGGAGCTGACACACCGGCCCCTTGCAGAGAGTTCTTGGAAGCCGTGCTGCCAGTGTTTCGTGAGCAGAATCCGCAGTTGGCTATCGAGACGCGCACCAACCCGGGCCACCACCCGTGGCTGAAGGCGGAATACCGTGCGCCCCTGCTCGCCTTTCCGCACCCTCAGCACCTGCTGGGGAGCGCGGTGTGCGACTGAGGCACAGGCTGGGACGTGCAGGCAGCGGCAACGTGCGGTCGGTCGGCGTGAAGAACCAGCCTGCGGGGGAGGTGCTGCGCTTTGCGGTGTTCCTGCGCAGCGCGGCCGGGCGGCGGACGGGCGAGCGCGTCAACCCGCGGCAGGTGCACCCGGTGGTGCGCCGGGACGGCTTGGAGCGCGTGCGCGCGTCGCCCAGCGTGCAGGGCGTGTGGCGGCCCGGCATGTTTGCCGCGGCGCAGTGAGTGGCGCGCGCAGCCAACACGGAGCGCCGGGAGGGCCTGCGGCGTGTCTGCGCATGGGCCAGCCGGCAGGGCGCATGGTGCCTCAGTGAGTTTGCCTCTTCAGTGAGTGTCACGTTTTGGAACGCGTGGAGTCAGACCGTCTCAGGCGCGGAGGCTCAGAGCCCCCGCGCTAACACATGTGCTATGAGCTGCCCTTCGGCATACAACGCAGGGCAGGCGGCGTTGGTATGTATGCTTCGCCCTGTGTTGGCAGCCCTTGCCGCCAGTTCTTTGATATGCTAGGGGTGTTCAGCTGATGTGACCAGCGCGCAGCTTGCTTGCACTTGTTGCTGTGCAAACTATATGCCGAGGCACCTGGCATGTTACAGAGCTTCAGAATGTGAAAGTTGTGCTGGGAACACCTCCGTAATGGGCGGCCAACGTTGTTGACAGACGATGTGTTCACCATAGGCCTCCTCGAGTCCTTAGCTAAGCCTAGGCCTGTAAAGCCAGGCAAAATGGCGCAGTCACCCACCCGACGACGTCAGGGTGTGCACCCAGGCTTGGTAGGCGCGCCCTCATACTTCACGCGGGGGATGAGTCCGGTGCTAAATATGATGCAAACGCATAAGTGCCAGAAGCAGTGCATCAAGCAGGCGCGCCGCGGCCGGCAGGCGCGCCGCGGCCGGCCCCGCAACGCATCAGGGCCGCGCGGGCGGCGGCCGGCCGGCGGCGCCCTGCGCAAACGCGTCCGCGTCCTCCCGCGCGTCGGCCAGCACCTGGCCCGACAGCGCGGCCAGGTCGCGGAGCAGGTCCAGGGTTGCCGCGCCCGTCGCCGCCCCCACGGCTGGCCCCCGTTGCGCGCGGCCGCGCCCGCCCGCCGAATGCGCGTGCGCCGCCGCCGCCTCGCCGGGCGCGCCCTGCGCAGACGAGCACCGAGGCTCAGCGCGCCAGCGGTGCCTTGCCACGGCCCAGGCCCCGGCTCGCAGTGTCACAACCGACAGAGCCGCCAGGACCTACAAGGCAGGCAGGCACGCAAGCGCGCGCGGCAGCAGGGTACACACGCTGGCTGGTGCTCAGAGGGCACCAGCCACTGGCTGTGGAGCGCTCCGCCATTCTATGCACGCTTGCGTGACAGCAGCGCCGGCAGCGCAAGCCAGCCCCGGCATAACTTGCGCGTGGTCGGACGCCGCCGGCCATGCTGCAGAAAAACATGACATCTTCTGGACGAACAGTGGCGGCGGGCCTCTGATCATAAAACCAAACCACTCTCAGACTATATTTCATTGGTGGCTTCTGCCTTCCCACTTACAGGCTACCCCAATATTTTGCAACGGGGTGAGCAGTGCGCACGTCGTCCGCGGCAGCACGCGACTCCGACAGGCCCGCCTGCGCCCAGGCCTCCAGCTCGGCGCGCGTGCCGGCCAGCTCGGCCTGCGCGGCGGCCAGCGCGCCGCGCACGCCCGCGCGCTCCAGCGCGGCGGCCGCCAGGCGCTCGTACGCGGCGCGCAGCTCGCCTTCCTTGGCGTGCAGCTCCACGCGCGCGCCTGCCAGGGCAGCCCCTCGGCGTCACTTGAAATTTGCTTCACATGAATCAGGCGTGTGGGACACCCTCGCAAGCCCTCGTGCAGAACAGCGCGCTGCTGCTCCCTCAAGCCAAGGACGCAGCACTGCGAACGCCGCGGTGAGCGCGTCCGCCGCTTGCATCGCTAGAGCAAAGTGTGCACGCCCGCCGTTGCGCTCTGGGGCATGCAATGCAGCCAAAGGTATCTGACCCACCCTCAGGGGTCCTGAGGGCCGCTCAGGCGACCTTCGCCTCGGGGGCCTGATGCCCTAGGGCGCACCCATGAGCTCACCCTTGCCCTGGCGCAGGCACAGGTCGCGTTCCGCCAGCGCCGCGCGCAGCAGCGCCACCTCCTTGTCCCGCGCCCTGCGTCGCGCCGCCCCAACCCTATGAGCCCGCCGCGCCAACAAGCCGGCGTGAGGGACGCCCGCCCCGCGCAGACGTGGCACCGCTGCTCGCCACCTGCGCTGATGCACGGGGTGCCGCCGCACGGGCTTGACTCTACGTCAACGTCCGGACAAGGTGCTGGCCGCGGGCCGCATGCGCCCGCCGCCGCGAGCGGGCGCGGAGCGCGCTCCGGGCTGCCGCAGGAGGCCGCGCGGGCGCACACCGCAGGGCCAGCTGCGCCTGCGACAGCTCGCCCGCCCGCTCGCGCAGCTCGGCGCTCGCCACGGAGAGCTCCACGCGTAGGTTCTTCGCGCCCGCAGCGGACAGCCGCGCCAGCGCGTCCGGCGCCGCGGCCGCATCCTGCGGCGCCCCCGTGCTCCGGCTGTGAAGTGTGCCGGTCCTGTGGTGTGTACACGGTGCATCGCATCAGCCTATGAGCAGAGCAAAGCGTGCTCGAGGTTTGTGGCAGAAGTCTCGACATCGGGGCGCCCGTGCACACTGCCACTGTGTCGTACGAGCGCAGGTGCGGCACTGGTGGGCGCGACACGCCTGCTGCACAGGCGCGCTGGGCGCCGTGCGCGGCGGCGCCACGCGCAGCGTCCCGGCCGCGCCCGCGGGCCCCGCAGCGCCGCGGTCGGCGACGAACATCTCGCGGCCGGGGCGCTCTTCGCCGCCGCTGGGCGCCTGGCGCCGCCGGGGCCGCTCAACATGCCGTCTGAGCAAGCACTGAGCAAGCAATAAGCGACGGAGCAACCACAGAACGGTGAGGGCCAAAAGCACCAAGAGCTGTCGCAAGCAGGCCCTGCCTGTCGCGTTAGTCACGGCAGCACATTGTGATGGACTAGCTGCAACAGGCTGCATGATGGGGCCATGGCTCCATACATCGTCAGCAGCTGTTGCAGACGCATAACTGCTTTACGCAGTCTATCATACAGAGGCAAGTAAACGTCAGACAGCACACCTGCGCTCCGTTGAGCGGTGTAGCCCTCCTGGCAGCCTGCGCGCTGCAGCGCAGCTGCCTCGCGCGCGGCAGCGGCGCCCTGTCTCTCCGCCAACACGCGACGCGCCTGCCTGCGCTGCCGCAGCCGTGCGACAGCGCGCCGGCCGCTGCCTCGGCTCCGCCCATGCCCTGATTGCAGGTCACAGCCTCTGAGGTTTGCCAGGCCTGAAGGCACGCTCGATTCAATACCAGAGCAGGCCACACCAGCGGTCCAGCGTCAAGCAGGAACACTGCCGGTCTCAGTCGGCAAGCAGAGCCCACATTGCACTCAAAGAGCGGACATCCTGTCGGCGTCGACCTGTCAACAGGGCGCTCAGGCCTTGCACAGGCTTCCTCTTCGCGAGCGCTGATGAGCACTGCGCCTAACCAGGCCTCATTGCCCAAGCCTGGTCAAATGCCTAGGGTCCCTGGCGCTTGGAGACAACGTTGGGAGTTTCCTGATGTTCAGCCCAATAGCTTTGACGTTCTACTGATAGGCTCTGCTATCACGTTCGTGTCTGAAGGTCTTGTCAGCCCCGTCTCTGAAGGCATAGGCAGTAGCGCAGCCGCTGCGGCATGCCCGCACTGCCGCGGCACTGCTCGGCGCTGCTTGATGCAGCTGCACCGCCCCGTATCGCCCAGCTCGTACAATGCAGGCCTGTGCAAAGGCCTGCAGGCGGTAAGAGGCAGGCTCGCCTACTTCACACCGTGCGGCGAGAGGCTCGCGCTCCGCGCTGCAGCGCTGCGGCGCCCGCGGCCGCCGTCGCGCCAGAGCAGGATGTAGATGGCATGGCAGAGTTTCTTGACAGCCTGAAGTGGGACGCCAACGGCATGGTCGCCGCAATCTGCCAGGTCTGTTAGATGCATATGTGATGAGCGCTTAGCAGGTGCCCTGGCTGTAGCAATGGGTAGCAGTCGGTGACTCTACGTCACCCGCTGCAGCACGTGGACACCGGCGAGCTCCTGATGCAGGCCTTTGCAGACAGGGACGCAGTCTGCGAAACGCTGCAGACCGGGCGCGCCCTCCCGGAGCTCGCGCTGCCTGCATGCCGCCTCCCTGTGCGCTGCCTTATCGCCTTCACGCGCGCATAGCGCGCGGCGCGCACCGCAGGCTGGCCGTCACGTCGCCGTGCTACCCTAACCCCCACCGCTGCATGAGCAGGCACGGCAGGATCCTGCCAGTAAGAGCGTGACTGCAGTGCAGACGGTTGCCAGGTAGCCGGGGCAGCACCTGCAGCGCGAGCCCCGTGGCAGCCACGCTGGCCGGCGCGCCCTCCGCCGGCCGCAGCTTGCCGGCGCCGGCGCGCAGCCGGCGCAGGCCCTCCACGCCGCGGCCGACGTCGGCGGCGGGCGCGGCCGCGCGCGCCGCGCGCAGCGCGCCCAGCGCCCAGCGCAGCTCCGGCACGCCGGGCGGCGCTGCGGCGGCCAGCGCGCGGCGCGCCGTGCGCGCGGCGGCCTCCGCCGCCGCCGGCTCGGAGCACCTGCGCGGCCCCGGAGCGCGCGTCCGGCGCAGGGTTGCCTTTCACCCTAACCCTAAGTCAGAGCACCTGCACGGCCCCAGAGCGCGCGTGCAGCACAGGGGCTCGGGTCAGAATAGGCGTGCGCGGGCTCCGGCGGCGGCACCCGGCCCGCAGGAGTGCGCCGGCGCCGCGCTCGCCAGCGTGCGCAGCCGGCGCAAGGCTCCCGCAGGGCTGCCAGAACTTTGCAGGCGCGCTGGGTCACGCCGTGTGCGGCCTGTGCAGCCGCGGGCGGCTCACACGCGGCGTCTTCAGCTACACGGTCAGCTTGCACGGGAAGCTGACCGTGCAGCAGCCGGGCTCCCATTGTGCAGCTTCGCGGCGGCAGCTGCACGTCGCATGTGCGCGCCGTGGGCTCCGCTGCTGCGCCCGAGACGGTCACAGGAACGGCGCGCGCTGCGAACCGCACACGAGCCCGCTCCTGACAGCGCGGCGGCGCACCCCACGAGCGCAAGCAGCTCCGCGGCGTAGTATGTGTCCTCAAGCGCGGGCGCGTCGGGCGCCAGCGCCGCCGCGGCCGCCTTGCAGAACGCGCCCGCGTCGACCTCCGCGCCCAGCTGCTTCAGCGCTGCCGCTCCGAGGTACGCGTCCCTGGGCCTGCGCGGCGCTCGCAGAAACGATATTGCGCCGCTGCCTGCCGGGACGCTTGCTTCTGCCTGATCTGGGTGATGAAAGTGAGCGTCTCTGTTGGCAGGTCTGCCACACCCTTCAGGGCGCTCTGGTGCTCACAAGCCATCAGGCCAAGCACTTGCCGCCAAAGTCGCTGCTGCTGCCGGCCAGATCGGTCACATAGCGCTCCGTGGCGCGGATGTCTGTGGAGACCTGCACGGTGGGCGTGATGCCTAAGTGTCACGTCTGATCACAGTGTGGGCACATCGGTAGTGCACAATCTGTGCGGCAGAGGCTGCGATCTGTGAAGGTTGGAAGGTGATTGAGGCACCACTGCCGGAGTCACGCCAGGCGCACCTCTGCACCAGTCAGCACACACACAGCTAACGCGCACAGCGCGCCCGCAGCGGCCCGCCCCGGCCGCATGCTCCTGGCCATCGCGGCTCAGCCTATGCCAGTGTCATCAGGACCCTGCTCCGTGTATCTGGAGTCGCAGCTCAGATCACACGCAGAGGACAAGCCCAGGGATGGAGGATTAGCCGGTACAGGGCCAGTAGTGAATGTCGCAGCATCATCAAGCAGAATGGCTGCTCAGGGAGGTTTGGCCCCACAAATTGGGGCCATACAGGCACATTTTTGTGAGATGCCAATAACCTTCGCAGGGCTCGAGACGTCTTTCGGAAAACCAGGCCAGACTTCACGCACATAACAAGCAAGCACAGTGAGCCTACGCCACCGTCAGCACACCACCGATAAGAAGCCCTGCTCATCCTGCCGCGCCTGTTGGGACGAGGACTGCAGGCAGCACGTTGGCTGCGATCGTCCACCATCCGGGCGGAGAAGCCGGAGGGACGCTGCCACAAGGAGCCTGTGAGGTGCATGCCCACACATCCACGGCCAATTGTCCCCTTGGCGTCCTGAGCCGTTGTGAGATGCCTGCCTGCCCCCTCTCAACACCTGTGCAGCCGTGCCGTTCACATGCCCCAGCCTGTGTGAGCCATTGCGGTCCGCCGGCCGAGTCCCTGCCCCTGTGGCCTGGCCAGGCCTGCCCAGGCATGCCGCGAGTGCCCATCACTTTGGGTCCGGCCCCGGGCATCGTGACTGCATGGGACTCGGCCAACGGGCATGCTCACGGCCCCTTGAGCCCAGCTGCCCTTGATAGGATTGCTGGTGCCGTGGGCTATGTCTGTGTGCGAGGTGAGCTCCTGGGCGCATACGCGTCTGCAAGTGCAGG
>JAABUV010003947.1_pt1 | contig 18284 bp, 26 predicted proteins | sample 5559971 | NCBI WGS metagenome assembly JAABUV01 (sample SAMN10711881, study PRJNA513362) | rock metagenome | isolation source: Antarctica rocks | place: Antarctica: Victoria Land, Knobhead nord | collected 2015-12-19
GCTCCCGCTGCAGGCTGCGTCCCTGGCTGCACCAGTGCTGACTGGCTCTGCCTGGCTGCGGCCATCTCGTGCGGCAACAGACTGCCCGGTGCCGGCTGCACTGCCGGAGCCATTGCAGATCTCGGCTACCTGGTCAGCGCATGCGGCAGCGCGGCCGTCGCGCGCGCCCGCCTGGCCATACCCTGAACCTGACCCTAAACCTGGCTCCGCGCGGTCAGGCGGCAGCAGCAGCGGCGTCGCTGCCGGGCCCCCTTGCGGTAGCAGCGTCACCCAGCTGCCGTCGGCGCCGGCGCGCACGTTCGGCGCGCCCCACACGAGCGCGGCCACGCGCGCGAGCAGCAGCGCGCCGGCGCACATTGCGCACGGCTCCAGCGTCACGTAGAGCGTCGCGCCGCTCAGGCGCCAGCCGCCCTGCAGCCGCGCCGCCTGCGCGCGTTGCGGGGCCCTGCCTCAGGGTCTCTACGCACCCTCTGCGCGAACACCTGGCACCTGCGAGTGTGTTACCAAGCCCCTGGCGCCATGCAAGGCCCAGCGTGTGCCCAGCACAGCCAGCCATCAGATACGCTGCGGAGTCATGACCCGGGGTATGAAACGGAAGCTTGAAACCAGTGAGCGCGAGCGGGCCTGCTGTATGGCGAGCAGCTCCGCGTGCGCGGTGGGGTCGCCGGAGGCCTCGACACGGTTGTGCGCACGCGCGACGGCGCGCCCGTTCAGCACCAGCACCGCCCCGATTGGCACCTCGCCCTCCGCGGCGGCCTGCGCGCACGGGACGCCAGACTCGCACGCTGCCGGCCCTGTCTGGACGGGCAGCGGCGAGCGGCGGCAAGCGGCGGGGCGCCACGCAGCACGTGCTATACGTCTCCAGCAGCTGCCAGGGGCCTCTCCCACAGAGCAAAACGTCAAGCCTTCAACAAAGCCACTGGCAGGGGCGCCGGGGGTGCTGCTGACGGTGCGCACCAGGCGCGCCTCCTCCAGCGCAAGCGCCATGAAGTGCTCGTCTGCCGCAGCTGGCGCCTCGGCCGCTCCCGTCGCAGCAGCGCTCTGACAGCGTCTGGCCCGCCTGTGAGTCACGGCGCTCGGCTGTGCCGGGCGCTGCTGTGCAGGCGGCTGTGCGGCAGTCCAGCCGTTGGCTGCCTTCCCACTGAGAGCCACAAGCATGCGCTTGCTGCAGCAGTGCCTGCAGGGGTGCACGTGCGTGCGCTGCATACAGTAGCCGGCCAAGCAGCGCAGCAGCCTGACTGAGGCAGGCATCCTTGAGCGCCACGTGCTGCTGGCGGCACGAGGCGCAAGTGCAGGCAAGTACCTGTGCACTTTGAACAGCCGCGCCCAACACGCCAAAGGCAAGAGCTCACTTGTGACCAGTCTGTCGGGAAGCGGTGCTACTCCAGTGGGTACAAGGAGCTGAGGAGTCGGCAAAGGCACTCGCGCTACTTTGCCGGAACTCGACTTTGAGGTTCTCTTAGGTTATTTTGCACCTTGTGGCTCAGCAGCTGGCTTTGATCATACTTGACAAGAGATCACCAAAGCTGTTGGTGCAATGTAATTACTTAAACACCACTGCGACTTGAAGTCTGTCCAGCGCACCTGCTGGAGTCTTGGAATATGAACGCGCATTCACTTGCCGGCTTGCAGCACTGTAGCTGCCACTTATTGGAGCGTAGCACAGGCTGGGCAGAGCCGCGTACGCGAGCGCTGCATCAGCGGAGGAGGCATGCATCTGGGCAGTGCCGTGCGGCCAAACAGCAACAATCAGCGCCCACATCCGACAAGCCAGACCCCGGTGAGGCGCTGTACGGCTCGAAGGCTCCGCGCATATGGTCCAGTTCTGCCGCTGGTCACTATGCCTCTGCCCTGCTGAGCTCTGGTGCTGCAGGCCTGGGGCTCAAGGCCGTGTGGTATGGCGCTGAGCAGTTTGGCAACGTGCTGGGCTTGACAAAGAGGAGGCAGGCCAGCAAGAGCGAGGCTGCGGCGCCTCCCAAGGCGCGCTGTGGCAGACCTCTGCTTCCGCTGACATCTGCGGCAGCCCGCAACAGGCGTCGTTCGCACACACAGTGTGCTCACGGTGCAGATTACGCGCGACACGGCCCTGGCCGAAATCAGGCGGGACTACGACAGCAACTACTTTGTGAGCGGCGTTGGTGACATGGAGGCATATGAGCCAGACTGGTGCGCGCCCTGGCGCGTTAAGGCACGCCCAGCTCGGTCTGCGAGTGCACTGCCAGCACTGCGAGCTTTGAGTGCCCTCAGCGCCCCATGTTGTGCACTCGCCACACTCGCCTGCAGCGCCCAGCTCTCCGGAGCTTGTGCCCAGACACCGCTAGGACACTGCCGGGCCTGCCTGTCGTCTGGCTTCGGCTGACACCCTGCTGCCGCGGGCCGCGCAGCCTGTTTGCAGACCCGTTTGCAGGCTTCAACGGCGTGGAGCGCTTCAAGCGCAACGTGTCCAACCTCGGCGGGCTCATGTGCGGCCCTGCGCGCCCTGTGTCCAGTCGCCCTCCTCTGCATGCGCCGCTGCCGACAGTGGCGTGCGCTACTGGTCTATGGTGAGCGCATCTGGAGCCGCATGGCCTGCCAGCCTCGTGCTGCTCCGGAGCTGCGGAGCAGCAGGGACGGACGACAGGCGCTGCTTGATTGCGAGCCGCCCGCGCGCCCCAGGGAGGACGTGCAGCTGGAGCTGACGGGCTGGGAGGAGGCGGAGGCCGAGCTGCGCACGCGCTGGCGCTTCAGCGGCGTGCTGCAGCTGCCCTGGCGGCCGCGCCTGGCGGCCGCGGGCGGCACCACGCACGTCTTCAGCCCGGCGCGCCCCGGCCCCGGGTGCCCTCGTGTGGGTTGTCCTCCCTTGCGTGCCTTGCACGCCCCCGTGCCTGGCCCCTGCGCCACCCTGCGGGTCCGCTCGGCGGGCCGCGCCCGTCCGGCGTGAGCAGCACAGGCCAGGCCCTGCGCGTCCAGGCCGGCGCAGGTCTGCTCTCGCGGCCCGCTCTTGTTGCCAGCGCCAGGCAACGTTCGCGTGCACAGCATGGCGCCGGCTCGGCCGGCCAGGCCCGGCAGCGCGCCGGCGCGGCAGGGCGGCGCGCGGCAGCGAGCGCGCATGCGCCCGCGCAGGACAGCGGGCGGGTGGTGAAGCACATCGAGGCCTGGGATGTGGACCCCGGGCGCGTCGTGCGCAGCCTGCTGCGCCCCGCCGCGCGCATGCCCACCAACCGGTGCGCCGCCCGGCCGGCCCCGGCCCGCGCCCGCAGCGGCCTCGCCCGCGTGCACAGGGTGGCGTGCGCAGCCGGGTCTGCATCAGTGTTACGTCATGCATGGGCCCAGCGACGCAGGCCAGGCCCGTCTGTGCTCGCGCAGCGCGCTCTGGCGCCGCAGCGGGACGAGCGCCGGGCCGTCACTGCGCTGCGCGCAGACAGGGCCCAAGGAGCTGGGTTGACAGTCTTAGCACTGTGCTGCAGTGTTGGCATATTGGTGTGCGCCCGTGTGCCACCGCAGGCGCAAGGGCAGCGCATGACGAGGGACACGATAAGCAGCTCCCTTGCATGCTCGCTCGCTCGTCGGTGGAGGCGCGGGCCCGCGGGCCGGGCCGGCCCCTGCGCGCCTCCCGGCGAGCGTCCGCAGACAGCGGCGCGGGGCGGCAGGTGGGAGGTGCTGTTCAATGCGCTGGATGCCGGCGACGGCGCGGGCGCGTGGCTGGCCGCGTCGCCCGCCGTCGCGCGCGGCGCCGCGCCCGTCGTGGCCGCCTCGCTGCTCTGCAAGCTGGTCACGGGCGGCGGGCTGCCGGTGCGGTCGCCATGCACGGGAGCAGAGAGAGAGAGAGAACTTGCACGCCCACTGGCCGCCTCGGGCTGCGTTGGTGTCTGCAACACTGCAACGCCGCACGCCCCTGCAGAGCATGTGGGAGGTGCGACAGGGCTAGGGTACATTCGATGGGCCCTACGGCTTGCTCTGCCGGCGCATGCCCAGGAGCACCCAAACCCCTGTCTGCTGGCGGGGTGCGGTTCGCGGGGGCTCGCCGACGGCCGCGCGCCGTCTGCGGGCGTGCAGGGCACGTTCCTGGGCGGCGTGGAGGGCGTCGCATACCTGGCGCTCGCCGCAACCGCCGCCACTAAGGTCGTCAGCCTCTTGCGCGGCATTGGCGGCGAGGCTGGCTAGCTTGTGGAGGCCAGGCGTTGAGCAGAGAGCACTGTTTGTTTTCCAAGTTTCTGACACTTGGTGGCCAGCACAACCCTACTTCAACCAAGGCCTGCTGCTGCCCCCCGGCTCCACAGTTGCCCGACCCCACGTCAAGCTGCTGGTGCCTCACATGAAGCTGGGAAGCCTGCCGGCCACTTTCCAGCCGTGCCCCGCTTGCTCGCTGCGCGCCAGATCCTCGCCTCGTGTAGGGCAGGCAAAACTAGGGCAAGCCCGCCTGCCCGCCGGCCAGCACAGCAACCGGCCGTCCCGCAGCACTCGGAGGGCGCAGCTGCAGGTGAACATGGTGTCCGTGGTGGGCGAGCGGACGGTGGCAGCGTGCGGCCCTGATGCAGGCCCCGTGCGATTTGTAGCCCTTGACAAGCCTGGACGGTGCTTTTCACCGGGCTGCCCTGCGCGCGCAGGCCCAGCACGACCGAGATGGCCAGGTCCAAGATTGGTCTGATCGGTCTGGCGGTTATGGGCCAGGTGCGGGGCGCGGTCGCCGGCGCTCGTAAGCGCGCCGCGCTGCGCACCATGCTCAGCAGCCCGCCGCGCGCAGAACCTGGCGCTCAACGTGGCAGAGAAGGGCTTCCCTATCTCCGTGTACAACCGCTCATATGAGAAGACCGAGGCAGCCGTCAACCGGGCGGGCAAGGAGGGTGCGCGCACGCGCATGAGCGCGCTCCGCAAAGCCAGCGATCTGCGCCGGCCCGAGCGCCGCGACCTGGTGCACAGGCTTGGACAAGACGCTCAGCGGCTACAAGGACCTGAAGGACTTTGTGGCGTCGCTGGAGAAGCCGAGGTGCGCGCGCCGACTCGTCACCAGCCAGCACTGCTCGTACTGACGTCCTGCCTCAGGCTGCGTGGGCGTGTACGCCTCCTGCGAACGCTGCGCAACCAGGGCGCATCTCGCAGGCGAGTGATCATCCTCGTCAAGGCGGGCTCGCCCGTGGACTCCACCATCGACGGCCTCATGGAGTTCATGGAGCCCGGCGACATCATCATAGACGGCGGCAACGAGTGGTGCGCCGCCGGAGCTCGCCGTATGCACTGAAAGCTGCATGAGGTGGCGTACAGAACGCGCTGCACCGTGGGCATGTGGCCGCTGCAGGTACGAGAACACCGAGCGGCGCGCAGCGATGGTGGCGCAGAAGGGCCTGCTGTATATGGGCATGGGCGTGTCCGGCGGCGAGGAGGGCGCGCGCAACGGTGCGCGCGGCGGCCCGCCCGCCGGCAGCGGCTGGCCCGCCTCTGCAGGCCTAAATTAGCTGCCTGAGCCTGGCTCCTGCAGTGGGAGGGTGTGCACCGCCGAGCGAGCAGGTGAGGAGCGGAGTGGCTCGTCTTGCCGTCGTAGCGGCGCCTTGCCGTCAAAGCTGCGCTGCTTTTTGCAAGCCCGCTTTGCTTTTGTAGCCGTGCTGGCGCATACTGCTGCACGCCCTCACAGCAACCTCAGCCGTAGTTGCAGAACAGCCCGCCGCCTGCTCCAGCTCTGCTCGGCACCGGGTGGCAAGTGCCGTGCCGTGCCCGTCGTGTGCTCCTGGCTGGGAAGGGTCACTGTATGCACACAGCGAGCGCACAGACAGGGGGTTGATAAGAATGGGCGTCGGCGCCACGCAGGCCCGTCCATGATGCCCGGCGGCACCAAGGACGCGTACACGCACATCAAGGACATCGTGGAGAAGGTGGCCGCGCAGGTCAATGACGGGCCCTGCGTGACCTACATCGGCCCCGGCGGCGCGGGCAACTTTGTTAAGATGGTGCACAACGGGATCGAGTACGGCGACATGCAGCTCATCAGCGAGGCGTACGACGTGCTCAAGACGCTCGGCGGCTTCACCAACGACGAGCTGACGTCCGCGTTCAACGAGTGGAACAAGGCGCGCGCGCGGGGCCCCCCAACGCCTGGGCAGCTCCCGCTCTGTCACGTAGTGGCTGCGCGGTGAGGACCCCGCCGGCGCGCATGTGACACGGCGCATGCGCGCAGGCGCCGCGCTGGTGTGTGAGGGCGTGTTGAAGGGTCGTGCTGTGAAGCCCGGGCGGGTGCGGTCAGGGTCGCGGGATACGGGTGTAATAAACCTGCAGCGATGACAAGGCCAGTCCGCGCGCAGGGCGAGCTGGACAGCTTCCTGATCGAGATCAGCGCCATCATCCTGGCCAAGAAGGACGAGGACGGCAAGTCGTTCATCGTGGACAAGATCCTGGACAAGACCGGCATGAAGGGCACCGGTGCGCGTCCCGGCCCGCTCCTGTGTGGGCTCCAAGCGGGGTCCAGTACGGGTGTCTGGGCGAGGCTGTGTGCTTAGATGAGCGCGTCTTGCTGCCAGGTGCACACTGAGCATCGTTGCATGCAGGGGCAGTTGCTAGGCATGCATGTGTCGGAAAGACGTGTTTCTCTTCGAGGGGTTGTCCATGCACCCAGTGCATGCGCCGACCGGCGCCCGGGTGGGGCGCGCGCAGGCAAGTGGACGGTGCAGCAGGCGGCGGAGCTGAGCGTTGCGGCGCCCACGATCGAGGCCGCGCTGGACGGCCGCTTCCTGTCCGGCTTGAAGGAGGAGCGCGTGGCCGCGGCCGAGGTGTTCGCGGGCCTGGGCGCGCACGCGCCCAAGGCGGTCCAGGCGCGCGCGCCGCGCGGCCTGCCTGCGCCGCGAGCCGGCCGCTGCCAGGCCGGACAGAGGGTCAGCATGCGTGTGCTGGAGGCAAGGAGTTCGCCGCGCAAAGTGTGGAGCGGCCGTGCGTGCATACGTGTGTGATGTCGTCGTGTCAGACACCGTGTGTCGCTGCGCGCCCGGCTGTGAAACAGACTCAGTCCAGTCGTGAGGTGCTGCTGCAGCTTTGCTTGCGGAGGCGCGCTCCAGACACGCTCGCCCCACGCACCGTGCGCCTGTCGGCCACTTCGTGAGCATGCGACCGCCGGCGGCACATTGAGCGCCTGCGCGCGGCGCCGGCAGGGCGAGGACAAGGCGGCGCTGCTGAAGGCGGTTGAGCAGGCGCTGTACGCGAGCAAGATCTGCTCCTACGCGCAGGGCATGAACATCATCCGCGCCAAGAGCATGGAGAAGGACTGGGGCATCGAGATGGGCTCGCTCGCGCGCATCTGGAAGGCGCGCCCCCGGGCGCGCCGCGCCGGCGCCCGCGGCGCGGCTGCGCGCGCTGCGCGCGCCACGCGCGCGCCAGCTCAGGAGCAGGCCTATGTGCTTGCCTGCGTGCTCCTGGTCTGCTGCTTGCTGCCGGCTTGACGGCAGGTACAAGGATGGCTTCTGCCCATGGCATGCCCTCACTGAAGTGGTGCAGCGAGCTTGTGGTTGAGCCAGCTGTGTGTCGGCACTGTGTTGGTCACCCTCAACCCTTGCAAACGAGGTACACAAGAGCCGCGCGCGAGGCGGGGCACACGCGGGCGCACAGGGCGGCTGCATCATCCGCGCGCAGTTCCTGGACGAGATCCGGGAAGCGTACAGCAAGAACCCCGACCTGAAGAACCTGCTGGTCGACCCCAGCTTCGCGAAGAAGCTGGTCGAGCACCAGGGCGCCTGGCGAAAGGCGCGCGCCCGGCCCGCCCAGCCAGGCCTGCGCGCGGGTCGCGACCTGTGCGGTGCCGCACATGCCTTGGTTTTTGTCGCTGCAGCATATGCCATCCCAGACTGTGCTCGCCGCCGCGCTCCAGGTGCGCTGTGTGCGTGGGTGGGTGTTGATGTACTTTAGTGTTGCGTTTCCATGCATGCGATTGCGCGCAACAGCCGCATGAATCGTGTCGGTTTCTGGGCTTTTACCTCTTGACTATGAAAACCATGATATTGCCTGCCAGCCCATGGCACGCCGACCCGGTCCGGTAGGGCAGCTCGCCGAGGGGCCGCGCGGCGGCGCGCGCAGGTGGTGGCGCTGGCGATCAGCAACGGCGTCGCGGTGCCCGGCATGACCGCCTCGCTCGGCTACTTCGACACGTACCGCCGCGCCCAGGTGCCGGCCAACCTGGTGCAGGCGCAGCGCGACTTCTTCGGCTCGCACACCTACGAGCGCACCGACCGCAAGGCCGGCGAGTGGTTCCACACGGTGTGGGACCCGCGCAACTCGGCCGACTCCATCACCACCTCCGGCTACAACAACTAGCGCGGGGGAGCCTAGCTAGGGTCGGGGCCGCGCTCGTCTTCGGCCGCGCTCGTGCGCGCGGCTGCTGTAGTGCATGCGGCTGCCGGGGGCTTTGGCGGCGGCGGCAGGTCCGAGCGCCAGCCAATTGTGGGGCTCCGAGCTGCTGCAGCTGCGACGTGCGAGGCGCTTACAGTGGAGGTTGCGATCGGCCGCATGCCGACAGTGCTTGAGCTGCTGCGGTCAATCGTGTGCATCGTGTGATGACCCAGTAGGCCCGGAGCTTGTGACAAAACTTCTGGGCCTCTTAGAGGCCTGCGCGCAGCAGCCCGGCAAAGTATTCCAAAGCTGTACAGCGTGAGCAGAGTGCGGGGGAGGCTACCCGATAGTCAGCAGTGATAGTCAGCAGTGAGGTTGTGATGGATGGTTCTGTCCGTAAAGAGCAACGCAACAGCGCGCGCATGCAGCAGACGTCCGGTCTGCATACGCAACCGCGCCTTCACCATGACGTTCGCAATGGCGCAGGAGAGGTTCCAAGTTAAAATCTTGCAGATGAGCAATTAAAATGTCATGCAGATGAGCACGGTGAAGGCTTCCCTCCCACAATGAACAGATGCACCCACAAACACTGAATAGCAACAGCCCATGTCCGATTAACGCGGTAGCCAGAGTGTGCAAGCAGGCCTAGATGATTAGACCAGAACGCCAACAGCCACTGTCACATCTCGCCGCGGCGACAGCGGGAACAGCAGGCCGCCCTCCGGCTCTGCCGACACATCCGCGCAGCTCTGACAGGAGCCCAAAGCGGGCGCGCCAGCAACCTCAGCAGCAGGCGCGCTAGGAGCAGCGCCGGTAGATACTGCCGGCCGGGTACCCGCCTGCCCGAGGCGGCGCGCGGGTGAGGCCACGGCGGCGACGTCGCGTCTCCCGCTGGTCGGCGAACCGCGCGCCCCCGCCTCCGGCTGCACCCCCGCGCCTGCCGCAGGCAGGCAGGCCAAGAGATTTGGCAGAGGCCATGCAGGGCATGCACGTGCTGGTTGCCGGGACCCTCAGCGCGTCCAGTGACGCATGTCAGCTGTTGCAAGCACGCCGAAGCTGGCACACTCGATGTGCGCCAGCGTGCATCACGTGCGCCTGTTCTAGCATGTATTAAGAGGCGCACATGCGCGGACGCGCAAACAGGGCCGCGATTCGCTCATGGTGCCGCCGCACCTGCGACTGCGCCGGCCATAAGGGCGATGCTCGGTCCGCGCGCGGCTCCCCGCGCGCGCTTGGCCGGCAGGCGTGCCGCCAGCTCGCTGCCGCTGCCGCCCGATGCCGACCCCGCGCCCTGCCCCCCGCACGCCCCTGGCGCCGCGGCGCGCCCGGGCGATCAGGCCTCCACCGTTCATTCTATCGCCACGGGAGTCCAGGGCGTGCAAGCCCTAGCGCGGGCTGCACAGCACGCCCATTGCAGGCTGTGAGTTAATACTGTACGCATCACACGCCTGGCGCGTGCAGAAGCACAGGGAGTCGCGCACGTCCAGCCTTTATTGCAGCCGGAAGCGCTGGCACGGCATGCGGGCGGCTGCCCGAGGCCCACACCGGCGCGCTCGTGCTCGCCCAGGCGGCCCAGGCGGCGCGCGGCCGCGGTGCGGTGCGCGGCGGCGCGGCGGCGCGCGGCCAGCAGGTCGGCGGCCAGCCGCAACTCGCCCGCCGCCAGCGCCGCCAGCCTGCCGCCCACGCGCCGCCGCCCCTTGTGTGTGTGCAATGATGGGGACGGCAACAGGCTCACGCCTGAGCTGGAGCAGCGAGCGGCCACCGGGTCGGCGGCCCGTTGCGCCCTGGCCGACGCCCGCGCCCTCAGGCTGCCGGTTGCTCACGCCCAAGCCTTACAAAGGATATTTTGCATGCAACGACAGTTTTGCATGCATCGACACCGGTCTGGCTTTCATCGATTACACTAAGGCCCGAACAACGCCGGGGCCGGTGCGATCGCGCATGCTCGCTGACGCTGCGCCGCTGCTCAGCACGGCCGGCACACGCCGACCGCATGTTCGGAGCCTGGCTGAGCAGCAGGCATGCAGGAGTGCAGCCGTCCGGAGCGCCCAGCGCGCGCACCTGGGCTCCTCCGCGGGCCCCGCACTGCCGAGCACTGCCGCCCCTGCGCTTGGCAGCAGCAAAGCGGCGGCGGCCGCGGCCGCGGCCGCATCCGCAGCATCCCGCGCAAAGGCGGCCGCTGCCACGCGCGCGTCCTCCGCCGCGCAGAGCGCCGCCTCCGCCAGCGCCAGCGCCTGCGCGTCAGGACATCCAGTCAAATGGTGGTCACTCGCCAGGCCGACACGGGCGCTGCGCGCACCGAGGGCGCCGAGCGCGCGCCTCGCCCGGGTCCAGGCGGGCAGCAGGCAGCGCGCGTCGGTCACGAGCTCCTGCCCATGCCCAAGGAGGCTCTTCGTGGGAGTTAGGATCACAGCTTGCCCAACACGCAAACCTGCAGCGGCAGAAGGCTGGAGCAGCGCGCGCGCTAAGTGCACCGACGGGCGCCAATCATCTCAGCGTCATCCAGGGCGGTCTCCCACTCCGTCCGGTTTGCCCGCTGCGCCAGTGCGCGCGCGCCGGGGGCGCGCCTCGTCCAGGTCCAGGTCGGCGGCCTCGCTTGCGGCGCGCCAGGCCTCCTCGCGCAGGCGCGCGTCCCCCGCGGCCGCCGCGGCCGCCCGCCGCAGCGCGAGGCTGCCGCCGCCCGCGCGCGATGCGCCTGGCGCGTCTGGCGCGCCGCGCGCCGCAGCCACCGGCGACCCTGACGCAGTTACTCTATAAGTCATATACATGAGGCTGCATATGAGTGTAGCAGACTGCATGTAGGCCTGCAGCGTAGCTCACTGGGAGCCGGTACGAAGTCACTGCGTGCCCTCTTACTGGCTCTTCTACGTCCAGACAACATGCGCCATTGTGCCGTTGCCAGTGATAAAAAAAAAGCATGCAAACGTGAGCTGCATGCCTGACATCATGCAGTGTGCGCGTTACTGGTGTGTCACTGCGCATTCAATTGGCACAGGTGTCACTGCCGACCTGCTCCCAAACCCTCCACACGGCAAACGCACCACCTGTCGGAGACTCGCTTGCACCCATGCGAGGGCCCCGCGCGCCCGCGCCCGCGGCCGCTAGCGCCTGGCAGCGTCCGCTGGTGCCGCCCGGCGCCTCCTCTTGCGCGTGACCCTGCTCCTCCTGCACACACGCAGCTCCTAACAGTCGGGGCCTCTCAGCAAAAACGTGCAAGAGCACAGGCTGTCAGGCGAGAGGACACCCAGGTGCACGCATGTGCACAGGGTGCAGGGGGCGGACCTCCCGGCTCGCCGATGTGCCGGGCCCCTCAGGTGGCGGGCATGCCGCCGCATCCGGCTCGGTCTGTGTGCCCGCCTCGGCGCAGGCGGGGGCCTCAGCTGCAGCGAGGGGACCCTCGCCCATGCCAGCCTCGACCGCGCTCTCTGCGCTGCCGGCATCTGCCGCCTGTGTGCCCCCACTTGCCCGCCCCGCGCCTCCAGCCGCTGCTGCCGGAGCCGGGCCGCAAGCCAGCGGCGCGGCGGCCGAGCCCGGCGGCGCGTCGCAGGGTGCGCACTGTGCCTGCAGCGCGCCAGGGACTGCGTATGCGCCGGCACTGCTGTCCGGGCGGGCGGCCTCCGCTGGCGGCCCGCCGCCCGCCTGGCAGACTTCCGCCAGGGACTCCAGCAAGGCCATCAGGAGGCAGGCGCGCTCGCCTGCATGCCACAGGTCAGCAAGTTTGTGTGCGGCCTAGGGGCAGCGCTCGACGCGCCTGCGCGGCGAAGGCAGGACCAGAGGCTGACCTTCCTGCGCGAGGCTGCCGCGGTGCGCTATGGCCTCGCCCACCAGAGATCCGGGCGGGATGCCCAGCAGGCTTGCGACCTCGCTGTCGCCCAGCGGCGTGTCCAGGCCGGCCTCCGCTGCAAACACAGACTGGCTGCAGGGCAGGTCGCTGCGGAGGTACCCCGCCACCAGCGAGTCTGCGGCCCTGCGCGCGGGGCTGGCCGCGGCGCGCGCCGGGCGGCCCAGCTGCAGCCCGTGCGAGTCGCGCAGGCGCTTGACAAGCAGCGTGCGCATGTACGCCTGCGAGCGTGCACGGGCCGGTGAGCGGGTCCTGCCAGGGCTGCATCTTGATGTCTAGCGTGTGCGGCGGACGGTCATGCCGTGAGCGCGTTGGGGATGTCGCTGTCCTTGAGCTGCTCGTACAGCTGCTGCTTGACCACCTTTACCTGCACAGCAGCTGTGGCTGGCGGCGCGTGGCTGGCCATGGCGCGGCGCCTCACCAGTACGTGGCACAGCTCTCCCAGCCTGTGGCAACACTTGTATGTGTTTGTTGGTGCCGTGCGGCTCTAGGGCACGCTTCTTTTGCACAGCCTTCAGCGCTGCAGGTGCTATGCTGCAAGCAGTGAGTGCTCAGTGAGTGAGGAGGACGGAAGTCAGGGTTGCACGGTTACAGTGATGTCTTGTGTGCTATTTTCTGTTGACTTTGTTCCGTGCACAAGCGGCCACAGGAGGATGCCAGGCATGGTTGCTCCAGCGCCATCGGAGCTCAGCAGTGATGCCCTGCTGGCAGGCGAGCGCAGCGCCGCCTGCGTGTGCTCGTCCAGCGGGGACAGCAGCTTGGACGGAGAGGACTCGGCGCTGGACGCCCCGGACTGGGAGGACGCGCCGGCAGAGCTTCCTGGGCAGGTCGGCCTTTGCAGAACCAGGTGCGTGCTCCACCGCTGCGAATGAGCACCTGCTGACCGGCGACCACAACACGCTAGCACCGCTGCTTCTGCTGGACAGCCAGGCGCCACGATACGTGTCTGGCGCTGCAACGTATGCAGCGCCTGTCGTGCAGGGCAGACGCGCGGCGCGCAGCAGTGCCCGGCGCCGCAGCAGAGCCCGGCGCAGACACGCGCGCGGCGCTGCACCGCTACCTGGCCGTGCTAGAGCGCCGCTACGGCGACGCCAGCACCACGGCCAGCCGGGACGGCGGCAGCACCAGGCCGGCGAGCGCGCGCGCGGCGCCGAGCGCCGAGGCCGCGCTCGGCCTGGGCTTCTCGCGCCAGTTCCACGCGCTGGCGGCGCGCATGGGCGACGAGCGCCGGCACGCCGGCCGGCGCGCTCGAGGCGCGCGGCTCCGGCAGCCAGCATGTCGCGCTTTGACAGATGGTGCTGCACAGACGAGGCGGCATGTCCTGGCCTGCCATGAAGCGGAGCAGAGGCCTGGCAGACCGCTGTGGTTTGCCTGCACCGTTGCGGATTGGCTCGCAGGCTTACTCCTGATTGATCCTGCCCCCTTTCGGATGCTGAGGTGACGGCTCCGGGGCGGACTAGCAGAGGCTGCGCATATTGGCATGCCCATGCTTCGTCTCGGTCACATGGCAGCCTTCCCTTACCAGGTCAGCCACCTCAAGAGTCATGCCCGAGCGGACACACTGATGCCCTCCGTGCACCAGCAAACAAGCCTGGAGATGGCCCCTGCAGGCATCCACCAGCGCATGCACCTCAGAACAGACGAGATGGATCCTCCGCGTCGGTGCAGGCTGGCTGGCGGGCGCCGGAAGTGCCAAGCGCGGCGCACCACAGGCGCGCTTGCCGCTCGATGCACACGGCGTCAGCGGAGAGGGAGGCGCGGACGCGCGCGTCGCGGCGGGCCTGGCGCGCGTGGAGGAGCTGGACGGCGCGCTGGCGGCGGCCGCGGCGGCCGCGGACGTGGCCATGCGCGACGCGTGCCCCGAGCGCTGGGCCGCGCGGCAGCGCCGCCGAGCGGCCGCGCGGCGCGCGCACCTGCAGCGCGCCATCGCCAGGCGCGCCTGCTCAGCCGGCCGTCGCGCCATGCAGACACTCTGCTACAGCGGACCATGTTTGCTGGGATACGGTTGGGGTGCTTCAGTGGTAAGGCTGCAGCCTCAAGTTGTCCTGACGCGGCTGCTCAGCAGTAAATTGCTCCAAGCACCTGCTCCCTTCGCAGCGGCCGGATGCGGGCGTGTGCGCCCTGAGAGGAGCCTCCACCGCCACCGTGCATGCTTGGCGAGGCGTCCTGTGACACAGGCGGGCAAGGTGCAGCCGGCAGCTGCATAAATAACGACATGTCTGCATGCAAAGCAGTGCCATGATATGGGAGGAGACTGCGGGGAGCGGGCTGGCGAACCTGTCGGAGTCGCAACCGAGGCCGCTGACGGCACACCCTTACATTCAGACCCTGCGCATGCAGGGAGCGACGCCGGCAGCTGCGCGCGGTGCACCTGCAGCGCGCCCTTGCACTGCTCAGCGGCGCACCCGGCTGCGCCTGCGCGGAGGGAACGACTGCGGGGCCGCATGCGGGCCTGCCGGCGGAGCAGCGCGCAGCGCTGGACGCCATCATGGCTCTGGCGCGCCGCACGCTGCTGCCGATAGTTCCAGCTGTGTAGTGCATGAGTTTCTGACACCACCTGGAGGGTACCTGCAGCTGACAAGCCGTCTGTCTGCCCTTGGTCTGCATGGTGCACAGCGCCAGGGGCATGCTGATTTATGCCTACTCAAGATTCATTGAAACATAGCAGGATGGACAATGCGTCATGCACAACATGCACCCAACCCCCACCAAGATTCCCCATGTACTCATGATAGCACATATGCAAAGCACTGACAAGAGGTTTGCCATGAGCATACCTCGTGCTCTGTTCTAATTGCAGCTCGGCTGTGCATCAGCAGTGCTTCTGGGTCCGTTCCTTTAGGACCCTGGTCGCAAATGGCTTCTCGCGCTTGGAGTAACTTGCACATGCTGTGAGTGACGTGCACATGCACCATTGCATGCACCAGTGCGGGACACCCAGCAGGAACTTGGCTGGGCTTGCAGGCAGATGATGACCTGGAGGTAAACCCATTTACCTGCCATGCACTGCCCATGGCTGCTGAGGCGGCGGGGTCGGAGGGGACGCTGTCGTCCGCGGATGTGGACCTGCGGCTGAGCGAGTTTGCGGTGGAACACACTTGGGGCGCGGACGGGCTGCCATGCGACTTTGGGTGCGCATCTGCACACCAATTTCCGTCGGCGATGCCAGGAAGCTGTGGTGCTCACCACCGGCTTCTCTGCTGCCTAGGAGCACAGCGGCCTGCCCTCACATGTAGCCAGGGTCGGCGTACTGCTCTGCAAGTGCGTCTGCGTCCACGCAAAGCTGGCCCGCTGTGCACTGCGCCTGCGCCACAGCCAGGGAGCCTCTGCGGCCGTCAGTCGGATATCCCGCTCACGAGGCATGTCATCACGTGGGCGGCCATGCAGGCATGCGTGCCGCTCGCGCAGGCCGCCTTTCGCCATGCCCTCCCTGGCGCCCTATCTGACCGCCGCTTCGGCGCCTGCATCGCCCCACGCGCCGCTGTCAGGCACGGCGACGCCCAACTACACAGCGCAGCCGCCCCCGCCCGGCAGCCACGCCGCCCATGCAGCCCGCTCATGCGCGTCCAGCCCGCGCGCCACCGAGCAAGCGCGTGCGCAAGCGCCGCCTGCCGCCGGCGCCGACGACGCGAGCACGTGCGCCCCCGAACCTTGGTCCGCCGCGCCGCGCCGCACGTCTACTGAGTCAGGCAGCGGGGACCCCGGCTGGCGGTGGTCGGACCCCGGCAGCACGCCTGCAGCGGGCGCTCAGACGCCCGAGGCAGCGGGCGTCGCTGCGCATGGCTCGCAAGGGACGGGGGCGCACAGCGCTGGCCTGCGCCCCACAGCCGCGTCGGATGCTCCCATTCTGGGGCCGGGCAGCGCCGCCGCCCTGCCGCTCGGCCCAGCCGAGCGCGCCAAGGCAGGGTACCTGGCGGCGCGGCGGGATGCGCGCGCGCACGGCGCGCTGGCGCGCGCTCTGGATGCAGCGCTGACCGCGCTGCGCTGCGCACCGCAGCCAGCCGCACTCGCGCCGGCCGCGCTGGCCGCGGTGCTGGCCGGCTGCCGCAGGCGCGTGCCCGGCCTTGTGGTGCACCAAAAGCACTGGCGTGTGCAAACAGGTCTGCACCTTTTAATATACTGGCCATGAGAAATGCCTCTGCACTGTGGCGCTGGGCTGACCGCTAACGGTGATCACGCAGGCAGAAGGAGGCGAGTGGCCGTGCACTGGCGACGCCTTCGGAGCAGGGTGGCAGCCAGAGCGTATCTTGCCACAGCTGAGCAAGCAAGGCTGCGCAGACCTGCCTGTGCGCTTAGCTAGCGGCAGCAGCCTCCTCAAATCAGGGGTGCCAGTGTCAGCGGTGACTGCAAGATGGTCAGTGTTACACATGCGTTTCCGGTTCCAGCACCTAAAACCAAAACAAGTGGCACAAACTCAGGAAGTGAACAAGATGAAGCAACTGGTGCGGTTTGACAGGCCCTGCATAAGACTCTCCTGTCTTGCTATCGCTTCAACGACCTGTAGAGCCGCTGCAAGTGGTAGTTTATGGTGAAGCGCGGTTTGCCTGCCTTTGCCTGTGCGCGGCAGACACGGGACACGTTGGCACAGAGCTTTGACTGGTACTACTAGCAGCCCTGCGTGAGTCCGTGTACAGGAGCGTGCAGCAGCACGCACCGCCATCGTCGCGCAGCTCGCAAGCGCATACTTCTCCTTCTTGCACATGGTGTCGTTGTATCGATTCCTCTGTTCCGTAGCACAGGCAACCGTCAGAGCACGTTGGCTATTACAACCAGCAGCTTGGACCGGCAAAGCAGCGGACAGCATGCACACGCGCGTGCTGCGCACCGCGAAACAGCTAAAGAGCGCGTTGACCTCCTCCATGCAGTCTTGCCGGCTCTTCTGCGCCAGCTTCTTCACCGACAGCTTCAAGGGAGCCTCGCTGAGCTTTCCGCCGACCCCCATTGCGCCGCCCAGCCGGCAAGGCTGCCGGCCCTGTGTGCAGGGCCGCGCGGCTAATAGCCTAGCTGTCTGAGTCGCCCCTGATAGCCTCCAGATGCGGCGGGAGCAAATAAGCCGTGCTACGGGCAAGCAGGCACCGGCTGGGTGGGGCAGATGCAGGCCAGCAAACAGTGCAGCTCCTCCTCAACTATCTGCTCTGTGTAAAGAAGGCCTCAAGTATTACAGGCAAAGCACCCAGTAGCCTCGTGCGTTCCAGTTGGCTTCAAAGCCTTCTTTATCAGCCAGAGGCTTCCAGCTCTATCAAGGGGCTGTGCAACAGGATTGCACATAATTTTTCCATGTGATTACAAACAACTACTCACTCCAGACATGCTTTCACCATTGACATTAGTGGTGCTGACCTGTGGTGCGATAGCAGGCAAACACCTGATGCGCAGCACATTTTGACCCAACACATCTGCACAGGCCGGGTCAGCCGGGCGTATGGCTGTTGCGGTTAGCGCGCTTCTGGGCAAGCGCCGTCTTGTAGGCGGGCGCCGTGGGCGGCTGCACAGGGTCCAGCGTGACGTAGCCCTCCTCAGGCAGGTCATATGACTGGTCCGCATCATACCTGCCGCCATGCACAAGAGCAGTCTGCAAAGGACCTTGATGCGGCTGTATGGCAGCCCCTGATGCTGCAACTTGGCTCCTGGTCGATATAATAGGCATGCATCCTGGTTGTCAAATGGCTACTCCTCATCTGGCTCGTCTCTGATCTCAGTCATGCCGGTAGGCAGCCCCGCGCTGTGCGCAAGGCCAGGCGACAGCCCTCGCCATTCAACACAAGAGCTCCCGTCCCAGCAGGGATTTGGCCCTCCAGGCGCGCATGCAGAGGTCCCCACATGCCAGGAAGGCTGCAAGGAGGCCTTCGGCGCGGAGACGGGGCCAAGCCGCAATGGCTACGTGCACAGACTCACCCCTCTGCCATGTACTATCCTCCACACCATTTACAGCATGAAGTGCGGCTGGCCTGGAGAGAGAGAATGAGCAGGCGCACTGCGTTGGTGGCGCGCGGCGCGCCCGCAGGTGCGCTGCCTGTGTGCCCCAATGGTGCCACCGCCTACCTAGCGAGCTTCAAGCTCGGGCCCACAGGCAGTCGGGCGCGCCCGCTGAGGTCGCCGCAGGCCAGGAAGGGCACGAGCAGGCGCTCGGCGCGGCTGGCGGGCGGCGCGCCGGCGGCCG
>JAABUV010003948.1_pt1 | contig 18283 bp, 16 predicted proteins | sample 5559971 | NCBI WGS metagenome assembly JAABUV01 (sample SAMN10711881, study PRJNA513362) | rock metagenome | isolation source: Antarctica rocks | place: Antarctica: Victoria Land, Knobhead nord | collected 2015-12-19
TCACCAGAGGTCGGGTGTGCATGCGGGGAGGCCCAGCACAGCGCGGCCGCCGTCCTCAAAAAGCCGCTCTGCACAGAGTTAATCGCCCGCATGTGCTCGGCGCGCGCACGCGCAGCGCACCCGAGCCAGTGGCCGTGCTGGCCGCGATCATGAACATGATGATCATCTGGTAGCGCGCGGCCTGCGTGCGCGCGCCGGCCGCTTAGCCTGGCGGGTGCCCGCTCGGCCGGTCGCCAGGCCTGCGGCAGCGCGGTACTGCGCCTGTGCCAGCCTGCCTCCGCGCAGGCTTCCTTGGCCCCGCGGCCTCTAGCTCGTAGACAGGCACCGTCAACGGGTGACTCGGGAGCAGGCCGGCCGCGCGGGGCCGCTGGCGAGGGGGGGCACCTGGGACGGGTCGGCGCCGGACAGGATCTGGCCGGTCATCATGCCGGGGATGGACACGATGCCGACCACGTTCATCTGATTCAGGATGGGCGTCAGCGCGACGCGCACCGCGCGCTGCAGAGTCTCCTGCGTCGCCTCCCAGCGGCTGGCGCCGATGGCTAACTTCAGCTCAATGCGGTCCCGGCCTGCGCGCGGCCCGGGCGCGGGGTGCTGCGGGCTGCGCGGCACACGGCGAGTACCTCCCTCCGTGTGCAGCTATAAGTTGCGGCATGCGGAGGCCATTGGTACGTTTGGATTGGCGTATCAGCAGCCGCGCGCCATTCGGATGCCACAACCTGGCACGGAGTTGCGGAGTTTGCTCTGCGGATGGCACGGGCCAGGCAGGGGATGGGCTGCGTGGACAGGGCGCGGCTGCAGCGACGGGGGTGCGGTGCGCATGCGGGGGCCCCGCGCACCGGATGCCAGCTCCTCCAGGAGCGTGGACAGGCCGACGGAGACGCCCGAGATCGCGTTGCCCAGCAGCATGCCCAGGATGGGGATGAAGTATTGCGCCTGCCGTGCACAGGCCCCCGCATCGGTGCCTGCATGCAGCTCTTGAGATAAACAGGTCCTGTTACACCGTCGCGCTTCAGACATTGATGTGCAAACATGCCTGCGCCGGCAAGGGCCTGCGCCCGGGCGGCGACCTCCTCGCGCAGCTCTGGGACTGTGCAGCACCGGGGCTGATGGCGGTTAAATGGGACGCGCCTGCCACCACGGCTGCGTCCGCACGACCAGGACGAGCGTGTACGCCAGGAAGACGCCCGCGCTGCTGCCCACGCACGCCACCACCTTGGCCAGCATCCCCTGCCCGCCCCCGCACGGGCGCAGGCTTCCTTCAGATGATTGTCTGAAACGCGGCCCCACTCCCTGCGCGTCCAGCCAGCACACTGGGCACGCAGTGGCCGGAGCCCTGGCGGTCCAGCCAGCGCATTCGGGTGTCAGGCACGCAGCGGCCGCAGACTCGGGCCTAACGCACGGTGTAGGTGTAGGCCGGCCGCGAGACGGCCTCGTACGCGCCCACAAGCAGCATGAAGCAGCCGTACAGGATCACCAGCCACCAGTAGTTGTACTGAAAGATGGGCACCTGCGCAATCGCTCAGGCTCGTTGTGACGTCATCGCTTCTGGCCTTTCAGGGCGATGTGTGCAGACGCGGCAGCCGGGCAGGCATCTTGTGGCGCAGTTCAGCAAGTTAATGGTGGCAGTGAACGCGGGCGTGCCAGTATATAGCCGAGAACAGATAGCTGGATGATGCACCTGTCACGTTGCACACTGCGTATCAGCTAGTCGGCTGTGTGCACTGGGCGCCGGACGCAACATCATGCATGCACGGTGGCACATCCGCATACTAGCCTTACGTCCAGCAGTGCGGCTCTCACCGCACGGCGCCAATGGCGAGCTGCCAGTGCAGGCCCAGCTGCAGCCACACGGACACGGCCGCGTTTACCGCAATGACTGCAGCGCCAATGGCAATCGCCTGCGGAGGTATATACGTGGGGCCTGGATCCCCCGAGGCCTGTACGCTGCAAAGCATGCTGCGCTCCTGCAGCGCCATCTGTAACACGCTGTGCTTATCCATCGCCGGCAACACAGCTGCACCCACCCACCCAGCACAGTTGTATACGCTGCTAGAGGCACGGGTTGCTGTGGTAAAGCGCCTGGCTGTGCCACATTGGCAAGACAGGGCCAATGCAAAGCCTTAAACACTTGATACAACGCTGCTCAAGGCCTCAGTGAGTCAGGCCACTTGGGGATTGAGCCCTACCCATCCAGGAGTTACACAGATAACCCCCCCAGGAGAACACTGGACGGGCATGACATGTGCAGGGCACGAGGCATGATGCACACCCAGGAAAGCTTGAAGAGATGGCACGTTCAGGATACCACATGATGCACCCAGCACACCAAGCACCAAATCTGATAAGAGAATAGACAGCACAACATACATACATGCTGCAGGTTCAAAGAATCCGATTGACGCCCATGCTGGAGAAAAACACCACCATAAAGCATTCGAGCAAACGCGAGGCGCTGCAAGCAGGTTCTGAGACTTTGATGGGGCGTTCCTGCCTTGATAGCACAGCCTGAAGCACCGGCGGCAGCGAGGCCGATGCAGGCACGCGGAACGGCCGGGTGGCCTGTGATCCGCTAGCCTGTTCCCATTCTAATGGGACGTGCGGCGGACGAGCTGTTGCAGGCGGTGCCCCAAGTGCACCGCCTGCAATGGCTCGTTGCCGCATGTCCCTGGAACTATAGCTAGCAAATCACAGGCCGCCCGGCCATTCCGCCCTTCAGGCCGCAGCGACGAGCTCACAAAATGCCTCACATGCACGCATGCCACCTTTGCGCACGGCCCGGCTCCCCTGCCGGACAGCTCCTGATGCCGCTGGCGGCGCCAGCGGGCTGGGCGCCCGCTCGCTGCGCCGCTCCCGCCCCAAAGCAAGCAGGTGTGCGTGGGTACGGTACAGCACTCTCCCAGCAAATGCCCTATCCAGCACGCTGCTGGCGCAGAGTCCACTCCACCCCGCTCGTGGCTAATGGGTGCAAAGCTAATCCGTTCTCGAGCCTCCCTCCAGCCCCTGGCACGATCAGCTGGGCGCGCCAGAGGTTATGCTAGCGGCCGCGCGCATGCGCTCCTCGCCAAGGCCGCTGCCGCCGAATGGACAGTGGCGCGCCAGGTGCGCCGCCTCGCGCTGGACGCAGCGCCTCCGGCGGCTGTGGCACGGGGGGCACATCGACTCGCAGTGTCTCCAGCGCAGTGGCCGTCGCTGCACTGCGGTACCAGGGACAGCTCGAATGGTGTTACAAAGTGGTACTTAGTCGCGCGCACGGCGCGAGTCCGCCCTGCTGCCAGCAGCCAGCTAGTAGCAAGGTCGACTCTTGCTATGCGCGCGCAGTGAGTGCCACGTTTGCGGAACCAGCGCGACCTGCGATTGTAATTGCGACGCGGCGACGGCCACTGCGCTGGAGACACTGCGAGTCGCTGTGCCACCCGTGCTGCAGCCGCCGGAGGCGCCGCGTCCAGCGCGGGCGGCGCGCCTGGCCCGCCGCTCGCGGGCATGCCCAGTGGTCAGGGGCGAACGAGGGCTGACGCGACGGCCCCTCCAGACCCGGGCCTCGAGCTGCAGTCCGCGTTGCTGCTCCAGTGCGCACCTTGTCAAAGGTGCGCACCTTGTGTCCCACCTCGCCTGCCTGCTGCCGGCGCGGCGCGCACGACGGTCCAGCAGAGCCCGCCGCTTACCCGCAGCCTCTGTTGCCTAGTGGCGGGTGTTTGCGACGCAACAGCAGGCAGGCAAGGTGGGATACTGCACACCGGACCAGGAGGCTGGCCTCTGGCGCGTGGCCATTGCTGCTTTGCGGCGCCAGGCAGCTTGCGGTGGTGCTGCCAAGCTGGTCTCTCCTGCTGCCAAGTGCTCAGCAGGGCGTGAAAGATGCATTTTCAGGCGTCCTCTGCAGGCCCTCTGCTCCGAGCAGCTGAGGCTCACCGTGAGCACTGCTCACTCCCGTAAACCCTGATGGCTGAATCCCAGAACTGGAGCCCCTGGTGACTTTTCTCACAGACCAGCCTTGCAGCCTTGGATCCTGAAGCCTGCTGGTGAGACACGGCTTCTTGGACACGCTCCTGCGAGATGGCTGCAGTGGCTGGCCGCATGGACTCGCGCCGCCGCTCGCTGGACGGGTGAGCCCCGGCGCTGAATCTGTTCTGTGCGCTCTGTGACTCTCAGTGCCAGGTCTGTGGGCTGCTGGCGTGTTGCGGTGCCCGGTGCGGGTGCCGGGGGCGACATCTTGTTATGTTGCCGTTGTTGTCTGTCCGCAGCACTGGCTGCTGGCCACCGCTGAAGTGGCACAGCCTTCTTGCACCAATTGCTGCAGACCAGGCACCCCGCACGGCGGTGCGGCCCGCCGTGGTGGCCGTCCCGCGGCATGGGCGTCACCTGGCCGTCAGGATACTGCCTCGCACTCTCTGGACGCGCCTCCGTGGCGCAGGTGCGCGGACGGGTGGAAGATGGTCAAGATCGAGCGCCTGCGCTTCGATGGGTGCGCATGCCCACCCCACGCCGCTCTTGCTGCTTGAGGCATCGTTCCGGCCGGCACTCGTCAGGAACGGCATGCCTGCGGTTGTCAGGTTGCGGCAGAGCGTCACAGGCAGTGCTTGCAGGGGTTGTCAAGCGCTGCGGCTGCAGGAGCGACACAAATGCACGACCACATGTTTTCTGAGCCCATGTGCGTTTGATGCGCAGGGGCAAGCCCATGAAGTAATTCTACTGCTTTGAGGCGCACGACGACAGCCAGGTGCTGCTGCTTGCCTCGTCAGGTCTTGTTGCCTGGGTGCAGTGCTGTTTGTCCTCTGCTGCCAGGAATGTCTGCAAGCCGCAGCGAGCCTATGCTGTGCGCAACCAGCGCCGCATGGGTGCCTCACCTGAGACCTCGCTGAAGACATCAGCCTGCGCCCCGCGTTACATTTGCTCAGCGGCGCGCCGTGCGGGATTGCGCAGGGCCTCACCTGGCGCGAGGTGCCTGCGCCCGCCCCGCAGCCGGGCCGGCCTCCGCTCCTGGACGCGGCGGCGCTGATTAACTTCTCATATGAGAAGTCCCTGGAGGTGCGGCCACCATGCTCATCATGTCCAGAGGCTGGAGGTAAATGTCTCAAGCTTGTGCTCGTGTGGCAAGCGCTGCTGCTCGCACGGCTGCGTGGCCTGTCAGTCTGAATAAAGCGTTTGCCCGCAAAATGCACAGCAACACGCGGAAGCCACCCTCTGCATGCTCAGAATATGGCACTGATACCCTGCGGCGTTTCGGCTGCATGCGCCGCGCGCCTCCGCGGCCGGCGCAGCTGACATCGCCGCGGCTCCCGCGGCCGCAACGCACGACGCGGCACCCACGGCCGCGCCTGCCAGCGACCCTGGCGCGGACGTGGCCGAGGTTAAGAGCGCTCCTGCCGGCGGCCCGCCACTGCCGCCCGCGGCCGCGGCCAAGGACACCAAGGAGAGCGCTGCCGCGCACGCTTTCCCTGAGTGGGCGCTCGCCCCTGCGGCGCGCCTGCTCAAGGCGGCGCTGTCCGCCCCTGCGGCCGCCGCAGACGGCCGCTGCAGCCGCCCCGCCGCACCTGCCGGCGGCGCAGCGACGAGCGCGGCGCGCGATGCCGCGTCGCCGGCCACTACAAGCCTGGCGGCAAGCGTGGCAACACCGCCCGTGCCTGTGGCCGCCGCAGACGGCTGCAGCAGCCGCACCGACGCACCCGCCGCCGGCGCAGCGACGAGCGCGGCGCGCGACGCCGCGTCGCCGCCCACCACAAGCCTGGCGGCAGGCGCGGCGACGTCGCCCGCGCCTGCGGCCGCCGCAAACGGCCTCTGCAGCCCCCCTGCCGCACCCGCCGGCGACGCAGCAACGAGCGCGGTGGCCGACGCCGCGTCGCCGGCCACCACAAGCCTGGCGGCAGGCGCGGCGACGTCGCCTGCACCTCCGGCCGACGCAGACGGCCCCTGCAGCCCCCCTGCCGCACCCGCCGGCGACGCAGCAACGAGCGCGGTGGCCGACGCCGCGTCGCCGGCCACCACAAGCTCGGCGGCAGGCGCGGCAACGCCCGCGCCTGCGGCCGACGCGGGCAGCAGCAGCAACGGGAGCGGCTTTGTGCCGCATGTGCGCGAGAAGCTGCTGCAGCTGCTGCAGGCGGCACCGCAGGTGGCGGCCACAGCTGCTCCGGGCGCGCGCCCGGACACAGCCGCGGCTGCGCCGGGCTCCGGCACTGGCGCAGCGACGGAGGTGCACCGCAGCAAGCTGCGGGCGGAGGCGCCGCCGTTTGTGCCGCGGGCGGCGCTTGCCAAGCCCAGCGGCGGTCTGCGCGCTAGCGCCCCTGTCTTTGTTCCGCAAGCCAGCACGGTGCCTGCGGCGCTGTCAGGCGCCAAGCTGTGCGCGGCCGCGCCCACATGCTAGCCGCGCGGCGCACGCAAGGGCGGCGCGCTCTGCATTGATGGACCAAGCGCGTTGTTAGTGCGCTGCACAGGAGCCAGGTTAGGAGGGAAAGGGCTGCAAAACCCTGCAGCTCTTTTGTGCACTACTTCCAAGAGTTACCGCCTGCCCGGGGTATGGTGGGTATGCCAGGGCCAGGGTGGTTGTGGAGAGCTTGATACATGGTATGAGGACATCACATCGGTTCTCTGACTGTCCTTACACCTCGGGCACTCAGTGTGCATGGGATGAAGCAGGGATGCAGGGCTGCGTGTGGCCAGTAAGATGTACACTAGGCTGTGGTGCTGCCCAGCACCCAGGCAGGTGAGGTGAAATGGTGCAGGACCATACATTGCTAGTAAGCGCCTGACAAGCTTTGGAGGCTCAAGTGTAAACATGGTGAGTTTCTGACAAGCGCAAGTGTGCATGGGTATTTTTGGAGAAAGCCTCAGCATCAACATTTAATCAGTGATTGGCGGCTGCAATGGTGTATAGAGAAGAGTTGCACATGACGCAGCATGCGGCGCTTGTCGTTTCTCTTGACTCCTCAAGCAGAAGCAGTGACAAAAGAACAAATATGCCATGCACACGGCCCCTTCAACGCATGTACAAACGCAACACAATTCTAAGCTCCTGCAAAGTGCACCATCATTTAAACTGTCAGACAACCTTCCAATTACAGCGTGTTAGCAGTCCTGACTCAGGACGCATGGGGTGAAATGTGTTCATTGTGCGCCAATGAGTTCGCAACTCATTAGTTCATCGCATCAGGCTTGCATGTGCAGGGAGCATGGCCGCTCGTGCCGGTGTGTAATTATGTGAATGGTGTCCGGCACCAAGCACGGGTGAGTCCACTTTGTCAACCGCTCTGCACGACTGCGGCTGGTGTGCAGTGCATTGACAAGCTGCGTTGGTGCCTTCAGCTGGGAGGATGCGCACCGTGAGCCCGCTCCTGCGCACGCCCTGGCAGCCCAGGTGCCAAGGCTCCAGGGTGGTGTGCAGCGTTGCCGCAGACGTGCAGCCGCGCAGAGTGCCGCACACCAATGAGCTGCTCACGCCGTACGAGATGGCGGGCGTCCAGCTGCAGCACAGAGTCGTGTATGCTCCGCTGACCCGCTGCCGGGCAGTAGGTGTCCCCCAGGCTGCTGCGCCCTTGCTGCAATGGCTGCCAGCCGCGTGAGTGTGCACGCAAATGCATATTACTGCAGGCCCAGTTGCGTGTGCCTGTACCTGCACGTGCCGGCGACCTTGCACAGGCCATCAGCCCGCGTGCGCTTGCAGGCGGTGTGCCGCAGCCGCAGGCAGTCCCATACTACCAGCAGCGGACCACACAGGTGCGGCGCATACAAGCTCTTTGGCGCGCTGAGGGAAGTGAGGATGCACTCGCACCTGGTGGCTAGCACCTCCCCCCTCCGACCGTCTGGGGCCTGCTCAGGGCGGTCTGTTGATCTCGGAGGCTACCTGCGTGGCGAAGGAGGGCCACGGCTACCGCCAGGTGCCTGGTATCTACACCCAGGAGCAGATCGAGGTGCTCACCTTGCCTCTGTGCTGCATAACACACAGTGGGCTCTGTGCTACGTGTCACAGCGCACGCTCTGCAGCCCTGCACCTGCTGTGCGGCTGCAGTGAGGAAGCGCTTGGTTGTGCAGGCATGGCGACCTGTGGTAGATGCTGTCCACGCCGCCGGCGGGGTCTTCTACCTGCAGCTCTGGCACTGCGGACGGGCATCCCACCCAGACTACCAGCCACACGGGTGCGAGGGGGTGTCCTACTTGGAGGTTGCATCGAACTGGTTCTTGTATGTTGCGGCAGAGTGACACGCCTCTCACAGGGCAGATCTGGCTCTCGTCCCGGGTAGCGCATGATGTTGACCGTCTTGGCCCTCCCCACCAACGACGTTGGGGTTCATCTGTCAGGCCGGCATGCCTGTATTCACAATACCTGCCAGTCTGCATGCTGCGTATTTGCATCGAGGACAAAAGCACCTCCCTCCTGAATGAGAACAGATGCATTGGCCAGGGCCCTCTGCAGTCGGTGTATGCTGGTCGGTCTGCGCCAGCTGCTGGGAGAGGAGTGAACCGCCAATACTGCCCCCGGCGAGCCTCTGTCCTTGAGATGAACGCGCGCGAGCGGCTGCATGCAGGGCGCCGCCTCCCGCGCCGTCCGCCATCGCAATCGGCCCGGACTGGCAGGCGCGCGCGCGGCTGATGGTCGTTGGAGCGCCACTGCTGCCTGTCCGCTGCGCGCCATGGAGTGGCATCAGGCTTGGGCAAGCAACAGCCACTACGTCCAATGGATTCAAAAGCCGGTGGGCCGCTTATGCCGCGGCCTCTTGCTGCCCAGGTGTACACGCCTTCCGGCCAGGCTGCTGCGTACCCAGTGCCGCGCGAGCTCGACCAGCCAGAGATCGCGCGGATCGTGGAGCAGTTTGCTGACGGCGCACGTAACGCGATTGCAGCAGGTGCATGCAGCAAGCTTGCATGGCCGCTCGGCCATGGGTTGTTATCACTTGAGTGGAGGCAGCCGCTAGCATTCTTGCCGCTTTTATAAATGTGCTTATGCCTTTGGTTCAACCTCCATATTGGAGACCCATGGCCAAGCTGCGCCACCTTGCGCCACCCACGCCCCATGACGCCCAGTCCACTGTCCTTTTTATGCAGGCTTTGATGGTGTGGAGATCCATGGAGCAAACGGGTGAGCGCGCACATCTGTGGCCCGCAGTGTGAACTGTTGGGCCGCCTGTAAGTCTGCCCTCGTTGCTGCCTTCTGGCACGTGGCTGCTGAGCGCTGTATACAGTGCGTCAGCGGTCGAAGAACCTGTGTGCAAGGGATGACCGTGTGCAGGTACATCATCGACCAATTCCTGAAGAGCAGCAGCAACCACCGCAGCGACGAGTACGGCGGCCCGCTTGAGAACCGGGCGCGCTTTGCGCTGGAGGTGCGCACGCCCGCCATCACCGGCAGTACGGGGGCTGCGGGAGGCGCTGTGAGGTCTTGCCGCGCCTTGGCTTGGCAGCAGCAGCACAGCGCATGTTGAGATTCATGTTGCAGCAAGTGGGGGTATCACAGCAAGGGCTGCATTGGCTGAACACGCGACACGCTTGCTGTTGCGCCGTTGCTGCTGCTAACGCACATGCGTCCAGTCCAGAAACAGAAAAGTGCTGGTTCAGCAGCGCCATCCGCCCTCCTTGGCCACCAGCCGCCTGCTGCCACAGGTGACGCGCGCGGTGGTCGATGCGGTGGGCGCCGAGCGGACCGCCATCCGTCTGGCGCCCTTCACGACGTTCCTGGATGCAATCGATGACGACCCCGTCGCACTCGGCACCTACATGACTGACCAGGCGCGCAGGCTTGATGGCTGCGCGGCTCAGCAAGCTGTGTGTTGCTGCGGCAGCCGACACTCCTGGGGCATGCCAGTGGGCGCCGGAGGGCCAGTGCCTTCCTCAGAAAAATGCGCAGACATGTGGACTGCACATCACGTCATACGTGCTTGTCATAGCTGTGATTGCTCATGCACACGGTGCCTCTCAGCCAGGTGCCTCGTCTGGCATGAGGCGCTGCGGAACATGAATTCCATTGGCAGGCAAATCCCGACTTGAAGTTTACTGTGCCTGGCATGCCCGCAGCTGAACCCGCTGGGGCTTGCTTACCTGCACATGGTGGAGCCGCGCGTGCCCAAGGGCACTGAAGAGGAGGAGCATGACGCATCATTCAAGCTGTCCACATTCCGCGACCGCTACAAGGCATGCACCCCCACAGACCGTGCTCGCTTTGGAAAGCCCAGCCAGCAGGCACGCACAGCGCCTGTGTGCTGCTTGCAGAACTTGAATTTGGAAGTCCCGGATGTGCCGTGACTGCACCATGCAAGCCACCCCCTGGCAGCAGAGTGCTGAATCTGCTCCCGAATTTGCTGTGGCTGCTTTTTGTAGGGACCCATGCTGGCGTATTTGTTGCCCGCCTGGGGAGTCCCGGAGGGTATAATTTAAACCCAGGCTGCGAGGCTGCCAAGGCTGATGTTCCCACAGGGCACATTCATGTCAGCCGGCGGCTACACGCGCGAGCGCGGCATCGAGGCCATTCGCGACGGCAGCGCAGACCTCATCGCGTACGGGCGCCTGTTCCTCGCCAACCCGGACTTGCCCGAGCGCTTTGCGCTGGACGCGCCGCTCAACCCCTATGACCGGAGCACGTTCTACAGCTCTGACCCGGTGTGCTGTGCCTTCTCCTTTGGTGGCGTGCCTGCAAAAAGCTGCCTCTGCTCACATTGTGTGTACTCGTGCTGCATTTGGGAGGGTGCGCAGTGGTGCAGGATCGGTGCCTGCTTGTAGCGGGCACTTGCGCTTGTGCGCACAGGACCAGGTCTGCTCATCTCCCTGTCCAAAGCTTGAAGTGTGTGTAGCAAGTGTGTGTAGCACGCGTTCCGTGGCATGCGGCGCTGACGCGCGCCGGCTGCTGGCATGTGCAGGAGAAGGGCTACACGGATTACCCCTTCCTCAGCGAGGTCGCCCCGGAGAAGGCGGAGCAGCTGGCGGCCCTGGTGTAGCAGATGTGCAAGCCCTAATTTGAGTGCGGCCAGTCCCAGCTCCCCGGTCTTCGAAGCGTCAGGGACAGCTGCACATGGTCATGGCATGCTTAGCTGTCAACTCCTTGGACAGCAGTATTGCTTTTGATGCATATTTGTTTGCCGTGCACACGCTGCGCACGGGTGCAGTGCTACGCTGTATCACCTGCTTTCCCTTGTGCATATTCTTTCCTGCATGCCGTGCTGCAAGTCGGCATGCATCCTGCGAGCGCATGTGTTGCGCACTGTCGTGAATCTGCCAGTGCATGTGCTGCGTGATATGTCGCGTGCCATCACGAGATATGTCGCGTGCCATCCCCTTGCGCGCTGTGTGCATGAGTCCAGGGCACTCGGTTTGGTTTTCTGTTGGTATAGGCTGCCATAGCAGCAGCGACTAACAAGGGCGTCATATGCTATGGCGTCCGTGACGGAGTAGAGTCAGCAATGCATGTTGATGTCCCTTGCTATGTTGAGGCCTCATGCAAGGGTGCAATTAGGTCGAACCCTGCTTGGAAACGAGCCTATGCCTCTGTTAACATGTGAACGCACAGCATGACTCCTATTAAGGATGTGATGACATTCTTCATATTATACCGAACATGTCGGCATACAAGCAATTCACAGCACATTTGGGTCGCCAGCCACAACATGAATGGCAGATGGAGCCTCTCCGTGCTTTGCCCGCTTCAGCACTGCGGCCGTCAAGAAGCCCGGCCATGGGGTCGCCGGCGCAGAGGATGCCTTGGTGGTGGAGGCCTGACGCTGCGCACATGCCAGATTTTTTAATGACACAGCCCCCATGCAGCACATCATGTCCAGACACGCATCACTCATTGATGTTGCATCATGACATCAGCCTTGCAGCTGTGAGGCATAGGTCTTCATTCCACGCATCCTGCTCAATCCTTGAAGCAAGCCAGGAAAGGCCCAGGCTGCTGCACATGCTGCGCATGTGCTCTTTGTGTGCTTGCTGCTGCAGCACTGCGGGGCTGGTACCCAGCGCAGGAACAGGTAGCCGGCTGCTACACAGACGCTGGAGACCAGGGCGCCCCCCACGACGCCCACGGCTATGCCCACGATCGCGCCAGATGCTGTATGCCGGCCCCGGCTGCTGGCAGCCTGCGTGGTTAGGATTGCGCGCTGAGGGCAGAGTTCGTTGCGTGTCATATTGCTTGCACGAGCAAGAACAATGCCAGCATGTGCATGTAGCAGTATGCAAAGTACGCCACATGTTCTACTTTGCGCAAGTCACCGGCAAGGAAAATGGCATGAAAGGCATGAAAGGGCGTCCTGGCTCCCACCTGCACAGCGTCGGCCGGAGTGGTCGACGCTGTGCCATCCTGGGCTTGCAAGCCCAGGACGGCGGCGTCCGGCGGGCTTGGCGCGGGCGAGGTGCCGGCGATTGCAGAGCCAGCGGCGGGCCCGCCGGCTGTCAGCGTGACCGCTGTGGCGCTGCTTGTGGCCATGACCGGAATGACCGTGGCCGTAGGTATCACGAGCGGGTTGCCGGCCACGTCCCGAATGGCGTCTACGGCAGGCGGCAGCACTTGCAGTGGGTGCCGCGACTTTAGGTGTTCTGATTGCCACTGCCGCATGGTAGCTGGAGAAGTGGTGCCACACTCTGCTTAGGCAGACACAGGTGCTGGCTGACAATGATATCACTGCATGCCAGTGCGCAGCGCGCGCCTGCAGCGGCCAGCACTGCCAGCGCACTAGTACCGCAAGGGCGTCAGCATGTATCCCTGGGCGCGCACCCGGCGCGAGCGTGACGCTGAAGGTGGCCGCGCCGGGGTCGGAGGCCACCCACAGCACGTAGCTGTTCGGCACGATGTCCTGGCCGACGTCGCCGGCGACCCGCGCGCCGACAAGCTGCACCTCGCCCGCGTAAAAGCCGTCCACTGCGCCGCCGGCGCGCCGGGCCCGGGTCATCGACGGGGGTCGCTCGCGCGCATGTGACTGCAACGCACGCATGCGCGCTCCCAGGAGGTGGGTCCGGAAGCCCCGCCCGTAGCCAAGGGCGGGCGCACACCCGCAAGGGCGGCTGCAGACCCGAAGGGCGCCGCGCTTACAGGCAAACTTTTCATGAGCAGTGACACCCTGCTGTGCTCGCTTGCGGAGCACGGCTGCATGCGGCCCTTGGCGGTGAGAGCAGGGTGCGCATCCCGGGATAGCACAGGCACGAGGAGCGCATGTGCCGGGCCGGCAGCGCACGCTGCTCGGAGAACGCAAACAGCAGCTGCACGGCGGTCTGCGGGGCGCCGGCCGCGCCGGCCGGCAGCGGCAGCGCGCGCTCGGCCACCTTGCTGACGCGCAGCAGCCGCGGCGGCTGCGTGCCCAGCACCAGCGCGCCCAGGAAGGCGAGCGCGTCGGAGCAGGGGCTGACGCGCAGCGAAAACCCTACCGGCGCGCCCTCCTCGGCAATCTGCGCGCGCGCGGCGCCCGGTGAGGCCATGCATGCCGTGCCTGGCTCTGCACGGCAATGCGGCTGCCTTGATTGGTGTTGCAGGGTGACGTCAGTGCAATGCGGCAGCCGCGGCAGGCACATCCAAGCGCGGAGGGTTCAGCTGTGGGCCGGCGGACCGTGGCGCCAACCTGATAGTGCAGCGCCCATGCTGTGGGGGCCGGGTCGGCGCTGGACGGATCCATGACGGCGAAGCCCGTGATGGCGGCCGGGCCATCGACCTGGCGCAGCAGAGGTCGCAGCAGCATCCTCAGAAGCAGAGGCTGGCGTGCATGAGACCGGTGTAGAAAAGGCGCGCTCGCATATGCATGCACGGAATTCTCAATGCCGATTTGGGATGCAGCAAGCGCATCATGTGAGGGCATGCGAGGGTGGCAGCACGCAAAGCATGCAGCGCACACTGCGGTGGTCTCAACGCAGCCCTGCAACGTGCGGCCGCATGCAGCAGACGCGCGAGGGTCACCTCGAACAGGCAGGCAGGCGCGCAGGCCTCGCGCGCGTAGCCGGCGTCGAACACGACCGCCAGCAGGCCGGCCGCCTGGTTGGTGCGCCCGCTCGTGAACATCACCGCGCCCGGCCGCGGCGCCAGCGCGCACGGGGCGCTTGCGGCGCCTGACGCTGAACCGGAAGCGTCTGCGCTGCTGTGTTACCCGGCTTGTGACTGCAGCGGGGTGATGTCTGCCGCTGACTACGAGCAGGGATGAAAGGGGGGTGCTTAGCAGATATGCCCTGACTATGTTGTGGAATGTAGTACCCCAAAGGATCAGTGCCATGCTTGCCACCTCCAGCATCTCGTCGCATGCAGCGAGCAGCGGCCCCCACCCGCCATGGGCAGCCCGGCGGGCGCCGCACCTTCCGGGCCCGCGGCCGGGGCGGCGGCGGGCGCGGCCGCGCGCGCGCCGCAGGCCGCGCCGTTGGGCAGGAGCCACGGGAAGGAGACGTCGAGCTTGGGGTTGGTGGCGCCGCTGGCGTCCAGGAAGGTGCCTGCCGCGCCTAGGGCTGTCAGCGTCGAGCACAGCGCACACCCGCGCGACGCCCGCAGGCCCCCGGCCAACGCAGCAACTCATGAGGCAGCGCCCGGGGCAGCGCTTTGAATCCAGGTTTCCTCTGTGAGCAAGCGAGTGGCTGTTACACAGGACCAGACCCTGCGGCATGCGCGCCGGCGACGGGCGGGGGGCGGCGTGACCTGCCGAGATGTGCACGGCCATCGCACAGGCGCCCCACTTGGCCTGCACGAGCAGCAGCGCGACGCGCTCCGCGCCGAGCCACAGCGGCGCGCCGCCCGCGGCGGTCAGGCTGGTGCCGGCCACGGCGTACCCGCCGCCCGGGTCAACCGCGAGGTACCCCGGGCTCCCCGCAGGGTCCGCCAGCCTTGCTGCGCGCCCGCAATGTCCGCTCAGCCTGAGCCTGTGCTGCAGACGACGAACATTGCTGATTTTGCGGATACAGAATGGCATCCACACGCGTGCGACGAGGCAGTCGTAGCCGGCTGCGCTCCAGGCGGCGCGGTCGGAAAGTGCCCTGCGGCGGGCCGCGTGCCGGGCAGGGTCGCAAAGACGGCGAGCCAGGTGAAGAGCGCATCGCCGGGCGCGCGCGCGGCGCGGCCGCCGCGCCGGCCGCCGCCGGGGTCGGCGCTGATGTCCAGCGGCGCAGCCAGGCCGCCCGGCGGCAGCTGCGCGGCCAGTAGCGCCGGCAGCGCGGACAGCGCGGGGTCAGAATAGAACTCGGTCAGCGCAGGCGCGGCCACGGGCGGCCAGCGCACGACCTGCAGGGAGGAGGGCGGCGGCGGCGGCGGCGGCGGCGGCGGCGGCGGCGGCGGCGGCGGCGGCGGCGGCAATGCGGGCAGGCTCGCTGCAGGCGCAGCGCCAGGCCCGTGCGACAGGAGCGCGGGCATGCCGCTGAGCCCGGACGGCGCCGACGCTTGCACAGGGGCAGCGGCCGATTCCTCCGGCTCGGCCACGGCCGCCGCCTGCTGGCTCGCGTCTGGCACGCTGGCCGGTCCAGCCGCCGTGCTGTTCTGAAACGCCGGGGCCGACGCGTCTCCGTCGCCGCGCATCTCCGCCAGCGGCTGCCCGGACGCCAGACCAGCCGCTGCACTGCCAGCGGGCAAGGTGGCGGCCAGGGGCGGCGAGGCCCCGAGCGCGGAGCCGCTGGCGGCGACCGGCGCGGCCGCCACTGTCGGGCCCGCAGCGGGGGCACCCAGAGCCGCCCCAGGCTCGGCCGCTGCGGCAGCGGGCCCCGCGGCAGGCGCGTCCGGCGGCGCGGGCGCGCTTGCGGCAGGCAGGGGGCCGACCGGGGCGGCCGCTAGCCAGTCCTGCGGTGCGGCGCCTCCGTCTGCCAGCGGCAGCGGGAGCGCGTCCGGGAAGGACGCCCCATCGTCCTGGTGAATAGCGAGCGCGGCGAGCTCGGGCAAGCCAACAACCGCGCCGAACGCCAGCGAGATGAGGCCGTCGGCTGCGGGCCACACCTGCCGCGCATGCGCGCACGCATGAGCTTTCAATTTTCTTTGTTGTTTTCGCATGTCTCCGCGGCCCGTCGCGCAGGCCAGGATCACGGCAGGTTGCCCGCATGAAGACACCGCAGCAGGCACGGTGCACCGACAGCGCAGGCCCTCTGCACATCATGCCGAGCCCCCCGACGAGGGTCGCACATGGCCTCACCAGGAACGTGCGCACGACGCCGACGCGCGCGCCGCCGCCCGCCGCGGCGATGTCAAAGCCGCGCAGCGCGGCGCGCCCGGCGATGGTCAGGTCGAAGACGCGCGCGCCCGGCGCCGCTGCCTGGTAGTCTGAGAAGAAGAGCCGGACGGCGTAGCGCGCGGCCGGGTCAGCCGGGAAGGCGCCGGCCATGCCGGCGCCCTCGCATGCCACCTGGCGCGCGCGCTCGCCCGGCTCCGTGCTGCGTGACACGGCCGCCACGGTGCGCAAGGCCCTGCGCTGAGGCCCTACGCGGGCGGAGCGGGTGCCATGCTGCGCGAGGTCCCAGCGCTGGGCACGGCATGGCGTCAGAGCCGTGCCTGCCCTCCTGCACAACCGGCTGCTAACGGCGCCGGCACGAGCTTTCTGCCCTAGGTGTCAGCCTGCGCCGCGTCACAGAGCTGACCATGCCCAGGCAAGCTGTGTGTGCAGGGCCAGGTGGGTGGGGCAGTGCTCGCGCGCTTATGCGCCGGGGAGGACCAGCCCTGTGGATGGCGAGTCTGCCCCGTCCACAGGCGCGCGCCTGGAGCAGATGGGTTAGGGTCAGGGCCCAGAGCAGGGTCAGGCGCGCGCCTGGAACAGCGCCTGGAGCGAGGCAAAGCCGGCCGGCGCCGCCACGCTGCTATTGGCGCTGGCCGCATTCTCGCTGGTGCTGAAGGTGGCCGGGTCCAGGAAGCGCCCGGGCAGCTGCAGCACGGGCACGTACACATCGCCCTGGCGGCGCGCCGCGCGCCCCGGTCACCCTCCCGCACGCTGTGCGGCAGGAAGGCCAGCGTGGGGACGCCCCAGCGTGGGAGGCCGCGCGCCGAGGCAGCGTCGTAGAAGCCGGGGGCGTCGGGTGCGCCGGCGCAATAGAGCGCGTGCGCGGGCGGCGCGCGGGCGCACGTGCGGGCGAGCACGCAGCTCAGCAGGCCGCCCAGGAGCGCCGCTCTGCAGAGCGCCATCGCATTTTTGTGCGGCTGCGGCGGGGCTGCTGGCGGAGCAACGGGGTGCCTGTTCGAGCCGGAACGGGCTTGCTTTGAGCAGCTCCCTCTTCTGCCAGCAACAGTGCTGGCTGCAGAGCTCGTGAGGCGGGAGGACGGCCAGCAGGCCGCAGCGAGCGAAGAGCCGGCACTGCTGCACCAAGCGCGCGGACGCAACTGGCTCACTTCCTCAACACCGCCAAGAGAAGGGGTGCCCCGTGCAAACACGTCTGATACGTGGGCACTGCGGAGACTTCCTCTACTTGCAGGCGATCGCTGACAGGTGCTTCCTACATAGCAGAGAGTTTGCTGCTAACTCTTCCCCTACCCTGGACACACAAGCATGTATTCCATTCAAGGGAATAGTCAGTGAGTGGGCCCACTGTTGCAATCCGTGAGATGCGTGGTGTGCGTTACAGGTCCCTGTCCTAGCGCAGCTGGACAGGAAACCGTTCCCTCAGCGGCCAGCGCTCCTCTCACGGCCGCCTTGGAACACGCAGCGCATGCAGACCGAGCGCAGCACTTGCAGCCGGTCGCACCCGCGCGCACATCAAGACTTCAGGACACGCTTGCGCCACACCGTTCGCTCCCCCAGTGCTCCGGGCACAGGCGCGGGTTCACACACACGGCTCCAGCCGGGGCCGCCAACTCCTGCGCGGCGCACAAAGGCGCCCAACAACAGCTGCCCCGGCCGACGCGCGCGCCCGCAGGCCCGGCCGCGCAGCTCTGGCAGCAGCCGCCGGCGCGGGATGGCGCCACGGGGCAGCCGGCAGCGTGCGGCCGCCCTGGCCCCGGCCGCCCGGCCATGCAGCAGGCCGGGCGCCGCCGCTGCCGGGTCTGGGCGTGCCGCAGCGCGAGGGAGCAGCAGCCGCCGCGGGGCACCGGCTGGCGAGCGGCCGCGCTACACCCAGCCGCCCAGCCGCGCCGCGAGCCAAAAGCCGCCGCCGCTGGGCGCGGCCAGCCGGCGCGCGGCCGACGCGGCCAGGCCCAGGCTGCGCGGCCAGCCGCGGCCGCTTGCGCGGAAGCGCAGCGGGGCCGCTGCCGCCGGCGGCGCCGGCCCTCGGCGCGGCGAACCCGCAGCCGCCGCCGGCGGCGCCAGCCGCACGGCGCCCGCGGGCGAGCCGCGGCTGGGCGCCTCCGCGGCTGCGCGGCCGGCGCCCCCCAGGCCCAGCTGGCCGAGATGCTGGGTCGTCCAGGGCGCCCGGCCCGCGCCCGGCGGCGCGCCAACGG
>JAABUV010003950.1_pt1 | contig 18273 bp, 20 predicted proteins | sample 5559971 | NCBI WGS metagenome assembly JAABUV01 (sample SAMN10711881, study PRJNA513362) | rock metagenome | isolation source: Antarctica rocks | place: Antarctica: Victoria Land, Knobhead nord | collected 2015-12-19
CACGCCCGCGGGCGAGACCGAGTTCGCTCAGGACGCCAGCTTCGGATACCAATCGTCGGACCTGCGCGACTGGGTGGCGGAGAAGACCGCAGGACGGGTGCCGGCAGCCGACGTGGCCAGCATCGACCTCGCGACGCTGCGCACCGACCACGCACACGTCGTCGCCGTGCTGCGTGCGCTCTCCAGCGCGCAGCCGGCGGTGGTCGACATCGTCGAGGAGAACGACCTACGGCTCCTCGCGCTCGCCCTCGACGAGGCCGAGCGGGCCGGGTCGCGACTGCTCTATCGAGTCGGACCTCCCTTCGTCCGAGCGCTCATCGGCCAGGAGCCGCGCCTCCCGCTCGAGGCCGACGACCTCGCCGAGGTCCGACGCGGCGGGCTCGCCGAGGATGCGGTGGGTGGCCTGATCCTCGTCGGGTCGCACGTGGCGACGACGACGAGACAGCTTCAGGCCCTGACCGAGCGCATGTCTCCGGTCGAGCTCGAGATCGACGTGGCAGCGGTCCTGGGTGACCACCCCGGGGCACACGTGGCCGAGGTGGCCGAGCGGGCCGTCGCAGCACTTGCAACGGGAAACGTCGTCGTCCGCACGAGCCGCGGGCTGGTCACCGGGTCGGACGCCGCTGGCTCCCTTGCCGTTTCGCGCCGGGTCTCCACCTCAGTGGTCGAGGTCGCGCGCCGGGTCCTTTCCGGGTACCCCCCGCGATTCGTGGTCGCCAAGGGAGGAGTCACCTCTTCGGACATCGCCAGCCGGGGGCTGAACATTCAGCGAGCCGTGGTCCGCGGGCCGATGCTGCCGGGCATCGTGTCGCTCTGGGAGCCTGTGGACGGCCCCGCACGAGGGATCCCCTATATCGTCTTCGCCGGCAACGTCGGCAGCCCGAGCTCGCTCGCCGACGTTGTCGAGAAGCTGTCACGTTGACGCTCACGGTCGCGACGATCCGGCCTTATGAAGACGTAACGGACGCCCATCGTGATTGCGCCGGCATCTCGGCGGTGCGACGATCACCGAGCACCTGGAGCTGCACCAACCGGAGGGCGTGTGTCGCCATCCCCTCGCAGGGCGGAGCACCCCGAGGGTCGCCCGGTTGATGACACCATCCCGGGGCAGGCCAGGTCAGAGACGACCCGGTGTACGGGTTCCCGACGCGGCTCTGGAAGGCCCTGGAACAGCATCGTCCTCCGGGGTTCCCCCGACCCGGCGTGTGGCGCAGCCCGATCCGCGGGCCGTGGCTCACGGCGGTCTACGGTGCTGCGCTTCTCGTCTTCCTGCCGCTGGTCATTCTCACCGGTCTGCTGGACTGGATCGCCTACGGACCCCAGTGGGGCGAGGCCATGCCGAGCGACGTCGGGTGGCTGCACCTCCCGATCTTCCAGTGGCCCACTCGTCCCTCCTGGCTCTTCGCCCTCACGCAGGGGCTGCACGTCGGTCTGGGGTTGGTGCTGGTGCCGGTCGTCCTGGCCAAGCTGTGGTCGGTGGTGCCGCGACTGTTCGCCTGGCCCCCGGCGCGCTCGCTCGCCCAGCTGCTGGAACGGCTCTCCCTGCTGCTGTTGGTGGGCGGCATCCTCTTCGAGCTGGCCACGGGCGTGCTGAACATCCAGTAACTACCTCTTCGGCTTCAGCTTCTACACCGCCCACTACTACGGCGCATGGGTGTTCATCGCCGGGTTCGTCAGCCACGTCGCCATCAAGCTGCCCGCCTGGTCAGCTCGCTGCGTTCCCGCTCGTTCCGCAAGGAGCTGGGCACTCCCCTCACCGAGACCCGTCCCGAGCCACGCGATGTCGACGGGCTCGTCGCGGCCGAGCCGGCGCCACCGACGATCAGCCGTCGGGGAGCCCTCGCCGTCGTCGGTGGCGGTTCACTGCTCATCGCGGTCCTTACCGTCGGGCAGTCGATCGGCGGTTTCGCCCGACCGCTGGCACTGCTGCTGCCACGGGGCCGCTCCTACGGTGCCGCCCCGAACGACTTCCAGATCAACCGGACGGCCAAGGCGGCGCAGATCTCCTCGAACGACACCGGAGCCGGCTGGAAGCTGACCCTGAACGTGGTCCGCAACCGGTCACCGTTGACCGGGCGGCGTTGCTGGCCATGACCCAGCACAGTGCAGATCTGCCCATCGCCTGCGTGGAGGGCTGGTCGACGCTCCAGACCTGGACCGGGGTCCGCCTGCGCGAACTGGCTGCCCTGGCCGGCATACCGGCACCGACGTCCGCCGTGGTGCGGTCGCTGCAGCGCAGCGGCTCGTTCAACAAGGCCACCCTGTCCGCAGACCAGCTCCTGAACCCCGACTCCCTGCTGGCCCTGCGGGTGACCGGGGCCGACCTCTCCGTCGACCACGGTTATCCGGCCCGGATCATCGTGCCCGCGCTGCCAGGGGTGCACAACACCAAGTGGGTTGCGTCCATCGAGTTCAGGCGCAGCTGATGGCGGCCCGGCTGACCCGGTTCCGAGGCTTCTACGGGGCGAACCCGCTGCACCTGCTGACCCTGGTCGCCGCGTTCGCGCTGGCCGCCTACGCCGCCCTGAACGCGATCGCTGACGGCTTGTGGCGCGTGGTGTTGGCCTGGTTCCTCGGCGCCGTTGTCGGACACGACCTCGTGCTGTTCCCTCTCTACGCCGTGGCCGACCGGTCCCTGGGTGCCGCCCTGCGTGCAGTCCGACCACGTGCTGCAACCACTGAGCTCCTGGTCTCCCGGTGAACTACCTGCGCGTCCCAGCACTCGGCTGCGCGCTGCTGTTCCTGATGTTCTCCCCCGGCATCATCCAGCAGGGCCGGCTGAGCTACCTGGCCGCCACCGGGCTGACCCAGCAGCCATATCTCGGCAGGTGGCTGCTCCTCACCGCCGCCTTGTTCACCGCCAGCGCCCTTGCCTACGCCATCAGGCTCGCCGTCGCCACCGGCCGGAACCGGCCCACCACCACCGTGCCCGAACCGTGAACCGCCCGCCCCAGTAGGTTCAGCGCATGAGAGTTCTCGTGACGGGCGGCGCGGGATTCATCGGGACCCACGTCGTCACAGCGCTTTCCCGCGACGGGCACACGGTGACGTCCCTGGACCTCGCAGGGTCTGACCCGGGTGTGCCGGGCATCCTCGCCGACGTGCGTGACCCGGCCGCGGTGACGGCCGCACTGGTCGGGATGGACGCCGTGGTGCACCTGGCCGCCAAGGTCGGCCTGGAGCGGGGGCTCCGGGACGCCCACGAGTACGTCCTGCAGAACGACGGCGGCACCGCTGTGCTGTTGGCTGCCATGGAGCGCTCCGGCGTGGGGCGGCTGGTGCTGGCCAGCTCGATGGTGGTCTACGGCGAGGGCCTGGGGCGGTGCGGACAACACGGACCCGTGCGTCCGGGACCGCGGCGCCAACCTGACCTCGACGAGGGAAGGTACGAGCCGCCCTGTCCCGCGTGCGGGCGGCCGCTGGCAGCGCAGCTCGTGAGCGAGGACGCGCCGCTCGACCCGCGAAGCGTCTACGCCGCAACGAAGGTCGCGCAGGAGCACCTCTCCGCCGCATGGGCACGGCAGTGTGGCGGGAGTGTCGCCGCAATGAGGTTCCACAACGTCTACGGACCGGGGCTGCCGCTGGACACGCCGTATGCCGGGGTGGCGGCGATCTTCCGCACCGCCGTGCTCGGTGGCCGGGCGCCAGAAGTGAACGAGGACGGTGCCCAGCGCCGGGACTTCGTCCACGCGCGCGACGTGGCGCGCGCGTGTCTCGCCGCGGTGGAATCCGATGTGGTGGCACCCGGTCTGTCACGGGCGTTCAACGTCGGGAGCGGAAGGCCGCGGACGGTCCTGGAGCTGGCGACGTCCCTGGCGGCTGCGGCCGGCGCTCCTGCGCCCCTGGTGACCGGCCGGGCCCGGCTGGCCGACGTCCGTCACATCACCGCCTCCAGCGAGCGGGCCAACTCCGAGCTGGGCTGGCGGGCGCGCGAGGACTTCGACGCGTCGATGGTCGAGCTGCTGGGTTGACCGTCGAGGTCTTTCACCGCGGCAGGTGTCACGAATCCGTAACCGAAGGACCCGCCCGACGACCGCCGGAGCACGTAGCGTCGTGCAGCATGACCCGGATCGACCTCGTGCTGCCCTGCCTGAACGAGGCGGCCGCGCTGCCGGTCGTGCTCGCGAACCTGCCGGAGGGCTACCGCGCCATCGTCGTGGACAACGGCTCGTCGGACGGGTCCGCCGACGTGGCGCGGTCGCTGGGGGCAGACGTGGTGGTCGAGCCACGCGCGGGATACGGCGCGGCCTGTCACCGAGGGCTGCTCCAGGCCAGCGCCGATGTCGTCGCCTTCTGTGACGCGGACGGGACCTTTGATCTGCGGCACCTCCCGGCGGTGTGCCTCCCCGTGGTGCAGGGCCGGGCCGACCTGGTGCTCGCCCGGCGCGTCCCGGCGTCCCGAGTCTCCTGGCCCATGCATGCCCGCGTCGCCAACAGGGCACTGTCGCTGCGGGTGAGCGCCGCGGCGCACGTCCCCCTGCACGACCTGGGGCCGATGCGCGCCGCACGTCGCCAGGACCTGCTGAACCTCGGCATCGCTGACCGTCGCTCGGGCTACCCGCTCGAGACGGTGCTCAGGGCGGCGAGGGCCGACTGGCGAGTGATGGAGGTGGCTGTGCCCTACGAACCGCGCGTCGGCCGGTCGAAGGTGACGGGGACGCTCACCGGCACCCTGCGAGCCGTTGCAGACATGACCCGGGTGCTGGCCGTGGACGCGGTGGGCCGGTGAGCGACCTGACGCTGCTGGTCATCGCGAAGGAACCGGTGCCCGGCAACGTCAAGACCCGCCTGGCCCGCGACATCGGCGACCGGGCCGCGGCGCAGGTGGCCGAAGCGTGCCTCGCCGACACCCTGGCGGCGGTCGCCGCGACGCCGGCCAGACGTCGGGTCCTGGTCCTCGAAGGGCATCCAGGCCCTTGGCTCCCTGCGGGCATCGAGGTGGTGCCGCAGTCGAGCGGCGGGTTGGGTGACCGTCTGGCAGCGGCGTTCGCAGGCGTGGACGGCCCAGCCTTCTTGGTCGGCATGGACACTCCCCAGCTGACCAACGAGCACCTTGCCGTCGACTTCGGCGCCACGGACGCCGTTCTCGGCCTGGCGACCGACGGCGGGTACTGGGGCATCGGAATGCGCGCGCCGCGACCCGAGGCGTTCCGGTCCGTGCCGATGAGCACGCGGACGACCGGAGCGGTGCAGAGACGACGGCTGCGGCAGCTGGGGTTGACCGTCGGGGACCTGTCATCGCTGACGGACGTCGACACGCTCACGGACGCCCGTGCCGTGGCAGCGGACGCCCCCGCGTCGCGGTTCGCGGCGGTCTGGGGCCGGCTCGAGCAGCGGCTGCCGGGAAGGACCTCGTCGGGAGCCGGAGGTGGGCCGCGCGTTACGGGTGTCCCGGAAGCGCTGGACCTCTATGACCACGCCGTGCGGACGGGCCGACGGCTGCGACCGGTGGCCAGCGACGGGAAGCGGCCGCCGTTCGAGCTCGAGCGCTGGACCGGTCCTGCGGACGTCGTCGACCAGGGCCTGCTCGACCGGTGCACCGGCGCGACGCTCGACGTCGGGTGCGGCCCGCGGCGTCTGGCCGCGGGCCTGTCCCGGCGCGGCCAGCAGGTCCTCGGTGTCGACGTGGCTGCGTCCGCCGTCGAGCGTACCGCCTCACTGGGCGCCGGCGCCGTGTGCCGTTCCGTGTTCGACCAGCTTCCGCGCGAGGGCCGTTGGGACACGGTGCTGCTGGCGGATGGCAACGTGGGCATCGGTGGCGACCCGACCAGACTGCTCGCGAGGACCCACGCGCTGCTGAGCGAAGGTGGTCGACTGGTCGTCGAGCCAGAGCCGGTCGAGGTCGACGAGGTGGTCGAGCTGGCACTTCAGGCAGTCGACGGCACGAGCGCCCTCAGCGCCTCCTTCCGGTGGGCTCGACTCGGGGTCGCGGCCACGATGCGCCGGGGGCGGGCAGCCGGGTTCACGGTGGAGGAGTCGTGGACCTCTGGTGGTCGATGCTTCGTGGTGCTGCACAGATGAGCGGTCCTCGCGAGGTCACCTCCGCGAGTCAAGAACCGTCGACCACGGTCACCGCGGGAGTGCACCAGCGTCGACCGACGACCCACCCCCTCCCCCGCATTGGGAGTACGCACCGCAGGGACCGGGTCCGGCGCCTGCTGCCCGAGCTCACGGTGCCGGCCGTCGCCGCGCTCTGCCTGCACATCGGGGGCGTGGAGTGGACCGCGGTCGCAAGCTTCACGGCATACGTCGTTGTTGGCCTCGTGGTGCCGGGAACGCTGCTCTGGCGGGCCTTCGGCCCGACGCTGCGCTGGCGGGGAGAGGATTACGCGCTGGGCGCAGCAGTGGGGTATGCCGTGGAAGCCGCCGGACGGATCCTCCTGTCGGCGGCCGGCGTGCCGTCAGCCTCCCCTGCGGTCCCGCTCGGGGTCATCGCCCTGTTCGTCGCGGTGCCCGGCCTGCGCCGCCACTGGCGCAGTACGGCGGCCCCCATGCCGCTGCGGATCAGCTGGACCTACGCGGGGATGGTGGCCGGGCTGTTCCTCTGGCTGGTCCCTTCCTTCTTCGCCTCGCAGCCGTTGACCTGGCCGGACGGATGGCAGCCCGGGCCGGACCTGAGCTTCCTGCTGGCGCTGGCCGGCGAGCTGACCCACCACTGGCCGGCGCAGTTCCCGTACGTGCTGGGCGAACCCCTGCAGTACCACTGGTTCTACCCGGAGCACCTGGCCGCGGCGCACACGGCCACCGGTATCGCCTTGCCGGTGCTGCTGTTCCGCCTGGCCCTGTTGCCGATGATCGCCATCCTCGTGGTCGCCACGGGAGCCCTGGCGACGCGGCTGTCCGGCCGGGCGTGGGCCGGGCCGCTGGGCGCCTTCCTCGCCTGGGTGGTCACTGACCTCACCCTCCAGCGGTTCTCCGAGACCGCCACGACCTACGGGTCCCCGGTCGGCAGCCTCATGGGCGCGATCCTGTGGTGGAGCCCGACCCAGACCTACTCCTCCGTCCTGTTCGTCGCGGCGTCCGTGCTGGCCGTGGACGTGCTGCGGGGGCGGGCCCGGCGCGGCCACTGGCTGCTGCTCGCCCTCCTGTTAAGCATCTGCGTCGGGGCCAAGGCCTCGGCGGTGCCGGTCCTGATCGGTGGCGTCGGCGCGGCAGCCGGGATCGGCCTGCTGAGAGCGGTGCGCCTGCGGTCGTCGTGGCGAGGTCATCTGCCGGCGCTGGGCCTGCTCGCGCTGCTGGTCGGCATCTTCCTGCCGGCGACCGCGCTCCTCTACGGCGGCCAGCCGAACGGCATCGTCCTGCGACCTTTCGGCATGGCCGACGCCAGCATGCTCGCGGCAGGCTTCGAAGGACGCTGGAACGTCTCGCCCGGCCCGTTTCGCGAGATCGTCATCACCGGCCTCGCGCTCGTGTGCTTCGCCACTCCCTGGCTGGGCGTGCTGCTGCTCGCCCGCCGGGCCACCCGCGCCGACCCGGCGCTCTGGCTGGCGGTCGGGGCCGGGGTCGCGGGGACGGCCACCATGGTGCTGCTCTACCACCCGGGTCAGTCCCAGCTCGACTTCATCCGCTCGGCGCTCCCGCTGCTGGCGGCGGCCGGGGCGTGGGGGATCGCCGAGGGGCTGGCGGGGCTGCGACAACCCGTGCGGCTGTGCGTCACCTCGCTGGGCGTCGGGCTCGCCGCCTGTGCCCTCCTCGCCTGGTGGGTCGGCACGGCATACTCACCTCCACCGACGGACCTGACGGTGGCGAAGGTGTTGCTGCCGTATCTCCTGCTGTTCGCGGCGCTGGGCGTCATGACGACCGGGTGGGTCCGTCTCAGCCGGCAGCCACGGCGGGGGCGGAGAGTGGCGGGAGCCGTCACCGTCTTCGCGTTGCTGTTCGCGGGCGCCGGAGCGACGCGGATGCTCAGCCAGCTGGTCGTCACATCCCCTAACACCTTTCGGCTGAAGCCCTTGACGGGCAAGCCTGCCGGCCCCGAGCAGCAGGCGGCGACCTGGCTGCGCGAGCACAGCTCTCCGCAGGACGTGTTCGCGACGAACGTCCAGTGCCTCAACCACGTGGCGCCCACGGACCCCAGCTGCAGCAACCTGGCCTACTGGGTCTCGGCCTACTCCGAGCGTCGGTCGCTGGTCAACGGTTGGGGCTACACGGCCACCGCCGCCCGGCTGTCCGCTGATCGGCCCCCTGGCTCCGGCTACTTCGACACCGTGCCCTTCTGGGACACCCCACGGCTGCAACGCAACACGGCCCTGTTCGCCGCCCCCACCCGAGCGGCTGCCGCCTCACTGCGAGCCGACTACGGGGTCACCTGGGTCTACGCGGACAGCACTTACGGCACCGTGTCGCCCGAGCTGGACGCCGTGCTCACCCTCCGCTACCGCAACGGGCCCGTGTCCCTCTACCAGGTTCCCTGACGGGGATCCGAGCCCGTTCGGCCGCCGGGCAGGTATGCCGTGGGCACGCCCGTCGCGCATCCGGGTGGACGGCTGCGGGGGACAGTGTTCAACCGGCGCGCTCTCGGCCCAGTGTGGTCGGGCCGCCCCGGAGTCGACCGGGCGGGAGGTGGCGGCCGGAGAGAGCCAGGACCAGGTCCTCGGCCCGGCCTGATACCGGTGTCCCCGACCCGAAGGCCCAGTCGAGGTCGTCAGCCGACAGGGCGATGCCGTCGAGGTCGACGCCGAAGTGCTTGAGGGAGCTCGGTTTGGTGATCTCTACCAGCACGGTTCCCAGCACCTGGTCGGGAATGGGCCGGCTGACTCCCAGCGGCACCGTGAAATCCAGGCCGTGAACGACGTCGTGGACGAGCCCTGACTCGAGACTCCCGCCGGGTGGCTTCCAGACGTAGGTCGCGTTGTCCCGTAGACCCGAGACCAGCTCATCGGTCGGCGCTGCGGCGTCGCGCCGGGCGCACCGGTCCGCCATCCGGTGGAACCGGCCACCCGACCTGACCATCTCGACGACGAACCGCGCCGTGGAGTAGCGGAACGGCATGGTCAGGTGGGCCACGACCTCCCGCACCCGCCAGCCCTCGCACAGCGACCCCACGTCCCAGGAAGGCGTCGGAAGGTCGCTCAGCACCTCGGCCAGGCCCCGCCGATGAGCCGCGACGGCGGCGCTGAGCTCCGTCTCCGTCATCGACCACGTCGCCATCACTCGGGCCCTCCGTCGGGAACAAGCCGCGGTCCGGGAGGCTGGCTCGAGGCGCCGGTCAGCCGGCTGAGGTGGGCCGTCAACCGGTCGAGTGAGGTGAGAAAGCCGGCTCGCGCTTCCGGAGTGCGGACGGCTGCCGGCACATTGGTCTGGACGATGCGGACCTCGGTGCGCGAGGGCCCCAGCTCGTGGAACGTCGTGGTGATCGTCATGCCTGTGCCGGACTCGGTCCACGTGAGCCTCTCGGGCGGTACGACCTCCACAAATCTCGCCCGGACGGGGTACCGGCTGCCGTCGGAGTCGCTGACCATGACGGTCTCGAACGCTCCGCCGGGCCGCGCGTCGACCGTGATCGACTCGAGGGGAGTGCTCGTCCCCGCCGGCCTCCAGAACCGGGTCAGGTGCTCCGGCTCGATCATGCATCGGAAGACCAGCTCCCTCTGGGCCTCGAAGACCCGGGTGACAATGAGCTCTTCCTCATCGTGGGTCACGTCAGTCATGGTGCTTCTCGCTTCCTCGGGTCTGCCCTTGTTGGATGGTGCTGAGGTGGTCCTCGAGCCGGTCGAACCGTTCGGTCCAGATCCGACGGTTCTGCTCGATCCAGCTCACGGCGGAGTCGAGAGCCTCCCGTTCGAGGTGGCAGGGCCGGAACTGGGCCCGGCGGGTGCGGGTGATGAGGCCGCAACTCTCCAGCACCTTGAGATGCTTCGAGATCCCGGGGAGGGTCATGGAGAAGGGTGCGGCCAGGTCGTTCACGCTGGCGTCGCCACGAGCCAGTCGAGCAACGATCGCTCGCCGGGTGGGGTCCGCCAGCGCACCGAACGTCGCGTCAAGGCGGTCCTCGGTCACGACCATCTCCGGCTCCCTCCGTCGGCAAGCCCGGTCGTCGTCTGATTGGGCTTGACTCATACTTCACCAGAAGGTTAGTTAACTGTCAAGCTAACTTAGCCAGAACCGATTCGGCCACCTTGAGCGGGTCCGGTTTCAGGAGCGGGTGCGCGGGGCACTGCACAAGGCACAAAGAAGCAGGTCCGTGGCTGACCAACCGGCCCGGATGGATTCTTTCGAAAGCAGAGGAGAGAACATGAGCACGCGAGTTGAGAAGTCGGTCATGGTGAACGTTCCTGTCAGCCGGGCCTACAACCAGTGGACGCAGTTCGAGGACTTTCCCCAGTTCATGGGGGGCGTCCAGAGCGTGACGCAGCTGGGCGACGACCGCCTCCATTGGGTCGCCCAGATCGCGGGGGTGCGCCGCGAGTGGGAGGCGAAGATCCTCGAGCAGGTGCCCGATCGGAAGGTCGCCTGGGCGGCGACCGAGGGGGCGACCAATGCCGGAGCGGTGAGCTTCGAGGACTTGGGCGGCGACCAGACCTCGGTGACCCTCGTGCTGGAGTACGAGCCGAAGGGGCTGGTCGAGAAGGCCGGCGACAAGCTCAACATCGTGGAGAACCAGGCGGAGTCCGACCTGGACCGGTTCAAGGCCTTCATCGAGTCCGAGGGCTACGCCACCGGCGCATGGCGCGGATCCGTCGAGTCGGCCGGCTCCGTCGGCACCCCCGGTGTCGAGAACGCCGCTGAGACCAAGGACGACTCCGGCAAGGCCGGATTGTCCGGAAAGGCCGTCGCGGCAGGGCTCGGGGTGGCCGCGGCCGCCGTCGCCGTCGCCGCCAACGCCAAAAAGGGCGACTCGACCGACGCTGACACGATGCCCGACATGGAAGTGAGCACTTCGGTGTCCGCGCCCGTCGTGACCGAGCAGCAGTCGGTTACGCCGGTCGGCAGCGACGCGGGATGGACCGCTCCGGAGTCGGGAACGGGGACGGACACCTTCACTGAGCCCGGGCGGGACACCGGGACGGACAGGGCAGGCGAGACCGGCACGGGCACCGGTATGGGCACGCCGATGGGTGGCGCCGGCATGGGGGCCGGCATGGGCGCCGGCATGGGGGCAGGTGCCGGCATGGGCACTGGTGCGGGCCTGGGCGCGGATCTGGGAGCAGGCGCGGACGGCGACGAGGACACCGGCGCCGGCTCCGGCACCGTGGCCGGAACCGACTCGAACACCGAGTCCGGCACCGAGTGGGGCTCCGAACCGGCCAGTGAGTCGGGCACGGAGACGCCGATCGGGGCTCCCGGCGCGGGCCACATGCTCAGCAACAAGGAGATCGAGGACGGTGCCTCGGACGTGCCGCTCGGCGAGAGCGGCAGTCAGGGCTCCCGCGACTCCTAGGCCGACCTCGCCCTCTGGGGTCAGACCCGACGCCAGGTCCGGGAAGGTCTTGACCAGCGAGACCCCTCCACCGCAAGACCATGGGTGGAGGGGTCGCGTCAGGAAGGTCGAGGGGTCGCGTCAGGAAGGTCGACCGGATGCGTCTCCTGCTCCTGGCTGACACTCACGTGCCGCGCCGGGCACGGGTCCTTCCCGAGGCGATCTGGCGGGAGGTGGACCGCGCGGACCTCGTCGTCCACGCCGGCGACTGGGTCGTGGTGGAGCTGCTCGACGAGCTGGAGCATCGAGCGCGACGCGTTCTCGGCGTCGGTGGCAACAACGACGGGGCCGCCGTGCGTGCCCGGGTGCCCGAGGTGGCCACCGAGGAGCTCGAGGGAGTGCGCGTCGCGGTGGTGCACGAGACCGGCCCCCGTCGCGGCCGCGAAGAGCGCGCCCGAGTGCGTTGGCCCGATGTCGATCTCCTCGTCTTCGGCCACAGCCACATCCCCTGGGACAGCACGTTCGACGGGCTGCGGCTGCTCAACCCGGGCTCGCCGACCGACCGCCGGAGCCAGCCGCACTGCACGTACCTGACCCTGACCCTGCTCGGCGGAGCAGTCACTGACGTCGTGCTGCACAGGCTCACGCCCCGGGGGTGAGTGGACCCGTCAGGATGCGAGCACCTGCCGGGCCAGGGCGATGACGATCGGGACAACACCGGTGAGGCAGAAGGCCGGAAGGAACGTCAGCCCCAGGGGCAGGACCAAGCGGACGCCGACTCTCGCTGCGTCAACCTCCAGGCGGGCCAGCTCGCCCGCCCGCATGTCGCTCGCCCCCTTGAGGAGCAGCCCGGACGGGCCCACGCCGGCTCGGGTCGCCAGCCGCAGCGACTGACCTGCGGATCGCCAGGCGGGGTCGACAGCCGCCCACGCCCCGCGTTCGGCGATGCCCCACCGCAGGGCGGCGGCCACCGTGGAGAGGTCTTGTCCGGGCCGGCCGGGCGACTGCCCGGCCACGTGCTCGATCGCCTCGACGACACCGCACCCCGACTGCAGGGCGAGGGCGAGCAGGACCATGCTCGACGCGACATCCTCGCTCGTCAGCGGGCCGCCGCCGGGAGAACGGCCCTGTCGGCTTCCGCCTGTCGCCGCGGCCGGGAAGCCGTTTGCGGGAGGTGTCGCCCATTGCGGCGCAGGAGGCCGACCCGGCCAGCCGGCCACGGCCAGCCCCATCAGCACTCCGGCGAGGACGAGCTGCCCCGTCACCACGACGCCTCTCGGGCCGCCCGGGGTCGGGCTAGTCCTCGCACCATCCGGGCGCACCACCACCGTCCGGCACCGAGGAAGAGCAGTCCCAGGGCCACCGAAGCCAGGGCTGGGACACCCGAGTAGAGCTCACCCGGCCCGATGCCCATCAGGAGCGCCACGCCCGGGCCGGCCAGCGGAAGCAGGGTGAGGACGGTCGTCGTGGCACGCGGACCGGCGAGCGCGACGGAGAGCCGCCGTTCACGAGCCATCCGTTGGCGGACCAAATCAGCCGCCATGCCGACGCAGTCGGCGAGCGGCGCACCGAGCGACTCGGACAACGCCCAGGCCCGGCCGATCAGCGCCACCTCGGCGGAGCCGACGTCGCGGGCGTGGCGCAGCCACACCGGGGCGAGCGGCTCGCCCTGCTCCGCTGCGTCGAGCAGGTCGTTCAGCAGGACCGACACCCGGGCTGACCGGGCCCCCCAGAGGTCGAGGCAACCCAGCGCCGATGCGGGTGCCAACCCTGCTCGCAGTGCGGGGACGAGGGCGTCCAGGACACCGAGGATCGCCTCGAGCTCGTGGTGCCCGCCCCTGCCTCGCCGCACGAGGGCGCCCGATGGTGCTCGCGGACCCGTCGCCAGGTGCCCGTTTCCTGGTGACGAGAGCTGGACGGCCGACTCTCGTCGACTCGCCTGCCACTGCGGGACCTGGAGGTCTGCCGGATGACGACCCGGCCAGACCAGCACGGCAACGAGGACGAGGAGGGCGGCCAGCAGGACGGTCACTGCTCCCCCCGCTGATCGACGCCCAGGAGCTGGGCGAGTCGCGACCATCCCTCACCTCGTGCCTCCACGCGGCCGTCCCACCTCAGCGCCGTCCTCACGACAGGTCGGCCCGAGGGCGACCCGACGAGGACCCCCATGGACTCGATGCGCCTGGCGCTGTTCCCCTCGATCGTCGCGCGGCGCAGGTGCAGGACCACGTCGACGGCGCTGGTCAGCTGCGCGTGGACCGCGGAGGGGGACAGGTCGGCCAGAGCGCCGAGGGCCTCGAACCTCGCGACGACGTCCGCCGCCGTGTTGGCGTGCAGCGTCCCACACCCGCCTTCGTGACCGGTGTTGAGCGCGGCCAGCAGCTCGCGCACCTCCGCCCCACGCACCTCTCCGACGATCAGCCGGTCCGGGCGCATCCGCAGCGCCTGTCGGACGAGGGTCGTCAGGGACACCTCACCGGCGCCCTCGACGTTCGGTGGACGCGCTTCCAGCCGGATGACGTGGTCGTGCGCGACCCGCAGCTCCCGGACGTCCTCGACGACGACGAGCCGCTCGTCGGCACGACCTGCGCCAACAGCGCTCCGAGCAGGGTGGTCTTCCCCGCCCCCGTGCCCCCGCTGATGACGAAGGCGATCCGCCGCGCAACGAGCGACCTCAGCAGGGGCAGCCAGCCGACCGGGAACAGCCCTCGTTGCCCGAGGTCCTCAAGACGTGTCCGGGAGCGGGCCGGCACCCGCAGGGTGAGGTGCGGTCCCCCGGCGACGAGAGGCGGAAGGATGGCGTGCAGCCGAACGCCCGACGGCAGCTGCCCGTCGACGTAGGGGGCCGTCTCGTCAAGTCGGCGTCCAGCCAGTCCGGCCAGCCGCACCGCAAGCCGGCGTTGAGCCTCGGGGCCGCCGATGTCCACATCGACGCGTTGCATCCCCAGCCCTCGATCGACCCACACGGACCCGTCACCGTTGACCGCCACATCGGTCACCTCCTCGTCCGCCAGCAACGGCTCGAGCGGACCTGCCCCGAGCAGCTGGGACCGGAGCCCTTCCTGCACAGAGGCGACCCCTTCGGCCCCCAATGTCGCCAGGCTCGAGCCGGCGACCCGGCCCAGGAGCTCGAAGTCCGGGGCGTGTCCTTGCCGGATCTGCTCCCAGGCGGCTCCGGGCAGGGCGGTCATGCTGCCCCCGCCCGCTCGCGGACAACGGCCTGGGCCAGGCACTGGTCGGCGACCGCAACCAGGGCCCCCCGCCCGCCGGAACCCGGTGCCACCCCGTGGACGAGGTCGGCGGCCAGCCCGCGGTCCTCCGTGAGGAGGCCGATGACCCGCAGGCCCATCGCCGACTCCACCAGGGGTGCGATCTCGTGGACCCGCCGGTCACCGCGCAGGCACACACCCACCTGGTCGCAGCGCGCCTGCACCCAGCGGCCGACGACGGCCAGCGCGGCGAGCTGCCGGGGCTGGCACCCGGCGACGACGACGAGCTGGGTGGCGAGCGGGAGAACCCCGTCGAGGAAGGGACCCTCGATCGGCACGTCGAGCACGACGAGCCGGCCGGACGCAGCCAGGGCTTTGACCACCTGCCGGACGACGTCGACCTCCGGCACGACCGCGCCATCCCGCCCGAAGGAGAGCACCGGCACCCCGTCGACCTCCGGCAGGCGTGCCACGATGGCCGACCCGTCTGCCGCGCCGGACAGGGCGACGAGGTCGGCCCACCGGACGCCCGGCTCCTGCTCGACGCCGAAGGTGACGTCGAGGCCGCCTCCGAGAGGACTCAGGTCGACGGCCACGACGTCCATTCCAGCCCGGCCGGCCCGCACCGCCAAAGCCGCGGCGAGCACCGAGGCCCCCACTCCACCCGACGCACCCATCACGACGACCACCGCTGACTTCCTCATCGTGTCAGCGTCGCCATCCCGGTCCTGCCACGCCAGCCATCGGCGCCGCCCTGTGGATGACGGGACGTCCCCGAGGTCCCCTGTGGACGCAGCGAAGACGGCAGCACGCGACGACGGCCCCCGCCGGGGGGCAACGGGGGCCGTCTGCGCGTCGGCCCCGGAGGATGGGGCCACTGCGCCGTGCGCTCGACCCGCCGAGGCGGGGAGTGCGTCTCGATTCTCCGCCCCCGGAACGCTTCTGGCAACGACCGGACCGGGCGTGCCCGGGCGGATCGTGCACTGTCCCAGAGCCGCTCACTCGAATGCTGGCCATCCATTTCGGACAAAGTGATGGCACCTCGTCCCAGGACCGGGGGAGGTGCCATCACGACCGTGCTGCATCGCGGGTTACCAGAGCGTGCACTTCATGTTGTCGCAGTGGGGTGAACCCCACCGACGAGCTGTCCATCAGTGGACCGGCCGCGCGTGGGTGCCCGGCTGCTACACGGTGGTTCGAACGGCAGTGATGCCACCTCCAGTTGTACTCGCCCCCAGCCGGAAACTGAAGCCCCGAGCCGAAGCTCCTTGCGCCGTAACCGCCTGCGCGCTCAGCCCAGACGCCCGGCGCGCACCGCCGCGCAGATCGCCTCGCCCTCCTCGGCTCCGCTGACCACCGCGCCCCCGCAGTGCTGGAGCCACAGCCCGACGCCCGCCCGGCTCCCCGTCGCGTATGCCGTGAGCGCCCCGAGGTAGGCCGGCCCACCTCGGGCCTCGTGCCCAACCTCCGGGACGCAGACACCGGTCGGGTCGAGCCCGCTGGCCTGGATGACGGCTCGCTCCATGGCGCGGGCCACCGCACCGTTTCCCCGCACGAACGGACGCACCGAGGCGATCTCGGCGTGCACCAGCCCCGCGAGGACGACGGCCGGGACGGCGCGTGCTGTGGTCAGGATCGTGGCGAGACCGGCGAGCCTGCTCGCCACGACGTCCGGCGACGGCGCCGGTCCGAGGTCCACCAGCTCCCGCGAGGTCTCGTCCCCCTGTCGGGGCCGTCCCACCTGCTCGGCAGGCAGCAGGCCCGCCATCGCCGCGACGTGCAGCCGGGCCAGCGCCTGCAGCGGAGTCGACAGGACGACCCCCCAGGCGTGCTCGGTCTCGGCCGTGGCCCGGACGACGCCGCGGAGCACCTGCTCGACGGGATCCGGCTCGGCGGGCCAGGGCACGGCGCCGCGGACGTGGTCGCGCAGGCGGTCGAGGGGCAGGTCCGCTCCCTCGAGTGCCGAGCTCGCCCGGGCACCACGGATCCTAGACTCCGCCGCGGCCTCCGGCACCCGGCGCCGAAGCGCCTCGTGGAACCGCAGTCGGGTGCAGGCCGCACGGGCGGCCTCGGCCGACTCCTCGACGCCGGCCAGCTCCTGCAGGAGGCGCACCGAGTCGAGGAGGTTGGCCACCCGCGAACCCTACGGCCACCCGCGCGGCACCTACAGTTCCACTGTGACCGGGAACCAGGTGCTCGTGGCACTCGCCGCAGCCGCCCTCGTCCTGGTCCTCGGCGGGCTGCTGCGGCTCCTGCGCCGCCGGCGTTTCGTCAGCGAGGTCGACCGGGCCACCTACCAGACCTTGCACACCGCTTCGCTGGCCGCCCGCCACCTGCGGGGCGGCCTCACTCCCGAGGGCGCAGAGAGGGCCACCCGGCAGCTCCGGTCGATCCTCGGGAGCCGGGCCATCGCGCTCGCCGACCCGACCGACGTCCTCGCCTGGGACGGGGTCGGCAACCACCACCGGGACGCCGTGCACGGCCAGGCGCGCCCGGTGCTCACCTCCGGCCGGACGGTCGTCCTCTCCGACGAGGAGATCACCTGCGCCGATCCGGACTGTCCGATCCGCTCGGGTGTCCTGGCCCCGATCGTCGCCGGCGAGCGGGTGGTCGCTGCCCTCGCGGCATACGGGCCGTCGGTGTCGGCGGGACTCGTCCGGGCGACCGAGGAGGTGGCCCAGTGGATCTCGACCCAGGTGGAGCTCGCCGAGCTGGAGCGCCAGCGCACCCACCTCATGGAGGCGGAGCTGCGTGCCCTGCGCGCGCAGATCTCGCCGCACTTCATCTACAACTGCCTCGGCGCCATCGCCTCGTTCGTGCGGACCGACCCCGAGAGGGCACGCGAGCTCCTGCTCGAGTTCGCCGACTTCACCCGCTACGCCTTCCGCCGGGGCGGCGCCTACACGACGCTGCGTGACGAGCTGCGCAACATCGAGCGCTACCTCGTCCTGGAGCGGGCGCGCTTCGGCGACCGGCTCTTCGTCTCCCTGACCATCGCGCCGGAGGTGCTGCCGGTCGCGGTGCCGTTCCTGGCCGTGCAGCCCCTCGTCGAGAACGCCGTGCGGCACGGCCTCGCTCGCAAGGCCGGGGTCGGGCACGTGACGATCACCGCCGTGGACCTCGGATCCTCGGCCGAGATCAGCATCGAGGACGACGGCGTCGGTGGGGATCCCGAGGTGGTCCGCGCCGTCCTCGCCGGGGAGAGCTCCGCCGACAGCGTGGGCCTCGGCAACGTCGACGCGCGCCTGCGGCAGGCGTTCGGTGACCAGCACGGCCTCGTCGTCGAGACGGCCCCCGGAGCCGGCACGAAGGTCACCTTCCGGGTGCCCAAGTACGCGCCCGGCGTTCACGCCGAGTCGTAGCCTGACCCGTATGCCGTCCACGTCGCCTTCGCCTCCCGCCCCCCGGCTGCGCGCGCTGGTGGTCGACGACGAGGCGCCCAGCCTGGCGGAGCTGGCCTACCTCCTCGGCCGGGACCCCCGCATCGGCACCATCCACCGCGCCACGTCGGGCACGGAGGCGCTGCGGGCCCTCGAGACGCACACCGTCGACGTCGTCTTCTGCGACATCTCCATGCCAGGCCTCGACGGCCTCGACCTCGCCAAGGTCCTCGCCCGCTTCGCCGAGCGACCGCAGGTCGTCTTCGTGACGGCATACGAGGAGCACGCGGTCGACGCGTTCGAGCTCCAGGCAACCGACTACGTC
>JAABUV010003951.1_pt1 | contig 18268 bp, 26 predicted proteins | sample 5559971 | NCBI WGS metagenome assembly JAABUV01 (sample SAMN10711881, study PRJNA513362) | rock metagenome | isolation source: Antarctica rocks | place: Antarctica: Victoria Land, Knobhead nord | collected 2015-12-19
CCGCCGCTGTGTGTCTCGGACCCGAACCTGCTGTTGGACGTTGCTGATACGCTTTCCAGTACTGACAAGCACCCGCAGACCCTCTCACTCACAGCTCCGAGCTTATGCTGAGCACTACTGAGCACTGTCTCCCTGATATATCTCTGACCTTTATGGGCACCCTAGCTGTCAACTATACTTTGCCCGGCAGGGGATGGCCCCCCCCCCTGCTCGTTACGTAGCTCTGCCGAGCAAGGAGAGTTACTCAATGCAAGTGTGACTCTGTGCTTTGTTACTATCAGCAGACTCTCCTGTGCGCGTTTAGGCAACCATGAGACGCGCAGCGCTGAGCACCAGTCGCTCACCTAAACATGCTTTTAACCAGCTGCGCCCGCTGGCCTGCAGAGCCCCTGTGACGGCGCGGCGGGGCAAGGTTGCCGTGTGCACAAGGTAATACAGTGTCACGCACTTTCACATGCGCGCCAAGTGCAGGTGGATGCGCAACTTATGTGGCCTGGTGCACACCAGGGCGGCTGCGACCACCTCGGTCACCTCCGTGCACACAACGCCGCTGCTGCCCGAAGTGAGCTCTGCATCGGCGCCGGACGCGCATACGGATGCTTTCCCGTTTGAGCTCACGTGCCCCATCTGCCAGGTCACCAGCTTCAGCGTTGGCAGAACGGGGCGCAGGTGCGGCCTCCAACTCTGATAAACTTTCGAGGGCACTCTTTTACCGTCCAGCCTTGCTGCGAGTGACATAATTGCGTCGCGGTCATCACTTGATGTTCAGCTCTGCAGCCTTGGTAGGACTAGGAGCTCACCTGTCCCGAACGTCCATAACTTATCAGAGCGCGTTGGGCAGGCAACAGCAGGCGCTGCACTGCGAGCGCTGCGAGCGCACGTTCAGCGCGAGCGAGGGCGCGTCGCAGTACGTGGACCTCACGCCACTCAGCGGCTTTGAGGGGCGCGTGTACAAAGAGAGCAACTGGGGCGGCACCACCCTGTTCCAGTGCGGCCAGGCGCCCGCCGCTCACTGCCAAGCTGGTGCTGACTATTTGCCAAACCATGTCGATTAACGCACGCACTGCGCGCCGCAGGACGCCTCTGGTGAGCTACATCTACGAGCGCGGCTGGCGGCAGAACTTTGTGTGGTGCGCGCACTGCGCTCCTGCAAATATAGGGTGCAGGCACAGAGACTTGGGTCTTAGGCCTGCAACATGATGCCAGGTTTGGCTTCCCTGGCGAGAAGAGGGAGTACCAGATGGCCATGGACCACCTGCAGCCAGCCTTTGGCGAGGTGCGCCCAGGCTCTCCCCAGCCGCACTCGCCGGTGTGGCAGCCCCGGCAGCTTGCCTGCTCCGCAGGGCGGGCTGCACCTTGTCACTCTGCATGCTCCCCCCTGCACAGCCGTGTGTGCCCAGCCCGCCCTTGCTTGCCGCGTCGCTTTCCGTGAAGTAATAGCACCAATAGCACTCTGAAAGTACTGTTTGTCTCCTCTATTTTCCCAAGCCACCTGACCACCGTCCTGCCGCTCCAGGTGCTGGTGGACATGAGCTGCGGCAGCGGCCTGTTCGCGCGGCGCTTTGCGGCCAGCGGCTGCTTCAAGGGCGTCATCGCGTCGGACTTCTCCGCCGGCATGCTCGACCAGACCTCCGGCTTCATCGCTCAGAATGCCGCTGTCGACCCAGCGTGCGCTCTGCCGACCCCCATGCTTTGGCATGACCGCTAGGAATGCAATTCAACGCTGAGCACAGGCCCTTAGCTTGGTACTGGCCATGTGCACAATGCGCCCATACCTGCTGTTGCCGGACTCCTAGGTATCTGTGCGGCACGTTGCAGCGCTGCTGCGATGCATCCCATGCTGCTACAGCACAGCAACAGTTCTCCTACACCAACCTCATGCGCGGCAATGCGCAGTGGCGTGCTGCTGCTGCGCGCGGACATCACGCGGCTGCCGTTCCCCACGGGGTCTGTCGCCGCCATCCACGCGGGCGCCGCCATCCACTGCTGGCCCAACCCCACCATCGCGGTGCGCCCCTCCGCCCATCGCCTGGCCCGGGAGCGCGGCTTGATGCCCGGTCACCAAGCAGCGTGCTCCACGCAACCGCGCTTCACATCGGGCCTCCTGCGCCCTCAACAGCTCCTGGTTTGCCACGCCAGTGCTGGCACAGGTCACGGCGTGGCAGCAGGCACAACAGTGTTTGCGTGCAGCGTGCGGATGTGGGTGCCAACGCGCGCAATGCCGCGCGCGCGCAGATGGCAGAGGTCGCGCGCGTGCTGCGCCCCGGCGGCGTCTTTGTCGGCACGACGGTCATGAAGGTAGGCGCGGGCCTGGGCGAGGTGCTCGGCGACGACGTTGTCCGCCCGCTCGCCAGCGTGCGCCGCCGCCCTCGTCGCTGACACCCTGAGAGCACTTCTAGTGCATGAAGGCTTTGCCTGATTGTCTGCAGGTCGCTGTCACAGAGTGCACTTGAATTTCTAGGTTTCTCTTGGTGCACATCCAGCCAGGGCCGTGCCTCGCGCCGCTGCAACCATCTTACCAACACGCCACTGCTGACAGCTAGAAGGCGGGCGTGTATTACTGCCCAGTGCCTGATGCGTCTGCGTCTGTGTTGTCTGACCGCGCCCCTGGCGCGCGCGCGCAGCTGGACCCGCTGGTTCCAGGCCATGTCCTAGGGCACATATTGCTTCCTGGTGCCTAATCAGGCCCGCATCCGTGCCGCTGACCATCCCTAACCCTACCCTGGCGCGCGCGCGCAGCTGGACCCGCTGGGCACCGTGTCGTACCGGCCCTGGGAGGAGGGCGAGTTGCGCGAGCTGGGCGCGGCCGTGGGCCTGACCAACTTCTGGCGCTTCCGCACGCGCCGCTTCATCATGTTCCGCATGGAGCGCCCCGGCCGGGCTGCCGCCCACGAGTCCTGAGCTCCAGTCAATGCTGGTCCCCGCCCGGTTGGGCCTGGCCGACTTCTGGCGCTTCCGCATGCGCCGCGACATCATGTTCCGCATGGAGCGCCCCGGCCGGGCTGCCGCCCACGAGTCCTGAGCTCCAGTCAATGCTGGTCCCCGCCCGGTTGGGCCTGGCCAACTTCTGGCGCTTCCGCACGCGCCGCGACATCATGTTTCTGCATGGAGCGCCCCGGCCGGGGCGCCGGCCACGAGGCTGACTTGAGCGAGGGCAGCCAGCGCATGTATCTAGGCCCCAGAGGCCGAGGCTGCTGTGCAGCGGCAGAGCAGGGCGTGTCGGGTGACGCCAAATGCATGGTGCGCTCCCTGCATGTACATATGGTGCCATATTCATGTGCCAGCAGCTGTAGGAACACGCAGGTTGAGCGCCACAAACATGGTTGAGTCTGCTGAAACGTATGGCCCCACGTCTGCGCTCACTGCCACACACGCGACTGCACACGTATAGACTTGGCTCCACAATAGCACGCACACACAGCCTTGCAGCGCCTGGTTGATGCTTCAGGCGCAGTGGTTGACATGGCGGTGTTGAGGCTCTGCTCTGCTGAAGCATGGATTTTGAGGGGGGGGGCATGCTTTATGCAGAAGAATGCATGCAAATTTGGCCAAAGACCTTGGCGGTGACATGACAACCCAGCGCAGCAGCGCAATGGAAACTGCAGACGCTCGACACGCTACAGCCAAGGAACCAGAAAGCGCGCCGACGGCAAAAGCCGCGCCCGCTGCTGGCGGGCTCAAGCTGCCCTCCAGCAGTTGTGCGAGCGACGCAGAGGGCGGGCTGACGTCTAGCGCCGCTGAGCCTCTCAACCGAGGCTGCAAGTGCATGCTCAAGCAAAAGTGTCCCAAGCGCGCTGTTTCCCAGTGCCAGCGTATGGCAGGCTGCTGGTACCGGAGGGTGCAAAGCCTTGGGCACGTGCCCAGGTGACTGGGCACGTGCAGCCACAGCGCAAGCTGACCCCCTAAAACCCTTCATCCCCGGGACCAGCGGAGCAGAAGTACAGAGACGTCCAGTCCCAGCAGTCTCTTGCTCGCAGCGACTCCTTCTGGCAGCGTCTGTTCACATCCCAGCCATACCTGTGCGGTGTGTGACAGCAGTGGCAGGTCGGGCGCTCTCAGCCGATCGCCAACCTGTGCCCTGCAGGCGCTGCCAAGCGCGAGAGGAGGAGCCCGGACACGGTGGGCACCCCGCCTGACCTGTTTCCGTGCTGCCCCGGGCGGGCACGGTGCTGCACAGGCCAGGACCCCTGCAACGGCCCGCACGGCACACGCAGTCTCCGCTCTCCGTGCTGGATGCAGGTTCCACGGGTGCTCAATTGACGTGATTCGGCCCGGTCTCAGAGCCCAGTGGTGTGAGGCCTGGCGCCGCGTCTGGCATTGTGATGGCAACGCTGGGTAGTGACGGCTAGCGCGAGGCGCTGCGCGCCTCCCAAGCGCTCCAGACACCTCCACCGCGTTGCATGCCTGTACGCAAGTAGGTCAGATGACCTGAGCGGTGCGGCGCTGCTGCGCAGGAGGATGCCTGGGAGCTGCGCTAGCTACTCGTACATGGCCGGCTCTGAATCCACTGACAAGGCCGACAGCGTGGCCACGTCCCCGCCGGGACGCCGGCCGCGCCGGCAGGTGAGCAACTCTCCCGCGCCGCATATGCAAGTCGGTGCCCCCCCACGCCCGAGAGTGGAGGGTGCAGGACCTCCACAACAGTCATCAGCACGCCCTGTGCGCTGCTACCCGAGGCTTGGTGACAAAGCCTCTGCGGTGTGTGCAATGCTGGTGTGATGTGCAGCATTCCGGTGCACCGAGCCTGCGGTGTCGCTCGGGGCTGCTGACGCGCGTCTGGCGCGCTCGCCGCAGCGTCGCAGCACAGCAGAGCCCCGGGAGGCGTCGCTGCAAGCGCGGCCCCCACACCAGAGCCTGAGGAGGCTGTGGGGGCGGCGTAGGTCGCGCGCGCCGCTGCGCCTATCAAGCGCAGGCTGGACTTTGACGGCGCGCTGCCGCCGACCAAGCGGCTGCGCACGCTGGACCCCGCCACGCTGCCGCTGAAGAAGCGGCCGCTGCCGCCGGACGCGGCCGCGCCGCCGCCGGACGCGGCCGCGCCGCCGCCGGCCAAGCGGCTGCGCACGCTGGACCCGGCCACGCTGCCGCTCAAGAAGCGGCTGCTGCCGCCGGCGCTCGCGGCCTCGGCTGGCGCGCCAGCGCCCCGGGCAGACGCCGGCGCTGCGGGCCCGTGCAACTCCGGGCGCGTGTACTACGACGACTCCGGGCGCGTCTGCTTGCACGTGAAGCTCACGGCGCGCCTCAACCCGCGCAGCACCCCCACCGCCTGGCGGCCTCCTTGCGCGCCTGTCCGCGCGCCGCCCTGCGTTCCCGGCACAATGTCCTCATCCAATTCGAAGTGCCGGGTTGTGTCGCAGGCGCGCGGAGCAGGTCTGCAGCGCAGTGCCTGCCGCCCGGCCGCACCCTGCGCCCGCCCAGATCCACCCAGCTGCGCGCAGGGCCGCGCCCTGGCGTACGCCCAGCGCCTGAACCTGGAGGCAGCGGCGGCCGCTGCGGCGGCGGCGGCGGCGGCTGTGGACGATCATGACGACAACGATGACGGCGGCGACGAGGACGCTTACCCGCCCGGCGAGGGCTCTGAGGAGCGCTCGCAGTCCTCGTACGAGGGCGACAGCGAGGAGGCGGGCAGCGAGCGCTCAACGTCCGCGGGCGTCGCCGCCGCCCCGACTCTGCGCAGCACCCAGCGGGTGTACGTTTGCGACTCCGGGCGCGTCTACATGCGCATGGAGTCCACGGTGCGCCCCTGCCCGCGCAGCACCCCGACCACCTGCGTTCCCGGCACGCCAGGGCCGCAGCCATGCCGCTGGCGCTGGGAGCATGCTGCATGCGTGCGGAGCAGGCCGGCAACGGCGCCTGCCGCCCGGTCGTGCCCTGCGCGCGTCCTGAGCCAGCCGGCCGCGCGCAGGGCCAGATGAGCGTCCAGGACGCCGCAGCGGCCGCGCACGGCGTGATCGACCTCGGCCTGCTAAACTCGCAGCGCCTGCCGGCGCTGGAGGCGGCGGCGGCCGCTACGGCGGCGGCGCTGGCGGCCATGAGCGACCATGACGTCATCGTCCACGAGTACGACGACGATGACGACGGCGACGAGGACGCCTACCCGCCCGGCGAGGGCTCCGAGGAGCGCTCGCAGTCCTCGTACGAGGACGACGGCGAGGAGGCGGGCAGCGAGCGCTCGCCGTCCGCGGCCAGCAGCGCTGTCCCGACTCCGCTGTCTGCAGCCAGCAGCCAGCGCAGCCGCGGCGAGGCGAGCAGCGGCGTGGCCGCGGTCGCCACGCCCACGCCCGCGCGCCAGGTGCCCGCGCGCGCCTGCAAGCGCAGCCGCAGCGAGCCGCTCGGCAGCGCGGCCGCCGCGAGCGCGCCGGCGCGCCCGGCGTCTACGTGCAGCTGCAAGCGCGGCCGCGTCATGCGGCAGTGCGGCCCGGCAGACGGTGCGAGCGCACTGCTCTGCGAGCATGTCAACTGCATCGAGGACACGTGTGCCTGCCTGGCACAAGCGGCGGTTGCCAGCCGTTCGTCAGTGCGGGGACGACAGCGTCTGCTTGGCTGCACTGCATGGTCCCATGCAGTGCGCTTTATCCCCGATGAGTCCAACCTCCTGAGCTGCCACGTTAGGAAAAGCCACACATGTGCATGCAACGCCGGTGCGAAACACAACATGCGCCGTGCGCGCCTGCGGCGCCCGCTGACGCATGTGCCCCTGCTGGCAGGCCGCTGATCAGGCCGCCGCGCGCGCCTTTGGCGGCGCGGCCAGCGCCGGCTCCAGCGACACCGACGGGGCGACGTCAGACGACCAGCCCGCTGCGCGCGCCAGACGACAGCGGCGCGTCGCTGCGAGGCGCGCCGCGCGACCCGCGCGCGATGTGGCTGCCAGCAGCGCAAGCCCCGCGGCGCGTGCGCGAGGCCGCCGAGCGGCATGCGGCCTGGGGCTTGTGTTTTAGTATCAAGTGCGACCAGAAGTCATGTTAGGAGCCAGCCGGGCGCGGAAGCAATGTGCCCGGCGCGCCCCCCTCCAAGAAGCATGTACGGGTGGAGGCCACCACCATGAAGCTTTTGCAAGCAGGGCTGCTGGATGTCAGGCAGGTAGCAGGAAGTGAGGGGTAGGCGAGCGACCACCTCGGGACGCTCAGTGGGTCTGGACAATGGATGAATCCGCGGGGCGCCAGCATGGGCCCCGCCAGGTGCTAGCTTTGCATCTGCAGCTTATTCACAGGCTTGTTGCTGTACCGCATGTGTCACCCGCTGCGGAGCTGCGGCGGCGGGCATGCCTGCCGCGCAGCTCCGCATTGCGCCTCTCGCTGCCCAGGCTGCCCCACGCCTGTGGCGTTCAGGACCACACCAGCAGTCAGGGGCCCAGGCATCGACACCTTGTCGGGCTCGCATGCCAGTCCTGGGCCCCTGCCTGATGCCCAGCATTTGATAGCATTTGAGTGTTTTGTGCAAGGCTGTGTGCAAGTTGCGGGGTGCGCCCTGCACTCCACGCTGCTGACAGGCTTGGTCATGAGTGGCCGGCGGACCAGCCTGTCAGCAGCTGTTTGTTCTGGCTAGAGCTAGAGCTGGTTAGGCCAGAGAGAGAACAGCTAGCTGACATGGGGGGGCACATGGGGAAGTACATTGGACTGGAAACTGTGAGCGACATGGGGTTTGTCCGCCGCTGCTCAAGCTGACGGGGCAGCAGCGCAGACGAGAGTCTGTGCTTGTTTCCGTGTTTCCGTGTCATCAGGAGACAGGCATGACTGTCGGACCTTGCAAGTAAGAGGCAGGCCTTTTAACGCGCTTGTAATTAGGACAGACACGCGCCCAGCGCATGCACTGTGGAAATGCCTGCCCTTCCAAGCAGGACTCGCAAGGCCGGTGACCTTGCACCGCAATGTAACACAGAAGTGCCCTCGGTCTGGAGCTGCTTCGTCTGCGCTGCCATGCACCATGGAATGCATGCAGACAGACGCACTGCCCGGCCTTCTCCTGCTATCCTAGGTCAACATTGCGGGCGCCCAAGCTGCGGCCCTGGCACGGCAGGTGCCACCGGCGGCAGCCCTGGCCCTGCTTCACATACGCATGGTCATGTCCATACATGCCCGGATGCGCACTGGCGCCACAGCCTGCAATGAGCGCTCCTGCTCGCCGCGTGCAAACGACCTCCGTCACCTGAATCTCAAGTCGAGCCTGACCCGCCTCGCCGCAAAGCAGGTGCGCCAAAGGACATCACATCTTCATTAATTAAACCGAGCGCTGCCGCCGGGCGTGAGAGCAGGCGCGGGCCTGCCTGGGGCCGCCGCGTCCGCCGACGGCTCCGCTAGGAGCGCGGGCGGCGCTTCTCTGCGCGCTGCAGCCGCGGGCGCGGGCAGCCACAGGTAGGCACGTGTCGCGTGCCGCGCCGCGTGTGCAACAGACCCTATTTTTGTGGCCATGGCTTTGTGTGAGTGTGGGCCATCTTCAGACAGCTCCACTCTCCTTGTATATGGCCGGACAAGCTGCGTGCGGCCCTTAAACGCGGCGCGCTGCTTTGTCACCAACTCCGAGGCGGTCCGCCCAGCTCTGCTGGCACACCTTGACCCCGTGAGCCTCTTGTGATCTACTGCGTGCTGCGTCCTGCTACAGTGACAGCTGTGGTGCAGCAGTCTGCGCTTGCAGCGCAATCACACGCGCACGCGCGCGTGGGGCGTGCAGGTGCGGGCCGCACAAGTGCCAACCGCGGTTCGATCAAGCCCGCAAGGGCGCGCGGCCGCGCCTGACGGGGTGCGGCCACACGCCACAGAGTCCACAGCGCAGGCTGCTGAGCTGGGCGTCGTGTTTCTCAACCTGGGACGGTGTGAGCAGTGCCTTGTCAGCGGAGCCATATAATTTTGTCTTCTCCTGCATGCAGAGGGCATGCAGCCGGTCTGGCTGGTGGCCCCCCAGGCGGGCATGTGTTGAATTACCTGACTGCGTCCAAGGCCAGCAGCTGCCTGCTGTGTACCAGTCTGGCGGTGGCCATGCATGACAGTCTCTGCGTCCTGTGGCCCTTTCATGACACTCTGCGCTGCGTTGCTGCAGGCTGTCCGCTCGCAGACTGCTCCACAAGGCGCGCGCACGCTGCGGGGGCATGGGGCAACGCGCGGACGTCGCGGCGCTGGTCGCGCTGCTGGCGCCTGGCAGGACAGATGCCATGCACGAGCGGACTGCGAACGCGCTGGGGAGTCTGTGCTCGGAGAGCATCGAGAAACAGGACAGCGTGCGGGAGTGCGGGGGCGTCGCGGCGCTGGTCGCGCTGCTGGCGGCTGACAGCTCGACTGCTCTGCACAAGCTGGCGGCTGGGGTGCTGTGCGCAGTATGCGCTGGCAACACCCAGAACCAGGACTGCGTGCGGGAGTGCGGGGGCGTGGCAGCACTAGTCGCGCTGCTGGCGCCCGGCGGCCCAGCCGCTGCGCAGCAAGAGGCCGCTGCGGCGCTGTGCAACCTGTGCTGTAAGAACACTCAGAATAAGAACTGCGTGCGGTGGTGCGGAGGCGTCGCCAAGCTGGTCGGGCTGCTGGCCCCCGGCCACTCTGCTGCAGTGCATGAGGCGGCTGCTGGGGCGCTGCTGAACTTGTGTGCGAACAGCACTGAAAACAAGGACAGCATCAGGGAGTGCGGGGGCGTGGCGGCTCTGGTCAAGCTGCTTGCGCCCGGCCACTCTGCTGCCATGCATGAGCATGCTGCTGGAGCGCTGCGGAACTTGTGTGCAAACAGCACTGAAAACAAGGACAGCATCAGGGAGTGCGGAGGCGTGGCAGCTCTGGTCGGGCTGCTCGCGCCCCGCCACTCTGCTGCCATGCATGAGCAGGCTGCTGGGGCGCTGCGGAACTTGTGTGAGAACAACTATGAAAGTGATGACAGCATCAGGGAGTGCGGAGGCGTGGCGGCTCTGGTCGGGCTGCTCGCGCCTGGCGCCTCTGCCGGTGCGCATGAGCATGCCGCTGGGGCGCTAAGCAACCTGTGCATCGGCAGCACCCAGAACGCGGTCTGCGTGCGGTGGTGCGGGGGCATTGCTGCGCTGGTGGGGCTGCTGGCGCCTGGCCACGCTTCCGCCGTGCATGAGCACGCTGCTGCGGCGCTGTGCATCTTGTGCTATGACAATGCGATTAACAAAGAGTACGTGAGAGCATGCGGGGGCGTTGCGGCGCTGGTCGCGCTGCTGGCGCCTGGCGGCTCGGCTGACGTGCATGTGCAGGCTGCTGGCACGCTCTTGAACCTGACCAGCGAGAGTGAGCAATGCCGGGAGGCAGTCAGGGCATGCGGGGGACTTGCGGCCCTGGAGCGTGTGCTTGCATGCGCTAGCTCGGCGGCGGCGCACGAGTGGGTGGCAGTTGTGCTGCACAACCTGGGGCATGTTCATCATGTTGTTGGCGAATTAGACCAGCCCGATTGAAGCGGACACGCTCTGCGGCCAAGGCTGGCGGCAGTGCTGGTGGCAGCTACTTTTGTCGTGCGCGGCCTGACGCTCAAAGCTTGGAGACTGGGCTGGACAACCTGGCTTATGAAGCTTACAGGCAGTGCATGAGGAGTCATCGTCAGGGGCGTGCATCGCCAGAGCATGCGCTGTGGACGGGAGCGGCAGGCGTGTTGTAAGCCTGATGTTGTGAGCCAAGGGGTTATGCAGGAGCACACAGCACAGCACTTGTGGCTGCATCTTCAGGAGGGCCCTCTTTGACACGTATTTGACATCGCGGACCAACAGCCATTCATCTGTTGCGGCACGCCAGCATCCCATAGCTGCCACTGTGCCGTTGTCCATGGCTGCTACTGTATGCAGCGCTACATTCCCTTGTTGATGATATAACTCCCCTCGAGGAGTACCCTAGGACCAGGCCTGGCGGGGCTCTCATATTTGCCATCGACAGCCGTGTCTCTTGTCAAACTGCTGTTTTCCTCTATTGAGTTGCTGTCTGTCGATTAATTTCACACAAAGCTTCCAATGACATCAGTAGTGAAGAACGCGGCGGCAGCTGTGACGGAAACAGTTGCTGCTGCGGGCCAGCAGGTTGTCGGGGATGCACAGGAGCACTTCAAGTATGTTGTGATCGGCGGTGGCGTGGGTGCTGGTGCGCTCCAGCAGCTTGAATTGCCTCCTACCGGCTACTTGCCTTCCGCCATGAGTGGGCTCTGCATGCATGCGCATGCACGCAAGCTAGTTTTGCTATCACCTGTGCTTCTGAGTTGTCATGGACCAGCTGACAATGCTCATACCCACCATGTGCTGTGAGGCATCGTGCAGGCTATGCAGCTGCCGAGTTTGTGGAGCGTGGGCTGAAATCCAAGCTGTGCATCATCAGCAGCGACCAGGTGTATCTCTGCTCGATAACAACACGGCTTTCTTGATGTTGTGGGAAAGTGCAAGCACACTCTGCGCGCGGACGCAAGACAGGAAAGTGAAAAGGATGGCGGGCTGTGCTAGCCGAGCTCTTGCAGATGCTTCGAGATAGGACGTTCTCTCACGAGACCGCGTTGGGCTGCATTGGCTCTAATGTCAGTGTCAAACAGTGGACCCCCATGCAGGCGCTGCCTTACGAGCGGCCCGCGCTGAGCAAGGGCTACCTGAAGCCGTCCGGGGCAGCCAGGTAAGGACGCTGTATTGTAGTTGCAGTGCTGGCAGCGCAAAGGCTGTTGCAGCCATTGAAGCGTGCAGCAAGGGCTTGGCCGGCGCAGGCTGCCCAAGTTTCACACATGCTCCAACACGCCCGGCGCGCCGATGCAGACGGCGACCTGGTACTTCACCCACGGCACGCCCTTTGACGCCGTTCGGACACTGCTCAGCTAGCCTTTGCCTGGACGCTGCAGCATCAGCGAGGGGCGCGCGCCCTGTGCGGGGCTGCGCAGCGCAGCACCGAGCGGTTGAGTGCGCCTGTTCACCGCCGCTGTCTGTCCCGAGGGCTGTGCTTTTCGAAAAGGCCCCTCGGGCTCACGGCCGCAGGCATTGACGTGAAGCTCAAGACGCGCGTGACCTCAGTGGACATTAAGGGCAAGGCGCTGGTGGCCGAGGCGCCCGGCCCGCGGCGGCACAACGTGACCTGGGACTACTTGATCATCGCCACCGGCAGCAAGGTTTGGCGGCCAAAGTTTGGCCCATGCTGCAGGCCTATGCACTTATGTGCCCGGCGCTGCGTGTGTCAACACAGGAGTGCGAAGCGGGTGCTCGGTGAGCCGGGACTATCATCCGAGGCAGCACAGCGACCCCTGACATGCAGCGGCGCGCACCGGCTCCGCACCGCCGCCGCGGCTTGGCTGCAGCCATGGCCTGTATGCTGCCGTGAGGGCACTGAAGCGCTCCTAGCAGGACAGCTGCCCTGACGCTGGTTATACAAAGTTCTGCCAATAGGTAGGAACACGTGAGGTTGTTTTGTCGCGGCCCAAATCTGGCGGGGGCGTGCGCAGCTGATCACGCTCGACAAGGCGGAGGGGCACGACCTGAAGGGTATCGTATACCTTCGCACAGTCGGCGAGGCCGACGACCTGATCGCGGAGATGCAGGTGGGCTGCTCCTCCGCATGTTTGTAGGACTGCGCAGCAAGTGCAGCGGGGATGGTTATGTCTCACACAGCATGCAGGTTGTTGAATCAGCAAGTGCAGCGGCGACTTGCACATGTCACAGCATGCGTGTAAGATGGATGAAAGTGGACTGATCAGGCAGGTGCGTGACGGCGTCCTGCCAAGGCTGGCTGCAGCAGGGAGTGCACTGCGTGCTTTGGACTCTGACTGTGCAGGCATCCGTGCTAGTGTGAAGTCTGTTCGAGCACATGCGGTTGGCGATGCAAACAGCACCCTCGCACCGCGTTTCCTGTAATACTGCGAGTGTTGACAAAGTGCGTGCTTTCGGCAACGCTTCATGGTTGTGCAGCTGTGCAGAGGTGTGAAGAGTGACCGCCAGGTATCCATCGAGGGGCGGACCTGATAAGTGAGGGGTCGTGCGGGGTCGCAGGAGTGCAAGAGCCGCAAGGGGCACTGCGTCGTGATCGGCGCCTCGTACATCGGCATGGAGTGCGGCGCGAGCGTGGCCTCGAACGGCATCGAAGGCGCGCCGCGCTGCCACATGTCGCATGGTGGAGTGGGAGCTTATATCCAAAGGTAGACAGGGTGGGCGATCCGCATGTATGCCTTATTGCTGAGGCGCGGCGCACCGCGTGTTCACACACCGCTCTCGGGGGCAAAGCTGTTTATGACTGCCATTGCTGGGGGCCATGCGGGAGGTTGGTTCATGTACAGCATCCGCAGTGCTGTCCAGCTGTGCTGCCCGCACAGCTGACTGGGAGTGTCGGTGAATGCATGTGGTGCTGCTTTGAGTGACCCGGCATAGCAACGTTTCTGGATGGCGGCAGTGACCATGGTGGCGTCGGGCGACCGCCTGTTTCCCAGGCTCTTCACGCCGGAGATCTCCGCCTTTTACGAGGACGAGTTTGCCAAGGTGCGGCCAGAGCTCTCGCACGCCCGCGCAGGCACAGGCGGCCCTATGCTGGCCGTGCCTGCCGTTGCTGCCTGCTACAGGCTGCTGAATCATGCCGTGCCTGGCGTTATGCGCGCGGTCCCGCGCGCGCGCAGAACGGCATCAAGATCATCAAGAACGACCGCGCGGTGCGCTTTGTGGATGCCGGCAACGGGCGCGTCGGCACGGTGGAGCTGAAGAGCGGGACCAAGGCGCGCCTCAGGCATCCTGAGGGTACTGCGCATTAGGGCGTGAAGAGATGCCCCAGCGATGTGGGCAGAGGACAGTGTCTGGAGGTCGCAGCTGGCGCCGGGCACTGTGCTGAGGAGTGCACGGGATGCGAGCCTGCGGCCCCCGTTCGCCTCACCGCCTGCCCCGGCCTCAGCGTGCCTCTGCCGGGCACCGCGCTCGCCGCTCGCGGCTGCCCAGGCGTGGCCGGCGCGCCGGCGGCGTACCCTACCCCAGCGTACCCTAAGTATACCCCTGCCAGCCCCCCGCGCGCGCGCGCAGCTGCCGGCCTCGCTGGTGGTGGTCGGCGTGGGCGTGAAGCCGGAGGTGGAGCTGTTCAAGGAGCAGCTGCCGATGGCGGAGAGCGGCGGCATCCGCGTCGACGACCGCCTGCGGCCGTGCGCCCTCCCGCCCGCCTCCCTGCTGGCAGGGCGACGTATCATGTGAGGATGACCTTCGGCCGCGCGGCCTCATGCTTCCCTTAGGGTACAACATCACTAGCTGGCCGCGCGCGCGCCCTTATGCAGCTGCGCGCCCTTATGCGTCCCCCTCTGTGTCGGAAGATCCATATGAATTGGATCGCGGGGGAGGGCTTTGTGAATCACACTGTCTTCCCTGGTTGCCTGCCGCTGACCAGGAGTGATGGCAAGCACACTGTCGTTAGCCAGTGCGCCCCGTGAGCCTGCCAAAATGGCGCCCTGCCTATATTGCCCCTTCGGCAAAAGTCTTCTACGCCGGGTGGAACAAAATCATCACAGCGAGCGGCAGCCTGAGATGCCCATCGTAGGCAGCCTGCTTGTCTTTTAACGCTGGGCGCTCAGCCCTGCTCGCTAGCCAGTACCTGCCGCACTTGCAGCTCGCGCCTCCGTACGGCATGATGGGCCTGCCCATGCCGATGCGCAGGGTGGGGCACGAGGAGAGCGGCGTCTACGTCATCGGTGACGCCGCGTGCTTCCCGCTGCAGCGCAATGGCGGCGACCTGTGCAACATCCAGCACGTGCAGCACGCGCGGCGCGCCCCTGCCTGCGTGGAGGGGTGGGTATAGGATGTACCCTAATGTACACTACCCTACAATATTCCGCATCCACCCCCGCCTACGCCCCCGCGTGCGACCCACGCCCCTGCATGCACCGGGGAGGGCAGCAGGAGGATCACCCTTGTGCACGCTCGCGCGCCCTGCGCGGTGTGGGCGCATGCACTGCACTGGAGAGGAGGACGCCCCTTGGGTGCCTGTCGGCGGTCTACCGTGGGTACGTGCTGCGCGCCGCGCGGGGCGTGCACCCGCGTCCACTGTGCGCCTGGCCCTCGGCGCCCCCAACAGTGACGCCCCTGGGGCGGCCGGCGTGCAGCTGGCAGGGCGCCTTGATCCCATTACGGCTTTTGGGCTGCCGCGATCCGGCCAGGGCCTGCAGGGCGCCACGACCTCACCAGGGCTTTCAGGGTGCCACAGTCCTACCAGGGCTTCCGGGGCGCCGTGAGCGCGCGATGAGCTCGCTCAAGCCGCTTCAGCTGCGCGGCGCGCCAGGGACTCTGCGAAGCACGCCGCGAGCGCGATCATGGGCGCCGGCCACGGGAGCTACGACTACCTGCCCTACTTCTACAGGTCCGTCCCGCGCGCCCGTGACGCGGCATGCGGCCCAGGCGCCTGTGCCGCGCCTTGGGCGCCTCGCACCGTGCCAGCTGCAGGCTCCTGCCGCCAGCGCTTCAGCAGCCCTGCCCAGGCGGCCGCGCCCGCGGGAGCATGCGGGCGCGGCACTGTTCAGCATGGGGGCCCAGCGTGCCTGCGCTGCGCTGCGGCGATGCGCAGCCGCCCTGCCTTACGTACGCGCCCTCATACAGCCGCGACCTGCCGCCCTGACGGTGCACGGCGTTGTCGCGGAGGGGGCGGCGCGCGTTCCGAGCGACCTGCGCTCCGCATGGCAGCCGCAGCTGAGAGGCGCGCGCCGCGCGCCGCGCAGCCGCGAATTCGACCTGGGCTGGAAGCTGTACGGCGACCAGTCGGGCGAGCCGGTCTACTTTGGCGACAAGGCCGAGGGCAAGTTCGGCTGCTACTTTGTGAAGGACGGCAAGGTGCGCGCGCGCCTACCCTACCCCTATCCCTACCCCAAGCCAGTCTGCTGTGGCGGCCAGGCCGAGAGCAAGTTTGGCTGCTACTTTGCGAAGGACGGCAAGGTGCGCGCGCGCGCGTGCTCGCTTCTGTGATGGCAGTAACAGCTCAGGATGCGAGTGTGTCGGCTGTGGTGTGCGTGGTGACGGGCGCAACAGTGCAGCAGGCGCAATGGATGCCTCTTGTGATGGCGCGTGCGCGGCGGGCCATCGGCGTGCATGTCAAACACACAATACTGCAGGCCGCGCATGTGACCCGGCACGAGCCTGTCATGGGAGCAGGCGCTGTGCCGCCTGCCTCGGCGGCGCCCTGGGTGTGCTCGCGCGCGCGAGCGGGTCGCCCGGTGCCGCCTCGCGGCAGGCGGTGGGCGTGTACGGCGCGTTCCACCTGGGGCAACTGTGGGGGACAGGGTCCGTGACCTGCCGTAACCCTATCCACCCCCGCCTGCGCGGCAGGTGGTGGGCGTGTTTGCGGAGGGCGCGAGCGAGGAGGACGCGCAGGCGATGCGCGCTGTGGCCGACGCGCGGCCGGCGTGCGGCGAGGCGGACGGGCTGTCGCGGCAGGGGCTGGCGTTCGCGCAGAAGATCGCGGAGGCTGACCACCTGGCCAAGAGGGCGCGCAGCGAGGCGTAGGTTAGATCAAGGTCTGGGTGAGCACCGCGGAGGCGGGCGGGCTGCCGCGGCAGGAGCTCCTGCGCATGCCTAGCAGCTCGCGGAGGCTGGCCGCTCCGCCGAGGGAGCATGGTGGGGCGTGACCAGGTTGGAAGTGCAGCGATGTGCTTTTGGCTCGATCCAGAGTGTTGAGCAACGTTTGGCACAGTGCACATTTTGCACAGCACTTTCAGAGCTGTCCATCAGGCAGCATGCACATGGGGTGCTCGCACGTCCCGCTTCTTCGCGACAGGCAGTGCCGACATGCCAAACAGAGCAGCAGTATCTGCTCGCAGCGGCATTGCGGCAAGGGCTGCAAACTCCTGCAGAACGCCGCAAGCTGCGCAACCGTATTCTTTGTGCACTGTATATGCACTGTGCAATTACTTGCGGCCGTGTGGTGTCAGTGTCATGTATGCTTATGCTGCCGCTGGCGAGCGCTCGCGAGCAGGGCCAAGTATGTTACAGGCTCTGGCGTGGCATGAGCCAAGCAAGACGCTTGATCGGAGCCAAATACTTCCCGCAGCACAGCACCCCACGCATGCGGCGCTGATTGAAAGCAAGAGGACATGTAAAAGTCGCATCAACCCGGGCATGCCTGAGCAACCATTCTTGCAGAGGGGTGCGCGCGCCGCAGGCGACCCGACAATAAAAAAATCAATGTATAGGTAGCAAACGCAGCTGGGACTGTGTCTCGCAGCGACGCACCAGCGCTCCCCACATTGTGAAGCAGCGCTAAGCGCTCGCATCTCAGACCTGATGACGACACCGGGGCGCCTCGACAGACTGGCATAACATGCCACAGGACCACACTAAGGATCAATTGATCGCACGGGAGGCGCACAATAGGGCAAAACGAACCCGAGGCCCGGCGCACCGGCACGCTCTCCTCACTCTCCTCATCGTCCCTTGCCGCGCATGAATAAAACCCAAATACCCTGCATGAGGCATGAGGCGGCATTGCTGGGGCGCCCACCCGCCCCGCAGGCTGGCGCGCCTGCCTAGGCGCTGAGCCGCCGCACCAGCGGCGGCCGCGCCGGCGACGCTTCCGCCGCGCGCTGGCGCATCTGGCTCTCCAGCCACGCTTTCTCGGCCTTGAGGGTCCGGACCTGCCGGGGCGCGCGGCGTGGGTCAGGGGTGCATCGCGTCAGGGCGCAGGGCCGCAGGCTCTCTGGACACGGCCTGCTCACGGCGTCAAACCTGGCCTCCCAGCTGCCACGAGCGCCGTCAGCAGGGGCGGCTAACGTACAGTTCACGCGCTGCACGGACAGCAGCCGAGCCGCCTCTGGCAGCCGCTGCAACCCCGCACCTGCCAGCGCCATGAGGCCGCGCGCGCCACAACACCTCCGTGCTTCACCCAATGCCGGTCGACTCATATCATCACCCCGCCAGAAGTCACCAGCCTCCCCCAACCCCGCCGCGGCGCTGCGGCGCGGCGGGCCTGACGCCGCGCACCTCCTCCGCCAGCGCAGCGGTGCAGGCCTCTTGGCAAAGGGAGGGTAGGGTTAGATAGGGTAGGGTCCTACCCTATCTAGCAGCGGGCACGGGCTCGCGCACCTCCTCCTCCAGCGCGGCGGTGTAGGCCTCGCGGCGCGCGCGCGACGCGGCCGCGCTCGCGCGGTTCTTCTCCTTGCGCAGCGCCTTCTTGGCCTCCTTGTCCAGGTCGCTGCCGCTCGCGTACGCGGCCGCCTCCGCCGCCGCGGCCGCCTCGGCCGCCGCCGCGGCCGCCGCGACCGCGGCCGCCGCCGACTGCGCCGCGCGCCCCGCGCCGACGCCCGCGGCGACCTCGTCGTCGCTGCCCGCCGCGCCCACGCGCAGCCGCTCGCGCCCGGCGACCGCGGCGCGCTTGGG
>JAABUV010003952.1_pt1 | contig 18266 bp, 17 predicted proteins | sample 5559971 | NCBI WGS metagenome assembly JAABUV01 (sample SAMN10711881, study PRJNA513362) | rock metagenome | isolation source: Antarctica rocks | place: Antarctica: Victoria Land, Knobhead nord | collected 2015-12-19
GGGACTTCCTGGGTGCCATGTGCATTGAGCCCAGCACGCAGCACTACATAGGGGCTTGGTCCAGAGAGAGCCACTTGCAGCCACAGCCCGAGTGCCTTGCGCGCCGGCTCCGCTCCAAGGTCCACAATGGGGCGAGCGTTTGCACATCGGTCACGAGGCTGCAAGTGCGTCCGGGCAGTCTGGGTTGGGTGCAACTGGCGGGGCATGCGCGCGCCAAGGATGACCACACCTGTTTGCACGTCAGGCTGACCGCCGTGATGATACAAACACCCCGCATCAGGGAAACTGATGGCCTCTGGCATGCCCCGCCACTCCTGGGGTATTGCGCCTACCCCTTGCAACCCTAAGACATATTCTACTTGTCAAGATCTGCTGTTCCTTGCCGAAAGGCCCGGCAGCACCAGCTTGCATTGAAGTGTGCAGCTGCGTGGGCACGGGCGTCATGCAGCCAGTGCATGCCCTGCTGCCGGGGGGCGCGCGGGGCACTGCGAGCAGCTGCATCCGCCGCCTGAGCTCCGGCCATAGCTCCTCGGCCTGCCAGCGGAGGTGCGTGCAGGATGAGGGACATCACGGCTGCTGTGGGGGACGCCGGCGAGCGGCAGCGCCCCGCCACCCAGCCCGGCTCGGCAGCCAGAGCGCGTGCGCGCCCGGCGGCGGCAGGCGACCCCGGCGGACTGCGCGGCCGCGCTCGCGGCGGTGCTGGAGCGCGCGCTGGAGGCCGCCGGCGGGCGGCCGGCCAAGGCACTGCCGCGGCTGGCCACCGCGTTTGCCGCCGAGCAGGTGACAGCGGCCGCGGCGGCCGCCGGGGCCGCCGCTGCAGGGCAGGGCGAGGGCGGAGTCGCCGGCGCCGGCCACGCCGGCTACGACGCCATGATGCAGCAGGCGCTCGCGCAGCTCGAGGCGCGCACACGATTGTTGCCAAGAAGAGAAGTGAGGGATACGATGCGCGGAGTGCTGGGGTGAAGCACGGCCACTGCTGTCGACCCGGAGGCGAGCACAGGGGGGGTGCGTGTGCGACGCGCCCTGTGCATGCCCGGGCTGCTGCTGTTGCAGCAGGTCAGCCAGGCTGTGGATGAGCGGTACTAGTTGAGTGCTTTGTGCTGCTCTGTGCCGTGCATCTCTCGACGCCTGACTCCCACGCATGCGCGGTCACCCCAGCGCCCCCGCAAGCCGTATGCCACGTGCGCAGTTCCGCTCGCCCGCCGAGCGCGCCCGCCCTTGCGCGCAGGCGCTGGGCGCGAAGCAGGGCGGCGCGGCCGGCGCGGGCGTGTTTGCGCTGCTGGCCGCGCTGGAGGCCGTGCTGCCGGCGCCGGCGCACCTGGGCGCGCTCGTGCGCCTGTCCGCCCACGCGTCGCCGGCCGCACGCCGGCGCGCGCTGCGCCTGCTCGCCGCGCGGCTCGAAGCGCTACGCGAGGAGGCGGCGAGCGCGCGCCCGCCCCCGCCCGGCCCGCCCGGCGTGCCGGCGCGGCGGCTGGCGCCGGGTGAGCAGGGCAGGCAGCGCGCCGGCGTCGGCGCCACCGCCGCGCTGGCGCAGCCCGACGGCGCCGCGGTGGACGCCGCGTTGGCGCTGGTCGGCGAGGCGCCACACCTGCTGGCGCCGGAGCAGCCGGCGGGCGTGCGGCAGGCGGCCGCGGCCGCGCTGGGCGCGCTGGCGCAGCTGGCGGCCGGCGGCGCGCCGGCGGGCGGCGCGCTGGGCGCGCTGCGCGCGCTGGAGCCCGCGCTGCGTGACGGCCGCTCCGGCGTGCGCGGCAGCGCGCTGGCCGGCCTGGCGGCCGGCGCGAGCGCGCTGGGGCCGCGCGTGCTGCCCGCGCTGCCGACACTCGGCCCGGCCGTCCTCGCGGCCGCTGAGCGCGCCGTGGCCGCGCTGGGCGCGCCCGCGGCCCCGGGGTCGGCGGCCGCGACGGGGCCGGGCTCCGACGCGGGCGAGGCAAGCGGCGCGGCGGCGGACGACGGCCTGCGGCGCGCGGGCGGCGACGACGCGGCGGTGGAGGCAGCGGCGGCGCTGGCGTGCCTGGGCGCGCTGGTCGCCGGCGCGGGCGGCTACCTGGTGCCGCACCTGGCGCCGCTACTGCGCCTGCTGCTCGCGCCCGCGCTGCTGGCGGGCGGCCCGGGCGCCGGCCTGGCGGCCGCCGCGGCGGGCGTGCGCGCCGCGCTCGCCGCCGCCGTGCCGCCGCGGCTGCTGCTGCCGCCGCTGTTTGCGCAGTGGGACGCTGCGCTGGAGGCGCGCGCCCGCCCCTTGTGTCGGCACCCCCTGTCTCCTGGGCATGTGCAGGCAACCACAAACATGTTGCCATCACTGCACACGGCATGGAGAGGCGGGCCGTACTGCAGGGTGTGATGCTGGCCGGCACGTTCAATCATACCACGTCGCAGCTGGTCCGACTAGGGGCAAGCAGGCAGCGCCCTCTCCTTGCCAACAGCACATCGTTCTGCAAAGCAGGCGGGCGGGCCGTCCGCGTGCGCGCTGCTCGCGACCGCCGCGGCCGCGCTGGCCGGCCTGGACGCGGCGGCCGCCGCCGCGCACGCGGATGCCGCACTCGGCTTCCTGCTGCGCGCGCTGGACGTGCGCCAGCGGCCGCCGGCCGCGCTCGCCGCTGCGCCCGCGCCCGCGGCGGCGCCGGGCGCGCCGGAAGCGGGGGGCGCCGCCGGCGGCGTGGCGGCTGTGGAGGCGGCGGCGGTGGGCGCGCTGGAGGCGCTGGTGATGAAGCTGAGCGAGGCGCGCTTCCGGCCGCTGTTCCAGCGGCTGCTGGCCTGGGCGTCGGCGCCGCCGGCGGCAGACCCGGGTGCGCCGCCGTGCCTCGGCATCGCCCCCTGTTTTGTAGAGGGCACGAGGTGCAAGAGGCTTGCTGGCCGCGCGCTGGCCAGGCTGAGGCTGCCACGCGCGTGAGGAGTTGGGCGCCTGGGGGCACGGGCGTGCCTGCTGATGGGATGCTCCTGCTCGGTCGCTCCCTCTCGCAGCTTGCGCGCCTGGTGTACATAGCTGGGCATTCAGCCCGCCGCCTGCAGGCGGCGGCATGCGACGAGGGCGCTCTGCGCCAGCCTTTGGCGCAGGGCGCTGCACCGCATGCCTATGGTCAGCCTTTCAGCCTGGCGCCCCACAGTGCCTCCCCCGCCTCGTCGCCGCGCGGCTTGAGCCGTGGGCGCGCTCGCGCAGACGCCGCGCCGGTCGGCCGCCAGGCGGCGCTGTTCGCCGTCGCGCTCGCCCTGGCGGATCGCCTGCGCGCCATCTTCGTGCCCTACTTTGGCGACCTGCTGGCGCCCGCGCTCGCGCATTTCGGCAGCGCGGACCCTGACCCCGCGCGCGCCGCCGACGGCGACGCTGACGCCGATGACGGCGCCGCGCCCAAGACGAAGCGCCGCAAGCGCGCGGCGGCGGCGGCGGCGGCGGCGGCGGCTGCGCGCGGGGATGCCGGCGCTGCTGCCGACCTGTGGCTGCTCCGCTTGCGGGTGCGGCACTGTCGGCCAGTCCGCTCAGGCGTCAGGGTCATGCGCCGCCAGAGGGGGGGATGGTTACGCGGCATGGTCGAGCGCCCGTGTTGCCTGCAGGCCCGCCGGGCCCTCCGCGGTGGCTCAAGCGCTCCGCACCACGCCGCAGCGGCGGCTGAACGAGGGCTTGCCTGGCCGCGCTGGCCGCGCGTCAGCTGCTGCCAGCCATCCCCGAGCATTCCAACCTCCGCTCGGCACAGTGCGTGCTTTTCTTTTGGGGGAATGTCAGTCGGCGCAGCACCGAGGCGCGCCACGCCCAGGTGCTGCGCGCGCTGCGCGCGGCGCTGGCGCACGACGCCGGCGGCGCGCTGGTGTCGCCCGCGCGCTTCGGCCGCCTGCTGCCCGCGCTCGTCGCGCAGCTGGGCGCGGAGCCGGACGCGGCGGCCGTGCTCGCGCTGGCGGCCGCGATCGAGGCAGACGCGGCGGCCGCGCCCGAGGCGGCACTGCCGGCGCTGCCGGCGGCGGCCGGCGACGAGGACGAGGCGGGCGCCTGGGGCGCCGCGGGCGCCGGCCGGGCGGACCACGCGTACGGGCGCGCCGCGGTCGCGGCCGTGGTGCAGCTTGCGGTCGCCGCGGGCAGCGACGACCTGTGGAAGCCGCTGAACCACCAGGTGCGTGGGGTAGGGTTAGGGTAAGTGCCCGGGTCCTGCTCTTTGCGGCCGCGGGGTGCCCTCGCGGCGCGAAGCCTCTCGGGGCAGCTTGGAGGCACGAAGGGCGAGCCGAGCGGGCGCGGGCGGGCGAGCAGGCTATCGAAGCGCGCATCGTGGGCCCGGCGTGCTTGTAGGGCCAATGTGACCTTGCCGCTGCGCAGCTCGCCGGGGGTCGATGTGAAGCGCCGGGGCTGCTGCGGGGGCGCAGGTGCTCATGGCGACGCGCGCCGAGGCCGCGCCCGCGCGTGGCCGCGCGCTGGCGGCGGCGGCGGCGCTGGCGGGCGCGCTGCGCGAGGACTACCTGGGGCTGCTGCCGGAGGTGCGCGGCCGCCCGCGCAGGGCCCGGGAGCGTGACGCGCCTTCGCGCTGGCACAGCCTTGCGCGTGTGTTCCATGCGGCGCCGCCCTCGCCGCGCACGGGCTCCGGTCTGACAGGTTGTGGCCTCCGCGCACCGCATGCTGCCCGCGCCCCAGCTGGGCCCAGCGCACTGGAATCCGCGCCGGAACGCGCCGGCGCGCGCCCGTCTTGAGCGCCGGACGGGCTGCGCGGCGCAGGCGCTGCCCTTCCTGGCCGAGCTGCTGGAGGACCCGGAGCCGGACGTGGCCGCCGGCGCGCGCTCGCTGTGCCGGCGCCTGGAGGCGCTGTCGGGCGAGAGCCTGGAGCCGTACCTGCACGGCTGAGCGCGCTGTAGGGTTAGGATAGGTGTATGGGGCGCGCGCGTGCCAGCGCCCTGGCCGCCCGGCGGCTGGTTTTGTCTTTGTCGCTGTTGTCGGCGCCTGAGGTGTCTTTGTGAGCAGTGAAGTCTGTGCATGGTTGGCACGGCCGCGCGAGCCCCGGCTGATGTCGCCCAGGGTCAAGCTGCTTCATGCCGGGCTCAGCTTAGTGAGCTCGCTGAGTGATAGGAAAGCGGCGGGCGGCGACGGTTGCAGGTTGTATGGAGCATGTAGCCCTGCTGGGTGGTTGTGCTAGAGCGCGGATGCGCGAGGGCGGCACGCCTGGCTGCCTGGCAATGCCATCCTCCATCTTCCCGAGCCGCTTTGTGCATCATGCATGCACGGCATGTACAGGAGCCAGTCGCATGTGCAACAAGTCCGCGCTGCGTTTGTGCGCACGCAGCACGCAGTGAGAGGCAAGAATTTACAACAATGCATGCTCCAGCACAGGTACTACACAACGGTTTGTTTGCCTCCATGCGCACAGCCTGCGTCACCTACGCTATGTACACCCCAGTTCAGGCGCCCAAAGGCTGAATCGCCAGGACCTGGGCAAATCAACCATATCTGGGCCCACAGCATGCGCCTGCAGAGGAGCGCACGCGCCCTGTGCTGCTAACGTCCCTGGCCCTAAGCAATACAATCTACAGCGGCTTCTACATGCCACGTGTCGCACCTTGGGTGCCCCGAAAGCAGCACCTCCCGACCTGCAACACCTTCAAGGCTCCGACCGCGTAAAAGCAATCCGCGCGTGTGACGCCCTCTCGAAACTGGCAACAAGCAATAAGGCAAAGATCTACAGGGCTCTGGGGAGCCATTCGTTGGGAGTGGAGGCAACCGAACCAAGGGTCCACAATGACGGGCCGCCCTGCCCTGCCGCGGTCTGCCCAGCACGGCCTGGCATGCGGCCGCGGCCAAGGCATCAGGTGGGGGCATAGTACGCAGGCGGCTCAGGCGGCAGGGCGCCCGGCGCGGCAAAGCCCTGCGGCGCAATCCGGTAGCCCGCGCGGCCCTGCTCGCCGCCCTGCACCGGGGCGCCCGCGTGCGCGCCCCCCGCCGCCGCCGCGCCCCCGTACACCCAGCCGGCCTGCCGGGGGTCCGCGCGCGCAGGCGCGCCGCCGGCGACAGGGGCGCCGCCGCCGCCCGCGGCCGCGCGCGCCGCGGCCGCCCGCGCATGCCAGAGCGCCTGCAGCGCGGCTGCCTGCCGCGCGCCCAGGCCGGGGTCCTCCGCGGCGCTCGCCGCGCCCTGGCCGGCGCCGCGCGCAGGCGCCGGCGCGCGCGCGGCCCCCTGCGGCCAGGCGGCCTGCGGCGCGGCCGCGCCGCGCAGCGCTGCGCCGCCGCCGCCGCCGCCGCCGCCCGCGCCGGCGCCGCGGAAGTAGCGGGTCGCATTCAGCAGCAGGCGCTGGCGCTCAGGCCCGCTGAGCGCGGCGAGGTTGCGCCCAAACAGGTCCAGCACGGCCGGGGCCCCCGCGGGGGATGCGGGGACGCCTGCCGGAGCGCTGGCTGCGGCGGCGGCCGCGGCGGCGGCCGCGCCGCCCGCGGCGTCGCGGCCGCCGCTGCGCGCGTGGCCGGCGCCGCCGAGCGCGCCCGGGCGCTCGGCGGGGCCGGGCGCGGCCGCGCCCTGCCCGGCGCGGGGCGCGGGGTCCGCCCTGAGGCCGGGGCTGCAGCCGGCGCGCGCGGCCAGGCTCCTCCGTATGCTCTCCGCAAGCTCGGGGTACATGCGCGCGAGCGCGCCCGCGGACGCCGCCGCGGCCAGGCCGGCGCCCTGCGCCGCCTGCCCCTCGCCCGCTGGGGCAGGCTGCGCGCCCCCGTGCTGGCCGCCCACCGCCGCCTGCCCCGGCCGGCCCTGCGGCCACAGCGGCAGCTGGCCGGGCGGCGCGGGCTGCGCCGCGTGCGCGCAGCCGCCGCCGCCGCCGGGCGCGCCGGCGGCGGGCGCATGCGTCGCGGCGGAGGCGGGCGGCCACCGCACGTAGCTGCTGGGCTGCAGGCGCGCCGCGCGCGCGCCGCGCTCCGCGTCGGGCAGGCCGCCGGCCGCCGGAGCGGACTGGCAGCCATACCCTGACCCTGCATACCTGTACCCTGACGCCGGCCCCACGCCGCGCCCCGCCCCTGCGGGCACGGCAGCGACGCCGCGCGCAGCCGGGCCACTGCCCGCCGCGGCCGGCTGCCCCAGCCCCGTCCTGGCGGGCTCCACGCCCGGCTGCCCGCTGCCTGCCGGCCACAGATCGGCAAAGGCCTGCATCGCGCTGGGGCCCTGCCGCGCATACTGGTACTGGCCGCCCTGGCGCGCGCCGGGCTGCAGGCCCGCGCTCGGCCGGCCGCCGGCGTGGCAGCCGTTGGCAGCGGTGTTGTAGGCGGACTGCACGGCCACGTGCGCGCCCAGCATGGGCAGAGGCCCGGCGCTTGGCAGGCGCGCCCCCGCCCCGCCGCGCTGCTCCGGCCGGCCCGGTTGCGGGGCGGCGCCTGCGGCGGCGGCGGCGCCAGCGGCGGCGCCGCCGCGCGCGGCTGGCACGCGCACGGTGATGCGCTGCGGCGGCGGCGCCGCGGGCGCGGCGACGGGGTCGAAGGGCAGCACAAACTTGCGCCGCTTCCGCCTGGCGGGCAGGGCAACATGCGTTTGAGCCCCCGCCCCAGCGCCATTGCCCCTCCGGGCCCAAGACGGCGTCTGTTGGAGCGGCGGGCGCTGTCAAAACCAGGTGAACTCGCAGGCCGCTGCCGTCCACATGCGCACAACAGGAGCGGACACGGACAGCGCGGGCGCGACTGTGCACCCCCGTACAAAGCCCTTCAACGCATTCGAGGATGCGCTCGGCGCTGAGCTGATCCATGCTGACAAGCCCCAGCCGCACCGCCGGGGCAGCTCGGAGCGCGCGCGGCGCAGCAGGAAGACCGGCTCAGACTGCGCGCTGGCCGGCGACTCCACCGCCGGCGCCGAGTGCTGCTGCAGCGCGGCCGGCCCGCGTGCGTCGCCGCTGCCGCCGGGCGCCTCCAGCTGCTCGCGCGCGCGCTTGCGGCCGGCGGCCGCGGGCGCAGACGCGGCTGCGCCGCCGCGCTGCAAGGCGGCGTCCCCCGGCCCCAGCCTGCATGCCGGCAGAGGCGTGCCGCCTGGCCAGCCGGCCGGCGCGTGCGCTGCGCGCGCCGCCGGCGGCGCGCCGGCGCCAGGGTCCAGGGCCGCCGGTGGCGCGGCGCCGACGCGCGCCCCGCCGGCCGGCGGCGGCTGCGGCACCGGCGGCAGCGCAGCAGCGGGCGGCCTGCCGGGCTGCGCCGCGCGGCCGCGGCCGCGCCCGCGCCCGCGCCCGCCTCGCCCGCGCCCGCCTCGCCCGCGCCCGCCGGCCGCCCTGCCAGGGCCGGGCGCCGCGCCCAGGCCACCCGCCGCGCCGCCCGCCCCCGCGTCCGCGTCCGCGGCCGCCGCGGCGCCGCCCGCGTGCCGCTCGCCGCCCGCCGCCGCCTGTGCGCCCGCCGCCGTGGCCGGGAAGGGGTGCAGCGGCGGGCGGGGCGCCTCAGCGGCGCCGTACTGCCCCGACTGCGGCGTGCGCGCGCGCGACACGGCCGGGCCCAGCTTCGACTTGGCCTTGCCGGGCGGCTTGCGGCGCAGCAGCCCGCCGCGCTCCTGCGGCGCGCGGCGCTGCCCGTCAGACAGGCACATCCGTGAGCTGAGCGCAGGCAGCGCCGGCACGGTCAACGAAGCTGGGCCTGTGTCCCAGCGAGCGACGCAGCCCAACCGCGTCTTGCACACAGCACGCGGCGCTGCCCTGCGCGCGCCGGCGGGCTGTGCGTGCCGCCCGACCCCTCGCCCGCACCCAGGCGGGCAGCGCCGGCCGCAGCTCGGCTCAGGATGGGTTTGATTTACCCAAACCTGCCCCAGGCGCGCGCCTGCGAGACGCTCGCGCGGCCGCTGGGCGCAGAGAGGCTAGCCGTCGCGGAAGGCTGCGGCGACCACTCGCGCTGCGCCGGCCCGCGGCACAGCGCGGCGCGCGCGCCGAACGCGCTCGCCAGCAGCACGCGCTGGCAGGCCAGGCAAGTGACCAGCTGCAGGCCGGCCGGCCGGCCGGGCGCGCCGTCGCCCGCCGAGCACGCGGGCCGCGCGAACGGCAGGTCGGCCGTCCGCGGCGCGGCGGTCGCCTCCACCTCGGCAACCTCCGCCTGCGCGCGGCCCCCACGGCAGCGCCTCGCGCATGCAAAGTGGTGCGGCAGCGCGCAGGTGTGCTGTCACGCCCAGCGCGCAGGCCGCGGGGGCACGGCGGCTGAGACCCACCGCGGCGCCTGCCTCCGCCGGCCCCCACAGCAGGGGCCGGAGCGGGCGCGCACTGCGCCAGCAAGCGCGGCGCCACCTGCGCATGGGACCTGCATCGCACTGAAGTCCCAGAGCGCCGATGCGCGGCGCCTGGCAGCAGGGCCTCCCTAGCACTATCAAGGTCTGGCGCGCGCCTCGACGCGCGCGGCCGCGCGGTCCATCGCGGCCGCGTCCGCGCGCGCCTCCGCGCTGTCCACGCCCTCCGCCAGCACCGCTTCGAACAGGTCCCACTTCTGCTCGCCCGTGCCCGCGGCGCTCTCCTCGCCCGGCGCGCCCGCGCTGCGGCCCGCCCCGCTCCGCCGCGTCAGCTGCTCATCTTCAAGTCTGTTGACAACTGTGACAAGACTGAAGATTTGACTCAGCAAGTAGCGCCCAGCCGTTCACGCACTTGCACGCCCGAGCAGCCGTGAGGCCTCTGAAGAACACAGCGGCCAGGAGCTGGAGACGAGGCACAGCCGCGCCGCTCGTCAGTGCCACAGGGCGTGGCGGGGAGGAGGCTGGAATGCGCTGCGCCGTGCGGGCGCACCCGGGCGCGGGGCGGCCGTCGCCCTCCTTGAACACGGTGGCCAGGAAGTCGACCAGCAGCTCGGGCGTGCCGGACTGCAGCGCGCCCGGCAGGCCGGCCACCTCTGCCGCCAGCTCTGCGGCCACGTGCCACATGTCAGACGCGCCCCCGCGGTGTACCAGCCGAGCCGGCCGGCGCGCGCGCGCCGCAGCCACGCTATTGAGCTGGGCACCCAGTGCAGGAGGTTCACACAGAGCGTCGGCCCCCCTCCCAGCGGAGGCGGTGCTGGGTGCGCTTGCCCTGCCGGGCGGGCAGTGCGCAACGCTGTGGCGATACAAACATGGGCGGCAACGGTGAGCGGCACAGTGTGTGGGCGGGTGGGTCGCACGAGGCAGGCCGAGGCGGGCAGACAGGTGCAAACGGGCGACCGGGTCCCCGAGAGCGAGAGCGGCCAGAGCACTAGAAGCTCCTGGAGCGCTGCCATTGCTGTGCCAGAGTGCCGCAACGCGCAGCTGCACGGAAACGCAGACTGCAGGCAGGTAGCAGGAGTGCTGCGTGCAAACAAGAGCGTCACTGGCAGGGCAGTGCCCAAAGGAGCTAGCTCCAGCTGGTGTTGTGAGCACCACTGTCCAGATGAGTGCAAGTGCAACCAAGGCGAGCATGACTCTCCGCGTAATGCTGCCCTCCCCACTTCGTGCTGGAAGTGCGCCGAGTGCTCTCCACAAAGCGAGCACTGAGCTGCAGCGACTAAACAGCCTCGTGCTCCCAGGCCCACAGCAATAAGACAGCAAGAGGTACGCGTGTCGGGCTTGCGCCAGCTCAAGCAATGGTAGCTGCTTGGAACAGGCAGCCTGTTATGAGACTGTCGTGCTGACACGGCTGCGCTCTCCCAAAAGACACGGGCGCCCCACTCTGCAAATTACCTTGTTGGAGGCGCGTCATTGCCTCCTCGGCAGCCATCCGGCTGCTCACAGCATGTCGTCCTCCTGGTAATCACAGGTCAGCATCCTTGCTTGCCTCTGTGCGCTTGTTTCCGTGCGCTCTTTCAGGCATCCCAGCACTCCTGGCAGGGTCAAAATGGGGTTTGGCATGTCCAGTTGCATGTCCAGCTTCATTCCCCACGCGTGCGCCTATTTCGCTAGTGTATGGTGCTGGCCGTGGAGGTCACATGCGCTCACGTTCCAGGGAGTTCGTGCAGTCCGTGAGAGTGTAAGTAAGCCCTGGCCAGGTCATGCGTTGCTCACAGGCCGACACGTGACCAGACCCCGCATACCCCAGCCCCCCATGCTAAGAACGGGCACCGGCGCCCTCACCGCCGCGCGCGTCCTCGCCGGTACAGCACACGGCGGCAGCCCGCGAGCGACCGGGCGGGCGCGCGCTCACGCGCGGCCACACTTGAGCAGCGCGCGGCGCGGGTCCTCGGCCCACTCGGCGGCCGACACCCAGAACTCGGGCCGCTCGCGCATGATGTCCGCCAGCACCGCGCCGCCCAGGAACACGAGGTGCTTGCGCCGCGGCGGGTCCAGGATGCGCAGCCGCAGCCGCGCCAGCCCGCGCGCGTCGCCCTGCGCGCGGGGCGGGGCATGAGCCGGCCTCGGCGGGCCCGCGCGCGCGCGGGGCCTCCAGCGGCGCTCCTCGCCCAGGCAGGCCGCAGCGTTGGTTGCTGCACGGCGCGACTCTTGTGCCAGGGGTGCTCTGGTACATCACACACGAGACCAGACGCCCTGATCGCGTGGCAGGCGCAACTGCCGGGCGACCATGGGCAGCGGCGCCGCACGCTGCCGCCAGTCGCTGCACGCGCATGCATGTGCGCCGGCTCCGCACCTCGCCCGCCCCCCATGCCCGCCTCCATGGCTGGCAGCGTGCGCCAAGGTCCCGCAGCCCTGCGCAGAGAGCGGGGTGGCAGCAGGGCGACCTTGAGCACGCGGTCCAGGTAGAGCCGCCGCACATCGCGCTCCAGGCGCATGGGCAGGCCCGGGAACATGGTGGATCCGCCGCTCAGCATGACGGCCTCGTACAGGCGCTTGCGGTTGTCCACGTCGGCCTCCTGCCGGCGCGCGCACGCGCGGCGGCTCCGCGGGCGCGGCAGAGGCGCGCATGCTGCCGCGCGACCGCTCCTGACACGGCAGGGCATGGGCACTCCTCGCGGTGCGGAGCCCTGCCTTGGACGACGGCATGCGCGCATGTGGAACAGCCTGCTCGGACAATCCCCTGACCCCAGACTGTTGAAGCACGCGGGCGCATGGGCGGCAGGCCCCCCCTTCGACAGCGACCAGCCGCCGGTCAATCAGGCTCCGTGCCTGGGCAGAAGCGGCGCGCAGCTTGGGCAGGGCGGGCGTTGGGCACCTGGATGCAGCAGTGCACCATCTCGGCGATGCCTGGCCGGTCGAGGTCGACCAGGGAGGGCGTGAACAGCGCTTCCGGGGCCTGTCATCGTTGCAGGCGCTCAGCAGCACATGCACACAGTCACTGTAAGACAGACGACGCGCATGGCAACAAGCAGCCGCCCACGCAGGCGGAGAGGTGCAGGTGTGGCGGCTGCACCGGGAGCCATGCATATGAGTCAGCAGGCCTGTCACGGGGGCGCGCCATGAAGCGCTCAGCGCCCACGCGGATAACGCGCCCGTCCGGCAGCGTGTAGCTCGCCGTGCGCACGGTCGTCTCGCGCGCCAGCTGCGGGGCACACAGCGTGCGCCGGGGTCGCCATTTGAAGATGGGGCCGCATGCACGAGCGAGGCAGGCAGGAGCGTCAGGGCTGAGGGGAGAGCACAGGGCCTCCCGCTCACCGGACGGCGCATGAGCAGCCGCTCAGCCGGGCCGTGCCATGAGCCGCCCCCCGCGGCGCACTGCCCAGACCACCGCAATTCCTATCTATTCCCCGTAGCAAGGCCACAACGCGCGGCGAGCCAGCAGTCATAGTCCCAGCTGCTACATCGAACCAGACATCAGCTGCTACACTGAAGCTGGACACGCGTCAGAAGCGGCACGGCTCAAGGAGAGGGCGCGCGCGCGCGCGCGCCTGCTGCTCGCGCGGCAGGTCGGCGGCCACGTAGCACAGGCGCTCCTTCAGGCGCCGCACGGCGTCCAGGGTCGCGGCCGGCCCGGCCGCGTGGCCGCGCCGGCGCAGCAGCTCCGCGAGGCGCAGCGTCACGTGCCGCCCGGCGATGTCCAGGCGCCGCGTCAGGTGCGGGAGCGCATAGCCCTGCGTGGCAGGCCAGGCATGGGGGACGGGCACACGCTGGAAAGCGCTGAGGAGAGCCGGAGCCCCGAGCTGCTGCAAGCGCGCCTCTTTGGACGGGCGCTCGCACTGCTGAGAGCGCATGCGCCGCGCAAGTGCACGGGGCTACAGGAGGCAGGCACGGCGCGCCAGGGCCCAGACAGGGCTCAGCGGGTCGCCATATAAGGTGCCATGTGTGGCAGAGACGTGCCTCCACAACAGGCACGAGGTGCGTGACGCCGTCTCCGCTGTCGACCACCAGCCCCGTCATCAACCCTGTCACAAGAGGGCCCTGCCTCAGGGGTCCCTGGCCGGCGCCTCCCACCACACCACGTGTATAGGTAATGTAATCGTGCATGACGGGTGGGGCCACGACGGGTATCAACAGAAAGGGCTGCAGGGCGCACCTTGGGCGTAGAGCGTCAGCACCGCCTGGATCTGCACAAAGGCGCCTGCACGCAACACAGCCCAACCTTGTTTCGGTGCGCCCGACAAGGCGGCGCGCGCGACAAGGCGGCGCGCGCGCGCGCGACAGCCGGGCGCGCCTGCAAACCCGTAGCGCTCAAACATGGTCTCCAGGAGGCGCTCGCGGTTGGCGAGCGGGTTCTGCGGCGGCTCCGTCAGCAGGATGCGCGCGTCCGCGGGGTCCACGCCGAGGACCTCGCCGAAGGTGTGGTCCCAGACTGGGCCCCACGCCCGGCCTCTCAGCAAACAATGTGTGATCACGCGCTGGGTTGGCGGGCTGCTTGCCTTGCTTGTCAAGGCAAGGAGGGAGGAACTCGGCTGCAAGGCCGGGATGGGCAGACCATGGTGCATGTCGTCCCAGTTCTTGACGACGCCTGCACAGGAGCCCCCAGACGCATCAGCCTTCTCGCGTCTGCGCTGAGCGGCGCCGAGCGAGGTGTTGCTGCACGCACCGTTGGTGATGGGGTACGAGACATTCACGTCTGTGTGCTCCTCGGTGCAGGCCTCTCCGACGAGCACGCCCTGTGTACGCACGCCTCGCGTGTGTCCGCCTTGGCACTTTGCAGAACGCACTGCGCAGTTAGAAGTAGCGCACCTGCTCCTCGCCGTGCCTGGGGTTCGCAGGGTGACCCACCACGCAGGGGAACACCGCGCGAGGCCACAGGTCGCCGGCGAAGCCGCACTTGACAAAGCCTGCGCACAGACGCGCACGCCCGAGGCTGCACTTGCGGGAGCGGGTGCTGCACTTGCTGCATCTAGGAGCAGCCTGATAGGGCTGCTTGCTGTCTAGCATATGTGTGCAGGTGGAGGCCGTTACAGAAGTAGCACTGTTTTGCCCTCCCGTACACCTCACAGGAGGGCAAAGCACCGCTACTTCGCCCTGTTGTGCACACCATGTGCAGTAGACCAGGACCCTCCACACCTGTGCCGTTGTCACAGACAACGACCTTGCTGCGCTCCGCGCCAGCACCCGCGGCTGCTGCCATGCCACCTGCAGCAGGCGCGGCACAGCCTGGCGCCGAAGACCTCCGGCGCCTGCGCGTCACATCGTGCGCTGCGCCAATGCCGAGCTGCTGTGCTGCACTCTGCTTGTCCTGCCAGCAAGCTGGGCAAGCAAAATTTGTTCACGGGCGCGCTGCAGTAGCTGCGCTGGCTGTTGGCTGTGCAGATCTACAGTGGCCCGGTCGCTGTGTAATATTGTACCAAAGCGATGTGTTCAGTGCTCTTCACAGTTCTTTTGTGTTCTGTGCCATGCCGCAGAACTTGGCAAGCGAAAACCTGCATGCTGCAGTGTCTGTCTTTTCAGATTTGAGTGTGCACGTGCTAGGCAGCAGGGCCTTTACAGAGGGTTTTGACCCCCTTATCAGACTCTGTTTCAGAGTCTGACAGCATGATGGAGCTGTCAGCGTACATCAGCGTGCATGTCATCAGCTCTTGAGTGTTACAGGCCCCGAGGTGGTCTAGGCAGGGGCTTCTTTCTAGTAGCTGAATTCCGAGAAGGCCTTGCAAGCTGGGCCGCAAACAAAGGCTGCAGACATGGAAGCGCCAGGGCTCAACCGCTGATCCTATCACACGAACAACAAAGCTGGCGGCCTGTTGGGGAGGTGCAAGTCTACCGGCGCGGCGGTGAGGCCGCCCGACCCCACTGCTCTTGGCAAACCGCCAGAGAGCTACACAACCGCCGCAAAATGCTGCCGGCGCTGCCCGCGCCCGCCCCCTAAGCGCAGGCCACTGCGCCCCAGGATGACATGTAAGCTGCTCAGTGCCCTCCCATACAGTGGCAGGGCCATGGCTGGCGAGCCGCTGCACCTCACTTGGCACGCCAGCTGGGCCCGCCTAGCCTTTCAGGTCGCAAACCGCAGGCGGAGGCCACGCAGCCCCCTGCCCGCAGCACTTGCCGCGCCGCGGCGCGCGCTGCTCGCCGCGCGCGCTCGCACGAAAAAGGTGCGACTTCCATGAGCGCACAGGCCGCGCGAGGACGCTGCAACGCCGGTCTTGGTGCGCTGCACCGGCACCCCCCTTGGGCGCTTTGCCTTGTGTGCGCAAGCCAACTCCTGCAAGCCAAACCCTCACCCCCGCCCGCTCGCCTCGCACGCCCCATGCGCCATCCCCTCACGCCGTACACCGCTCGCTTCCTCTTCACCGCGCCCAACATCCATGCGCCCTTACACGACATCCGCACCGCCCGCCCCATCGTGCGCATGGCCGCTAGCAACCCACGCTGCTCGCACCCTGGTGGCCCGTGATCCGCTTAAGGCTGGGCCTGGTGTGCGCATGGGCGACCGGCGCAGCAGCTGTGCTGTCGCTTATATGACTCCCTGCCCAGCCGCAACAGCGGCTCCCAGGCCTGGCCGCGGCAGCGCGAGGCGCGGCACCTCAGCAGCGCCTACCGGCACCCCGCAGCATGTGGTCCTGCTGCGGCGGCGCTCACGCGCTGCCGCGCACTGCCGCGCCGCCTCCCCTAGTACCTGCGCACCGCAGCCGCGCGGAGATCTCAGGCGAGCACCGCATCGACGTGGCACGTTGGCGCCCAGCGTGCAGCAGCACGTGTGATCTACGCCGCCTGTGTCAAGTGCACAGGCAGCACCGGCCCGCCCACAGACTGCTTTGCAAGCGCCTGTGGGGCCGCGGCCTACTACGTACTGTGAAGTATTACCTGCAGGCGGTGGGCACAGTAGCGCCTCCTTCAAACAGGCTCTGCCTGCTACTTCTGACTTGTCTATCTATCTTCATCACCCGGGCAGCACAGATTACGCCGCCCTCTTGCACGCGAGCAGGTACCCAAGCAGCAGCCTGCCTGCTGTATGACACCGCGAGTGTTCTCAGTAATCAAAGTGCGCACCGCCGCCGCGCAGCATCGGCCGCGCTGCTGCGGAAGCCGGCGACGCCGCGGTCGTGCTCGTCGTCTGCGCCGGCGACGCGCCGCACGTCGCGCGTGCCGCTCGCGCCGGCCGTCGCTGCGTCGCCCGCGCTCTGCAACGGCAGCGTGCGCGCGGCCGTCTGGCTCTGCTGGTACTTCAGGATGGTCCAGTCAAAAACGTAGTCCCACTGGAAACCTGCGCGCGCGGGTGCGTGCAATCAAGTGCACATACTGCGTCATTCCTTAACACGCTCAATGGCGGTACGCAGCGGGCGCCCATGGTCCTCAGCAGCTGTGTGCACGGCATGCTTGCCACCAGCGGCGTCCTCCTGACGCGCGGGGCCAAAGGCCGCGGGCGCAGCGCATGCACGGGACATGCACTAGCCGCAACGCGCGGCAACGCGCAGCTCCGCCGAGGGCGCGCCCGCCGGGGGCGGGCGGGCCCAGGGCGCGCGCGGGGCGCGCCGTCGCGCGCAAACAGGTCCCGGAAGACCTTGCGCAGGTACGAGTAGTCCGGCTTGTCGTCGAAGCGCAGGCTGCGGCAGTACTGGAAGTACGTGGTGAACTCGGTCGGGAAGTTCTTGCACAGCAGCTCGATCGGCGTGGCCATCTTCTTCTCGCTGATCTTCTCGTACTTCTGCTTCTTGGTGGCCGCCTTGAGCCCCTGCGGCGCGCGGGGGTTTCCATGGGTTTCCACTCGCGAGTTCAGCAGCGCGCTGTGCCCCCGCTGCCCGTCGCCGCGGGAGCCCTGTCATTGAGGCGGGAGACTGCATACCTGCCCGTGGCACATTTGCAGACAGGTAGCCAGACGCACTGGCCTTGCACAGTGCGGCGCGGCTGGGCAGCCTCCCGTCACCATCCTGCGGCGTCCAGGGTCGACAGGGCGGCGCTGTTCGACGCCGCGACGCTCGCGGCTGGGCATCGACTGGGGCCGCGGGCGCGCGCCTGCCAGGGCAGCGAGCCGCGCAGGAAGTACATGAGCACGTAACCGAGCGACTCGATGTCATCGCGCCGCGACTGCTCGATGCCCAGGTGCGTGTTGATGGATGCGTAGCGCGCGGTGCCCGTCAGGTTCTTGTTCTCGCGGTAGGGTATGTGGATGTGCGTCTTCGGGTCGCGGTACTTCTTCGCCAGGCCAAAGTCGATGATGTTGACCTGCGCGGAGCGCGGCGCGCGGCTCGGTGTGCTGCGCGCGGCTTGGGCCCGCGCTGGAGGGCTCGTGGGCGTCTAGGGGCGGGAATGCAGGGTCTCACCCACCAGCTGAGTTAGCGTCCCGGCACACAGCAAGCCCCCAGTGTAAAGCATATGCTGGGCAGCCCTCCGAAGCAGTGACTGTGACACTGTAGGAGAGATGGGCATGCGTTGGCCTGTCAGCATAGCAGCCCTGCCACTCCTCAATGGGCACAGATAGCTGGGCAAGAAGAGCCGGGCGTTGCCTTCACAGAAGCCACCGCACTGGGGGCCAGGGGAGAAGAGGGCAGGCAGCACCTGGTTGGCGCGCTTGCCGAGGCCCATCAGGAAGTTGTCCGGCTTGATGTCGCGGTGGATGAAGCTCTTGCTATGTACAAACTCAATCCGCGATATCTGCGCCCGGACAGGTGCCAGAGCCTCAGGCAACCTCGCTTGTGTGGTAGGCGTATAGTTGACGTTAGCGCCCTTGCACGCTCGCGGCCCCGCAGTATCCGGCGTGCACGGCTCGTGTGACCCGCCGCGCGGCAAAGGCGCGAACGGACAAGGTGCCAGCGCGCCAAAGCGCTGAGGCGCTCCGGCACAGGAGCCAGCGCGGCTGCTCCACTGCAGGCAGCACGTCTCAACCTGGGCCAGACCGCGGCCGGACGTGGGGTTTCGCGGCGCGCTGGCAACGGACCGCACACGGCGACGCGCGCACGCGGCCGGGCGAGTCAGCTTTGCGGCCCCGCCCGGGCCGCACCAGCTGGTCGGCCAGCATCAGCACCGTCTTGAGGCTGAACTTCCTGTTGCAAAAGTTGAACAGGTCCTCCAGGCTCGGGCCCAGCAGATCCAGGACCATAACGTTGTAGTCGCCCTCCACGCCATACCACCGAATGTTGGGGATGC